>Ga0315283_10001665_pt1 | contig 18057 bp, 15 predicted proteins | sample YL17G09_0_MG_FD_204541 | JGI IMG/M metagenome (GOLD analysis project Ga0315283, IMG submission 204541) | Sediment microbial communities from Yellowstone Lake, YNP, Wyoming, USA - YL17G09_0 | ecosystem: Environmental > Aquatic > Freshwater > Lake > Sediment | place: USA: Wyoming | collected... | reverse complement strand
ACACGTGGAACAGTGGTGGCTCTCTTTGTTGTCATGGTCTCGATGCGCCTCTCATCGTCGGTGTTGAACTTTTCAATTCGCAATCTTTACCCTTTAATCAATAATGATCGTGCGTATAGGTAGGTGGAAGAGAGAGCACTCCTAAAAGTATAATACTTTTCAAATCAGAAACTACGTATGAACCGGATGAACCTCATTTTCAGGCAGTATTTCCACAGCCCGGTCTTCGTGGGTCATCCGGTTAACCTCAGGACCGGTGTCAACAAGGACGGATACCTTTACCCTTTGTCATTGACACTGGGAGAGCTTTCTCCTATACTCCACCCCGCCCGAAAACCGGAGGAATTATCATCGGTTTTTCGCGAATCACCGTGTCTCGCGGAAAGAGCGAGGGAAGGAGTCTGTTTTGGAGCAGAAATCGACCGATTTGGTCAACAAATTCACCCCCCTTTTCAAGCCCCGCTCCGTGGCTTTTCTGGGAGCCTCCAAAGATATCAGGAAGTGGGGATTCATCACGCTGAAAAACATGGTTGCCGGTGGATTTCCGGGAAAGATCTACCCGGTAAATCCCCGGGAGGAAGAGATACTGGGGCTGCGGGTTTATAAAAGCGTCAGCGTCATTCCCGAAAATCCCGACCTGGCGGTCATCGTGGTGCCCCCGCCGAACGTGGTCCAGGTCGTGAAGGATTGTATCGGCAAAGGGATCAAGGCTGGCATCGTCATCACCGCCGGTTTTGCGGAGCTCGGGGAGCAGGGCAGGAAACTCCAGGACGAGATGGTCGCCGCGGCCCGCGAGGGAGGCATGATCCTGGTGGGTCCGAACTGCAACGGCATCATGAACCCCTGGGAAAAGATCCATATCCAGTTTCCGCCCTTTTTTCCGCCCGCCGGCAACATTGCCGTCGTCGCCCAGAGTGGAAACGTGGTCGACGTCCTGGCGAGGCAGATCATCCTGCGCGGATTCGGCTGCAGCATCTGCGTCAGCAGCGGCAACGAGGCCGACCTCCACGTCGAGGACTATATCGAATACCTGGGCGAGGATCCCAACACCAGGGTCATCCTGAGCTATGTCGAAGGTTTCAAGGATGGGGACCGATTTTTCCGGGTCGTCCGGGAGGTCAGCCGGAAGAAGCCCGTTATCATGCTCAAGGCGGGCAAGACCTCGGCCGGCGCCAAGGCAGCCATGTCCCATACCGCATCCATTGCCGGTTCCGATGCCGTCTTCGCTGCCATCTGCAGGCAGACCGGGGTGATCCGGGCCGGGAACCTGGACGAGCAGCTGGATATCGGCGTCGCCTTCCTCCGCCAGCCTTTGCCCAAAGGCCGCGGGGTGGGCATCGTCACCGCCGGCGGGGGCTGGGGGGTTTTGGCCGCCGATGCCTGCGCCGAGGAGGGCCTCGAGCTGGTCACTCTGCCGGCCGAAACGATAGCGGAGCTGGACAGCTTCCTGCCGGCCTGGTGGAACCGGGGAAACCCCGTGGATCTGGTGGCCGGCGCCTTCGGAGAGGCCATTTTCAAAGCGGTCGAGCTGATCCTGCGCTGTCCTCTCGTAGACGCCGCGGTGGTGACCAGCATCATGCCCGCCCTGGGGTCGGAATGGCTCACCGCCACCGCCGCCGTCGAGGACCGGGGGCGCTGGGAGAGCAACCTAGTTCAGGCGGTAGTCAATGTCATCGATCGCTTCAACAAGCTTGCCGATCAGTATCAAAAGCCTGTGATCGCCGCTTCGGAGCTGATGTTCGGTGATGCCGGCATGGAGGCAAAGATCATCAAGGCCATGGGAAAGAGCAACGCCGCCTGTTACCACATGCCCCACCAGGCCGCCGGCGTTCTCGGCGCCCTGGCGCGCTACAGCGAATACATCCGGTAAGAAATCGGGTCCTGTATCATGACAAATCGCCGGATGTCAGGATGCAGGACCCGCTTCCATCTCCCTATGCGGTTGAACCCTTGAATCAGACATGATTGCGGAGTTGAAGTTCGAGCGGGTGGGGATTCAGATAGGTCTGATCCTTGAGATAGGATTGGTTGTACTTGCGGACGTAGTGGCTGATGAGGGTGACCGGCACGATGAGCGGGATGAGCTCCCGGCGGTATCCGTCGATGATCTCAAGGAGTTCCTGCTTCTCGGAGGGGTCGAGGTCCTTCTTGAAATATCCCAGCATATGCATCAGCACGGCGGTATTTTTCCGGGGGGTGGCCTTCAGCTTCATCGCTTCCATCAGGAACCTCTCGTAGCGGCTGATCAGATTTTCCAGGGGGATTCCTTTCGCGGCGGCGACGAGCCGCCCCATCTCCCGGAGATGTTTCGGACTGTGGGACATGATGAGGAGCTTGTTGCGCCTCTGGAAATCGACGATGGCCTGCAGCGGCTTCGTCTCCCGCCTGAGCCTGCCCCACCTCCTCCAGGTGAAAATGCGCTCGATGAAGTTTTCCCTCAGGACCGGATCGTGGAGGCGTACCTCTTCCTCGACGGGGACCAAGGGGAAATGTTCCCTGAAAATACGGGCAAAAATGCCTGCGCCGACCTTGGCCGGCCGGTCCTTTTCATCGTAAACCTTGACCCGCTCCATACCGCTGGATGGAGACCCGCTCTTGAAGATGAAACCGCACAGCCCTTCCCGTTCAAGCTCGGCCACGCGCCGTCGCGCCCAACGTTCCATGCGCTCGGTGAAGTCCTGTTTTGTATTGATGGTGATCAGGCGCGGGCGTTCGGGCTGACCGACCAGGCGGAAGGCCTCCCTGGGGACGCCAAATCCGGATTCCACCTCCGGGCAGACGGGAACGTACTTTAGGTACTTGCCGAGGGTGTCCCTCAGGAAATGATCAAGCTCATGCCCGCCGTTGTAGCGGACCGGTTCGCCCAGCAGGCAGGTGCTGATGCCCAGCCGGACGTTGTCTTTGTTCTCCATGATGCATCCTTAGAACAATAGTCCGCCACTTCCGACATAATGATGTGGAGGGACTGATCCTTGACAGCCCTTGGCTTTTTTACTTTTCCCCCTGCGCTTCCCCCGTCATCGGGACGAAGCGGACCGGCAGCAGCGATTTTTTCCTGACGGTGCCGTCTTCCTGCCTGGTAATCAAGATCAGCTCCTGGTAGGATTCGCCCACCGGAATGATCATCCGCCCGCCCGTTCTCAGCTGGTCCACCAGGGGCTGGGGAATGAACTTCGGTGCAGCGGTTACGATGATCGCGTCATAGGGTGCGTACTCCTGCCAGCCGCGATAGCCGTCGCCGATCTTTACCTGGATATTTTCATACCCCATTTTTTTCAGCAGCGCCTCCGCCTGATTTCCCAGGGAAGGAATGATTTCGATGGTATAGACCGCTTGCACGATCTCTGCCAGGACGGCGGCCTGGTAGCCGGAGCCCGTCCCGATCTCCAGCACTTTTTCCCCGCCTTTGAGCTGAAGCGACTCGGTCATAAAGGCGACGATATAGGGCTGCGAGATCGTTTGCCCCTCTCCGATCGGCAGGGGAAAGTCGAGGTAGGCCATTTGTGTCAAATGGGCGGGAACGAACAGGTGCCGGGGGACCTTCCGCATGGCCTCAACGACCAGCCTGTCCCGAACCCCCCGTGCCTGAATCTGACTCTTGACCATCTGTGCGCGTTGTTGCGCGTAGGAATCGTTGAACGCATCGCCGCCCTGCTGAGAGCTCGCCGTATCGCTTGCAGGACGACAGGCAAAAACGATCAAAACCAGAAAAAGGATTCTGAGGGTACTTTTCATGACGCTACGTTCTGTTTCATGATAGCCCCTTCCCGGACCCCGCTCGCCTTGACCCAGTCGAGGGGCATCAGGAAAGAGTGTAAAGGAATTGAACCCTTGTGTCAAGGTGAGACTGTTCTTTAGGTGAGACTGTTCTTTATGTGAGACTGTCCTTTATGTGAGACTGTCCTTTATTTTGGGTGGATCGTGATGCGGAGGATCTCGCCGGGCCGCCAGAGACGCATGCGAGGTCCCCAGGTCCCCGTTCCCCGGCTGACGATAACCGGCATGCCGCTTACTTCGTAACGCCCCTCCAGAAGGGGGTATATTTGACTGATCAGATAGCTCAGGGGCCAGATCTGTCCCCCGTGCGTGTGGCCGCACAACATCAGGCTCACTCCGGCCTGGGCCGCCTTTTCGGCGTACCAGGGCGTATGCGATAGGAATATGGTGGCGCCGGGGGGGCGACCGGCCAGAGCCTGAGCAACGGGATCGCCTTTTTTGCCGGCACGGTGAAGGGCGGTCAAATCGTCCACCCCTGCCAGGATGAACCCGGGACGGACCGCTACCCAGCGATTCCGCAGTACCTGGAAGCCGGCCTCTTCCATCGGGGAAACGTTAGCGGCGAGACCGCCGTGAAACTCATGATTTCCGCGGACAGCCCAGACACCGAGCGGTGCGGAGAGACGGTGCAGAACCGGAAGGAGCTTTCGTTCGGGCTGTCCATGACCTTCAAAGATGTCGCCGAGCAGGACCACGAGATCAGGCCGTTGTTCCCTGACCTGGGAAACGCGAGCTGCCAGCCACCTCTCGCTGAGAATGGAACCCAGGTGCAGGTCCGACATGGCGACGATCACCCTGCCATCCATTTCTGAAGGCAGGCCGTGAATGCGTACCTCGTAGCTTTGGACCACCGGCGGCCGCAGGCCCTGGATAAGAGCGAACAGGGACAGCAATACTCCGGCAACCAGCGCCCAGCCGCGCAGCGTCGGCGATTGCCTGGGCAGCAGACAGCCGAAACCGGTGAGAAGGTCAACGGCAAAAAGCATCACGGAACATAAGAACAGCAGGGCCATCCAGTGCGTGCCAAACGTCTCCAGCGCCAGGGACGTCACTCCTTCGTTGCCATGACCCAGCGTCCAGGAGAGCATAAAGGCTGCCCAGAAGACGACACCGGATCCGATGAGGTACGTCCGGGGGATGTGTCTGCTCAGAAAGGGCACCGAGGCAGCGCGCCAGAAGACGTAGATTTGCATGCCTGTGCAAGCGGAAAGGAGAATGATTCTGAACATGATCCCCGTTAATCCTCCTCATGGATTATGTGGTAGTATTTTTCGATGTAAAACTATTTGGTGTTAAACTATACAAGCTCCTGAAACCCCTATGTCGGGTCTTGAGGGGCGATAATCGTCATAAATTTCTTAAGGGGTTTGTGAATTATAAGCTGAACGGCGGGGCCTTGTTGGCATAGGGAAAGGCCGTACGAGAGTGAATGTAGATGAAATTTCTATTGTGCATCTTGCCGGTTGAACGCGCGCAGAACAGGATCGGCGAAAGATGGCGGATGGCTGCAACGGGGGCGGAATCGAGGGAGTATTTGCTGAACGTCCCGGATATGGAGGTTTTGACCTTGCAGATGCATTTTCTTTCTGTTTAATGCTTCCTTAGGGAGTGGCATCGACTCCTAACAGCTATCACAGATGCATGTCAAGGGAAATTATCAGCGGTAAGGAAACTGAATTGGCATATTTCATGCTAATAAAAGGGGGTTCTGCGGACGGAAACCCGGCGTAATTATATGGAAGAGCCGCCCGAACTGGCCATCGATGTAATTACGCAGAAGCACGAGTAGAATTGGGTTGTCAGATAGGCGGTGAATTTCTGAAAAGGTGATAAAATGATAGAGAAGATCAGAGATATTTATTACCAGTATTCGGGTCAGATCATGACATCGTATGAGGGGCTGAGCGAACCGTATAAGTATGGTGTCATTTTTTTGTTGTTCGTCTTCAGTCTGTTGATCGTTTCCTTGACGATCCTCTCGCGCATTACAAAATAGCATTCGTAATCGAGAGCCCGAACCCCCGGATCGCCATGAATGGCCGTCTCGATATTATGGAGTTCGGGCACGGGATAAACTATCGGCTGGCCGGATTTCTGTAAAAGGAGTGCGGGGCTCGAGATCAAATATCTGAAGAATGCAGGCACATATCCCCTATCCCAAAGCGTTAATTCCAGTTGTGCTTAGGCGCTGCTTCGCGTATCATGGTTTTATCTTGTCTGGGAGCGGAAACCACAATCGTGTATCTGACCTCATTTATACACCGAAATGCTTTGTTCAACATCGCCGAACGCTGGTTCTGCAATTGCCCGGAGCCGGGCGACTGTAAGTCCCTCACCGAGATTCTTATCTGTGATGGCTTTGTCATCAACGAAACTCTGGCGGTGCTGGCCAGGCGCCTGCTCGACATGACACACCAGAGACCCTTCCATCAGAAGCGTGTCCGCTCCAAAGGGGAACTGCGCGATATTATTAGCAATGATGACCAGGATGCACAACCACGGGTGACGGAGCTTTTGAGACGGTACAGGGAAAATCCGGATTACTATTACCGTGAAGCCCCCATAAATGCGGTAGTCTGCCTTGATGAGCAGAATCATCTACTCGGATCGTTCAGAATAAAGCGGCCGAAAAGAATCGCTGAAAAAGCGAACCGAAGAATTGCTGACTGGATCTATGAAAAAGTCCTCGGACGGGCTCAGGAGATGGCCGAGGAGAGGGCGCGACTGTCAGGGGTCCCCCTCGACAGGTTGGTAACACCCTCTGAAGAAATGATGAAAGAATTCATACTGGCTGAAGAATTCATCGCCGGTAGCTTTAGAGGCAGAAGGAACAGGTTCGACAGGGCCGCTTCGACGATACATGATGTGGGCGCAATAAAGATCGTGGCAGCGAGCGATGAGTTGCAGCAGCTCGAAAAGGCCCTGATGCAGACCCCGGATATTACGGTTATCGAACGGGCGGACTTCAGCGGCAAGTATCAGGCCACTAAACTGATCCTTGAGGTACCCTGGGACTCTGCTTATGTCTGTCAACGATATCGGGAGTGCAGGGCCTGGGAACGTTACCTGGACCGGGGAATCCAGGAAGAGTACCTGAAAAAAGGACTGGAGCCCTTCCTGGTCGCTGCGGAGCCGGGGATGAACATAGAGGTGATACTCACCACCTTCCCTGACATGGTCGAATCCGAACTCGGCAACAGCATCCACGAGGAGAGGATAATCGCCCAGAGGGATAATAAAAACTACAGAGGCTATATTCCCATGAATGTCGAGTTCCTTGTTGAATCCCTTTTCGCCGTGGGATTCAGCCCCAGGATCGATATTGACCAGGTACCGATCAAGTTGTGGGGAAGGTACCTGCCCGAGACGCTGAGCTCATATGTCCGGCAGCTGCATAACCTGCCTGAACATGATCTCACCCGTTAGAGGACTTCAGGCTGCAGAAAACTATGCACAATCCCCATAAGAGGCATTGCCATGAGTTCGAATCCCGCCTACGAGGAACTTGTCGCAAAGATGAAGAATCTTGAGTTGAAGCCGGCAACATCCGAGAAGGGGGCAGCACGCCAGCTCCCCACTGCATTAGAAGCACTCGATGAATTAAAACAAACCGGTTTGCAAAAAGGCGTGTCCGGTTATCGATTGAGACGCAAGGATGGCGTATATCTGGACAGCGAAGGAAAAGGCCGATGAAATCGCGGAAGCGTTGCAGAATAGTGGGGGCTGGATTGGTGAACTGGTCGCCAAGAAGAAAGATGGCTTGATGTTTGATGCCCGGATTTCGGCCAGTATGGTCGTAGATCACGCTGGCAGACCGCTATGTATGCTGGCCACTTATATGGACATCACCGAGCGCAGGCGGGCCGAGGAAGAGCGGGAGAAGCTGCAGACGCAGTTGAACCAAGCTCAGAAGATGGAATCGGTGGGGCGGCTGGCGGGCGGCGCTGGAGGTGGTTTCCGGCGATCTGGCAACATTAGTGACGGAACAATCGCGGACGCTGGACGCCCTGAGGCAGGTTCTGCTCCGGAACGCGGCCCTGCGCGCGGCCATGAAGACCCACGACCGGGAGCGCCTGCTGGCCGACTACGGGCCGGTCTTCGCGAAGCTCCGCGCCGACCACGATCTCACCCATTTCTACTTCTCCGGCCCGGACCGTGTCTGCCTGCTCCGTATCCACAATCCGGAAAAGCACGGCGACCGGATCGACCGATTCACCATGCGTGAAGCCGAGCGTACCGGCAAGACGGCGGCGGGCCTTGAACTGGGACCGCTGGACACCTTCACCCTGCGGTCGGTGCAACCGGTCTATGACGGCGGCGCGCTCATCGGCTACCTGGAGCTGGGCAAGGAGATCGAGGATATCCTGGCCGCCCTGCCCAAGAAGGACGGCGTCGAGATTGCGCTGGCGATCCACAAGGACGCCCTGGACCGGACCGCCTGGAGGATTTCGCAGCGAACATAGCCTTGCGTGCCCACGACAAAGGATTGTCTGGTTCACGGTGCGCCTGGCCAAACAGCCCAAGGGGACGCAGCCCGAAGCGCACCTGCCGGCGGACTTGCGCAACGTGAGGGTGCTGATCGTGGACGACAACGTCACCAGCCGGGAAATCCTGACCACGCGCATGGCTTCCTGGGGGATGCGGCCCGCCGAGACGCCGGACGGTCCCGCAGCCCTCCAGGCCCTCCTGCGGGCGCTGGATGAGGGCGACCCCTTCCGGATTGCCGTGATCGACATGCAGATGCCGGGCATGGACGGCAAGACGCTCGGTTTGGCTGTCAAGGCGGATAAACGTCTGGCCGCCGCCGGTGCGCGCATGGCCGAGCTGGAAGCGCAGTTTGAACAGTTGAGGAAAGCGATGAATAAAGAAAAATAGCAACTAAGATGAACTCGTAAGAATTTGAAATTTGTCCTTTTTGTGTCATTCCCGTGAAAACGGGAATCCAGTATTTTTAAGCTATTACGAACTCCCTGGATTCCCGCCGCAGTTTACCCCCGCGAAGGCGGGGGCGGGAATGACGACTTTTTACGAAGCCGTCAAGATTCTTTTCGTGTGTTTTGCCTATTTCGCAGTAAAAAATGAGGATATCTTCATGCGAATACTGATCGCCGATGACGACTTCACGTCCCGCGTCATGTTGGCGGCCCTGTTGAAGAAAAGCGGGCACGAGGTGGTGGAAACCGCCAACGGCTCGGAATCGTGGGAGGAGTTGCGGAAGCCCGACGCCCCCCGTCTTGCCATTCTCGATTGGATGATGCCGGAGATGGACGGGCCGGAGGTCGTGCGCCGGGTCCGCGCACTGGAAACCGACCAGCCTCCGTATGTCATCATGCTGACCACCAGGGGCGAGAAGGCCGACATCATCGCCGGGCTGGATGCCGGGGCCGACGACTACCTGGCCAAACCGTTTCATCCGGGCGAGCTCCGCGCCCGGGTCGCGGTCGGACGGCGCCTGATCGAGATGCAGGAACAATTGGCCACGCAGGTCCGGGAACTGCGCCAGGCCCTGGAGCACATCAAAACCCTGCAGGGCATTCTGCCCATCTGCATGCACTGCAAAAAAATCAGGAACGATACGGGCTACTGGGAGCAGGTCGAGGCGTATGTCGGTCGCCATTCCGAAGCCCTTTTCAGCCATGGCATCTGCCCCGAGTGCATGGAACAACACTATCCCGAATTCTGCAATGACGGCGATGACGAGGCCGGAAAGAGGACGGCGTGAGGTGTATCAAAGCTGGAAGGAATAGGACAACTCCGCTGGGATAGCGGCAAAGTTTTCAGAAAACCCTGACATCTGGCGCTTCAGCACTAAGAAGATTCTTTGCAATGCCCTAACCTTTGATCAAAGGAGAAGCGATATGACCCGGAAAAAGAAGTCCATTGAGAAGCAGCAAGTCCAATCCCCGCTCGAGGCGCCGGCGAATGTGGCGCACTCTTCGGGTGGGGCCGAACCAGCCGCCGTGGCCCGGCCGGATGCCGGTTCGCAAGGGCCGCGAGCGGGGTCGGAGTCAGGTTTCCCCATCGTCGGCATCGGCGCCTCGGCCGGGGGGCTGGCGGCCTTCGAGGCCTTCTTTTCCGGCATGCCCGCCGACACCGATCCCGGCATGGCCTTTGTCCTGGTGCAGCACCTGGCCCCGGACCACAAGAGCATCCTCACCGATCTGGTCAAGCGCTACACCCGGATGCAGGTTTTCGAGGTGGCGGACGGGATGGAGGTCAGGCCCAACTGCGCCTACATCATCCCGCCCAACCGGGACATGGCCTTTCTGAACGGCGCCCTGCAGTTGCTCGAGCCCGCCTCGCCGCGCGGCATGCGCATGCCCATCGACTTCTTTTTCCGCTCCCTGGCCCATGACCAGCGCGAGCGGGCCATCTGCATCGTGCTCTCCGGCACCGGCAGCGACGGCACGTTGGGGGTGCGGGCGGTCAAGGGCGAGGGCGGCATGATCATGGCCCAGAACCCCGAATCCGCCGAGTACGACGGCATGCCGCGCAGCGCCATCGCCACGGGCCTGGTGGATTACGTGCTGCCCCCGGCCGAGATGCCGGCCCAGATCATCACCTATGCGGCCCACGCCTTCGGCAGGACGCCCCGCCCGGCAGCCGCGCCAACGCCCCCGGCCGAGGATATGCTGAAGAAGATCTGCGTCCTGCTGCGCGATCAGACCGGCCACGATTTCTCGCAGTACAAGGAAAACACCCTCGTCCGCCGGGTCGAGCGGCGCATGGCCATCCACCAGATCGAGCGGTCGGAAGACTATCTGCGCCATTTGCGGAATACCCCGGCGGAAGCCCAGGCCCTCTTTCGCGACCTCCTGATCGGCGTCACCAACTTTTTCCGCGATCCCGAGGCCTTTGCCGTCCTGGAAGCCAAGGTGATCCCGGAGATTTTTGCCGGCAAGCCCACCGGCGCGCCTGTCCGGGTGTGGGTGTGCGGCTGCGCCACCGGCGAGGAGGCCTATTCCATCGCCATTCTCCTCCTGGAGCATCTGGAGACCTTGCAACGGACCTTCAAGGTGCAGGTCTTCGCCACCGACATCGACCCACGGGCCATCGAGCAGGCCCGCTCCGGGATCTATCCGGCCAGCATCGCCGCCGACCTCTCTTCCGAACGGCTGGCGCGCTTTTTCATCTGGGATCCGGATACCGGCGTTTATCGCATTCAGAGGGTCATCCGCGATCTGCTGGTTTTTTCCGAGCAGGACGTGATCGAGGACCCGCCGCTTTCCAAGGTGGACCTGATCAGTTGCCGCAACCTGCTGATCTACCTGAACGGTGAGCTGCAGAAAAAGCTCATTCCCCTGTTCCACTATGCCTTGAACCCGAAGGGCGTGCTTTTCCTGGGCACGTCCGAGACGGTGGGCGAATTCGGGATCATCTTTACCGCGCTGGACCGCAAGCAGAAGCTCTACCGGCGTCAGGAGGATATAGTCGGCGCCATCCGTCCGGCCCTGGGCGAGTTTACCCCGTTCCTGTCGGGGAAGGTCGGCCGGGGGCAATCAGCCCAATTGCGGGGGGACCCAAGCCGCGCCAATCTGCAAGAACTGACCGAACATACCCTGCTGGCGCATTACGCCCAGGCCGGCGTCCTCATCAACAGCCGCGGCGAGATCCTGCACATCTACGGCCGTACCGGCAAATTCCTGGAACCGGCCGCGGGCGATGCCGGCATGAACATCCTCTCCATGGCACGGGAGGGGCTGCGGCCCGCCTTGACTACCGCCCTGCACAAGGCGATGTCGCAGAAAGAGCCGGTCTGCTTTATGAGGCTGCCGGTCCGGACCAACGGCGATGTCATCCCCGTCAACCTGTCCCTGCGGCGGGCGGCCGGCCCTGCCGGGACGACGCTGCCGGACCTGTTCCTGGTCATCATGGAGGAGTCGCCGACCCCGGTTGCGCCGCCGGACGCTGCGGCGCTTGCGGCTATAGCCGACGGTGCGGGCGAGCCCGCCACGGAGGATAGCAGGCTCGTCGCCGCGCTCGAGCAGGAACTGCGGGCCAAGGAGGAATACCTCCAGACCACCATAGAGGAGATGGAGACCTCCAGCGAGCAACTCAAGTCCACCAACGAGGAGATGCAGTCGGTCAACGAGGAAATGCAATCCACCAACGAGGAGCTTGAGACCTCCAAGGAGGAGCTGCAATCGCTCAACGAAGAACTGGCCACGGTGAACACCGAGCTGCAAACCAAGGTGGACGATCTCTCGCGGGTCAACAACGACATGAACAACCTGCTGGCGGGCACGGGGGTGGCGACCCTCTTCGTGGACCATCACCTGCGCATTGTCCGCTTCACGCCCACCGCCACCGAGCTGATCAACCTGATCCATAGCGATATTGGCCGGCCCGTAGCCCACGTCGTCTCCAACCTGGACGGCTACGACCGCCTGGTCGAGGACGTGCAGGACGTGCTGCGCGATCTGGCGCCCCGCGAGGCGGAGGTACAGACCAAGGCGGGCGTGTGGTTCCAGATGCGCATCCGCCCCTACCGCACCCTGGAGAATGTTATCGAGGGCGCGGTGGTCACCTTCACGGACATTGCCGAGCGCAAGCGGGCCGAGGAGGCGCTGCAGGAAAGCGAGAGCCAGTTGCGCCAATTGCTGGACTTCCTGCCTATGCTGGTGTGGAGCTGCCGGGCCGACGGTCCCTGCGACCATCTGGGGCGACAGTGGGTCGAGTACACCGGCATCCCGGAAGCGGAGCAACTCGGTTACGGTTGGCTGCAGCAGCTTCATCCCGATGACCGGGAGCGAGTTGTGGACGAATGGGGCAAAGCAGTCAAAACAGGGGCATTCTTTGACATCAAGGTCCGCATCCGGAGACGGGATGGCGTTCATAGCTGGTTCAAGTCGCGCGCTATCCCGATCCGCGACAATCAAGGAAAGCTGCTGAAGTGGTACGGGACCAACACCGACATCGAAGACATGATGCAGGCCGACCTGCCGGCGGATGAGAAATTCACCGGCCCTGAAGGAGAGGCCCATGAATAACCCGGACGGCAAACCCAACCCCGCAAGAGGCACTGCGCCGGACCCGGCTCAATCCCTGCGCAACCGGGCCGAGGAAAAACTCCGGACCCGGGATGATTTGCAGCCGGAGGCGCTCGGGCCCGAGGAAACCCGGCGGCTGCTCCACGAACTGCGCGTGCACCAGATCGAGCTGGAGATGCAGAACGAGGAACTGCGCCGGTCCCAGGAGGAGCGGGAAGCCTCGCGGGTGCGGTACGTTGAACTTTACGACTTCGCGCCGGTGGGCTATATCACCGTGAGCGAACAAGGGTTGATCCGGGAAGCCAATCTCACCGCCGCGACGCTGCTGGGCATGGCCCGGGGTGCGCTGGTCAGGCAGCCGCTGACCCGCTTTATCCTGCCCGAGGATCAGGACATCCACTACCACCTCCGCAGACAGCTCTTCGAGAATGGTGAGCCGCAGATACGTGAGCTGCGGCTGTTGCGAACGGACAGCCCGCCCTTCTGGGCGCGGCTGGAGGCGACCGCGGCCCGGGACGGTGAGAACGGGCCGCCCGTCTACCGCGTCGTGATGAGCGATATCACCGAGCCCAAGCGGGCCGAGGAGGCGCTGCGCAAGTCTGAAGAGAATTTCCGCCGTTCTTTTGACGACTCCCCGCTGGGTGTGCGTATTGTGAACGTAGAAGGCGCGACCATTTATGCCAACCGGGCAATTCTGGATATTTATGGCTGCGGCAGCATTGAGGAATTGAAATCAACCCCTGTGGCGAAGCGCTACACTCCGGCGAGCCTTGCCGAGCACCAGATAAGAAGGGAAAAAAGAAGACGGGGTGAATATGTTCCGTCCGAATACGAAATAAACATCGTACGGAAAGACGGTGAAGTTCGCCATCTCCAGGTCTTCCGCAAGGAGATACTCTGGGACGGAGAAATGCAGTTTCAAGTGATCTACCAGGACATCACCGCGAGCAAGCAGGCGGAAGAGGCGCTGCGACAGAGCGAGGAAGCATTCCGGAGTCTGTTTGACGACCATGCCGCAGTGAAAGTTGTCATTGATCCCGATACGGGGGCTATCTTAACCGCGAACCATGCCGCAGTAGCCTTCTATGGGTGGTCTCGCGAAACACTGGCGCAAATGAACGTCCAACAAATCAACACGCTGCCTCTTGGTGAAGTCAAAGAGGCGATGAGAGACGCCAGGGATCGGAAGCGAACCCATTTTGAGTTCCAACACCGCCTGGCCGACGGTTCGGTCAGAGACGTTGAGGTATTCAGCAGCGGAGTCACGATACACGGACACGGATATCTCCATTCCATTATTCATGACATCACCGACCGCAAGCAGGCCGAGGCGGAGAAGGCAAAACTCGAAGCCCAATACCGGCAGCTCCAGAAGACCGAAAGCCTGGGCCGCATGGCCGGGGCCATTGCCCATAACTTCAACAACCTGCTGGGGGCGGTGCTGGGCAACCTGGAGCTCGCCATGCTCGACCTGCCCCGGGGATCGGACGTTGGCGGGAAACTGACCGGGGCCATAAAAGCGGCCCGCAAAGCCTCTGAGGTGAGCGGCCTGATGCTGACCTACCTCGGGCAAACGCCCGGCAGACATGAACCGCTGGACCTATCCGAGGCCTGCCGCCGAAGCCTGCCCATGCTCCGGGCCGCCATGCCGAAAGAGGTGGACCTGGAGGTCGATTTGCCCTCCCCCGGGCCGACCATCAAGGCGAATGCGCACCAGCTCCAACAAGTCCTGACCAACCTGGCAACCAATGCCTGGGAGTCCTTCGGTGAAGGCCGGGGCGCCATCCACCTGACCGTGAAAACAGTTTCCCCGGCGGATATCCCTGCAACGCGCCGCTATCCCCTGGACTGGCAGCCCCAGGACAATCTCTATGCCTGCCTGGAAGTGACGGACGCCGGCTGCGGGATCGAGGAAAAGGACATCGAGAGGCTCTTCGACCCCTTTTTCACCAGCAAGTTCACCGGTCGCGGCCTAGGCCTGTCGGTGGTCCTGGGGATTGTACGGGCGCACTACGGGGCCGTCACGGTGGAGAGCGAAGCGGACCGCGGGAGCGTCTTGCGGGTCTTTTTACCGGTGTCGGCCGAAGCAGTCCCCCGGCCGCCGGAGAAAGCGGCCCAAGCCCCGGAGATTGAAGAGGGCGGCACGGTGCTGCTGGTCGAAGACGAGCAGATGGTTCGTGATATGGCTAAAGCCATGCTTACGCACCTGGGTTTTGCGGTGCTCGAAGCAAAGGACGGCATCGAGGCCCTGGAGGTGTTCCGGCAACACAAGGACGCAATCCGTTGCGTCCTTTGCGACCTGACCATGCCGCGCATGGATGGCTGGGAGACGCTGGCGGCCTTGCGCAAACTTGCGCCCGGCATTCCGGTGATCCTGACCAGTGGCTACGACCAAGCCCAGGTTATGGCAGGCGACCATCCCGAATGGCCCCAGGCCTTCCTGGGCAAGCCTTATCGGTTAACAGGGCTTTGCGACGCGATCCGCCAGACTCTGGAAAAAAAGCAGGGTGGATGAGAAATCCACCGACCCTGAAGGAGAGACGGCATGAAAATCCCGGACGACAAGCCCAACCAGGCGGATGGCGCTGCGCCGGACAAAGCACAAGCCCTGCGCAACCGGGCCGAGGAAACACTCCGGGCGCGGGAGGATTTGCAGCCGGAAGCCCTTGGGACGGAGGAAACCCGGCGGTTGCTCCACGAACTGCGCGTGCACCAGATCGAGCTGGAAATGCAGAACGAGGAACTGCGCCGGGCCCAGGAGGAGCGGGAAGCCTCGCGGGCGCGCCCCAGGTGAGCGAGCTGCGGCTGTTGCGGCCGGACAGCCCGCCCTTCTGGGCGCAGCTGGAAGCGACAGCGGCCCGGGATGGCGAGAACGGGTCGCCCGTCTGCCGTGTCGTGATGAGCGACATCACCAAGCAACGGCAGGCCGATGATAAGCTGAGCACGGCATACGTCGAGTTGGAAGTGCGGGTTGAGGAGCGTACGGCCGAGTTTTGAAGTTCCTATCTGGAGGATCTATATTTTGCTGATCAATGTACTTCATGATTATCCCATCCGTCACATCGCCGGAAACGGCCACAAAATAACCCCCCGCCCATATGTAACGACCCCAAAACGAACGACTCAAGGCCTTGAATTCCACCATCATCTTGCGGGATGTCTTCCCTTCGATCAATTTGCAGCACCCTTTGGAGGTGGACAAGGCGATTCTGAAGGTAAGCGATCACAGGGTATCTAAATTCATTGTTCGGTGATTTCTGAAGATTACAGTGCCGTGAAGAAATATCGTAGGCGGCATCATCAACTTCAATAAACGTACCTGCTCAGCAAACTATCCCAATCGGGAACCAACGGCCAGTTCCGTACGCCACGCCATATCATCGATCTGATCGTCTCGATAGTGAACCCGCAGCCGGGTATGCGTATATGCGATCCCGCCTGTGGTACAGCGGGTTTTCTTATTTCCAGCTATACGCATATCTTGCGGAACCACACAAAACCCGCCGACCTCGCCCGCGGGATCATAGACGGCAATCTGCTCAAACCGAAGCAATGGAGCTTTATTGAACAGCAGGCCTTCACCGGTTTTGACAATGACGCCAACATGGTGAAGATCGCCATCCTCAACCTCTACCTGCACCAGCTTGAAAAGGCCGGAATCGAGCATCATAACCCACTCACAACTACCCAAGGAGGCCAATACCCTGGGCCTAAGTTCGACATTATCCTTGCTAACCCACCTTTCGCAGGCCGGGTGCAGAAGGAGAGCATCCTCGCCGACATCGGCCTCGACACCCGCGATACTGAGCTACTCTTCCTCAAGTGGTTCCTCGACCACCTGACCGACACCGGTCGTGCCGGGGTCATCGTTCCCAATGGTGTTCTCTTCGGCTCCGGCAAGGCCGACCGCAAGGTACGAGAACTGCTCCTCACCACCTGCGACCTCCAAGCCGTCATCGCCCTGCCGTCTGGGGTTTTCAAGCCCTACTCCGGCGTCGGCACCGCCATCTTCATCTTCCAGAAAGGACGCCCCACCGAGTCTGTCTGGTTCTATGAACTCACCGCTGATGGACTTTCCCTCGACGATAAACGAGCGCCCATCGAAGCCAACGACATTCCCGACATCCTCACCAAGTGGCCGGACCGCGAGGAAGGTCCCAACAGCTTCCGCGTGCCAATTGAGAAAATTCGCGAAAACGGCTGGCAGCTTATGCCGGGGCGCTATAAGCCCGTGCGGCTTGACGCGGGGGAGCACGAAGCCCCTGCGGACATCTTGGCGGACGTGATTCGGATGGAAAAGGAAATTGCCGAACGGGCGAAGGCTCTGATGGAAAGATTGGCGGCGAAATGAGTAGATGGATCAGAATGCCGCTGAAAGGGCTTATTACGGAGGTTTCTGTACGCAAGGGCGAAACCACAGCGGAAATTCTTTCGGTAACTAATGCTAATGGCTTTGTTCGGTCACTGGATGTCTTCGACAAACAGGTGTTCAGTAATGACAGCAGTAACTATAAACTCGTCAGTTTCAACGATCTTGCCTATAATCCTTCGCGAATCAACGTTGGTTCTGTTGCGTTATGTCAATTCCCTGAAGGTGGTGCAGTAAGCCCAATGTATGTCGTTGTCCGATATCGGGAATCGCTATTGCCGCAGTTCCTGCACTATTTCCTGAAGTCGAATATCGGCAGGCAGTACATCGAGCACCACTGCGTCGGTGCGGTCCGATTTCAGCTACGGTTCAGTGATCTTGAGCGAATAGAACTTCCGCTCCCACCACTGCTAGACCAGCAGCGTATCGTACGGATTCTGGACGAAGCGGTAGTGTTGCGTCACCTCCATGCACAAGCTGACCAACGTGTTACCGCGCTTATACCCGCACTGTTTGATGAGATGTTCGGAGATCCGTCTGCCAACTCGCGCAATTGGCCGATAGTCGACGTCTCAAGTCTTGTGGAGCGTTTTCAAGCTGGTCGCAGCATAGCGCCAGCCGGAGAAGAGACTGCTACCGGGAAGTACCGCATTCTCAAGATTAGTGCGGTCACCTGGGGTCGATTTGCGCCAGAAGAAAGCAAGCCTGTGCCCGACACAATTGCTCCGGCCCCAGAGCATTTCGTTAGAGCGGGCGACATGCTCTTCTCGCGAGCGAACACAACGGAGTTAGTTGGTGCCACTGTCTTGGTTGAAACTACTCCCGACAATCTGCTTCTGCCCGACAAGCTTTGGCGTTTCGTTTGGAAAAAACCAGAGGCGATTGAGCCGAGGTTTGCTCTTGCCCTATTTCAGCACCCCG
>Ga0315283_10001664_pt1 | contig 18059 bp, 14 predicted proteins | sample YL17G09_0_MG_FD_204541 | JGI IMG/M metagenome (GOLD analysis project Ga0315283, IMG submission 204541) | Sediment microbial communities from Yellowstone Lake, YNP, Wyoming, USA - YL17G09_0 | ecosystem: Environmental > Aquatic > Freshwater > Lake > Sediment | place: USA: Wyoming | collected... | reverse complement strand
TAATAAGGAAGCTTTTGGTTTTTTTGTATAGAGAATGGGCTATGGCAACGACGTCCTCTATTTGTTTGCCTTCTGCAAGAATGACTTCAGGTATCCCCTGCCGCAAATGCCGGTGGTGGTCAACCTTAACAAAAGAAAGGTCTTCATAAGGAAGATGTTTTAATTCATTTAGGGCTTTGGAAATACTTAACTTTCCGGAATGAACGGATTCCAGAATGCTCTCTATTTTTTTGCCGTCCATTATCCGTAAAATTCGGACTTCAATGACCGTTCCATCAAGTCCTTTACTGCAAGCGACGGGTCTTTGTCTTCATAGAGTATTTTATAAACCTGTTCGATAATAGGCATCTCAATTGAATATTTTTGTGACAGCGCATAAGCGGATTCGGCAGTCGCCACGCCTTCGGCAACGCTTTTTGTAAGGCCCAGTATTTCTTTAAGTTTTAGTCCCTGTCCGAGTTTCATCCCTACGGTATAATTCCTTGATAAAGGACTCGTACAGGTAAGCACAAGATCGCCTATCCCGCTCAGCCCCGAAAAAGTCCGCTCCCTTGCACCTATTGCAACGGCAAGCCTTGTCATTTCTATGAGGCCTCGCGTTATGAGAGACGCCCTTGCGTTATTGCCGAGGCCGAGGCTTTCCGCAATCCCGGCTGCAATTGCCATAACGTTTTTCAGCGCCCCTCCCATCTCCGCTCCTATTATGTCGTCATGTGTATAGACCCTGAAATACTGAGTATTGAATATCTCCTGCAGAGCGATGCCCGTATTATTGTCCCCGGTCGCAAGGGTAACTGCCGTGGGCAATTTTTTTATAACTTCCTTGGCAAAGCTGGGACCTGACAGTACCGTAACGGGATGGTTAGTCATTTCCTTCAGGATGGAAGAAACCGTCAGAAGGGTCCCCCTTTCTATCCCTTTCGATACGCTGATGATGACCGCTTCATTATTGAGACAGGCTGCGGCTTCTTTAAAAACAAGCCTTGTGTATTGTGCTGGAACGGCGTTTACGACATAACGCGCTTTTTTAAGCGCTTCTTCGATATTGTTTGTGACCTTCAGATTGTCCGGGATAGTAACATCGGGTAAATAGATGCTGTTAATCCGGGTTTGGTTGATCTCATGAACGAGGTCTTTTTCAAAGGCCCAGAGGGTAACATCATAGCCCTTGTCGGATAAAAGACACGCCAATGTTGTTCCCCAGCTTCCGGCTCCTATAACGGTAATATAACTCATCATTTAACCTCTATTTCAGTTTTTTTGATATTTTTGCCCAGGTATCCTTCAGTGTGACCGTCCGGTTGAAAACAAGGTTGCCCGATGACGAATCAGGGTCCGCGCAGAAATAACCCTGCCTCTCGAATTGACAGACGGTCCCTGCCGTCGCCCCAAGAAGACCCGGCTCAACCCTGCACGATTTCAGAATTACGAGCGACTCCGGATTTATATAATCCTTAAAGGTCTTTCCTTCTTCTGTTTCGTCGGGATTCTCTTTGGTAAAAAAAGAACCATATAAGCGCACTTCAGCTTCAAGCGCATGGGCTGCGGAAACCCAGTGCAGAGTTGCCTTCACCTTTCGCCCGTCAGGCGCATCTCCGCCGCGTGTCTGTGGGTCATAGGTGCAGCGCAATTCAGTGACCTGTCCGGTTTTGTCATCTTTTACAACGCCTGTACATTTTATGAAATAAGCATAGCGCAGGCGCACCTCACGCCCCGGCGCAAGGCGGTAGAACTGTTTCGGCGGGTCTTCGTGGAAGTCGTCCTGCTCTATATACAGGACACGGGAAAAAGGAACGTTCCGTGTCCCCATGCCGGGATCTTCAGGATTGTTTACTGCTTCCAGTTCTTCCGCAAGCCCTTCGGTATAGTTCTCGATCACTACCTTGAGAGGATTTAATACTGCCATAAAGCGCGCGGCGCGTTTATTTAAATCTTCACGTATGCAGTATTCAAGCAGAGCCATATCGACTGTGCCGGCCCTTTTCGCAACCCCTATCCTGTCGCAGAAATTGCGTATGGCTTCAGGCGTATATCCCCGTCTTCTCAACCCCGATATAGTAGGCATACGAGGGTCATCCCATCCGCTGACATGACCTTCCACAACTAATTGAATAAGTTTCCGTTTGCTCAATATCGTGTGGCCGAGGTTGAGGCGGGCGAATTCTATCTGCTTGGGATGATGGACGCCTAATTCGTCAAGAAACCAGTCGTATAAAGGACGGTGGTCTTCAAACTCAAGAGTACAGATGGAATGGGTTATCTTCTCAAGGGAGTCGGAAAGTCCGTGCGCAAAATCATACATCGGGTAGATGCGCCACTTGTCTCCCGTCCTGTGATGTTCGGCATGCAGGATTCGGTATATAACCGGATCGCGCATATTTATGTTGCCTGACGCCATATCTATCTTTGCACGGAGGGTGCGAGAGCCGTCAGGGAATTCGCCTTTACTCATCCGTTCAAAAAGATCGAGATTCTCTTCTGTGGAACGATTTCGGTACGGACTTTCTTTCCCAGGTCCAGTCAGGGTGCCTCTGTGTTCTCTTGTTTCCTGCGGGCTCAGATCACACACATATGCCTTGCCCTTTTTAATCAGCCCGACGGCATATTGATACAACTGCTCAAAATAATCAGACGCATAATACTCCCTATCGTCCCAGTCGAATCCGAGCCATTTTACATCTTCTTTGATGGACTCCACATATTCAACCTCTTCCTTTGTAGGATTAGTGTCATCGAAACGGAGGTTGCAGAGTCCGCCGAACTCCCCGGCAATGCCGAAATTCAGGCATATGGATTTTGCATGGCCGATATGGAGATACCCGTTTGGCTCGGGAGGAAAGCGGGTATGAACTTTCGCTTCATATGCCCCGGCCTTAACGTCCTCCGAGACAATAGTACGGATGAAATCAGTAGGCTGGGAAGCTTCCGGATCGTTTATTGCCGGGATGTCTTTCGGTTCTTTCATGGTTTATTCTCTATTGTTTTAATCGCTTTGTCCAGTCTTTTTAAGGTTTTTTCTTTGCCCAGAATCTCAAGCACTTCGAATATCCCCGGGCTTTCCGTTTTCCCTGTCATGGCAACCCGGACAGGTTGGGCGATGTTGCCGAGTTTGATATTATTTTTTTCGGCGATAGATTTAAAAATCGGTTCGATTGCAGTTGGAGAAAAGTCATCGAGACTCTCAAGGGCTTCTTTCAGTTCGAGCAGATAAGGCCGGCTTTTTTCATTTAAGAATTTTTCTTTTGCCTTTTGAACATATTCAACATCCTCTGCAATATAATAACCGAGCGACTCCGCCAGTTCTATGAGGGTTTTGGCCCGTTCCTGTAGTGTGGTGATCGCCTTTGCAAGCCAGGTCTTATGAAGAGTTTGACCTTCTTTGATAATACCTGCATTGATAAGGAACGGCAAGACAAGATCGGCAAGTTTTGCAGGGTCTGAATGGATTATATACTGACTGTTAAGCCACAGCAGTTTCTCCGGGTTGAACACGGCAGAGGACGTCCCGACGTTCCCGAAAGAAAAGTGTTGTATCAACTCATCACTTGTAAACACTTCCTGATCTCCGTATGACCAGCCAAGCCTGACCAGATAATTCACAAGGGCATCGGGAAGGTATCCCATGTCTTTATAGGCAATGACAGAGGTGGCGCCATGCCTTTTGCTAAGTCTTGCCTTGTCGGGACCCAATATCATGGATAAATGGGCAAACAGGGGGACCTGATAGCCAAAGGCATTATAGATATGTATCTGTTTAGGCGTATTGTTCAGGTGGTCGTCGCCTCTGATAACATGGGTAATTTTCATATCAACGTCATCGACGACAACCGTGAAGTTATAAGTAGGCGTCCCGTCCGACCGTATTATAATAAGGTCGTCCAGTTGGGCGTTATCGAAAACCACTTCGCCCTTGATCAGATCATGAACGACGATATTTCCCTCTCGCGGCATTTTGAAACGGACCGCGGGTTTTTTGTCTGACGGGGGCTCATGCAAATGCCTGCAGCGGCCGTCGTATTTCGGGGATTCCCCCTTCGCCATCGCCTCTTTCCTGTGCTCCTCAAGTTCTTCAGGAGAACAGTAACAATAATATGCCTTACCCTCTGCAACAAGGTTTTCCGCATATCTTCTGTAGACATCGAACCGGTCCGTCTGTCTGTAGGGACCCTCATCCCAGTCGAGGTCGAGCCATTTCATGCCTTCCATGATAGATTCAATATATTCATCGGTTGAACGGGTCCTGTCGGTGTCCTCGATCCTGAGGATGAAGACGCCGTTATTATGTTTTGCAAAAAGCCAATTAAAAAGGGCGGTCCTCGCGCCTCCTATATGAAGATGCCCGGTCGGGCTTGGGGCAAAACGCACTCTGATCTTTTCCGTCAAATTAACCCTCCGTAATCTTATTTAAACTGCTAAAAACAGGTTCTCAAGGTGAAGTCAGATATGATAAAAAAGCTTTTAGGCGACTCATTAATGCACTATTAACACTGTTCGATATTCATTTATCCAAAGTGCAAATAAGGTTAAAAGTGCCGTCAGGTGAATATGGATTATCTGTTGTCGCATTCTAAATGGTTTTTTATCATGTCTGACTTTCATTTCATGTAGCTTATGAATTAATCTTTTAACTTCTTTATATCTATTTTCAAAACTTTTGTCGTGCCTTCATGCACTTTGAACCTCTCATCACCTCTGTGTCCGGCAACCCATATTATATCCTCTCCCGAGGTGATAATGGGAATTCTGTTGCGCTCGTCCCTTGGGACTTTCAGATCAACAAAGAAGTCCTGCAGTTTCTTCCTGCCGCCGAACCCTGAGGGGTGGAAAAAGTCGCCGTCTTTCCTCGGCCTTGCAAATAACGGGAAAGTCAGGCAGTCGGCGTCGAATAAGCCGAAAGAAATCCATAATCCGAGTTTGCTTTGGCTGTCCGCCTCCTCTATGCTTATCAAAGAAGCTTTGAATACCATCCCTGCTTCTTTCAGAACGGTTTCTCCCGGGACCTCGACTTGACAGGTCTCCAATGTAACGGGAGATTCGGCGGTAAGAACGAGAGTAGAATAGTCCTTGATTACCCTGACCCCTTTAGGAAGATATATCCTGTCGCCGGGATCTCCTTCCCTGAGCAGGCCGATAATATCCTCTATATGAATAAAACTTATCCCGCGCAGACCCTTTGTCTCGTCAATGGCCCTCCGTAAAACTCTCCTTATGATAACTTTATCCATATTGCCGAAGGGGGAAAGGAACAGCTCGATACGGGTGTCGGTCTTCCTGCTGATAAGCTTCATCAATGTCCTTGTAACTATAAGCTCGAAATAACTCTCATCATCCCTGAAAAGGGCCGCCGTCTTTGAAAGGGTACCGATGAGATCCGGATTGAATTCCTTCAGATGCGGAATGAGTGAGAGACGAATCCTGTTCCGAACATAATCCTTTTTGAGATTTGATGAATCAATTACGAAGTCAATGCGGTTTTTATCGAGAAATGCTTCGATCTCTTTTCGTTCAACCTCTATCAGCGGTCTTATAATATTTTTTCTCACCGGTGGAATGCCCGAGAGGCCGGTTGCGCCTGAACCTCTGAAGAGCCTCATCAGGACTGTTTCCGCCTGATCGTCTGCCGTGTGCGCCAGGGCAATGCTATTGGCCTGTAACTCATAAGCCGTAATATCATAGCTCCAATATCTCATATGTCTTGCGGCCTCCTGAAGGTTCAGTTTTTCCGCCAGGGCATATGTCTTGACGTCAATGGCTTTCGACAGAAAGGTCACGTTGAGGCCGGCACAGAGTTTTTTGCAGAAAACGATTTCAGCCGGTGTTTCATCGGGTCTCAGGCCGTGGTCAAGATAGACGGCATTAAGTTCGAGCCTTAATTTGTCCTTTAGAATATGAAGAACATGGAGAAGGCATACCGAATCCGGACCTCCGGAGAGACCGATCAGAACTTTTTCTCCGCCCGAAAGCATGGAATATTTTTTTATTGCGGCTGCGGCTTTATCCGCCGGTTCGGGAAATTGCATCTTTAGCTCCATGTATCTTTTTGCAGATGTTTCAGGTAGTCTCCCCACTCGATGGGAAGCAGATATTTCTTTTTATTGTTACATTCCTTGCAGGCCGGCACAATATTCCCCTTTGATGATTTGCCGCCCCGTATCAACGGGACTACGTGCTCCATCGTAAGCTCCTTGGGGTGAAATTTTTTGCCGCAGAAATAACAGGACCCTTCCGAACATTTCCTTTTCCACCACTGGGATTTTCTGAGGGTCTGCGCCTTTGCTTTTTCTTTTCTTATCTCTTCATCGGAGACGTCGGAAATAAAGGGCTCCATAAGATAAATTGATTTATGGTCTTAAAATAATTTCCCCAAATTACCTAATCCGGGCAATTGCAACCCCCCCGTGAGTTTCGACATCTCACCGTTGACCATTTCCTGGGCGCGTCTCAAGGCTTCGTTGGCTGCCGCCATGATTAGGTCCTGCAGCATTTCAACATCGTCCGGATTTACCACATCCTTTTCTATCTTTATGGAGATAACCTCCATAGCGCCGCTTGCAACCACTGTTACCATGCCGCCGCCTGCGGTCGCCTCGACTGTTTTGCTTTTCGCCTCTTCCTGCATCTTTGCCATTTGCGCCTGCAGTTTCTGGGCCTCGCGCATCATATCGCCGAGCATCTTTTTAGACATATCATCCTCCCGTTGTTTTCAAAATTTAACCATAGAGAAAATATAAATTATAAATGAGTTAACCTAAACGTTGTAAAACAGATTCTCAATTTGAAAGACAGATATGATAAAAAAGTTTTTAGGCGACTCCCTAATGCACTATCAACACTGTTTGATATGCATTTATCAAAAGACACATTAGGTTGAAAGTGCCGTCAGGTAAATATGGATTATCTTTTGTCGCGTTCTAATAGGTTTTTTATCATATCTGTCTTTCAAATTATGCATAAAAGAAATCCTATTCCTTGACCGGCGTCACATCCACAATCCTGCCGTCAAAAAGCTCCAGTACCTCCTTGATCGCAGGGTCCGCCATCACCTCCGCCTTGAGGTCTTTCTTTCGCACCGTTTTTTTCTTTGAAGTCTCAACCTCCAGACGTATTTTGGTCCCAAGCTCTTCAGTAAGTATGCGTTCAATAATTTCCGAATCCTTTTTTATCGAATCCGAAAACAGGGAATATCCTCCATGCAATGTTAAAATCAGCTTGTCACCGGAAAGTTTAAAGTCCACCTTGGAAAGTTTTGAGGCCAACGGCGGCTCCATTTTTTTCACAGCCCTGTCCCATATCTCAACCGTTAATGTCTTCTCTTCAGAAGAGGAATCCGAGATTTGCGGCATGTCCGTTTCCAGGGAAAGCTCTTCTTCAGCCTGTTCATCCGGAATAACCTCATGCGCTTCCGACTGAAGGTCGCTGCCTGCTTCCGGTAAATGCTTCCGTTCCGGCAAGGTCAACTTATCCGGACCTTGTGTTATATATGTTTCAATATTCTCAATAATCTCTTTTAAGGGCTTCATATCTTTTAGAAAGCTTGCTTTCAGGAGAGAGATTTCAAAGGCAAGCCGGGGCGAGGAAGAATTTTTTATGTCGATTTCCGCCGAGAGAAGCTCTGAAAGGATGAGTGTAAGCTGTTCTTCAGAGGTTTCCTTCAGGATATTTTTTATGAAATCTATTTCTTCCGTTCCTATATCAAGGATTTTCCCTGGGTCTTTTACAATGGATGAAACAAGTAAATTTCTGAAAAACTGGATGAGTTCTCTGACAAAAGACCTTATATCGGCGCCTTTCTCCGCAAGTTCCGACGTGATCGTAATCATGTCCTCTCTCTTGCCTTTAATCAGGGCAACCGAGAGTTGCGAAAGAAGCCCGAAATCCGTTATGCCGAGAAGGTCGCTTACCTCGCTTTCATTTATATCCGAAGAAAAGGATGATATCTGGTCCAGTATAGTGAGAGAATCCCTCAGGCTTCCATCCGCTGCCCTGGCAACCATCTCAAGCGCAGGATCGGTAATGCTGATGCCTTCGGTGTTTGCTATATTTTTTAACCTTTCTTTTATTTTGTGTCCGGGTATCCTTCTGAACGGCAGGTGCTGGCAGCGCGAAAGCACGGTTGCAGGGATTTTCCCTGGAGCGGTTGTGGCAAGGACAAACACAACATGCGGAGGAGGCTCTTCAAGGGTTTTCAGCAGGGCATTGAAGGCGGCGTCCGAGAGCATATGTGTCTCGTCAATGATGTAGACCTTATACCTTCCGCCTGAAGGGACGTATTTCACCCTTTCCCTGAGGTCCCGGATATCATTTACGCTGTTGTTTGACGCGCCGTCTATTTCCATAACATCTATGGAAGAGCCGTCAGTTATTGACGTGCAGAAAGAACATGCGCCGCAAGGGGCGGAAGTCGGTCCGTTTTTGCAGTTTAAAGCCTTGGCTAATATCCGTGCCGTCGATGTTTTGCCGACTCCTCTCGGTCCGGAAAACAAATAAGCATGGGCTATCTTACCCTGCTCAAGAGAGTTCGTCAGCACTCGTATTATGGATTCCTGGCCGATAAGGTCGTCAAACCCCCGGGGTCTCCATTTTCTTGCAAGGACTAAATAACTCATAATTTTCTAAAATACGTTATGGAATAAAGGTTGTTCAAGGTAAATTTTACATTACACGTTGATAATTGTATTGTCCCTGTCTTTCTCCAGCCTGGAAACGGCTGCCTCCGGCACCCAGGAAAAATGCTTACCGCTGCTTCCTTCCGGACCTGACGGGATTCACATCCACCTGCTGCGAAGGGCCGTCCCCAGGCTGCAGAAAGACAGTATGGCGGAGAGAGCGGGATTTAGACCCACTAAGCACCGCGTCTGTATTGGCTTTGTCAGGCACTTGGTGACGGTTTGGTGACGGTCTTGATGTCAGCTGCCCTGTCATTTTGCATCTGCCTGAAAGCATCAACGACCCTTATTTTAGCATATATCTCAGTTGATTTTTTCCCTGGCCGGGGTAGGGGCCTAAACTTTATGCTCTATGCCTTCAGTTTTTTCAGTCTCTTTGCTACTATCTTGTAGATTTCCTCTTTATCTCTTTTCCCGGTTCCGATAATCTCTATCACTTCAATATTATTACCTATAAGCCGGCAGACAATGCGATATTTCTTCTTAGCAAAATACAGTTTGTAAAAGCCGGTAAGGTCTATGCCGAATTTATTGCCGAGTGGTTTGCCGAGGTAAGGGTTTCTATGTGGAGTGAGGCCGTTTAAATGAGTTTCTGACAATTTCTCCCAGCTCATCTACTTCAGAGTCGTTCAACATAGGGAAGACTGACTTTTTCTTTGCTTTGGAAATATGTCCGTTTTGTTCAAGTGCTATTTTAATAAAGAGGTCAATGAGCTTGTCAGGCATATCCACGACATCCCTCATGGCATTCACGGCGCGAGAGCGCTGCACCAGAAAGTCCAATTCTTCAACGAATTCCTTTTTGATAGTCCGTTCAACCGTTTCGTAGAGATATTCAGCCGCATGTGTAAGGTCCATGTATCTGTAGTGATCGGCTGTTTTATTCTTTACTGTGATCTCGCCCAGCTCGTCAATAGTAAAGTCCAGAAGAGACATTATCTTCTTCGAAAATGTCTCAAGACACTTATCATAATTTTGCAGGTTTGCAAGCATGGTTGCAGAAACAGGGAAGATCGTCCCCTCGGGAGTGAATCCTTCCTGTTTTAGGATGTGATGTATTACGTACCGATGGACCCGCCCATTGCCGTCGTCGAAGGGATGGATATAGACCAGGGCGAATGACACCGCAGCAGCATACACGACAGGGTCCACGATACCTGACATCCTGCGCGAACCCTCAAATAGCCCGGACATCATTCCCCCTACGTCCTCATGCAAGGGGGCTACGTAATGGACTATCCTGCGAGTTCCTACTGACTCGCCGATATAATTCTGGGTCCTACGGTAGCCGCTCATTGCGAATCTTTCATCAACAACGGCATTCTGTACTTCAACAAGAAGTTCTTTTCCCAGTTTCTGTGTCATAGCGGCATTCTGCAACATATTTATGAACTTTGCGGCACGCTTTGGGCTTGGTTTTTCGCGCTCTATGTTGAAAGACGTTAATGTCTCTTTAGTGTAAAGGTACTGAGTAGCCTTCCGTATTACCTCCGCAGGATATTTTGCAATTAATTTTTTAGCTTCATCAGACAGGTTCTTTGAGATAAAAACTTGGAGCTTGTCAGTTTTCCGGAGTGTCGGGCAGAAGTCCCTGACGCCAAGCATATTATCTACGACTCTGTGCCGACGGCTTCTCAATGGGTAGTCAGTGAAGTACACCTCCTTGTCAAGTATCTCAACGTAGTTACCGGCGGATACGTCCGGTAACTTCAAGCGTTCGCCGGTCAAAAACTCATACAAGTACCACAGAACCCTTGCATACTTGCTTACCGGATGGTTTTTCACATAATGTCTTACTGCTCCCGGACCGAGCTTCTCAAATACCGCCTTCAGTATCTCAAGATTTACGCCATCATACTTGAGTGCGAACACGAGTTGATCGATGACGGATTCTCCGGGATTATACTGCGAAGGATAGATGTGCAGTTCTTGCCCATCTTCGATTACTGTCTTCCTTTGTCCTTTCGCCGAGAGATGCGAGGAACGGAAATGAGGGACCGTTTCGATACTCAAGACCTTCTCTACCGCCTTATAACCTACAGGCTTCATATCTTTTTCCTTTACCGGTACCATACTATTCTTTCTCTCAAAATGCTTATGATTTTTCTAAATTACTTATAATATGGTTCTAATCTTCTAAAACACTTATATTAAATTATAAGTATTTTGTCAAAAAAAGCAACTATTATAAGTGTTTTGGTATTTTTGTAAGTGGTTTAGAAGCCCAAACTAATCCCCAGCTAAATTCAAATACCCGCACCCGTGGGCAAAACATGGGACAGGTGTTCAGTCGGGATTGGCTCTCTCCCCATCCTCCCCCTACCCGCAACATCTGCGCTTATGGCTATGGTAACAGGTCGTTTCTGAAATGATAAAAAGGGTGCAAATCCAATGCAAACCTACCACTTTGGAACAGCGTATGCCGCTTGACGTGTGCTACCTACAAAGAGGGGTAATCAGGGCACAGTACAAGAAGAAAATGACAGGCAGACGGTGCTATTTGATTGACGTTTCAATGCTATTTGGTGACGGTTTCAACGGGATTCTTGTTATCCAATTTATTGATAATAAATAAAAAGGATGGCGGAGAGAGTGGGATTTGAACCCACGGTACGGGTTTAGCGCACACACGATTTCCAGTCGTGCTCCTTCGGCCGCTCGGACATCTCTCCAATTTATGCCGGATATTAAGATTAAATGGAAAGCGGCTATAAAATCAAGCCGGGTTTTCGGCCGGCACCACATTATTAGTGGCGCTATCTGTCCAGAACTTCTCTGACCTTTCTTAAAAGCTGATTAGGGGAGATGGGTTTTAAAATTAAATCGATACCCTCCTCAAGTATCCCTTTCTTATGTATGATATTGGCCGTATAGCCGCTGGTGAAGATGGCCTTTATATCCGGGGTCGATTTTCTGATTTCGTCATAGCATTCTTTTCCGTTTTTTCTCGGCATAATTACGTCAAGGATAAGCAGTTGAATATTGTTATGATCGCCGCAGTACAGCCTGACGGCTTCAGCTCCGTCTGCGGCTTCAACGACCTGATACCCCGCTTTTTCGAGTATCTTTTTGGTAAGGGCCCTCACCTGGGCGTCATCTTCAGCTATCAGGATGGTTTCCGTTCCGCCGCTGACCGGACCGGCGTCAATCTGACAGGGCTCCTCAAATCGGGATTTGATCAGAGGAAGATATATCTTGAAGGTCGTGCCTTTATCAGCGTCGCTGTAAACATTTATATAGCCTTCATGCTGTTTGATTATCCCGTATACCATTGCGAGCCCGAGGCCCGTTCCTTTACCTATTTCTTTTGTCGTAAAAAACGGCTCAAAGATCCTTTCTTTTATCTTTTCATCTATGCCGCAGCCGGTATCTTCAACAGAGATAAGGGCGAAATTCCCGAGCCTGCCGTACCCATGTGCTCTGACGTATTCATTGTCAAAGGTTATCATCTCGGTGCTAATGAGTAGTGTCCCCCCGTTCGGCATGGCGTCCCTGGCGTTTGTCGCAAGGTTCATCAGCACCTGTTCTATCTGGGTAGTGTCCGCCATTACGGTCAGGTCTTTATCGGTTAGCGGGGTTGACAGATCTATGTCTTCTCCGATAAGTCTTGACAGGAGTCTGCCGATACCTTTAATGACGTTGTTGATATTAACGGGCTTGGGACTGATTATCTGTTTCCTGCTAAAGGTAAGGAGCGCGCGGGTGAGATTGGCAGCCCGCTCTGCCGAGTTTAAAATCTGGGTCGCATAATTGTTCAACGGGTCATCTTCTTTAATTTCCAGCTTCAGCAGATTTCCGTATCCGATTATTGCCGTAAGAATGTTATTGAAATCATGGGCAATGCCTCCTGCGAGTCTGCCGACGGCCTCCATTTTTTGGGCCTGCAAGAGCTGCTGTTCGAGTTTCTTGCGTTCGGTTATGTCATGAATAATCCCGTGGTACCCTGAAATAGTCCCGTCCTCGTCAGTCTGCATGGTTGAAGTAATCAGACAATCGATCTCTTTCCCGTCCTTGCGAAGGAGTTTTGTTTCAAAGTCTTTAACGGAACCATTCCGATCGATAATATGTTTGAATCCGTTATATTCATCAAAGTTGAGGAACAAATCTTTTACCAACATTTTGCATATCTCTGCTTTGGGATATCCAAGGAGGTCAAGAGCCGACTGATTGATCTCCAGACATTTCCCCTCTGCAGTGGTAATATAGATAGCATCTCTTGAGTCATTAAAAAAAGTTAGGTATCTCTTCTCACTTGCCCGTTGCGCTACTTCCGCCTGTTTTTGGCTGGTCCACAGGTATTCCAGATGACACTGCTTGTCCTCGAGCTCCTGCAATTCACGCTTCCGTTCGGTAAGGTCCCTGAATGTGACAACAGCGCCGATCACCTCACCTTTCTCAATCATAGGCGTGCTCATATACTCTATTGGAATACTTGTTCCGTCTTTTTTCCAGAATACCTCATCATTTCCGTGGCAGGCGGTCCCTTGCGTATATGTTGCATGGATAGGGCAATTTTCAACAGGATAGGGGCCCCCGATTTCTCTTGTGTGGTGGACCTTGTTGTGATGTATCTCTCCTATGAGTTCCTCCACTTCATACCCGAGCATCTTCGCGGCAGCGGGGTTTACGAATATTACCCTTCCTTCCGCATCGAGACCCATAATGCCCTCTCCTGCCGCCTCAAGTATCAGCTCGTTCCGGCGTATAAAACGTTCCAAAGTCTTTTCCGTTTTTTGAAAATTGCGGAGGTGTATCTTCATTGGCCGGCATAAGAGAAAGTAAATGGCCGGTAATATTATGCACATTGAAATGCCCGCGGAAATAACGGCCGTTTTTAGGGTGAAAGCAAGAGATAGACCGGCAAGTGAAAATATGATGAGGGCTTGAGAAAGGATTACCGAAGAGAGAACAACAAGAAGCAGCTTCAGTTCAATATTTATTTTTATATTACTCTTCCCCATTATGGCGCACTCATGAGCGGCGTCATTCTTTTCGCCTTTTGATGCATTTCCCCCTCAACTGCTTCTGTCTATATCATAAACGTATTGAAAATATTTTTAAATGGGTTGCTAAAATTATCGTCTCATTTTTCTCAAATTCTCACCGTGAGAATGAGAATGAGAATTTGAGAAGGGTTTTTTAAATGATATTCTCAAAAGTACCTATCAAATAAGCATTTTTAAAAGCGCCAAGCCGGCATTAATATTGCAATATTATTTTATATGATAATTTTAACTATCATATAAAATAAAACGAAAATCAGTCATTGCATAAATAAGAAAGGAGGGCGTCATAAGGGGAATTAAAAAGCAGGGGGATTACTTTTAGCGGATTTCGGGTAACACGGAAAATAATGTAGACAAAACAGGAGGAAAAAATGAAGGTAAACGAGGTAGCTCTTGTATTAACAGGATATCAGAATGAATTCTGCTCGCCTGACGGCAAACTTCACGGGTTGATTAAAGACATGCTGGTTTCAAACAAGATTATAGCGAATACCGTTGATCTGTTGGGCCGTGCGCAAAAAAAAGGCATTAAAAGCTATATCGCATCCATCGTATTTACTCCCGGATACCCGGAACTGCACAATCCCGTGGGCATTCTCAAGACCATCAAGGAGATAGGCGCCTTTATGAAGGGCAACATGGGCGCGGAAGTAATAGATGATCTGAAACCCTTCAAGGGCTACATTAAGGAAGTGGAAGGGAAAACCGGGTTGAGTTGTTTCGGACATACAAACCTGGACGGGTTTTTAAAGGAAAACGGAGTTACAACCATAGCCATTGCAGGACTGCTTACCAATGTGTGTGTCGAATCTACGGCCAGAGCCGGATATGACGCGGGATATGAGGTCCTTGTTCTGAAAGACTGCACGGGTTGCAGGTCGCAGTCATGGCAGGAATATGCCGAGCAGAATATCTTCCCGATGCTTGGAAAGGTAATGGACCATAACGAATTTCTGAATTCAGTACAGTAATAAAGGAAGCATAAGATAAATCACCTCCCTCTTCCGGTATGCATCATGGCCGTCATGGTGCATACCTTTTTTTTATTCCGACAGTCTCTTTTTCAATAGCTCATTCACCATCTGCGGGTTTGCTTTGCCTTTGGTTGTTTTCATAACCTGGCCTACAAGGAATCCTATCAGCTTTTCCTCGCCTGCCTTGTAACGTTCCACTTCTTTCGGGTTGCCGGCAATGATATCATCGACAGCCTTTTCTATTGCGCCGCTGTCGGTTATCTGAACAAGGCCCTTTTCCCTTACAACGACTTCGGCGTCCTTCCCTGTTCTGTATATTTCTTCAAAGACCGTCTTGGCAATCTTGCCGCTGATGGTCCGGTTGTCGATCAGTTTCAGCATACCGACAAGACCGGAGGGCCGGAAGAGGCATTCATCAAAGGTCTTGCCCTCTTCATTCAGCAGCTTCATCAACTCTCCTTTGATCCAGTTTGAAACATCCTTAGGCTGCCCGCCAAGGTCAATGGCCTCTTCAAACCAGTCTGCAACGGATTTTTCCGATGTCAAGAGGTCCGCATCCTGCTCTGGAATTCCAAAGGCCGAGATAAAACGCTCCCTCCTTTTGTCAGGCAATTCTGGCAAAGAGGATCGTATGTTATCGATACTCGTTTGATCCACTGCCATAGGCACAAGATCCGGTTCAGGGAAGTAACGGTAATCGTGGGCTTCTTCCTTCCCCCTCATGGATTCGGTAACATTCCTGACGGAGTCCCATAACCTTGTCTCCTGAATGATCCTGCCCCCGTCTTCCAGTACCTTGAGTTGTCTCATTATTTCATATTCGAGGGCCTTTTCAACAAACTTGAAAGAATTGATGTTCTTGATCTCGACTTTCGTGCCCAGCTCTTTCCGTCCGTCCGGCCTCAATGATACATTTGCATCGCACCGCAGAGATCCCTGTTCCATGTTCCCGTCACAAACGCCGAGGTATCTGAGTATGTTTCTCAGTTTTTTCATATATTCCACCGCTTCCTGCGGTGATCTCATGTCCGGCTCGGATACGATTTCCATGAGCGGAACTCCCGCTCTGTTCAGATCTACAAAACTGTAATTTCCTCCGGATGCGGATTCATGGATATTCTTCCCGGCGTCTTCTTCCATGTGGATTCTGGTAATCCCTATTTTTTTTACCGCTCCGTCGAGGACTATATCAAGATGCCCGTGTTCGCATATCGGAAGCTCAAACTGGCTTATCTGGTAACCCTTGGGAAGGTCGGGGTAAAAATAGTTTTTCCTCGCAAACCTGCTGTAACGTGAGACGGAGCAATTTACGGCAAGACCTGTTTTAATGGCAAATTCGAGGACCTTTTTATTAAGAACAGGCAGGACCCCGGGCATTCCGATGCATATCTGGCAGCTCTGCGTGTTGGGTCCCGCGCCGAATTTTGTTGAACAGCCGCAGAATATCTTTGTCTCCGTCAGTAATTGCGCATGGACTTCAAGGCCGATAACTGTTTCGTATTTCATAGCGCCGGCCTCCTTTTGCGCCAGTCCGTTGTCTGTTCGTAAGCATATGCAATTTTAAATATAGACTCCTCGTCGAAATGCTTCCCGATAAACTGAAGTCCCACCGGCAGGCCCTCTGAAGTAAAACCGCAGGGAACGGAAATAGCCGGGACGCCGGCAAGGTTTACCGATATGGTGAAGATGTCGGAAAGATACATCTGCAAAGGGTCCGCCGTTTTCTCGCCGACTTTAAAGGCGGCGGTAGGCGCTGTAGGAGTTACAATAATATCGACCTTTGTGAAAGCCTCCTCAAAGTCTTTTTTTATAAGCGTTCTTACCCGTTGGGCTTTTTTGTAATAGGCTTCGTAATAACCGGAGGACAATGCATATGTGCCGAGCATTATCCTTCTTTTTATCTCGGCGCCGAAACCCTGTGCCCTTGTGGACATATACATGTCCATGAGGTCTTTCCCTCCGGCCCGCAGGCCGTATTTTACGCCGTCATAACGCGCAAGGTTCGATGACGCCTCGGAAGTCGCAAGGACATAATACGTTGCAACGGCATATCCGGTATGGGGTAGCGATACCTCAACCGGGATAGCGCCGAGGGATTCAAGGGTTGCAATCGCCTTCTTTACGGAATGTTCCACTTCTTTATCCATGCCCTCAATAAAATATTCCTTGGGTATGCCGAGTTTCATGCCTTTTATATCGCGCCCCAAAACTTTTGTAAAGTCAGGCACGGGAACAGGCGCCGAGGTAGAATCAGCGGGATCATGTCCTGCGATAACGTTCAGCAGGATTGCGGAATCTCTTACATCCTTGGTGATGGGTCCGATCTGGTCGAGAGACGAGGCATATGCGACGAGACCATACCTCGAAACCCTCCCGTAGGTCGGTTTCAATCCTACAACTCCGCATAAAGCGGCAGGCTGCCGCACCGAACCCCCTGTGTCGGAACCGAGCGCGGCGATACATTCATCGGCGCAAACTGCCGCTGCCGAACCGCCGCTTGACCCACCCGGTATCCTTGTGAGGTCCCAGGGGTTCCTTGTTGTATGGAATCCCGAATTCTCCGTAGACGAGCCCATGGCGAATTCATCCAAATTTGTTTTGCCGACGAGAACATACCCGTCTTTTTTCAGTCTTGACGTTACCGTGCTTTCATAGGGAGGCACAAAGTTTTGGAGTATTTTAGATGCACAGGTGGTAAGGATACCTTTTGTGCACATATTGTCCTTGACAGCCAAGGGTATGCCGAGGAGAGAAGGCGCGCCGCTTTCTCCCTGAACATGGATAATTTTCTGCGCTTCATCGGCCATAGAGAGGGCCGTTTCCTTTGTCAGCGTGATAAACGCCTTTACCTTTTCTTCAACGGCGTTCACCCTCTGAAAGACCGATTCGGCAAGCTCCCCGGCGGTCATCTCCTTCCTGCGCAACAGCTTTTGTGCCTCTGAAATCGTAAGCGTATGCAAAGATGACATAATATCCTTCCTTGAAAGGTTATTTTCGATACTGTATATTATAGTGCATGCAGCGCTCTAAAGTGTATTTAACGCGCGTGCTGATTGGAGGCGCAGGGGTTTGAATGGACGATAATCCGTTAGTCTCTATTGTCGTAAGGACAAAAGACAGGCCGAAACTTCTGAGGAAGGCCATTCAGAGTATATTAGGCCAGACATACAGGCCGATTCAAGTCGTCCTTGTAAATGACGGAGGATGCTATTTAAATCTTGAAGAACTGCAGGGCATCCTTGAAAATATTTCTCTTAATTATCTAAAGCTTGAAACGAATATCGGCAGGGCCGGCGCCGGAAATATCGGGATCGGGAATGTCCGGGGCAAATACGTGGGATTTCTGGATGACGATGATGAATATTACCCCGAACATCTGACCACTCTTGTATCATTCCTGGAACAAAGCGATT
>Ga0315283_10001663_pt1 | contig 18063 bp, 16 predicted proteins | sample YL17G09_0_MG_FD_204541 | JGI IMG/M metagenome (GOLD analysis project Ga0315283, IMG submission 204541) | Sediment microbial communities from Yellowstone Lake, YNP, Wyoming, USA - YL17G09_0 | ecosystem: Environmental > Aquatic > Freshwater > Lake > Sediment | place: USA: Wyoming | collected... | reverse complement strand
CAGGGTGGGGAGAAGTACCAGCTCTCCAGCCGGCCCTCCGACGCCATCGCGCTGGCCGTCCGCACGGGCTCGCCGATCTTCGCCGAGGAGTCGGTGCTCGACGAGGTCGGCTACACGGTGCGGGAAGAGGCCCAGCCCGAAGAAGAGGTCGTCGAAGAGTTCCGCCGCTTCATCGACAACATCGACCCCGAGGACTTCGCGTCCTGATCGCACCGTCGGGCGACCCCTGGCGCCGGGTGCAGCTGGGCTGCGGCCTGCTGCTGGCCGTCATCGTCATCGGCACGAGCGGTTACCTGGTCCTCGGCCTGGATCCGCTCGACGCCCTCTATCAGACTGTCACCACCATCTCGACGGTGGGCTTCCGGGAGCTGCCGGACGACCCGTCCACCGGGTTCCGGGTGTTCACCATGGTCTTGATCCTGACCGGGGTCGGGGTGGCGCTGTACACCGCATCGGTGTTGTTGGAGTCGGTGGTCGAGGGCCGGCTCACCGAGCGCTTCGGGAGGCGACGCATGCAACGGACCATCGACGAGCTCTCGGGCCACGTCATCCTCTGCGGCTGGGGGCGCGTGGGTCGCTCCATCGAGCGGCACCTGAGCGGGGCCGGCGTGGAGGTGGTCGTGGTGGAGGCCGACCCCGAGCGGTGTGACGCCGTGACCGGGCTGTCGGTGTGCGGTGACGCCACCGAGGACGAGGTGATGACCGCCGCCGGGTTGGAGCGGGCGGCCACCCTGGTGACCGCGGTCGACAGCGACGCCGCCAACCTCTTCATCACCCTGAGCGCCCGCGACCGGCGTCCCGAACTGTTCATCGTCAGCCGGGTGCGGGACGAGGCCAACGAGGCCAAGCTGCGCCAGGCCGGCGCCGACCGGGTGGTCAACCCCCAGCAGATCGGCGGGGGCCGGATCGCTGCCCTGGCCCTGGCCCCGAACGTGGCCGACTTCCTGGACGTCGTCATGCACGACGGCAGCCTCGAGTTCCGCCTGGCCGACATCACCGTGCCCGAGACCTCGCCGCTGGCGCGGCAGAGCCTGCGGCAGGCACAGGTCCGGGACCGCACCGGGGCCCTGGTGCTGGCCATCCGGGGCGCCGAGGGTCGCTTCGCCACCAACCCGACGCCCGAGAGCATTCTGAAGGGCGGCGACGTGCTCATCGCCATCGGCACGGGCCCCCAGCTCGATGAACTGCGGACCCTCATAGGCTGATCGGCAGTGATCGTTGACCTCGACCTCAGGTCGGGCGTACTGTGAGCGGCGTCACAACCACGTAACTACGCGGTTGTGACGGGGGCGGGCGCCTCGAGAGGAAACCACCACATGACCGGACAGCAGGAGATGTTCCCGAGCCACGTCGGCTACGGGGGCAAGAAGGCGGCCGAGATCGTCGGCATCAGCTACCGACAGCTGGATTACTGGGCGCGGACCGACCTGGTCCGACCGTCCCTGGCCGACGCCGCGGGCAGCGGCAGCCGGCGCAAGTACTCCTACCAGGACCTGCTCGAGCTCAAGGTGATCAAGAGCCTGCTCGACGCCGGCATCCGCCTCGACCTGGTGCGGGAGGTCTTCACCTACCTGCGCGACCAGCTCGGCGAGGACCCGGCCAGCGCCAACCTGGTGATCAGCGGCGACCACACCGTGCTCACCCGGGACGGCGAGGAGATGATCGACCTGGTGCGCAACGGCCAGGGCGTGCTCAACATCCTGCCCCTCTCCGGCGTGGTCGAAGAGGTCGACGCCGCCATCGTGCAGCTGTTCCCCGAGGCACCGGCTGCGCAAGCCACAGCGGCCACCGAGGTGGCCGCCGAGCAGTGAGCGTCGGGGCGCCCCACGAGTCGGTGGACTTCGCCCACCCCTCTGAGCGGGACTTCGCCCGGGTCCTGGACTTCTACGACGTCGAGTGGCGCTACGAGCCCCGCACCTTCGTGCTCCACGAGAACGCTGACGGGCACCCGAGCGAGGCCTTCAGCCCCGACTTCTACCTGCCCGACCTCGACCTCTACATCGAGTTGACCACCCTCAAGCAGCGATTGGTCACCAAGAAGAACCGCAAGATCCGTGAGCTGCGCGAGCGCTACCCGGGGGTCAACGTGATGATCCTCTACCGCAGGGACTGGCAGAACCTGGCCGTCAAGTACGGCATCGACTCCGCCGCGTAGATCGGCCCTGACCGGTCCTTAGAATCTCGGGGTGAATCTCCGGCTCTCGCCCCTGGATGCCGCGCATCGCGTCCTCGGGGCCAAGATGGTCCCGTTCGGGGGTTGGGACATGCCCCTGAACTACGCCGACGGCACGATCAGCGAGCACAAGGCCTGCCGGACGGGTGCCGTCGCCTTCGACGTCAGCCACCTGGGCACGGTTCGGGTGACCGGGGCCGGGTCAAAGGACCGCCTGCAGACGACCCTCACCGCCGACCTCGACAAGATCGAGCCCGGACAGACCCAGTACACCCACCTGCTCGACGCCGAGGACGCCTCGGTGCTCGACGACATCATCGTGTGGTGGCTGGGCGAGGACCGCTTCGACGTCATGGCCAACGCCTCCAACACGGCCGGCGTGGTGGCCGCCATCGGCGGCCTCGACGTCACCCCGACCCGGGCCGTCATCGCCGTCCAAGGCCCGGATACCCGGGAGCGCCTGCAGGCCCTCTCGCCCGTGGTGGCCGAGGTCGCCCACCGCCGGGTGGTGGAGATGGCCCTGGACGGCGTGGCGATCACCGTGGCCGGAACCGGGTACACGGGCGAGGACGGGGTCGAGATCGCCGTGCCCGCCGAGCACGCCGTCGCCTGCTGGGACGCGGTCCTGGCGACCGGCGTCACCCCTGCCGGCCTGGGCGCCCGGGACACGCTGCGCCTGGAGGCCGGCCTGCCCCTGCACGGCCACGAGTTGGGCCCGGGCATCACCCCGCTGCAGGCGGGGTTGGGCTGGGTCGTGGGCTGGGACAAGGGCGACTTCCGAGGCCGGGCCGCGCTGGAGGCCGAGAAGGCCGCCGGACCGAGCCGTCGACTGCGGGGCCTGCTGCTCGACGGCAGGCGCCCGCCCCGGGCCGACCAGTCGGTGGTCGACGGCGACACCGTCGTCGGCACCGTGACCAGCGGCAACTTCTCGCCGATGCTCGATCGGGGCATCGCCCTGGCCTTCCTCCACCCCGACCTCGAGCCCGGTGCCCGGGTCGCAGTGGACGTGCGGGGTCGCCACCTGCCCGCCGAGGTCGTCACCCCACCGTTCTGGACAGGAGCAACGTGATCCCGCCTTTCGCCCACCGCCACCTCGGCCCGGGGGCCGACGAGATCGAGGCCATGCTGGCCACGGTCGGCGTCGCCTCCCTGGAGGCCCTGGTGGACGCCGCGGTACCCGCCGGCATCCGCCAGGACACCCGTCTGGCCCTGCCCGAGGCCGGTACCGAGGACGAGATCCTGGCCCGCCTGCGGGTCTACGCCGACCGCAACCAGGTGGCCGTGTCGATGCTGGGCATGGGCTACTCGGGGACGCTCACCCCGACGGTCATCCTGCGCAACGTCCTGGAGAACCCGGCCTGGTACACGGCCTACACGCCGTACCAGCCCGAGATCTCCCAGGGCCGCCTCGAGGCCCTCCTGAACTTCCAGACCATGATCACCGACCTCACCGGGATGGACCTGGCCAACGCCTCTCTCCTGGACGAGGCCACCGCCGCGGCCGAGGCCATGGCCCTGTGTCGCCGGGTCACCAAGCAGGAGTCCGCCACCTTCTTCGTGGACGCCGAGTGTCACCCCCAGACCATTCAGGTGGTGGCCACCCGGGCCGAGCCCCTGGGCATCAAGGTCATCGTGGGCGACCCGGTGACCGCGCTGTCGGGCATCGACGCCTACGGCGTGCTCGTCCAGTACCCGGGCACCAGCGGCGGCATCCGCGACCTGGCCCCCATCGTGGCGCAGGTCCACGGGCAGGGCGGCCTGGTCGTCGTGGCCGCCGACCTGCTGGCCCTGACGGTGCTGGAGGCCCCGGGCGCCGCCGGGGCCGACGTGGTGGTCGGCTCCAGCCAGCGTTTCGGCGTACCCCTGGGCTACGGAGGACCCCACGCCGCCTACATGGGTGTCCGGCAGGCCCACGCCCGGTCGATGCCCGGCCGCCTGGTCGGCGTCTCGGTCGACGAGGCCGGCCGGCCGGCCCACCGCCTGGCCCTGCAGACCCGGGAGCAGCACATCCGCCGGGAGAAGGCCACCAGCAACATCTGCACCGCCCAGGTGCTCCTGGCCGTGATGGCGTCGATGTACGCCGTGTACCACGGCCCCGACGGACTGACCGCCATCGCGGAGCAGGTCCACGAGCGGGCCGTCCGCCTGGCCGCCGGCCTGGCCGGGGCCGGGATCGGCCTCGAGCACGAGCACTTCTTCGACACGGTCACCGCCGTGGTCCCGGGCCGGGCGGCCGAGGTCGTGGCCGCGGCCGCCGGGGCGGGGATCAACCTGCGCCTGCTCGACGCCGACCGGGTCGGCATCGCCTTCGATGAGACCACGACCCCCGCCCAGGTGGAGGCCGTCTGGACCGCCTTCGGGGTCGAGACGACCTATGGGGGGGTCACGGCGGAGTCGGCCCTGTCCGCCGCTCTGCCCCCTGGGCTGCGCCGGACCAGTGCCTTCCTGACCCATCCGGTGTTCCACCGGTACCGGTCGGAGACCGAGTTCCTCCGCTATGTGCACTCGCTGGCGGACAAGGACATCGCCCTGGACCGGTCGATGATCCCGTTGGGCTCCTGCACCATGAAGCTCAACGCCACCACCGAGATGATCCCGGTGACCTGGCCGGAGTTCGGCGCCCTGCATCCCTTCGCCCCCCTGGACCAGGCCGAGGGCTACCGGGAGCTGATCACCGATCTCGAGGCCTGGCTGGCCGAGATCACCGGCTACGACGCCGTGTCGGTCCAGCCCAACGCCGGCTCCCAGGGCGAACTGGCCGGCCTGCTGGCCATCCGGGACTTCCACCGTCAGCGGGGCGACGCCCACCGGGACGTCTGCCTCATCCCGTCCTCGGCCCACGGCACCAACGCCGCCTCGGCGGTGATGGCCGGCCTGCGGGTCGTGGTCGTGGCCTGTGACGCCGACGGCAACGTCGACCTCGACGACCTGCACGCCAAGGTGGCCGAGCACAGGGAGGCCCTGGCCGCCCTCATGGTCACCTACCCCTCGACCCACGGCGTGTTCGAGGAGCGCATCGGCGACGTCTGCGCCGCCGTCCACGACGCCGGCGGACAGGTGTACCTGGACGGGGCGAACCTGAACGCCATGGTCGGCATCGCCCGCCCCGGCAAGTTCGGGGCCGACGTGTCGCACCTCAACCTGCACAAGACGTTCTGCATCCCCCACGGCGGTGGCGGACCGGGTGTGGGGCCGGTGGCCGTGCGGAAGCACCTGGCCCCGTTCCTCCCCGGGCACCCGGTGGTCCCCGAGGCGGGCCCCGTGACCGGTCCGGGCCCGGTGGCGGCCGCGCCCTGGGGCTCGGCGGGGATCCTGCCCATCTCGTGGGCCTACATCGCCCTGATGGGCCCCGACGGGCTGCGCCGGGCCACCGAGGTCGCGGTGCTCAACGCCAACTACGTGGCCACCCGCCTGAAGGATCACTTCCCGGTGCTCTACACCGGGGGCGGGGGCTTCGTGGCCCACGAGTGCATCCTCGACCTGCGGGGCCTGACCAAGGACACCGGCGTCACCGCCGAGGACGTGGCCAAGCGCCTGATCGACTACGGATTCCACGCCCCGACCCTGTCGTTCCCCGTGGTGGGCACGCTCATGGTCGAGCCCACCGAGTCCGAGAACCAGGCCGAGCTGGACCGGTTCTGTAACGCCATGATCGCCATCCGGACCGAGATCGACCGGGTGGCGGCGGGGGAGTGGCCGGTGGAGGACAGCCCCCTGCGCCACGCCCCGCACACGGCCGAGGACGTGGTGGCCGACGACTGGTCCCGGCCCTACAGCCGGGAGACGGCGGCCTACCCGGTGCCCTCGCTCCGCCGCCGGAAGTACTGGGCCCCCGTCGGCCGCATCGACCAGGGCTACGGCGACCGCAACCTGCAGTGCGAGTGCCCGCCCGTCCAGGCCTATGCCGATGCGTAGGCCCTGGCTGGCCCTCGTCCCGCTGATCGGCCTGCTGGCCGGCTGCGGCGGGGACGACGGCGACTCGACGGGTTCGGCGTCGACGGAGACCACGACGCTCGATCCCGGCGTGACCTTCGAGGACGACGTGACCGTCCCCACCGACGCCGACGGCCGGCCCGATCCCGGGGCCACCACGTCGACGACCGAGCCCGACGTCGTCACCCAGCCGGGCGCCGTGCCCGAGGAGTTTCCCCGGAGCTTCCCGGTGCCGGAGGGGGCCGAGGTCGAGACCGGCTCGGTGGGCCGGGTCGCGGGCGAGTTGCGCCTGGCGGTCGACTACACGATCGTCGACGAGGACCCGGCCGCCGTCCTGGACTTCTACCGGGACGCCTTGGCCGAGGCCGGCTTCACGGTCCTCCTCGACGACGAGGACGGCAGCGGCCAGGGCTACATCGGCACGCTGGTCTTCGAGACCGACACCTACATCGGCAACGTGCTCGTCTCCGGCGATGGCGCCCACGGCGTGCTCCTGAGCCTCACCGCCACGCTGCCGGACTGACCGGCCGAGGCAACCACGGGGACGTGGGGTCCGGCGGCGGGTCGCCCCCGTCGCCCGGAACGATCGCCCGACGAGCTCCCGGCCCACCCTGCGGGGGAGGGGCCGGGTGATGTCCGGTCGTCCCGCGAGCCGGCGTTCACCAGCCGCGGCCGTCGCGGTGGTGACAGGGCTCGCCCAGCCAGCCGCCGTTGGGGTAGAGGCAGACCTGGTTCTTGCCCTGCTTCTTGGCCCGGCGCACGGCTTCGTCGGCGTGGTCCAGGGTCTGCTCGGGCAGGTCGTTGCCGTTGTGGATGGCCACGCCGGCGCTGAAGCTCCGCTCGCCGTCGCCCGACTCCCGCCAGGCCTGCAGCAGTCGGTTGGCCACCGGGAGGGCGTCGAACTCGGCGTGGCGGGCGATGAAGATGAACTCGTCGCCGCCGGGGCGGGCCGTGAGGTCGGAGTCCCGCACACTGGAGCTGAGCAGGTCGGAGAACTCCCGCAGGTAGCGGTCGCCGTGGGCGAAGCTGAGTTCCTTGTTGATCCTGCCGAAGTCGTCCATGTCGATGAAGACGACGGCGTCGCCGGGCGTGAGGCTCTGCACCAGCGCCGTGGCGTGGCGGCTGTTGCCGATGCCGAGCTTCTCGTCGCGGCGCAGGTCCTCGGACAACTTGCCGATGACCCGGAACTGCTCCAGAGCGGGACCGGCCTGGGAGGCGAAGAGGACGGCCAGCTGCTGGGTGAAGGGGTCGTCGCCGGTCCTGGGCTGGCGGATGACCACGGCGCCACCGATCTCGGATTCGCCCAGGAGGGGGATGATCAGCAGGGTGGTGCCGTTCTCGGCGACCAGCCGGACCTCCTCGGCCTCGATGGTCTCGCCGATGAGCTCGGCCACCTCGGCCGCCGGGGGCGAGCCCTGGGCGCCGTAGGAGGCGGGGACGAGGTTGCCGTCCTGGTCGGACAGCACGACGTTGACGTGCTCGCCGTGGAAGACCTCGTGGGCCAGGCGGGCCAGCACGTCGGCGATCTCCTCCAGGGTGCTGCGCCCGGCCCGCAGGACCGACACCTGACCGGCCAGGGCCCGGATGTCGGCTTCCCTGCGCCGCTCGATGCGCTGGCCCATGCGGACGCCCGAGAGGGCCCAGGCCATGGCCTCGCCGATGAGGGTCGCGGCCGGCACGACCACGGCGACCATGGCCAGGGGGATCACGCTGTCCTCGGGCAGGGCCACGGCTACGCCGGCGGCGGCCACGAACGGGGCGGCCAGCAGGGTCAGGCCCCGGGCCTGAGTCAGGCCGATCCAGGTCAGGAGGACGAACCAGGCCGTGGGGTAGAAGGCCAGGCTCTGGGGGGCCGAGGAGAGGTCGGTGAGCCGGTCCAGGCCCACCAGGCCGGCCGTGGTGAGGACCGGGAGCACCAGCAGGGCCCAGCGGCCCAGGCGGGCCCAGGGCAGGAACCAGGCCAGGAGGGCGACGAGGCCGAGCCCGCCGGCGGCCATCAGCCCGAGATCGGCGTCCACCCCGGGCGCGTCGATGACCAGGCAGAGCCCGGCGAGGGCCAACCCCAGGCCGGCCAGGAGCACCGAGCTCAGTCGTCCGGCGGCGCGAGCGGTCGTGGGATCAAAGCGGAGGCGACGGTCCTTCATCGAGCCGACCGTCCCGCCGGGAGGTTCCGCCCACGACGCATTGTCATCATCAGCCTACATTCTGTGGTCGGAGGGAACTAGGGCGGCTCCCGCTCCATTCGGCCGGGCCGCGGCCGATGGGCACCGGTGATGCGACCGTTGATCGCCGCGCTGGCGGCGACCGCGCTGGTGGGGCTCGGGCCGGCCACAACCGCCTTCGCCGCCGCCGAGGACACCGGGCCGACGGCGGACGAAGCGGTGACCTCGGCCGTGCGCTGGTTGGCCCGCCGGCAGCAGCCCGACGGCGGTTTCGACGGCTTCCTGGCCGGGGCGGGGACGCCCGACGTCGTCCTCGCGCTGGCCGAGTCGGCCCAGACCGAGCAGGCCTGGGGCAACCGCCCGGCCCTGGAACGGGTCGAGAGCGAGGTCTCCGAGGACGGCAACACCCCCCTGGACGCCGTGCGCCGCATCGCCCGCCGGGTCGACGACCCGCAGGTGACCGCCCGGCTCATCACCCGGGTCGCCCTCCCGGTGGGCCTGGAGGCCGGGGAGGAGGGGCCGCTGGGTGATCTGACCGGCTCGGCCCGGGACTGGCTGGAGGACGAGGACACCCCCTTCGGGTCCCGGATCGAACTGGCCATCGCGCTGGTCGCCGCCGGGGCCGAGCTGCCGGAGGGCCTGGTGGACGAGATCGTGGCCGCGCAGCAGGAGAACGGGGGCTGGAACGCCGAGGGCGACGCCCAAGCCGACACGGTCGATCTGGTCACGACCGGCGCCGCGGTCGACCTCCTGGCCCTGGTCGGCGCGGACACGACGAGCGGGGCGATCCCGGCGGCGATGGCCTTCGTGGGTGAGACCCGGGACCGCAGCGGGGCGTGGCCCGACACCCATGGCGACCGCTCGGCGTCGGCTACGGCCGGGGCCATCCGGGCCATTCAGGCCGACGGTCACGATCCCGCCGGCAGCTGCTGGCTGAGCGAGGTCGGCGTCGACGCCGACGCGACGGCCCCGGTGCCCGCCCTGATCGCCCTCCAGCACGAGGACGGCAGCTTCGACGGCGACAACCCGGTGCGGGTGACCAGCGACGCCGTCCACGCCCTGAGCGGGCGCTGGCTCCCCCTGGGACGGGCGGGCGACGCCTGCGCCCCCGAGAGCGGCGGCCTCCCCTTCGCGCCCTCCCTCATCGTGCTGGCGGCCATCGGCGTGGTCGGCGTGGGCGGCGGCGTGCGCATCATGCGCGGCGGTTCAGCGGCGAGCTGACCCGAAGTCCTCCGGGCCCGCCAGACGGGCCTCGAAGCGGCGGAACGTGCGCAGGGCGACCCGACCGGTCAGCAGGATGAGGATGGCGTTGGTCAGCGCGGCCGCCGCGTCCCAGGCCAACGAGGTCACCGCGTAGAAGCGCCAGTAGCGCTCGAGCGTTCCGTGGAAGCCGAGGCCCGGCTCCCAGGCCAGCGCCCCCTGGCCGGCCAGGTACGGCCAGAACCAGATGTTCATGATGGCCCCGTACACGAAGCCCCAGACCCAGCCGTAGGCGGCCAGGGCCACGACCTCGGCCGACACCGGCAGTCGGCGGGTGACGTGCCCGACGAAGCCGGCGCCGGCGCCCATCCAGGCCAAGGCCAGCATCTGGAAGGGGAGCCAGGGGCCCATGCCGCCGGTGAGGAGGGCGGAGGTGCTCATGGCCCCCAGGCCGAGCAGGAGGCCGAAGCGGGGGCCGTAGGCCGCCCCGGCCAGCACGATCAGGAAGAAGATCCCCGAGCCGCCGCCGGGGAGGTCCACGAGGCGGAGGACGCCGGCCATGGCCGACAGCACGGCGAGCACGGCGATGGTGGCCCCGGTCGTCGTGCCCCGGCGGACCTCGAGGGCGATGGCCAGCACCGCCAGCAGGCCGACCCCGGCGGCGACGAAGGGGGCGTCGGCGGCGTGGGCCTCGGCGAAGGCGGTCTCGGCCGGGATCCAGAACGGGTACAGGAACGCCGCCAGCCCGACCGCCACCAGCAGCAGGTAGAAGAGGGCGGCGGGCGGGCCGGCCGGACGGGCCCGGGGCAGGGGCAGGGCGGTCATCGGCCCAGCGCCCCCGCCACCTCGGCGACGGTCAGGTAGGGAGGCAGGACCCGTAGTACCTGCGGGGCGAAGAGGGAGCCGGCCAGGACGTCCCGGGCGGCCCCCGAGGCCACCACGTCGCCGTCGCCGAGGACCACGGCCCGCGTGGCGCAGCGGGCTGCCAGCTCTACGTCGTGGGTGGCCAGGACCACCGCACCGCCCCCCGCGGCATGGTCGGCCACGGCCTGCTCCAGCGCGCCCGCCGACGGCGGGTCGATGCCCCGCGTGGGCTCGTCCAGGAGCAGGACGTCGGCGCCGCCCACGGCCACCGCCCCGATGGCGACCCGCTGGCGCTGACCCGCCGACAGCGACCGGGGATGGCGGTCGGCCAGGTCGGTGAGGCCCAGGCGGTCGAGCCAGGTGGTGACGGCCTCGGGATCCCGCCGGGCCAGCAGGTGCAGAGTGTGCTCCAGCTCGGCCCGCACGGTGGGGGCGAACAACAGGGCGTTGGGGTCCTGGGGCAGGTAGGCCACCCGGGCCAGGGTGTCGACGTGGCCCCCGTCGATCTCGAGCAGGCCGGCCAGGGCCCGCAGCAACGTCGTCTTGCCCGAGCCGTTCCGGCCGAGCATGGCCACGACCTCACCCCGGCCGACCTCGAGGTCGACCCCCCGCAGGGCGGGATGGTGGCCCAGCCGGACCCGCACGCCCCGGGCTCCCACGAGCACGTCGCCCGGCGTCGGCACCTCGGCGCGGTCCGGGGGCTCGGGGAGCACGGTGTCGCGGGCCAGGCGGCGGGCGTCACGCACGGTCAGTGGGGGAGGGATCCAGCCGAGCAGGTGGCCGAGGTGGGTCACCGGAGGCGCCCCCTCGTAGTCGGCGAGGAGGGCGGGGACGGCCTCCGGCCCGCGCAGCCGGCCCCGGTCGATGCCGACGGCCAGATCGGCCATCGGGGCGGCCCGCTCGAGGCGGTGCTCGGCCAGCAGGATCGTGGTGCCCAAGTCGGCGTTCAGCCGGGTGACCGCGGCGAGCACGTCGTCGGCCCCCTGGGGGTCGAGCTCGCTGGTGGGCTCGTCCAGCACGAGGACGTCGGGCGCGGCGGCCAGGGCGCCGGCGACCGCCGCCCGCTGGCGCTCGCCACCGGACAGCGTGGTGGGGGAGCGGTGGCGGAGGTGGGCGATGCCCAGGGCGTCGAGCACCTCCTCGACCCGTCGACGCATGGCGGCGGGCTCCATCCCGAGGTTCTCGAGGGCGAAGGCGATGTCGTGCTCCACCTCGTCGACGACGAACTGGGCCTCGGGGTCCTGGTGGACGAAACCGACGCTGTCGGCCAGGTCGCGGGGTCGGTGATCGCGGGTGCTGCGTCCGGCGACGGTGACCGATCCCCGAAAGTGGCCACCGGTGGCATGGGGGACGAGGCCGTTCACGGCCCGCAACAGGGTGCTCTTGCCCGACCCGGAGGGCCCGACGACCAAGAGCACATCGCCTGCGGCCACCGTGAGATCGATGTCGACGAGGGCCGGGTCCTGGTCGGCGTAGGCGAACGCCACCCCGGCGAAGGTGACGACCGCGCTCACGACGCCACCGGCTGGGCCGTCCTGGCGTTGTCCGCTGTCGTCCGGGCCTCCGACTCCTCGTCGGGGACGGGGCGGGTGGGCAGGAGGGCGGGCACGGCGAGCAGGAGGATCCCCACCGCCGGGAGTGGAGCCAGGTCAGGCGAGCGAAGGGGGCTGGCGGACCAGCTCAGGGACCCCTCGCCGCCGGCCGCGGCAATGGCCACCAGGGTCAGGGCCAGCGCCGAGGTGGCCATGATCAAGAGGTCCTCGCCCGTGAGGGCCCGGGGGCGGTAGCGCCGGCGGGGCGAGGCTCTCGAGGCCAGGACGACGGAGGCCACCAGCAGGACGGCGCCCGTCGTGGCCAGGACGGCGGCCAGGGTCGAGCGTCGGCCCACGAGGGCGACGAAGGAGCCCGCCAGGCTCATCAGGGCGAGCAGGGCGCCCCACGCCGAGGCGGTGTCGGCCGGTCCGGGCGGATGGCGGGCGAAGCCCCGGGAGTCCATGGAGTCGGCGAGGCGGAGCGAGCGCTCCATCCCCGTCTCGAGGACCGGGACGACCGTGCGGACCAGGCGACCGCGGCGCCGAACGATCCCGCCGGTCCGGGCCCGGTCCGCCTCCCGGGCCCCCTGCCACGAGGTCACCGTCGACGGCACGAAAGCGGCGGCGATGGTCACCACGAGCCCCGCCTCGTGGAAGGCCCGGGGCGCGCTGCCCAGCAGCTCGTGGTGGGACACCACGCTGTTGAAGGCCCCGAAGACACCGAGGAGGGCGACGATGGCGTAGCCCTCGGCCAGGGACTGGAGGACGACCTCCTTCTCGATCGTGCCGCCGACGGTGAAGCCGCCGAGAAGGCGGGGCAGGGTGGCCTCGGGCAGGGTGAACAGCACCGTGCCCACGGCGTGGGTGGTCAGCGCGGTGAGCGCGACCCGGATGAGGGCCATGACGATCCCGGCACCTACCAGCAGCCGGAAGGCCCCGGTCGAGCTGATGCGGTGGGCGCCGGCCACGAGGGCGCTGGCGGCCAGGACCAGCGTGACGTACAGGGGGCTGGAGGCCAGCTGCACGATCACCACGGCAGCCAGGGCCCAGGCCAGCCAGGTCACGGCGTGGAAGCGGGGGACGGTGCTCAACGGCAAGAGGATGCCGCGGGGCGCCCGTGCCCGCCTCTTCGCGGGTCGGTTGACGCTTCGGTCGGGCCCGGCCTACCGTGCTCCACGGAGCGGTCGCCCAACGGCTCGGAGGTCGTGGGCGGTCCCGGCAGCAACACCGCCGGGGTGGGGGAAGTCGGTGCGAGACCGACGCTGACCCGCAACTGTGAGCGGCCCTCGGGTCGCGAGCCAGGATGCCCGCCACTCCCGTCGGTTCGCCGATGCCCGTTTCGGGAGCCACCCAGGGAGTGGCCCCCCATGAGGGCTCCCCGCGGAACGGGGCCCCACGGAGGTAGTGGCATGCGTGCTCTTCGGCCGATCTTGATCGGCTCCCTCGTCTCGGCCCTGGTCGTCGGCGCGGTCGCCCCCTCGGCCGGTGCCGATCAGGTGACGGCGGACGGCATCACCTGGTTGACCGACCAACAACGGGCCGACGGCGGCTTCGAGCTGGCGGGCTTCCCCGGCTTCGAGACCCCGGACGCCATCCTGGCCATTGCGGCCGACGCCCAGACCACCCCGGACTGGGACGAGGCGGCGGCGCGGGCTGCCGTCGAAGCCGTCGTCACCGACCCCGGCGGCCTTTCGGCCCTCGACTGGATCGACACCTGGTTGGACGGAACGCTGCCGAACCCCTTGCCCCCGCCGGGGACCGTGGGCCCGCCGGCGGCCGGGCAGCAGGCCAAGCTCATCCTGCAGGTCGCCCTGCCCCTGGGTCTCGATCCCGTCGCGTTCGACCCCGCGGTCGATGGCGACCCGGTCGACCTGACCGCGGGTCTCGACTCGATCGCTCCGGCGGTGTTCAACTCCTTCGTCTTCGGCCGCATGGCTGAGGCCGGACGGGGCGAGAACGTCCACCAGACCGACCTCCAGGCCATTTGCGAGGCCGCGAAGACCGTGGGCGGGGGCTGGAGCTACGACGCCGATCCGGCAGGGCCCAACGGCGCCGACATGGACACGACCGGCTTTGCGGTCATGGCGCTCGTCGCCGCCGGCGTGGATCCGACCGACCCGGTCCTGGAGGCAGCGGCGGCCTTCGTCGTCGACGGTCAGGTCACGACCCCCGTCGAGGACGAGGGATCCTGGCTGTCGTTCGGGTCGCCGGACCCCAACGCCACGGCCCTGGCCATGCTGGCGGTGACTGCGCTGGGCAGTGGCCTGGACGACTTGGGCCACGACCCGGTCGCCTGGCTGCAGGACCAGCAGTTGGCCGCCGGTCAGCCCGACCCCGGTGACGACGGGCGGTTCGTGAGTCCGAACGACGGCTTCGGGGTAAGCACCTTCGCGACCAGCCAGGCCCTCCAGGCCCTCTTCTTGGACGACGCGTCCGCCGACTGGCTGCCCCTGGCTGCGGGGTCCCCGGATGAGCGCCGCTGCCTGCCCGAGTCGACCTACTCCGACGTGCCCGCCGGGGCGTGGTACGACGACGGGGCCCGCTGGGTCGACGACACCGGCATCGTGGCCGGGGTCGCGGGTGGCCTCCAGCCCTCCGGGAACGTGCGGCGGTCGCAAGCCGCCAGTTGGCTGAACGAGGTGTTCGGGGACCTCGGAGGCGACCCCAACCCCTACACCGATGTGCCCGACGGCGCCTGGTACGAGCGCGGGGTGGACTTCGTCGGTAGCGCCCCGAACGGGACGATCGCCCAGGGCTTCGGGAGCCAGTTCCGTCCGCGGGTGAAGCTCAACCGGGCCCAAGCGGTGTCCTGGCTCTATGCCGCGGCCGGTTCGCCGGATGTGAGCAACCTGGCTGCCCACGGCCTCACCGATGTCGGGCCCTCGGCCTGGTTCGGGGACGCGGTCACCTGGGCGCAGGCCAACGGGATCGTGCTCGGCTTCGAGGACGGCACCTTCCGGGGCGACGGCAACGTGAAGCGGGCCCAGCTCGCCCAGTGGATGTTCAACCTGGTGGCCACGCCTGAGGCCTGGCCCCAGGGCGTGCCCCTGCTCCCGCCGACGACCCTCTTCTCGCCGTTCCCGTGATCGTGTCCCGAACCGTCCGGGCCGCCGCCGTCGGGGCCCTCGTGGGTTCCCTGGCGGTGGCCGGCATGGTCGGGTCGGCTTTCAGCGCCCCGGCGCCGGAGGCCCAGACAGTGAACCGGGCGGCCATCGTGGTCGACACCGGCTCGGGCGTCGTCACCCGGTGCGTGACCTTCGCCGGCGACGCCATCAGCGGCCTCGCCGCGCTCCAGGCGGCGGGGCTGGCGCCAGTCGTCCGGGCCTTCTCGGGCAACGGCGGTGCCGTCTGCGGCCTGAACGGGGTGGGCTGTCCCGCCGACAGCTCCTGCCTGACCTGTCAGGCCCCCAACTACTGGGCCTACTACCGGGCCGACGCCGGCGCCGGGGGCTTCACCTACTCCCCGGCCGGGGCCGGCGGCACCCAGGTCACCGACGGCGACGTCGAGGGCTGGCGCTGGGGCTCGGGCTCCGGCCCGGGCTTCCGGTCCTTCGCCTCGGTCTGCCCGCTGCAGCCACCCCCGACCACGACCACGCCCCGCCCGGGAGGGAACGGTGGTGGTGGTGGTGGTGGAGGCGACGGCGGGACGAGCGGCAACGGGGGCAACGGGGGCGGCACGCCGACGGGCGGGCCGACGTCGGGTGATGCCGCCGGTACGCCGTCGGACGCCACCCCACCGGGCGCTTCCTCGACGACCGTGGCCCCCGCGACCACCGCGGTGGGGGAGCGGGGTACCGACCCCGGCGGCCAGGACACCGACGTCGCCGAAAGGGACGCCCCCGAGGATGTCGACGGGGTGGTGGCCGCGGCCCGCACACCGCTCGAGGACGACGACGGGTCCAGCGGCGGCACCCGGACCTGGGTCGCGTTCGTGGCCCTGCTGGGTGGTTTCGGCCTCGCGGGTCGGCGCATCCGTCGCGTCCGCTCCCGCCCGAGCGGATCACCAGGCGGAGCGTCCGGAACCCGCTAGTTTCGTCACGTGACGGAAAAGGCCGGGGGACAGCAGTGCCGGTGGTGCCGAGCCCCGGTGGCCCCGCGTCCTGGTCCGGGGCGTCCCCGGCAGTTCTGTCGGCCGGCGTGCCGACAGGGCGCCTACCGGGCCCGTCGCCTGGCGACCGGCCACGGGCTGGCCGACGGCGAGGTCATCGTGCGGGAGGACGCCCTCGAGGGGCTGGCCGATGCCCAGTACGCGCTCACGGCGGCCCTGGAGGACGTCGAGGGCGACCTGGCCGAGGCAGCAGGTCCGGACGACGTACGGGCCGCCCTGGAGCACCTGGTGGAGGCCTGCATCCCCCTGGCGGGCCTGCAGCTGCGTCCGGTGGCCGACCGTTGAGGCCTCCGGCCGCCGGTAATCCTCGTTATGTAAAGTCACAGCGTGGACGCGGGATCCCTCTCAGGAGAAGGCCTCCCCCGGGTTGCGCCAGGCCGTCCAGAGGACCATGCCGGCCACCACGACCGACAGCAGCAGGCTCAGGGGCACGGCGACCTGGTCGGCGCTGTCCAGCGGGTCGAGGTGGCGCAGGTGGTAGGTCAGGTGCGGGAGGCCGTAGGCCAGCCACGCTCCCCCGGCGGCGAGGACCACGGCCCGGTTCAGGGTCACCAGGGCCACGATCGCCACCACGGCGAGGGCCAGGTTCAGGGCCCCGACGTCCCGCACGAGGTGCTGGTTGTAGGGGCCGTCGACACTGACCCAGATTCGCCCGGCCCCCGGGAAGTCGTCGTAGAACGATTGCGGGGCGAATGCGGCCCACAGGCCGACCTGCAGCCCGATGAAGGCGAGGAGGGCCAGCGCGATGCGCACGATGCGTTGCGGGGTCATGGACAGATCCTTGCACCCGAGCGACGCGGGCGACGCCCGCTGGTTCGTCAGGTGCAGGTGATCTGAACGACCATGTAGCCACCGGGTTGGCTCGGCGACCCCCAGTGGATGCCGGCATTGCCACAGAGATTCGAGTTGTAGTTCGGCGCCACGGTGACCGTGCTCGAGTTGAAGGCGCCGGCCGTTCTTCGCAGGGGCGCCGTCGCCGAGTTCGACGCCGACTGGCAGGCCGGGTTGGGGCAATCGGGGTTGGTCGGCGCCCCCCGTCGATGCACGTGGGCCCTGACGGCGGTGATCACGCAGCTGCACCCACCGGCGATGGACAGCCTGACGGGGTTGCTGTTGCCGGTGGTGCTGGCCACGTGGCCGATGGGCCCGCCCGTGGCGGTGAGGCCGACGTTGGCCGCGGCGGTGTTCGTACCCGTGGTCCCCGAACAGGCGGTCGTCGGCGGGATCTGGGTGAGTGACCCCTGGTAGACGACGTTGAAGCTGCCGGCCGCACAGGTGGCGGCCGCGGCGGGGCTGGCAAAGCTGTCGATGATCAGCGGCGCCGTCCATGCGACGGCGCCCACCTTGGCCGCCCGACGAATGACGGTCCGGCGGCTGACCCGACCTTCGTCGTCGGCCTGGTCCTCCATCACAGGATCGCACGTTAGTGAGCGGCCTCTGCGCCAGCGGGGACCCTGGCGCGGTTCTCGGCTGTCGCCCTGGCCCCGGGAGCCGGAGCCGGTTCCCGAGGGTCTGTGGAAGGTGGTGACGGTGAGCCGGCCTGTAGGCGGGGGTAGGTCGAGCACTTCCGGGCGGACCTGTCCCCAGGGCCAGGCCCCGTCGACACGGGGATGCTGATCGTCGGCCGTGAGGCGTGGACCGGGCGGTTGCCGGTGGCGATTTCCAGGACGGTCGTGTCCTTGGGCCGACGATACGGTGGTCCGCCGTATGTCCAGACGGATCGATGTCGAGCTCACCAGTGACCGCGGGGATGGCACGCTCACGTGGCGGGCCGCCGGGGCCAAAGCGCCCAAGGGCGTTCTCGACGCCACCCTCCTCCCCAGCGGGGTCAAGGTCGGCGACACCGTCCGGGCCGACGCCGACTACGACATGGAGGGCGTCACCATCGTCGCCGTCCTGGCGCCGACGGCGAAGAAGAAGGACGCGGCCGTCATCGAGTTCATCGGCGCCCCGCCGCCCCCGCCCCGGGACTACTCCAAGGAGCCAGAACGCCGCGAGCGCAAGCCCCGCCGCGGCGATCGCGACGGCCGCGGCGGCCCCCCTGGGGGTCGCGACGGGCGTGGCGGCCCCGGTGGACCGGGAGGGCCCGGT
>Ga0315283_10001661_pt1 | contig 18071 bp, 14 predicted proteins | sample YL17G09_0_MG_FD_204541 | JGI IMG/M metagenome (GOLD analysis project Ga0315283, IMG submission 204541) | Sediment microbial communities from Yellowstone Lake, YNP, Wyoming, USA - YL17G09_0 | ecosystem: Environmental > Aquatic > Freshwater > Lake > Sediment | place: USA: Wyoming | collected... | reverse complement strand
CGGCGTTGATGTCCAATATAACCCTGCGCAGCTCGGGGTTGATGAGATTGGATTTTCCCTCCTTCATCACCGCACCTGCAAGCTCGAGTATTATCTCGGGTGCTCCCTTGACGAATGCCACCACTCCGCGGGAGGTCTTGTGGACGGTGGTCATCATCTTCCTGCGCGGGTCGAAGACCTTCTCCCCGCATCGGATGTGACCCACGGCCATGTCGCCCGGCTTCATGCCCGCTTTCCCGACGACGCTCAGAAGGGCTCCTTCCGTCGGGTCGCCGACGACGGTCCACTTGCCGCCCTTGTTGGCCAGATGGGAATCGTTGCAGAGCGCCATTATGTGGAGCGCCTCGTCGAGGGATGTCTCCTTGAGGTCCGCCGGCTTACCGTCCTTTAAAATAGTGCCTTTGGGCTCGTAGCCGTCGCCCTTGACCGTGTAATGGATGCCGCCAATGAACATCTCCCTGACGGTCATCTGGTTCCTCGTGAGCGTGCCGGTCTTGTCGGAGCAGATGTATGTCGTGGAGCCAAGGGTCTCGACGCACATCAGTTTCCGGACGACGGCGTTGCGCTTGGCCATCGCCTGCATGCCCATCGCCAGCGTCACGAGCGAGACAATGGGAAGCCCCTCGGGGATTATCGCCACCGCAAGGCTCACGGAAAGCAGGAAGCTCTCCACGACATTCGACTCGCGGGCGAACTGGTTGAGCGCAAAGAGCAGGACCACGAGGAATATGGCGATGTAGGCAATCTGCTTGCCAAGAGCATCCAGCCTCTTCTGGAGAGGGGTGGGCTCCTCCTCATCCTGGATGAACTTCGCTATGCGGCCCATCTCGGTCTCCATTCCGGTATTGACGACTATGGCGCAGCAGCGGCCCCTTGTTATCACGGTGCCGGCGTAGACCATGTCCACCCTGTCCTGGATCAGGGCCTTCGGGTCCAGGATGGCCTCCTCGCCCTTTCTCGCCGGAACGGATTCGCCGGTGAGCATGGATTCGTCAATCTCGAGCGTCGTCGATGTCATTATCCTGGCATCGGCCGCGGCCTTGTCGCCTTCCTCGAGCGACAATATGTCGCCGGGGACGACGGTTCCGACGTCCACGACAATGGTCTCGCCGCAGCGAACTACCTTGGCGCGGGGGCTCGTGAGCTTCTTCAGCGCCTCCATGGCCTTCTCGGCCTTGGACTCCTGAACGAAGCCCATTATCGCGTTGACGAAGATGACTATGAAGATGACGATGGCATCGGGAGTGTGGTCCTCGTGGAACAGGAATGTGATCGCCACCAGGATGAAGATGGCCACGATGAGCATGATGATGGGAGCGCTCGTGAACTGGCCCAGGAAGCGCCGGAGGGCGCTCTTCTTCTTCTTTTCCTTGAATGCGTTGGGGCCGTATTTCTCGATGCGACGCTTGACCTCATCATCGCTGAGGCCCTCGGGAGAGGTCTCCAGCCGCCTCTGGATCTCCTCGGGGCTCAAGGTATGCCAGGGTGTCTGCGGGTCGGCCCCGGATGCCGTGGATGGAGCGGGCTTGGATGCTTTGGAACCGCTGACAACGCGTGCGCTAATGTTCACCGCCTCCCCGGAGGCCTTCGGCGGCCCCCTCCGGCGCCCCAGCTGCGTCCTCCATGACCCGCCTGGACCATCATCCGCATGTGGGCAAATCAATTCGCGTGAACCATGAGGTGGGATAAAAGGGCTCCGGGAACGGCGATTTCTGTCCGGAGCGTCCATCTGATGGTGGACATAACACCCATAAAATGGTTGCACCTCGACGGGGGAATTTTGTCACGTGCCGGCCCAAATGGCCTTCAGGCCCTTTTCTGGGCCCTCAGCAGCTTGACCATCTGCTGGTGGTCCTCGTCAGTGATACCGAGGCTGTCCCTCAGCGCCCTGAGAATGGCCTCCTCGTCATCCGTGATGACGCCGTCCTCGAGCGCCTGAGTCAGCGCGCTCCGGTACGTATCCAGCCTGGTGACGACATCCAGCTCCCCGATGCGCCCGTGCCGTCGACGCCGCCGGAGGGCCGGTACCACGGCGTCGAGCTCCGCCCTCCTGGAGATGGTCTTGTCGAGCCAGGTGTGATAGTCGCGGACGAGCCACACGAAGTTGAGGACTCCCGATTCGACACGCACCGGCGCTTCGAGCTTCTGCTGGACCTTCAGTATCTCGGCAAGGTCGCTGCCCCACAGGAGCAGGAGCCTCCACTCGGGCAGATTCGTGAATGAGACGGAGACGAAAACATTGGGATGCTCATTTCCGGATTGTTCCTCGGAACCTGCCGGCCGGCGGCCCTCCCTCAATCTCAGCCTGAGGACGGCCAGCGCATCTCCCGTGCGCTCCGGATGGAGCGCCAGCAATGGAGCGGCCGCTCCCTGCGCCAGAAGCCCCCGCAGCCTTCTGGCCACGGTCTTGGGCGAGACCCCCAGCGAACCGGCCAATTCCGCTGGCCTGAGCCTGAGATCGTCCCTGAGCGCCCGAAGAATCCTGTAATCGAGCCTCGAGAGGCCTTCGGACGAGCGCTGCTCCCTCGGGGATGGTCTGAGGATGCCCACCTGCGCGTCCGGCATTCTGGCCTCCCTTCTGACGAATTCCGCGTACCTGTCGAGGCCCGAAAGGTCTGGTATGACCGCATGCACGAAGAGCTCGTTACCGCCGGCTGCTATCACCCTCGACGTGCAGGGCGAACGGCCGAGAAGCTTGAGCGCTGATTCCATGGAGGGCGCGGTGGAGCGGCCGAATATCATTACTTCGAGAGCATCGAAGAAACGGGGGCTCGGCACCAGGGAAACGCGTCCCAGGATGCCCTTCGATTCGAGTGAGCGGAGCCTCTTGTGGACCGCACTGGATGAGATGCCGAGCCGTCCGGCAAGCTCGCGGCACGACGGCTGGAGCTCTCCTCCCAGCGCCTTCAAAAGGCGCCTGTCCGTTTCGTCCACCTTAACTTCAACGCAGCTTGCGATAATGTATTTTACGGAGCGGGAGCCCCGCCTGAAAACGATTATTAGGCATCAATTGGATACGAGCAGGATGAACTTCTTCCCGGAGGACATTCTCGCTGGCACCGCACTGGTGCTCTCCGCAGCCCTCATTCCCGTCGCACTTGCGACATTCTCGCGGCTGAGGGAGTCGCGGGTGCTCTTGCCCGCAGAGGCCTCCGCGACCGTGCTTGTCATCTCGCTCTGGCTCGTCCTGAGCAGACCGCTCGGGGTCCCTGGTCCCGATGTTCTGTACATCCCGCTCTCGGCCTGCATGGCCATCATCATGACATCGATATACGTCTACTGGCTCACCCGGAAAAATCCGACGGGCGTTTCCAAGGGAGGGAAGGTCTGAAAGATGACCGAGGAGAAGGCCCTGGACCTCGAGACGAGGAAGCGCATATTCGAATATGTCTCCCTGAACCCGGGTGTGCATTTCAGGGAGCTCCAGCGAAGCCTTGACCTGCCCGTTGGCGCCCTCGATTATCATGTAAAATACCTGGAGAAGCACGAGCTCCTGGCGACGAAGCAGGAAGGACACTACACGCGCTACTATCCCAGGAACCGCTTCGACCCATCCTCGAAATCAATACTGGCGTTCCTAAGGCAGGACCTCCCGAGGGGCATAATCATCTTCCTGCTGAAGAACCCGCGCTCCACCCACGGCGGGATATTGGTAAATTTCCGCGCGACCGGTGCCACGCTCTCGTACCATCTCAAACGCATGTCCGAAAATAACCTCCTCAAGGCGGAAAAATCAGGTCGGGAGACGTTTTATGAGATTTCGGAGCCGGAGAAGGTCGCTGACCTCCTGGTGACTTACCGGCGGAGCTTCATGGATGAGCTTGTGGAGAGCTTTGCAGCAGCATGGACCGCCCTGAAATGAGGGCCGTTCACCTGGGACCCCTGTAGTAGGGATTCTTCTCAAGCCTCACGAGGTCCACCGGGTCGCGCCCAGCCACCCTTTTCGAAGCCACGGCGGCTGATGCGATCACGGTTCCGACAAGAACACCCGCAAAGATGGACCACCCGTGTGAATATATCGTTTCCATGGTGTCCCTCACGGGCCCCGGCGGCAGCGATTGCGGGATGACGCCCACGGTCGGGTCAACGAGCATCTCCGATGAATCCGGACGGAGCTGGAAGGAGTGGTACACTTTGAGCGCAGTGCCATCCGTCCTGTATGATGTGCCCACTGCAAGGCTGAGCATGCCCGAGGTGACCTTCGATTCCATCGTGGGTATCCATGTCAGGAAGCCGCCTTCCTTGCCCGCGGGTGCAAATGCAATGCGCTGCTGGGAAGAGGCAGTGTCCTGGAAAGTGTGCATCAGCTCCTGACCGCCCGCCGTCTCGACCACATTGCTGCGGGCCGTCTCCCTGCCGCTCGCGCCGTAAACATTGAATTCCTGTCCCGAGTACATCAATGCCTGCTCAAGAGCGAGGTGTGTGGAGGGTATCCTGCTTGACGGAACGAGTGAAATGTCAATCTTCATCTCGGAGCCCCCACGGAGCACCAGAGTTCCGCCAGGGCCGTAGCCCATGTCCCGCTCGGCTATTGTGAACGTGAAGGTGATCCTGAAGGCATTATGCACCAAATTGGGTTCGCCGCCAGAGCCGTTCTGGCCTCCCGTTCCGTTGCCCGAGGTCGCATTCTGGCCCCCCGTGCCATTTCCTCCGGTGGTATTCTGCGCTCCGGTATTGTTCTGGTCCCCGGTCCCGTTGCCGGATGGGGGCGGGTCCCCAGTTCCGCCTGCACGGCCCCTTCCGCCCGGGGTACCCGGTTTTTGGGTCATGTCGAGGGTCGCTGCCAGCCTGACAGTGACGATGCGCCCCTGCCCGACAGTCTCCTCAGAAATGTGCGTGAGCTCCCAGGCGGGGCCGGTAAGGTTCGCGAAGTACGTTATCTCGCGGGACTGGTACATCCCGTCGCCGGTATCATTGAATGCCAGTAACCTGCTGTATCTGAATTCGTACGAGGCGCCACCGGCCGCTGGCTGGAAGGTGACTACGGGGCCACTCCGTGAGATGGTCGCAGTGATATTGGCTGCGCTGACCATCGCCCTGCCGGGGGTCTCGGAATATTCTGGCTTCGCGCCTGTCACCCCGGCCGGCAATGAAGCCACAAGGAGGACCATGGCGATTGTCGCAAAGACCGACCAAGCCTTGACCCGCATGCACCATCAAATCGTCGCCCGCACCATATAAAAGGTTTGGAACAATCGTCTAAGGTTTCGCGATAACCGTTAGAGGTTTGTTCCAACCTTAGAGGTTTGTTCCAACCTTAGAGGTTTGTTCCAACCTTAGAGGTTTGTTCCAGAAAGGGCTTAAATGCTCAGCGCCGAAAGCGATTCCGGTGAGTCTGATGAAATCGAAAATCATTGGTGCGCTCGTGATGTTCGTGCTCGTGGCCGGAGCGGCGGTCGCTGCCGGAGGACCGGAAGGCGATTCGGGACAAGGAGGTTCCGGCCAGACAATGAACCGTGCACAGGAATGCAACATGTTCGGACAGTTCACGGTCACTGGCAATTCGTATTCAGGCAGTTTCGTCTCATTCTCTGCAGACAACGGCAGCCTGCGCGATTACTCGGTGGGCCTCTCGAAATCGGCCCTCTTCACAAAGGTGTCTGCAGAGCCGTTCGGTCTCCAGTCGTCGGGAACCTCGGGCGCCGTCGCGCAGGTGAACGGCAGCTCCGGTAGGTTCATGGTCCACAACAACGCCGCATCCATGCTGCATTTCATGAAAACGGGCCAGGGAAACGTCACGCTCAACTTCCAGCTCTCTCCCGGGCTCGCCGCAACCCCGGCCGGTAACGGCTCCTGCCTCCGCATAGGCGCGGGCCCGGAAGCCGTGCTAGTGTATTCTGACGGCGAAGCGACGACAAAAGGGAGCCTGGTGACGATCATATTCGCCGGCGCATCTGGCAGCGCCACGGTAAGGGTGAGCCCCAGCACCGTCCAGGGGATGCGGCTCCAGGTCCAGCAGCTCATGCAGGAAGGCGCCATGGGCGGGGAGATGGATGTCGTGGTATCCGGAGGAGCGCATGCTGAGGATTCGCAGGGCTTCTCCCATTCGACGAACATGGCCGTCAGGAGCGCCGGCACGGGCAAGATAAGCCTGACAGTGAAGGCCGAATATTCCGAGGGAAAGCTCTTCCGTGTGGGAATGGACCGGACAACGGCCGGGACCGGCTCGGCTGGCGAGCTCCGTGTGATGCTCGACGGAAAGGCGATGAAGAAGGTAGGCGCCGGGGAGCTCGCCCGCCTTCGGACGGAGCGAAGCGGGGAAGCGGCATGCGCCGTCGAATTCCAGAACATGGAATGCAACGTGATGGCGTACATCCCCCATTTCTCTGAGCATGTGCTCACCATAGAGAAAGTCGATTCCCAGCAACCATCGAGCCTGCCGGGTTTCGAGGCGGCGGCCTTCCTGCTCGCCGCATCGGCATGTCTCATGGCCGCCTCCGCAAGGAGGCGGTGAATTTCCATTCATTTCAATGTCGTTCGCATGTGAAAGATAGGGGTGTATGAACATGAAAAATGGTTTCTGCAGTGTAAGCGTTGTGCTGTGCCTTCTGACCGTGAGCTTCGGGGTCGCCCTGCCGTGCCTCCTTCCAGGTGCGGAAGCGCACGTGGATCCTGTCGCAAGTCCGGGGGACCCGAAACAGTTCTACTCATTCTTCAACGGGAACTCCGCCACGGACATCAGCCTCGACGGGGAGATATCACGGGGAACCTCTTCCACGGTCGAATGGGACAAATCATACGTCCGCGAGATAACACTCTCGGACTTCGGTTCCCCGGCGACGACCAAGTTCTGCTATCTCTTCATGATGAACGACGACACCAACATATACATGGGGTTTGTCTATCCAAGCTCCAGCTCATCGGCAAATGATTACGTCGCAGTCTACTTCGACGAGGGGAACGGCACCGCTGGCTATGACGGCCCGCACGACGATGCGCTCAAACATCTCAACGAGAATTTCTTGCGGTTTGCTGGCAGCACATCGATGAGCAAGCGCTACTACGACGGCTACTGGAACTCCACGACCTCGGCTTGGAGCTACGACAACGAAGACTCCGGAGGAGGCAAAGGCGTCTACGACGACCTAGAATTCGGCATAAGCGTGGAGGGGGCGTATTACAACCGCGAGGTCAGGATTCCGCTTAATGCCAAGAACGACTCTTCGATAGAATCAGACCTCAACGTAGCAGGCACGGACGAGCTTGGCTTCATGATCGAGGTCTACTACCACAACGAGGGGAAGACCTATTACTGGGACCAGACGGGCTCCGACCCGACAAACGTCAGCCAGTACGCTGACCTGCAGCTGGGTGTCCAGGCCAGAGACAGGACGATGTACGCCACATACGCGCGCTCCGGCGCACCCACAGTCGACGGGGACATCACGAACGATTTCGCCTGGGCAGACTGCTACGAAAGGGAGCTTGTCCTCACCAATTTCAAGGGCGGCTCGTTCTCCGCGACAATATACATATCGCAGGACACCGCCAACTACGATGTATACATCGGTATGATAATCAGGGATGCGTGTCTCAACAACAGCGACTACTTGCGCGTGTACTTCGACCAGTGCGCAACGGGCGATGGCTCCCGAAACGGCCTTCTGGACAACGTCAACCCCAACTACGAGCAGTACTTCGAGATAAAGGGAGACGGTACATACACCGACGGCCGAGTGGACACCACCACGGACCCCGCAACATGGAAGTCCGATTCGCCTGGAGATGATGTCGACGGCTCCGGCAAGGTGAAGTTCGTCAACAACCCGGGCACGGCGAACGACCGCTACGAGTTCGAGCTCTTGGTCCCGTACAATCCGAATTCGCCGAATCTCGTGGATTCCGATTACGACCTCAACGTCGGAAACCACACCCTGCTCGGCATGCTTCTGCGATTCTTCGACGGTGATAGCGCATCCGGCATGCGAGACTACTGGTGGGACAGGACCATCAACATGGACCAGGTCAAGACAAGGGACAATGCCGGCGGGATATTCATAGCGCCTTGCTGGATCTACCTGCAGCTAGGGGCCCCCTGGCTCAAGCTTGTGTCACCAGTCGACGGGGCCACGGTCAAGGGCTCCAACTATGTCTTCAAGGTCGGCGTCGACGATGAGGATTCCGGCGTGAACGACGTCAACTTTGCGGGCTTCCAGATCTATGGGGATTCATCCTGGACATCCCTGATCCAGAATTCGGGGACCATCTACTGGGAGACATCGTGGGACACGACATACCTGGCAGACGGTAAGTTCGACCTGGTGATAGCCGCCAAGGACAACGACGGCGTGAGCATACGGAGGACGATAACGGTGACGGTTGCCAACGGTGCGCTCTCCGGTACGCCCCCGTCTGGCGTGGCGATCCTTTCCCCGGCGGGTGGTTCCACCCTCGCCGGCCAGGCGACCATCGCGGCGAGCGCATCCGGTGCGTCCTCCGTTTCCATCTATGTCGATGATGTGCTCACTGGCTCGCTGAGCTGGAACAGTGGCACATCGAGATGGGAGGCCGCTCTCGACACGACCTCGTTCAAGGACGGTAAACGAACGGTCAAGGTCACGGCCTCCAACTCGGCCGGGTCCGCTTCCGACGCCAAGGTCTACACATTCGACAACTGGGACCTGAACTCCGTCTCCATCAAGGAACCCGCGACATCCTCGGCCGTGACGAATGCAAAGCTCCTGAACATCACCGTGGACTTCGCTGACGATGACAGCGGGGAGAGGCTCCTGCTATACATTGACGGCGAGTACCTGACGACGGTCTACAAGGAGGTTGACATCGGGAGCGGGAACCTCGGCTACCGTGCGCAGCTGAACCCACTGGACTTCCAGGACGGGAACCACACGCTCAAGGCCGTGGTTCAGGATCCGGACGGAAATACGATGGCGGATTCCGTGAACCTGGCGCTATCATGCCTGCCTTCGCTCGTTCCCAACTCCCCTGCAGTGAACTCCGTCGTCGGGGGGAGCGTACAACTCAAGGTCACTGCCTCCGACACGGAAGGAATATCATCTGTGGGATATAAGGTCGATGGCGGCACGGCATGGACCGTGATGTCCTCGGCTGGAGCAGGGCTCTACACCGCAAGCTGGAATCCGGCCGGGCTGGCCGACGGGCCTCACCTATTGGCGTTCCGGGCGACGGACAACCCGGCGGACCCCGCGCTGCGGGCATGTGCGGAAACGTCCGTACCCGTGCTATTGGACAACACCCCGCCTTCGGTCCCGATGATAGCGGCGCCCATGGCCGGAGCATACGTCTCGGGGACCGCTGCCCTGCGGGTCCTCGCCAATGATACCTACGGGATATCAAATGTATCAGCGACGGTCACGCTCGCCTCCCGTTCCCAGATCATCATCAGACGGATGGCGTACAACGATGTCTCGGGCTACTACGAATTCGACTTGGACACGTCACAGTTCCCGGACGGCACCGCCACTGTAAACGTGAGCGTCACTGACCTTGCCGGACACACGTCGCAGGCCGAGTCCTCGTTCCGCATCGACAACACGGAGGTCTCGCTGTCCATCGGGTCTCCCGGTGAGGGCGAATTCATCGGGGGGACCGTCACGGTCAGCGCGTCGGCCATCGACATCCATCTCGCCGACGTCGCATACTGCGTCGACGGCCTCGGATGGTGCAATATAAGCGAACCGCTCGATACCACCCACATCGCGGACGGCTCCCACACGATAACTGTCAGGGCGAGGGATGCCGCGAACCATGTTACTGTGGTCTCCGTCCGCGTCACGGTGGACAATCATGCACCCACCGGAGACCTTGTGAGGCCCTCCTCGGGAACGTTCCTGGAAGGCCTGGTGACCGTGCGCGCCTTGGCCGACGACAGCGTGGGCGTCGAATGGGTCCGTCTCAACATATTCAGCGTCTCGAACGGTACCTTCCAGAGGGTGGACGTCGTCCCGATGGGAGCGGACGGCACGCTCGGCTGCTATATGCGCGAGCTCGCCACCAGTGCATTCCCCGACGGCATCTACGCCCTGAATCTGACAGTATCGGACATCGCCGGTCATGTGACATCTACGACTGCAGTGACCGTCAACATAGACAATCACGCCCCTGCGCTTGTTATAATCTCGCCCGCCGGAGCATCCGTTCTTTCCGGAACGGTCACGGTCTCGGCCGATGCCTCGGACGAGGGTGAAGTGTTCCTGGAAAGTGTGATGTACCGCTCCGGAAAGCTGGGATGGACGCGGATGAATGTACCATGGGACACCTCGCTCGAAGCGGATGGTTCGCACGCAGTCCATATCCGGGCAGTGGATAGGGCCGGGCACGCGACGGAGGTGACCGTAAGCGTGATTGTCGACAATTCAGTTCCGCTGGTCGAGCTGATAGCTCCCGCGAATCTGACTGTCGTCGAGGGAGTGTGCACCGTCACGCTGAAGTGCACCGATCTCGCTGGCATCGGTTCCTTGATGCTGACCCTGAACGGCACGCCGTTCAGCTGGGAGAATCGCGACAGCATATACACCGCACAGCTGGATACCCGCTCTTTCCCTGACGGGACGCATGGTCTGATGGCGATAGTCAAGGACCTTGCGGGCCGACAGGCAACCGCGGGCGCCATGTTGCTCGTTGACAACAATGCGCCTTCCCTGCAGATAACTTCGCCCGCGCTCAACTCATATGTCAACGGCTCAATCACAATCGGCGCGGAGTGCTCGGACCAGTTCCTGAAAGAGCTGAGATACCGCGTGGACGGGCTTCCGTGGGAGGACCTGACGAGCCCGCTGGACACTAGGGGGCTCGCTCCGAGTCTTCATATTCTGAGCGTGAGGGCCGTGGACCGCTCAGGCCACGAGACGATGAAGGAGAGGACGCTCATCGTGGACAATTCCCCACCTTCCTGCACCGTTTTGCAGGCGGCGGACGGAGCGGCTGTCTCCGGAGTCGTGGAGATGAGGCTCTCCGCCGGCGATGACAATGGCGTGGCCTCGATGCGAATCGCCTCAGGGAACAGGACATGGCGGGCATCGAAGGACGACTCGACCGGTATCTGGAGCGCATTCGTGGACACGCGCCTGCTCCCCGATGGCGAGAACATCCTCGGCATCGAGACGTGGGACATATCGGGCAGGGTCACGGGAGGCTCCCACAGGGTCCGCGTGGACAACACCGGGCCATCCCTGGCGCTTAGGACGAGGAGCGCTCTCGCCGGCAAGGCAGAGGTATCATTCGCCATTTCCGATGCGAACCCGCTCGTCAGGTACGAATATCGTCTGGACGGCGGTTCGTGGAATGAGCTGCTGCCCGGAAAGAGTGACTATATGTTCCGCTGGAGCACGGGAGTCACGGACAACGGCGAGCACCGAGTTGACGTCAGGGCAGCTGACTCTCTGGGCAATTCAGCACAGGCGCATTACACCGTCAAGGTGGAGAACCCGGACTATTCCGGGGCGGTACTGCTGGTTGTCCTGCTCGTTGCATTCGGAATGGCAGGAGCCCTGCTGTACCGGAGGAGAAAGTTGATACCGACGGAACAGGAGTTTTCGGCACCTGCGAAGACCGAGGATAGCGTGAGTGGGGAGCGAGCAGTCCTCCAGGGAATTCCGGAGGAAGCGCCGAAGCCGGTCCCAGAGCCGGAGAACCCGAAGAAGAAGCTGGACTCAACCAGCGCAGACACGGAGGGAGCGCCACAGGACACGGACCAGCGTGGATACCATGTGAAAAAGAAATGACAAGAGGATTCTGAACCCGGTGCCCCGGTGGACGCACTCCGGGGGCGGACCGACCGCCGGGGCCTTTTTTCTTTTTAACTGGTGCCGATACCAACATCTATAAATAATTCAGCCCCAGTAACAGTATAGCAAGTCACAAGGGTGGGGCCGCGTGGACATTGTTGGGTTCGTAAAGGGCGTGATGGCTGACGTCACATCGGAGCTCAAGAAATGGGTGACGGGCAAGACCACCATTGACGTCATCCCGGGGAAGCCGAAGATACCACACATAGGCGGCATCGTCATTTTCATGGTATTCATAATGATAATGGGCGTGATGTTCAACGCCCAGGCATCCGGCATCAAGCTTGGGACGCAGCCCGCGCAGGAGAGCGGCGGGGGCGGAGGCCATGGCAAGCCCGTCGAATTCACCGGAGCGGGCTGGACGGCCCAGACGGGCAGCGAGGAGGCCAGCGGGGATGTCAGCGAGAACAGCGAGGGCTCCGTGATACCCCAGCAGATAGGCGACAAGAATTTGGTCGAGTTCACGGTCACAATAACATGGACGGACGAGCCGGACCAGTACCCGCGCCACCAGAACCAGCCAGACGAACTCGGCATTGAGGTGGTAGCGCCGTGGGGCGAGAACAAGAGCGCCTCCGCCAAGAACACGTACTCAGCATCGGGAGGGTCGGGCTCCGCATCGGTTTCGTTCACGGTCGCTCAGTACAAGTTCAACGGCGTCAACGGCACAGGCGACTGGAACATCACTCCCTTCGCGAAGGAATGCGGGGACCACATGCCCAAGAACGTCGGCCTCATAAAATGGAACGATGTCAGCAACACGTTCCAGCTCAAGATAGAGTGGAAGTTCTATTCCAAGGCGACCAAGTAGCGGTATTTCCACCCAAAACAGATTTATCATAGAGCAGCCTATCGATTTCCGGGCAGCATGGAGAAGCCACGTGTGGCCGTCAGGAAATGCCGGGATTACGACTCGGAGCGCGTCAGGGAGGCCGTCGGAAAGCTGCTCTCCGACCTCGGCGGCATGGGCAGCTTCGTGAAGAAGGGCGAGCGTGTCGTCCTGAAGATAAACCTGCTGCGGGCCGCAAAATGGGAGGACGCCATCACAACGCATCCCCATGTGGTCATGGCGGTCTACGGCCTCGTCGAGAAGGCCGGCGGGGAGCCTCTGGTGGCGGACAGCCCCGGTGGCCAGTTCACCCAGGGCAGGCTGAGAAGCGTTTACGACAAATGCGGATTCCTCGAGCTCGAGAAGAAAGGGGAACTGAAGCTCAACTGGAACACGGATTCTGCGCGCACATCCCATCCGGACGGTAAGATCCTCAGGTCGGTCGACATCCTCAAGGTCGTGAAGGATGCGGATTGTGTCATCACGATGCCAAAGATGAAGACGCACACGATGGCGCAGATAACCGGCGCCACCAAGATTCTCTATGGAGTCATACCGGGCCTTGCGAAGGCAGGCTATCACACCAAGTTCACCGAGACGCCGGAGTTCACGGAGATGCTCCTTGACCTCCTCACGCTCGTGAAACCGCGGCTTTCCGTCATGGACGGTATCCTCGGAATGGAGGGCAACGGCCCGTCGGCCGGCGACCAGATATGGAGCAAGGTGTTGCTGGCGAGCGCAAACAGCGTCGCGCTTGACATGGTGATGGCCGAGATAATGCAGGTCGACCTCGCCAAGCTAATCATCCTCCAGAATGCCATCAAAAGGGGCATGGCCCCTTCGTCGCCGGATAGCATCGAGCATGTGGGCGACCCCCTTGAGAGCGTCCTGGACAGGCCATGGAAGATTCCCGGCTCCCGCTCCGGAATCCTGGAAAGGCTCCAGCGGAGCGCACCCCGCGGCGCCATGAGGCGGTTCGGCACCCTTCTCATCAGGCGGCCCTATCCGGACGTGAAGCTCTGCAAAGGCTGCGGCGAGTGTGCCCGCAACTGTCCCCAGAAGTGCATCCGTATCGTCAACGATGTCCCCGTCATCGATTACAAGAAGTGCCGGAGCTGCTTTTGCTGCTCTGAAATGTGCCCTACCAATGCCATGAAAGTAAAGGAGCCGCTCTTCAAATTATGATGGGCTACAGAGCGTTGGCCCGAAGAACGTCCGTGTCAGTATGCACCGACGATTTCCATTAATACTCATTACGCCCCGAAATTTCTATATAGACCAATATTAATATGAGTTTTCAAGGGGAAGGGTATGGAGACGCGCAAGGTCCAGCTGACTGGTGAATCCACATACACGGTATCATTGCCCAAGAAATGGGCTAACAAGATGAAGATTTCCGCCGGCGACACGGTCACGCTGATACCCCAGCCCAACGGGACGCTCCTCGTGGACCCGAGGATGGGAGGCCGGCGCTCCGCCAAGAAGAAGGTCATTTCAGCCCACAATGAAACAGTCGAATCGCTTTTCAGGAAGCTCGTCGGCGCCTACATCGCAGGCTTCACGGTCATCGAGGTCCGGGGCAAAGGCTCGCTCTCATCCAACATGAAAGGCATGATACGCGATTTTCGGAGGAAGGTCATAGGTTTCGAGGTCGTGGAAGAGACCATTGATTCCGTGACGCTGCAGGACCTTCTGGATTCGGTCGACCTGCCACCCAAGAAGGCGCTCCGCAGGATGTTCATTCTCGTGGAGAAGATGTTCCGCGACTCCTGGACGGTGCTCACGGAACGAAACACGGCCCTCGCGGAAGATGTCCTTTCCAGGGACGACGAGGTCGATAGGCTCTGCTGGCTCATCGACAAGCAGTACCACTCCATGCTCCGTGACCTGGGCTATGCCGAGAAGCTCGAGGTCGGATTGGAGGAATGCCTGCAGTTCCTTACCGTCGCCAAGCTCTTGGAGAGGATAGGCGACCACGCCGTGAGGATATCGGGCACCGTGCTCGGCGGGAGCCCGGCCGTGAGGCCGGAGCTCACGAGCGCATTGAGCCCGGTCATGGAGATATCGCTCGAGATGCTCACGAAGTCCGTGGACGCCATGTTCCAGGGGGACCTCGCCAAGGCCGAGGTCGTGGCTGGCATGCGCAGCGCTCTCAGCGAGAAGTATGAAAGTGCGATGGAAAGGGTGGTCAAGCTCGAGAGCCGTGCGGCCGTAGCCTACACCTACATCCTGGACAGCATGAGAAGGACCGGCCTCTACGCCACGGATATCTCCGAGAACGCAATAAACCACATTGCGGGCCTCGATTCCGCCGAATGAGGGGGCCGTGTCAGGGAATCACTCGGGGAAGGGCCGTTCTTTTGACGGTGATTCGAGATATTTGCATTATATAAATTAATAGAAAGCAATATAAATAGCATATTCTATTAAGCTTCTTACCTCGGGAGGAACGAGGAGTGGCTGACAAGAAACCAGAAGAAAAGGCGCCCGAACCACCGGCCGACGAGGCTGGCAAGAAGAAGAAGGACGATAAGGCCAAGGGCAAGAAGGACGATAAAAAGGAAGAGAAGAAGGAAAAAGGCCCAAGGCCGAAAGCGATGAAGGAGCACAAGCCCGATTTCAAGTACATCGTCCGCATTGCCGAGTCCGACCTGAACGGCGAGAGACCAGTAATTCTCGCGTTGGCCGATATCCGCGGTGTCGGTATCCGCACGGCGGCTCTCATCGCCGACCAAAGCGGAATCGACCGCAAGATGCAGATAGGCGACCTTCCCGATGATCAGATCGAGAAGCTCGGCGTATCCATCGCCGCATTTGCCGATTACTGCCCGCCCTGGATGCTCAATCGCCAAAACGACCTTTTCACTGGCGCGGACATGCAGGTATACGGGCCCGAGCTCGCAATCAACATCCGAGAAGATATCAACGTCATGAAGAAGATTCGCTGTTACAAGGGCGTCCGCCATGAGTTGGGTCAAAAGGTAAGGGGCCAGAGGACCAAGTCCAACGGCCGCACCGGCCTGACCGTCGGAGTCACCAAGCAGGCGATGAAGGATGCCGCCAAGGCGGCGAAGGCCGAAGAGGGCGGAAAGAAGGATAAGGGCGACAAGGGCGGGGAGAAGAAGGATGCCGCAGCCCCGGTGGCGGCTCCGGCCGCAGCCGCAGCTCCCGCCAAGAAGGAGCCCGCCAAGAAGTGAGGTGTGATGCATGGGAGACCCTAAATTCAGCCGGAAGAAGTACGATACCCCGTCCCACCCCTGGCAAGCCGTACGTATCAAGGAAGAAAATGAGATTCTCAAGAAGTACGGCCTGAAGAACAAGAAGGAGGCCTGGAAGGCCCAGTCCTACCTCAGGAACCTGAGGCGGCAGGCAAGGGAGCTGCAGGCGCGATTGCGCACCAAGGACCCTCAGGCCGAGCTGGAGCACAAGAACCTCATGAAGAGGACCGTGACGCTCGGGGTGCTCTCGGACAAGTCCACTCTCGACGACGTTCTCACCCTCACCATAGAGTCCGTTCTGGGGCGGCGCCTCCAGACGCTCGTCTACCAGAAAGGACTGGCCGCAACTCTCGGCCAGTCCAGGCAGCTCATAGTACACGGCCACATTGCCGTTGACGAGAGGAAGGTAAGGATCCCCGGCTACCTCGTGAAGCAAGGTGAGGTCGAGAAGATCACCTACAAGGACAGCTCGCCGTTCTCCAACGAGTTGCATCCCATGAGGCCGAAGATCGAGGGGGGCACGGAAAAGACCATAGAGCCCGTCGTGGCCGCCGATGCCGTGGACGCCGAGAAGGAGAAGCTCAAGGAAAAGGTAGCGGAACTCGCCGCCAAAGGCGAGAAGATAGAGCACGGTGAAAAAGTATGACCAGGTGGGGAATAGCGCATATTTTTGCCTCGTACAACAATATCATCATTACGCTGACTGACGTAACCGGTGCCGAAACCATCGCCAAGTGCTCGGGCGGCATGGTCGTCCGCGCCGCCAAGGATGAGGCCTCGCCCTATGCGGCCATGAGGGCCGCCGAGAAGATTGCCGATGTCGCCCGCGAGAAGGGTATCGACAGCGTGCATGTCTATGTGAGGGCTCCCGGCGGCAACCTGTCGATATCCCCCGGTCCGGGCGCCCAGTCCGCCATCAGGGCCCTGGCGCGCGCTGGCCTGAGGATAGGGCGGATAGAAGATGTCACGCCCATCCCGCACGACGGCTGCAAGAAGCCCGGCGGAAAGAGAGGCAGGCGGGTGTGAGGCCAGATGCCAATGCAGTTCGAATTCCTGGAATTGACGGATACGAAGGCGGTATTCACCATCTCGGGAACGGCGCCCTACTTCGCTAACTCCCTCAGGCGCGTTCTCGTCGCCGAGATACCAAAGATGGCCATCGAGGATGTGGAGTTCCACCTCGGCCCGATAAGGGACGCCTCCGGCAAGGAGTTCGAGAGCATTTTCCCGGTCTTCGACGAGATGGTGGCGCACAGGCTCGGCCTGTTGCCCATCCCGACGGACCTGGACCTTTTCCAGTACCGCGAGAAGTGCAAGTGCAAAGGCGAGGGCTGCCCCTCATGCAGGATAATGTACAAGCTCAACAAGATGGGGCCGTGCACCGTTTACTCAGGCGACCTCGAGCCCCTCGAGGACCCGAAGCTCGCCATCAAGGACGACCTGATACCGATAGTCAAGCTCACGGACGGGCAGGCGCCCCTCATCTACGCCACAGCCTACCTTGGGAACGGCTCGATGCACGCCAAGTGGCAGACGTGCTCCGGTGTCGGATACAAGTACGGCGCTACCATAGACATCGACAACAAGAAGTGCGACGGGGACGGCAAGTGCGTGGAGCGCTGCCCGAGAAAGGTCCTGAAGATGGACAAGAAGAAGCTCGTCATCGATAAACTCCATGCCTGCACCCTTTGCGATTCCTGCCAGGAGATCTGCGAGTACAAGGCCATCAAGGTCAAGCCCGACCCCAGCCGGATCGTATTCACGTTCGAGACGGACGGCGCGGTCACGGCCATCAAGGCCCTGATGTACGCCCTGAAGCTCATTGAGGACAGCTTCACCGAGTTCAGGGAAAAGCTCGGCGATGAGATGGAATGATTTATTCCATCGAACCCTCCGAAAGCTCTATATCGGTATTGTCCATTCACTCACAATAACCTCGAATGTGCGGGGGTAGCCAAGTTTGGTCAAAGGCGCAAGATTGAGGGTCTTGTCCCTAGCGGTTCGCATGTTCAAATCGTGCCCCCCGCACTAACTCAGCGATTTTGTCAATTACCCATGGCTGGGCGCGATTTGAACTGAGCACGACCGGAATGAATGCGCCGTGGTCGTGCGGTTGTTCAAATCGTGCCCCGCGCACCAAGTGAATACCACCCCATAAATGGGGTGGCGTCCACGCGGAGTTAGCCGAGGGAGATTACGCGGCAAACGAGTCGAGGCGCGCCTGCCGAAGCTTCGTATCCCCATCGGCATCCTTTGGCG
>Ga0315283_10001659_pt1 | contig 18076 bp, 16 predicted proteins | sample YL17G09_0_MG_FD_204541 | JGI IMG/M metagenome (GOLD analysis project Ga0315283, IMG submission 204541) | Sediment microbial communities from Yellowstone Lake, YNP, Wyoming, USA - YL17G09_0 | ecosystem: Environmental > Aquatic > Freshwater > Lake > Sediment | place: USA: Wyoming | collected... | reverse complement strand
ACGGCAGCGCTGACGTCATCGCCGTGTCGATGATGACGACCAAGATGCCGAACGGCACGACGGTCGAGAGTGGAAACCGGTGGGTGGTCACCGCGACCAGGGAGGGGGAGCAGTGGAAGGTCAGCAACCTGTTGCAGGTGATCTGAGCGAGGAGGCCCCCCCCGAGGCGGGCCCGCCCGAGGAGGCTCTTGCCGACGAGACCGCCTCCGACGAGACTCTCCCTGACGAGACTCTCCCTGACGAGACTCTCGCCGTGGAAGACCCTTCCGAGGCGGGTCCGCCCGCCCCGTCGTGGTTGCGGCGCAACTCGCGTCGCGTCGCGTTGCTGTCGTCCGTGGGCCTTTTCGTGGCGGCCGGCGCGTTCGCCGGTGCGACGGCCCAGGCCTACCTGATGGACCGCGCGGCAGTGGCGTTGAAGGAGAAGGTCGCCCGGACCGCCGCCGAGGCGATCACCACGCTGTGGAGTTACACCCCGGCGGATATGGACAAGCTCTCCGAGCGCTCGGCCAAATATCTCGGCGGAGATTTCGGGCAGCAGTACCGCCGGTACGTCGATGCGATCGCACCCGAAAACAAACAGGCCGAAGTGACCAGCAGCACCCAGGTCGTCGCGGTGGCCGTGGAATCGCTGCGCGGATCGGAGGCTACCGCCATCGTCTACACCAACACCACGTCGACCACACCGAAGAGCAACAACATCCCGTCGCTGAAATACCTCTCCTATCGGCTCGAGTTGCAGCAGCAGGACCGGGATTGGCGGGTCACGAAAATGACGACTGTGACGTCGCTGGATCTCACCCCGAAACTCTGACGCGCCGGCGGCAGAATCAGTTGAACGCCAGCCAACTTGGAAGCGCGCGTTCCCGGGCGTCGCACAGCACCGCCGTGGTGTCACAGGACCCGCGCGGGGAGCCCGCACCGGCCCACATGCCACCGGAGTCGCGGCGCAACACAATCGAGGAGGATCCGCCGCCGTCGAGGAGCACCGCGGTGTCGCTGCCCAGTCCGCGGAAGAGATCCTGGATCTGGTCGGGGGTGTAACTACCGCCCTGGAAGATGTACAGGTCATCGGTGCCGGACACGTAGGCGACCGCGGTTCGGGCGGCGCTGGGTCCGGGATCGTTCAGTTGCTCGGTGTCTCCGGGCGCCAGTAGCTTCAGACCGCTGACGGCTACAAATCGGGTGCCGTTGCCGACCAGTTCCTCGATCACCGGCGTTGCGGCGTCGTAGTCCGTCGCTGTGCTCGGCGTCACCACGTACGGTGCGCCGCGGACCGGCAGGATCAGGGTGCTCAACGCAGTCCACACCTCGTTGCCGCCGGAGAGTGCCTGCTTGCCCGCATACGCCAGGGTGCCGGTGACGGCCATGTTCGACCGGCCCAGGCTACCGGTGTTGTCGATGTAGGTGCCCAACGGCGAACTGCAACCGGTGGTCTTCCAGGAGCCGGCCCGCTGGGAGCGTACGTCGAAGAAGTTCGCGTTGACGGCGATGGTGGGCTGGCCGAGCGCCTGCCAGGCCTGCAACGGGGTGTAGGTTTCCGACGCCTGCGCCAGGCCTTCGCCGGTGCGCGCCCCGGGCGTCCGCTCGCAGCGTGATTGGTATCCCTGGTGGCTGTCAACGAGCAGTCGCGGGGCGATTCGCTGCGAGGCTGACTTCACGACCATCAGGTGCCCGCCGCCGGCGCTCTCGTACCAGTTGCCGGCTGCATTGAGCATCGGCGCGGGGAAACCCGCCCCGAAGTTGTAGACCAGGTAGTTGCCGCGGGTGGTCGCAATTGCCTGGGCAAGTTTGTCGCGCCCGTCGGCGGCGGCGGCCGGGGGGCAGCCGGCGGCGGCCAGGATCAGGCAGGCGAGCGCAGCTGAGCAGCCGGAACGCAGGCGGCGACGTGCTGCGGCAGAGAAGGACACCAACTCACGATAGTCACACCAGTAACAGTGTCAACAGCCGTAACAGCACTGTTGTACGCCGCCCAGATCCCGCCAGCGGGCCGGGTCAGGCCGGTTTCTGGCCCTTCCACCGATCGTGGTAGGCCGCGACCTCGTGTGGTTCGTCCATACTCGTGTTGACCATTGCCCGGTCCCGCCGAATGATCGAGCGCATGGTGAGTACGGTCAGGACGAGCATGACGACACCCCCACCGATCAGGAAAAGGGTTTGAGAATTGTGGAATAGTGCGTCCATTGAAGTCTCCGATCGACTCCGCAGTGTCCCTGCTATTCGCCTGCGCCACATGCCAGACGTAAGTTTGATGGTGGGGCCGGAATTCGGGTTTGGGAAGACCGCAAATGTGACGGATTTATGACGACTTGTGCCCTCGGCCGATGACCGGCCACGCGGAGCGAACGTTCGCCGGCGTCGGCGGGATCCGGATCGTCTACGACGTATGGACCCCGGACACCGAACCGTGCGGGATAGTGGTGCTCGCGCACGGCTACGGCGAGCACGCCCGGCGCTATGACCATGTCGCGCGCCGCTTCGGTGCGTCCGGTCTGCTGACCTACGCCCTTGACCACCGCGGCCACGGACGGTCCGGCGGCAAGCGAGTGCGGGTGCGCCACATGTCGGAGTTCGTCGACGACTTTCGTACCCTGGCCGAAATCGCGACCGCCGAGCACCCGGGCCTTCCGCGTATCGTGCTCGGCCACAGCATGGGTGGCGCGATCGTTGTGGCCTATGGTGCGCGGTACCCGGACTCCTATGACCTGATGGTGCTCTCTGGGCCGGCGATCGCGGCGCACACCGGTGTATCCCGGGCCAAGGCACTGCTGGGCAAGGCGGTCGGATCGGTGCTTCCCGATCTGCCCATCGAACAGATTGATCCCGACGCGGTATCCAGCGACCCCGATGTGGTCGCGGAGTACAAGGCTGATCCACTGGTCTACCGCGGGAAGATCCCGGCCGGTATCGGCAAGGCTCTACTGGTGGTCGGGGAGGAGATGCCCGCGCTGGCCGCACGCATCACCGCGCCGTTACTCGTCGTTCACGGCGAACACGACACACTCGTGGCCGCTGCGGGAAGCGAGCGACTGGTGAAGTGTGTGTCTTCCCGCGATGTCGAATTGAAGGTGTATCCGAAGCTTTATCACGAGGTGTTCAACGAACCCGAGCGCGACCGTGTGCTCGATGACGTGTCCGACTGGATCGTAGCCCGGTTGTGATTCGTCGGCTGCTGGCGGTGGCGCTCATTCTGGTCGCCCTGGCCGGTTGCTCACGCGACAGCGGCGTCGAGCGGATCTGGTTGGAAAAGGACGTGACGTTCGACGCCGATGGACTGACCGTGCACGGTACCTACCGCCACCTCTCCGGCGACGGTGTGGGCCCAGCCGCGCTGCTGATCTCCGAGAGCGGACAGACCGATCGCAACGGCGACAACAATGTCGCGGGACCGATCGGCAACATGCGTCAACTCGCGGAGTTCCTCTCCGAGCGCGACGTGGCGACCCTGCGTTACGACAAGATCGGCACCGGTGCCACCGGACTCGGTCCGTTCGCCGGCCGACCCGCCGACATCGGAAGTGCGATGTACACCGACGGCGCCCGGGCGGCGTTGCGATTCCTGGCCGGGCAGGCCGGCACCGACGACGACCGCCTCTCGGTGTATGCCGTGGGGGAGGGCACTATTCACGCGATGTCGCTGGCCGATGACTCCTCGCCGGGTGCGCCGCGGATTCATTCACTCGGTCTGCTGCAACCACTTCCCGCGCGCTACCTCGACTTGATCACCGGCCGCATTGAGGCCGATGTCGCAGCGGCTGTGCAAGCGGGAAGTAAGACCCAGCAGCAGGCCGATTCCGTGCTCGCGGCCTGGCGGGCTGCGGTCGAGCAGATCCGTGCCACCGGGACGGTACCGGCTGACCTGCCGGATGGACTGAGCGCGATCGTCAACTCCGGCAACGTGAAGGCCGTCGTCGAATCCGATGCGATCGACCCGGTCGATCTGGCGACGGGCATCCCGGCGGACACGCCGGTTCTGCTCACCTGCTCGGACTCCGACGGCCAGGCACCGTGCTCGCAGATGCAGCCACTGGTGACCGCACTGGCTAGGACTGCGCTGCGGTTCGTCGAACTCTCCGGCGTCAACCACGTTCTCCGTGACGACCCGACCGACAACGTCGCCGGCTACGCCCGCAAAGGCCCGTTGTCGCCGCAACTCACCGCCGCACTGGACCTGTTCGTCGGCAAGTAGCGCACTAATGTTTGGCGCATGGGGTTTGGCGCATGGGGTTTGGCGCATGGGGTTTGGCGCATGGGTGTTGACGGATTCCGGGCTGGGGATAGCCCGACCGCACGCGCTATCGGATCCGCGGAAAAGTCCCCGCCCTGTCTTAGCGTGGCGCCATGACCGATGACAGGATGCTCGCCCGGATCGCCGCACTGCTGCGCCAAGCCGAAGGCACCGATAACGCCCACGAGGCCGAAGCCTTCATGGCCGCGGCACAGCGGCTGGCCACGATGACGGCGATCGACCTTGCGGTCGCGCGCGCGCACGCGGCCACCCGAACCGGTGCCCAGACTCCGACCCAGCGCACGATCACCATCGGCGAGCCGGGCAGTCGCGGGCTGCGCACCTACGTGCAACTGTTCGCCGCGATCGCCGCCGCCAACGACGTCCGGTGCGATGTCGCGTCGAACTCGACGTTCGTCTACGCCTACGGGTTCGCCGAGGACATCGACGCCAGCCATGCGCTGTATGCCAGCCTTGTCGTTCAGATGGTGCGGTCCTGCGACGCCTATCTGGCCACCGGCGCGCACCGGCCCACCCCGACCATCACCGCACGGCTCAACTTCCAACTCGCCTTCGGCACCCGGATCGGCCGGCGGCTCGCCGAGGCTCGCGATGAGGCGAAACGGGAGGTGACCGAGTCCCGGACAGTTGCGCCGGGCACCGCACTCGCGTTGCGTAACAAGGAAGTCGAGTTGCGGGACCACTACCGCACCGAGTCCAAGGCGCGCGGTACCTGGCGAGCCACCAGCGCTACGGCCGGCTACTCCTCGGCGGCCCGACGAGCCGGTGACCGCGCCGGCCGGGCGGCCCGGTTGGGCGGTAGCCCGGAATTGCCGGGAGCGCGGACCCGGCTGCCACGGTGAGTGTCCGCGACACTCAGCGGTCCCGGGTCTATGCGGCTGAGCAGTTCGTCCGCACCCTTTTTGATCGCGCCGCCGGACACAGTTCGCGCGCCATCGACTTCTTCGGCGAGTCGATCACCCTTCCACCGGAAGCCAGGTTCGGATCCGTGGAGTCGGTGCAGCGATATGTCGACGAGGTGATGGCGCTACCTGCCGTGGCAGCACAGTGGCCGCAGCGGGGCACGCTCGCGGTACGGCCCCGCCGGGCCGCGACCGCCGCGCACTACGAAAACCTCAGCGGCACCGGTGTGATCGCGGTGCCGCAGCGTGGCGCGGCGGGCTGGGCGATGCGCGAACTTGTGGTCCTGCATGAGGTGGCGCACCATCTCGACGCGGGCGACGGCCCGGCGCACGGGCCGGCGTTCGTGGCTACCTTCTGCGCGCTCGCCACAGCGGTGATGGGGCCGGAATGCGGACACGTACTGCGGGTGGTCTATAGCAAGGAGGGGGTGCGATGAGGCGGGTTCAGCCCGCCGCGGTGACCTCCACCGGCACCCCGTTGAGCACCGCGGTACCCGACAGCGGGTCCATCAGTGAATCGTCAAACAGGCTGTTGACGTTGACACCGGGGTGACCGGCGGCGACCGACATCCGGGTGCCGGGTGCCGAGTGGCCCCAGCCGTGCGGCAGAGACACCACGCCCGGGCGGATCGCGTCGGTGATTTCCACTGGAACCTCGAGTTTGCCGCCCGGCCCGGTCACCACGGCCAAATCGGTCACACCCAGTCGGGAGGCGTCGTCGGGGTGGATCTGCAGGGTGCAACGGTTGGAACCGCCGGACAGCGCGGGCAGGTTGTGCATCCAGCTGTTGTTGGAGCGCAGGTGCCGACGCCCGATAAGCAGGAAACCGTCCTCGGAATCCAACGAGGCAAGCAGGCGAGGTACGTCGGCGAGAATCGTCTCCGGCGCCAACTCGACCATGCCGGAAGGCGTTCGGAGGATTTCCGGGATCCTTGACGTGAGCGCTCCCAGGTCGATGCCGTGCGGGTTGTCCTTGAGTCGCGCCAGGTTCAGGCCTTCGGGCTTCGTGCCGAACGCGTCGCCGAACGGACCGAGTCGCAGCATCATGTCGAGTCGGCGCTCGTAACCGGGACCGTCGGGCAGCATCGCGGTCAACTCCTCGGCCGAACGGTCCGCCACCGGCGAGTGCGGATCGGCGACTTCGCGGGCCAGCGTCGCGGTGATCACCTGATCGTCGACGAGTGCGGGATCAGCGTCGGTGCCCAACCCGAGCGCGATTAGCGCCACCCGAGCCAGGATCTCGCACTCGTCGGGGCGGCCGTCGGCCAGTGGCAGCGCCGGCGGGGAGTAGCGGGCGTTGTTGCGCACCACCGCGCCGCTGAGCGCGATGTCGAGATGAGCCGCGCGCGACGGCGGGGGCGGCGGCAGGATCACGTCGGCATGCCGGGTGGTCTCGTTGAGATAGGGATCCACCGACAACATGAAGTCGACGGTCTCGAGGGCCTCGGACAGTCGCGGGCCGTCGGGTGCGGACAACACCGGGTTGCCGGCGATGGTGATCACGGCGCGGATCTGGCCGTCGCCGGGGGTTTCGATCTCCTCGGGCATCGCGATGGTCGGCAACTCCGAGAGGGCCTCCGGGTGGCCGGAGACCCGGCTGTGCCAGCGGCCAGTGGTGAAGCCGCGTCCCGGCCGGGCCGGGCGGGGCGCCGCGGCGATGGGCGAACTGGCGAACATCACCCCACCGGGACCATCCAGGTTGCCGGTCAGAATGTTGACGACGTCGACCAGCCAACTGGTGATGGTGCCGAAATCCACGGTCGAGGTGCCGATCCGGCCGTAGACCGCCGCGGTGCGGGCTGCGGCGATCTCGCGGGCCAGCGTGCGGATCTCCTGGGCCGAGACCCCGCAGTGCCCGGCCACCGTCTCGGGCCCGAAGTCGGCGGCGGCGGCGCGGACCTGTTCAACTCCGACGACGTGTTCGGCCAGCCGGCCCAGGTCCACCAGGTCCTCGTCGAAGAGCACGTGCACGATGGCGAACAGCAGTGCGCCGTCGGTTCCCGGGCGTACGGCGAGATGGCGGTCGGCCATCTCGGCGGTGCGGGTTCGGTTCGGGTCCAGCACGACCAGCTGGCCGCCGCGCCGGCGCAGAGCTTTGAGCCGTCCCCCGAAATCGGCTGCCGTGGCGAGACTTCCGTTCGAGACCAACGGGTTGGCGCCGATGATGACGAGGTAGTCGGTGCGGTCGAGATCGGGAACGGTGAACGCCAGCGGGTTGCCGTAGAGATAGCCGCACGCGATGTGCTTGGGCATCTGATCGAGCGTGCTGGCCGAAAAGATCGCCCGGGTGCCCAGGGCACGGACCACTGCCGGTCCGTAAAGCGCACCGGCGATGGTGTGGGCGTTCGGGTTGCCCAGATACACCCCGACTGAGGACCCGCCGGTGTCGGCGATGACCCGGCCGAGGCCCTCCGCGACAGCGGCGAAGGCGTCCTCCCAGGTGGTTTCGACGAGTTCGCCGTCGCGACGGACCATCGGCTGGGTCAATCGGTCGGGATCGTTGTCGAGTTCGGCGAAACTCGCCCCCTTGGGACAGATGAATCCGTGGCTGAACACGTCGTCGCGGTCCCCGCGGGCGCCGCTGATCCGGCCGTCGTCGATGCTCAGCACCAACCCGCAGGTGGCTTCGCACAGGGGGCAGATGCGCAATGCGGTATGGCTCATCTGAGCTACTCTGCGGCACCATCGCCCGGGAGGCAATCAACCCGTTCGTCCATCCGCCGAACGCGGCGAAATCTCAAACAGTTCGCATTTGCTGGGGAGTTTGCTATGTTTCCGGGGAAAGTACTGAAGACAGCAGGGAGGATGGGGGCCATGAGCCTTAACAACGTTGCTCGCGGACTGAAGTCGGGTCGCAGGTCGGCGGCTAAGATCGCCGTCGTAGGCGCCGCGGTGGCCACCGCCGCCACGGTGGCCGTCAGTGCCGCACCGTCGGCGAGTGCCCTGGACGTCAACCAGCAGGTCTACACCGCCGGGCCCCTGCTGAACCTGCTGCCGCTACTAGGCATCGACACCATTCCGATCTCCCTGGGAAACCTGCCCGTCGTCGGTGAAACCACGCTGATTCTCGACTTCGCGCCCATCGGCTACGACGCCCAGACCATCTACAACACCATCAACGCGCTCCCGTTCGCCAAACGTGGCGCGTTCAGTTCCATTTATGACCGGGTGATCGGTGCTCCCGCCGATCCGCCGACTCAGTTCCCGGCCGTGCTGGGATCCGGAATCGGCACCCGTAACCTCGTCGATTCCTACCGGGCCCAGATCTCCAGCGTCAACGGCAACACCCCACCCGGGTACACCCCGTTCCAGCCGGTGCCGGGAGCCAACCCCACCCAGACCAACCAGGCCCTGCTCTACCTGCGTAACCCGTTGCGGCCCAACGGTGGTATCGACGCCCGGTTCGCGCCGATCCTGAACCTGTTCGGCGTGGACACCACCCTGCCCGCCGCCGGCGTCAACACCGGCACCGGGTTGAAGCTCAACACCGCCACCCTTGACGTGACGTGGGCCTACGACCTGTTCTCGGATTTCCCGGTCACTCTGAATCCGTTCTCGTTGGTCAACAGCCTGCTGACCTTCCTGCCGGTCAACCTGGCGGGTGGGGTGTCACTGAAGGGACTTGACGCCACCGCGGCAGGTGTCAACGTGGCCAGCGTGCTGGGCATCATCAATCGGCTTTCCGGCGGGATCGCCGGCGTCGACGACGGCCAGGCCTTCTACGGCACGCTGCTGCCCAATGACCTGCCGATCCTGGAGCCACTGCGCCTGCCGTCGCGGCTGATCAATGCTGTCTTCGGGACTGATCTGGGAACCCCGTTCGCCGACGCGCTGCAACCGGCGTTCACGATCCTGGTCAACACCGGCTACTCCGATGTGGTGACGCCGGCCGACATCGCGGCCGACCCCACCCTGGCTGACACCTACCAGCCCTACGACCGCACCTTCCTGACCTCGGCGACCCCCGAGCCGTTCCTGTCGGTGAATCCGCTGACCCCGGCGGAGTGGCTGCAGGTCCCCGGTGACGTGGTGCGTGCACTGTTCACCGGCTTCGGCGACGTGTTCTTCCCGTCGGCCCCGGCGACCCCGCCGGCGTCGGTGCTGCCCAGCCTCGCCCCGCCGGCGTCGGCCGCTCGGACCCTGGCCGCCGCCGAGGCGCAACCCGCCGTCGTAGCGGATGACGTTGCAGCGCCGGACTCAGCACCGGTGGCGGCACCGCGGACCGAGGCGCCGACCGCGGTGATCTCGGCTCGCAAGGCCCGCAGTACCGCGCAGCGGGCACCGGCGGCAGTGAATGCCCCGGCGGAGGCAGCGGCTGCGGAGTCGCGTGACGACGCTGCCCGGGCAACGGCCGGTCAGAGCAGGGACGCGGCCACGCCCAAGCGGGCTGCGCGGTCTACCGCCGCAACCGCGGCCGACTAATCGCAGACCGCACCCTGGGCGGCTGAGCCCACCAGCTTGCAGTACTTGGCCAGCACGCCGCGGGTGTAGCGCGGCGGCGGCGGAGTGAAACCGGCTCGGCGGGAATCGAATTCGGCGTCTTCAACCAGGATGTCGAGGGTTTGGTTCGCCACGTCGAGTCGAATCCGGTCACCGTCGGCGACGAAGGCGATCGGTCCGGCGTCAACGGCCTCCGGAGCGACATGGCCCACGCACAAGCCGGTGGTGCCGCCGGAGAACCGGCCGTCGGTGAGCAACAGCACGTCCTTGCCCAGGCCGGCGCCCTTGATCGCACCGGTGATGGCCAGCATCTCGCGCATTCCCGGACCACCCTTGGGGCCCTCGTAGCGGATCACCACCACGTCACCTTTGGCGATGGTGCCGTCCTCGAGGGCGTCCATGGCTGCGCGCTCACCGTCGAAAACCCTTGCGGTGCCTTCGAATACGTCCGAATCGAAGCCGGCCGACTTGACCACCGCGCCCTCAGGCGCTAGCGAGCCGTGCAGGATGGTAATACCCCCGGTCGGGTGGATCGGGTTGCTCAGCGCCCGCAGTACCTTGCCGTCGGGATCCGGCGGATTGATGTCGGCGAGGTTCTCCGCCATGGTCTTTCCGGTGACGGTCATAACGTCGCCATGCATCAGACCGGCATCGAGCAACGCCTTCATGATCACCGGCACGCCGCCGATGCGGTCGACGTCGCTCATCACGCTCGAGCCGAACGGCTTGACGTCGGCCAGGTGAGGCACTCGTGCGCCGACCCGGGTGAAGTCGGCCAGCGACAGTTCCACCTCGGCCTCATGAGCGATGGCCAGCAGATGCAGCACGGCGTTGGTGGATCCGCCGAACGCCATCACCACCGCGATGGCGTTCTCAAACGCCTCTTTGGTGAGGATGTCACGGGTGGTGATACCGCGTCGCAGCAACTCGACAACGGCTTGCCCACTGCGCCGCGCAAACCCGTCGCGACGGCGGTCGGTGGCCGGCGGGGCGGCGCTTCCCGGCAGTGAAAGCCCCAGGGCTTCACCCGCGCTGGCCATGGTGTTGGCGGTGTACATCCCGCCGCAGGCACCTTCGCCGGGACAGATCGCCCGCTCAATGGCGTCGACGTCCTCTCGCGACATCAGGCCGCGCGCGCAGGCACCGACCGCCTCGAACGCGTCGATGATGGTGACCTCGCGCTCGCTGCCGTCGCTCATCTTGGCCCAGCCCGGCAGGATCGAACCGGCGTAGACGAACACCGCGGCCAGATCCAGTCGCGCAGCGGCCATCATCATGCCCGGCAGCGACTTGTCGCAGCCGGCCAGCATCACCATCGCGTCCATTCGCTCGGCCTGCATCACGGTCTCGACGCTGTCGGCGATGACCTCCCGCGACACCAGCGAGAAGTGCATGCCCTCGTGCCCCATGGCGATGCCGTCCGAGACCGAGATGGTGCCGAACTTCATCGGGAAGCCACCGGCCTCGAACACACCCTCCTTGGCCGCATTCGACAGCCGGTCCAGCGAGAGGTTGCACGGAGTGATCTCGTTCCACGACGAGGCAATGCCGATCTGGGGCTTGGCGAAATCCGCGTCACCCATCCCGACCGCGCGGAGCATGCCGCGGGCCGCGGTCTTCTCCAGTCCGTCGGTGACGTCGCGGCTGCGGGGCTTGATATCCGGGGTGTCGCTCACCCGGCCAGTATGTCCCGCAGGCGTCAGTGTGTCTCGGTCGGGGTCGCTGCCGTGACGCCGACTTCGATACCCCCAAGGGGTATCGGCTATGATCATCGCATGACTATCGCCCGCACTCGCATCATTGCTGTCCTGGCCGCGTTCGCCGCCGCCGTCACGCTGTCCTCCTGCAGCACGTCCACAACGGATCGCGGTGCCGGTGTGTCGTCGGCGACCGCCGCCGGAGAGGTGTCCGGGCACAACGCCGACGATGTGATGTTTGCGCAAATGATGATTCCGCATCACGAACAGGCAGTTCAACTCGCCGCACTGGTACCCGACCGGTCCACCAACCCCGAAGTGATCGCTCTCGCGGCGAAAATCTCCGCCGAGCAGCAACCCGAGATCGGCGCCATGAAGGCGCTACTACTGCAGTGGGAGGTCGACCCCAACACCTCCGCCCACGGCAGCGGCCACGACGGGATGGCGATGGAAGGCATGGTCGACGACGCCACGATGGTCAAACTGGACACCCTCAAGGGCGCCGAGTTCGACACGTTGTGGCTGCAGGCGATGATCAACCATCATCGCGGCGCCATCGCGATGGCGGAGTCCGAGATCGCCGACGGCAGCAGTGCCGACATGATCACCATGGCCACCACCATGGTCGCCACCCAGCAGGCCGAGATCGACCAGATGACGACGATCCTCGCGGGACTGGAGACCTAAATGGCACCGGAGCAGCGCGGCTTTTCCGCCGACAAGGACAACTACGCCAAACGGCTGCGCCGCGTCGAGGGTCAGGTGCGTGGCATCGCCAAAATGATCGATGACGAGAAGTACTGCATCGACATCCTGACTCAGATCAGCGCCGTCAACAGTGCACTGCAGTCGGTGGCGTTGGGACTTCTCTCCGAACACCTCAACCACTGTGTGAGCCACGCCGTCGCCGAGGGCGGCGAGGAGGCGGATAAGAAACTTGCGGAGGCCTCGGCGGCGATCGCCCGGTTGGTGCGTTCCTGACCGCGTCGGTCCGGGTGCGTCTCGGCATGGTCTCGAACCGGTGTAGCGGGGTGTCGGACGCTCCGGACGTGGGCCGGCCGTCGATACCGTGACTCGTGCCCGCTCAGACCGCGATGGTCGACGTCTGTGCCCCGACCCGCCCCGGACCCTGGACCCCGCGGGTCATCCTCGCCCTCGCCGTCCTGGCGGCGGCGGCCTTCGTCTACGTGACCGCCGAGATCATGCCCATCGGTGCGCTGCCGGCGATCGCCGCCGACCTCGACGTCAGTGAAGCCTCGGTAGGCCGACTGCTGGCCGGCTATGCCCTGGTGGCGGCGGTGGCCACGGTTCCCCTGGTGCGTTGGACAGCCGCCTGGCCCCGGCGCACGACCCTGCTGTTCACCCTGCTGAGCCTGGTCATTTCCCAACTGATCTCGGCGTTGGCACCGACCTTCACCGTCCTGGCTCTAGGGCGTGGACTGTGCGCGCTGACGCACGGGCTGATGTGGGCGGTGATCGCGCCGATCGGGGTGCGACTGGTTCCACCGGCCTACGCGGGCCGCGCCACCACCGCCGTGTTCGCGGGCACCGGTCTGGCACTGGTCGTCGGCAGTCCGCTGACCGCGATGATGAGTCAGGTGTGGGGCTGGCGGGAGGCGGTGGCCGCGATCACCGCCGCAGCACTGGCGGTGGCGGTGGCCGCCCGGTTCGCCCTCCCGTTGATGTCGGTGGCCACTCCCGCCGCCCGGTGGCCGGGCCGCCGCCGCCATAGCCGCGGACTGTCGACGCTGAGCCTGCTGACGTTTGTCGGCGTGACCGCCCACTTCATCTCCTACACGTTCATCGTCGTGATCATCCGCGACATCGTGGGCATCGGTGGGGTAAACCTGGCCTGGTTGCTGGCGGCCTACGGGGTCTCGGGCCTGACTGCGATGGGGTTGCTGGCCAGGCTGGGAGACCGGCGCCCCAAGGCCGCCATCCTCGGGAGTCTGGCGGGTCTGTGCCTGGCGCTCACGGTATTGGCCCGCCTGGGTGTCGGTGGTAGCCACAGCACCGCCACGCTGCTGATCGGCGTCGTGGCCGTGGTGGTGTGGGGCGCGACGGCGACCGCGATGGCGCCATTGCTGCAATCCGCGGCCATGCGGCACTCACCCGACGACCCCGACGGAGCCTCCGCGTTGTACGTGGCCGCATTCCAGGTGGGAATCATGACCGGGTCGGTCCTCGGCGGGACGTTGTTCGAGTTGGCCGGTCTAACGGTGATGCTGGCCACGTCGGCATTGCTGATCGCGGTTATTGCAGCGTGCGTCGCGGCAGGCCGCGACCTCCTCGTCGGAACACCGGGCGGGGTGTAACGCTGGTCACCCCCGCGCCGATGAACAGCACAGTTCAGCGTACTTTTCGAGGTCCCGGATCGGGTGCTTAGCCGTTATCGGAGGCGGTGGGCGGCCCCGGGGTTATGTCACACTGGAACCCGAGAACCCCATTGGGGACGGTCAATATTGGAGGAGTCTGGTGAAGCCGGTGAAAGGCGCCCTGGCCGCAGCGTTGTGCGTGCTGGGTGTGGTGGGTGCGGGCCTGGGTAGCGGTTCGGCGTTGGCCGATCCGGATCAACCGCCGGTCGATCCACAGGTCGTCGACGCTGCGCCGATCCCGGTCGAGCCGCCGCCGCTCTTCTTCCCGCCGCCGCCACCGCCGCTGCCCGGTGATCTCGCGGCACCTGGTGAGGTCCCGCCGCCCCCGCCGCTCCCGCCGCCGCCGGCCGATCTACCCCCGCCGGCCCCGGTGGCCCCCGCACCGGTGGCCCCCGCACCGGTGGCGACCACGATGGGCGCGGCCAAGGGCCAGAACGCCGCGCCGTTCACCGGCGATCCGGTGTTCGCCCCGCCCTTCTTCAACCCGGTCAACGGTGCCCTCGTCGGGGTCGCCAAACCGATCATCATCAACTTCCAGCGACCGATCGCCAACCGGCCACTGGCCGAGCAGGCCATCCACATCTCCTCCTCGCCGCCGGTCGCCGGCGCGTACTACTGGACCACCGACACCCAGGTCCGTTGGCGGCCGTACAAGTTCTGGCCGGCCGGCACGATCGTGAATATCGACGCCAGTGGCGCGAAGTCGAGTTTCCGGGTCGGGGACTCCCTGATCGCCACCGTCGATGACGCCACCCACCAGATGACCGTCACCCGCAACGGTGTGGTCGAGAAAACCATCCCGGTGTCGATGGGACTGGACGGCAAGTACGACACCAAGAACGGCACCTACTACGTGCTGGAGAAATTCGCCGACCTGGTGATGGACTCCTCCACCTACGGCGTTCCGGTCAACTCACCGGACGGCTACAAGATCAAAGTGCAGTGGGCGGTGCGCATCGACAACAGTGGCGGCTTCGTGCACGGCGCACCGTGGTCGGTGGCCGACCAGGGCAAGCGCAACGTCAGCCACGGATGCATCAACCTCAGTCCGGCCAACGCCAAGTGGTTCTACGACAACTTCGGCAGCGGTGATCCGATCGTGGTGAAGAATTCCGTCGGCCTCTACACCAAACCCGACGGCGCCGACGACTGGCAGTGGACGCTGTACTGAGCCGCTAGCTCCAGATTCTGACCCGCTGCTGCGGATCGAGATAGAGCGCGTCGTCCTCGCTGACGTCGAACGCCTCGTAGAAGGCATCGATGTTGCGCACCACACCGTTGCAGCGGAACTCCGGCGGTGAGTGCGGGTCGACGGCAAGGCGCCGGATGGACTCTGCCGCGCGGGATTTGGTGCGCCACACCTGCGACCAGCCGAAGAGAACTCGCTGCACTCCGGTGAGTCCGTCGATCACCGGGGCCTGCGTATCGCCCAGTGACAGTCGGTAGGCCAGTAGCGCGATCGACAGCCCACCCAGATCACCGATGTTCTCCCCGACGGTGAATGCCCCTTGGACGTGCGGGGCATCGGCACCCTGGGCGAGGTCGCGCGGCACGTAGGTGTCGTACTGCTCGATCAGTGTGGTCGTGCGGGCGGTGAACTCGCGCCGGTCTTCGTCTGTCCACCAATCGACGAGATGGCCGTCGCCGTCGTACTTGGAGCCCTGGTCGTCGAAGCCGTGGCCGATCTCGTGGCCGATCACCGCGCCGATACCCCCGTAGTTGGCGGCGTCGTCGGCGTCGGCGTCGAAAAACGGTGGTTGCAGGATCGCCGCCGGGAAGACGATCTCGTTCATCCCAGGGTTGTAGTAGGCGTTGACCGTCTGCGGAGTCATGAACCATTCGTCACGGTCCACCGGACCGCCCAGTTTGGCTGTCTCGCGATCGAAACCCACTTCGGCTCCGCGAATCACGTTGCCGTACAGATCATCTCGGGCAACGACGAGTGTGGAGTAATCGCGCCAGCGTTCGGGGTAGCCGATCTTGGCGGTGAACTTGTCCAGCTTCGCCAAAGCCCGCTGCCGGGTGGCGGGAGTCATCCACTCAAGGTCGCTGATACTGATCCGGTATGCCTCGCGAAGGTTCGCGACCAGGGTGTCCATCCGCGCCTTGGCCTGCGGCGGAAAGTGGTGTTGAACGTAGAGGCGACCGACGGCGTCGCCCATCACGGCCTCGACCAATGAGACCGCCCGCTTCCAGCGCTCGCGGATCTGCTCGGTGCCGCTGAGAGTGCGGCCGTAGAAGGAGAAGTCCTCGTCGACCAGGGCGCGGGTGAGAACCGCCGCGCGGGCATGGATCAGCCGCCAGCGCGCCCAGTCCTGCCAGTCGGCGACCGCCGCGCCGGACCACACCCCGGCGAACGCGCTGAGGTAATCCGGTTGGCGCACGATGAGTTCGCCGATCGCATCGGCCGCGATCCCGAGTCCGTCGATCCAACCGGCCCAGTCGAAGCCCGGCGACGCGGCCGCAAGATCCGCGAAGGCCCGCAGGTTGTAGGTCAGGTCGGCGTCGCGTCGGCGCACCACGTCCCAGTGCGCCGCAGCCAGCGAAGTCTCGAGGGCCACGATGCGTCCGGCCCGGTCAGCGTACTGCTCGGCCGTGCCGCCATAGACCAGTGCGAACATGGCCGAAATGTGCGCCGGATAGGCGCCGAGGATCGCGCCGTGCTGCTCATCGCGGTAGTAGGACTCATCGGGAAGTCCAAGACCGGACTGACTGAGGTGGACAAGGTAGCGGCTGGAGTCCTTGGAGTCGGTGTCAATGTAGAGACCCACACCGCCGCCCACACCGGTGCGCTGCAGTCGTCCCACCACCCGAGCCAGAGAATCCCGGTCCTGGGCTGAGTCGATCTGTGCCAACTCCTCGAGCAGAGGTGCCAGGCCACGTCGCTCGACAGCATCCTCGTCGAGGAAACTGGCGTACAACTCACCGATGCGTTGCTCGTCGGTCGCGCCCGACACGGAGACTGAAGCGGCGCCGATGATTAGTTCCCGCACCTGTTCCTCGGCCCGGTCGTAGAGCACGCGGAAGGCTCCGTCGGTGGCCCGATCGGGGGGGATCGTGTAGCCGCTGAGCCAGCGGCCGTTGACATGACCGAACAGGTCGTCCTGCGGCCGGACCGTGGAATCGATGTGGGACAGGTCGATTCCGGATCGTGCAGTCTCTACCGTCACGCCATCATCCTTACCATGCGCGGGTAACCTGCCCCCATGCCCGGGTTCGACGAGGTGATTGAGCCCGACGAGGTGAGTGGTCCTACCGAGCGGCGTTCCGGGACTTTTTCCGGCTTCGGCGTCGCGTCCGCGGTTCTCGCCGCGGTGGCGTTGTCGGTTGCGGTGCTGATCTCGGTGATGTGGTCGGGTCACCGGGCCGCCGCCGCCGAGCGCAGTTTCCAGGCTCGCAGTATGCAGGCTGCGGCTGAGTGGACCGGGGTGCTGATCAATATGAGTGCCGACAATGTGGCGGAAAACCTGCAGCGACTGCGCGACGGGACGGTCGGCGAACTCAACTCCGGTTTCGACGCCTCGATCGCCCCCTACCGCGACGTCGTCACGACGCTGCGATCCAGCACCACCGGTGAAGTCGAGTCGGTCTCGATTGAGCAGATCCGCCGCGATCCGGTCGGTCGGCCCGCCGCGCCGGCCGCACCAGATCTCGCGACCGCTCTCGGCGCGCGCACCGACACCGTGCTCGTCGTCGCCACCTCGGTGAGTCAGAACGTCGGCACCAACCCCACGAAGGGGCCGACCACGGTGCGGTGGAATCTGCGCCTGGGTGTCTCCGAAGTCGACGGCAAGCCGATGATCTCTCGGCTGGAGTCGATCCGGTGAGGAATCTGGCCAGGGTCCTGGTATTCGACGCGATCGCGCCGGCGGTGGCGATCTCGGCGCTGCTGATCATCGGGGTGATGCTGGACTGGCCGCTGTGGTGGGTGTCGGTGTGTTCAATTCTGTGCCTGCTCATCGTCGAGGCCGTCGTGGTCAACATCGTTGGCTACCGCCGCGATTCAGTGACGGTGGGCACCGACGACGACAAGCCGGTCCTGCGATTGGCGGTAATGGCGATTGCGGCGTCGGCGGTAGCCGCAGCGGCGGCAGTCGGCTACAACAGTTGGACGCTGCCGGACCGGGCTTTCCAAGCGGACTCCGCCGCGGTCGTCCGGACGGCCACCGAGGTCGCTGAGGCGAGTGCGACGTTCAACCCGGCGGATCCGAACTCGTCCCTCGACCGCGCGGCGGCGCTGATGCTTCCCGAGCGCGCCGAGGCGTTCAAGGCCCAGTTCGGATCGGCGGCGGCCGACATGGCCAAGCGCAACATCTCTGCACAGGCCAATACCGTCTCGGCTGGATTGGAGGCGCTAGGAGGGTCCTCGGCGAGCGTGGCCGTGCTGATCCGTGGCACCCAGAGCGCACCCGATGA
>Ga0315283_10001658_pt1 | contig 18079 bp, 17 predicted proteins | sample YL17G09_0_MG_FD_204541 | JGI IMG/M metagenome (GOLD analysis project Ga0315283, IMG submission 204541) | Sediment microbial communities from Yellowstone Lake, YNP, Wyoming, USA - YL17G09_0 | ecosystem: Environmental > Aquatic > Freshwater > Lake > Sediment | place: USA: Wyoming | collected... | reverse complement strand
AAAACCGCTGTTCCATTTCGTTATTGAGAACCTGCTGCAGGTTCCGGAAATTTCTCAGATAATCGTTGATACGGACAGCCCGGAGATCATGGATGGACTTACCCGATATTTTCCTGATGTGAAGATCATTGAACGTCCGGTTGAGCTGCGGGCTGATGATTTATCAATGAATGAAATATTGTTGCATGATGTGATGAAAACGAAGGAAGAGTTATTTCTGCAAACCCACAGTACCAATCCTCTCGTATGCCCTTCGACTTATTCACATGCAATCCAAAAGTTTCATAATAATCGTGATAAATTCGACTCACTTTTTGCTGTAACTCGGATTCAAGTCAGGTTATGGGATTCAAATGGTAAGCCAATCAATCATGACCCAAGGGTTTTACTCCAAACCCAAGATCTACCTCCTGTTTACGAGGAGAATTCGTGTTTCTATATTTTTTCGAAGGAAATCCTTTCAGCCAGGCACAACCGCCTCGGAGAAAAGCCGATGATGTTTGAAGTTGACCGGGATGAGGCATGGGATATTGATGAGGAAATCGATTTTCAGATTGTTGAATTATTGCTAAAAAACCGAGAAACAAGGAAAGGGTAGAGATTCATTCTCTGCTAGAATCTACTGGTTGTTAATACAATGATCAAGAAATTTCGGATTCCGTTTGAAGTCGTCATCGTCCTGGTTGTTCTTATTCCGCACCTTTATGCGGCTTTTTCGCCACCTGCCAGTTTAATGAACTGGTATCGCACTGACGATGCTTATTATTATTTTATTGTTGCAAGAAATGTCGCTGCTGGGCACGGGTTCACGTTTGACCTGATTAATCGGACAAACGGTTTCCATCCGCTCTGGTTGTTCATAAATATCCCGATTTTTGCCTTTTCCGGTGTGGACCGCATCCTTCCTCTCAGAATAATTGTTATGTTGCTTGCTCTCCTCAATGCTGCCACTGGGGTGGTGATATACCGGTTATTGAAGAAATATTTTCTATTCGGCACCGCGGCATTGATCTCAATGCTTTGGGTACTTCTACCGAGTATCCACCAGGTAACGACCGAGGATGGGTTGGAGGGAGGACTCAATGCGTTCTCACTGGCTGCACTGCTCCTGATTTCTTCATGGTTTCTGGATAAGGTAAAGCGAGAAAAACAGGCGAAATGGGATCTAATCTGGGTGGGATTAATCGGTGCCCTGGCACTTTTTAGCAGACTCGACAATGTTTTCACTTTCACTGCTGTTGGAATTTGGCTTGTACTAAGATCTTTTCCATTCCCAAAATATCTGATCTTCGATGAAATCCTGATTGTGGCAGGCATTTTTGGGGCAGCTATTCTACGGTTCGGGTTCAGCGATGAATACGAAGTTGCACTGTTGTCCACTTATACAATGCTCGTATTAGCGATGCTTATCAAACCTGTTGTTTACTTATTTTTCGGATTATACAAAGCTCTTCCGAGTCCAAGCAAGATCAAAGGGGTGATGAGAATTCTCCTGGCTGTTACCTCAGCCAGCCTGATCCTTGGAGCGATCATGGTCCTCCTGAATTCAATTGGGATCTTTAAGGCGTTCCCCAGATCGATGGTTTTTTATGATTGGGGTTTGACAATTATCCTGATTTTCGCTTCTCGCACCTGTTTCTCACGTCTTTTTTCCGAGAAGGGACAGCAATTTCTTCAAGTATGGTTGGTATGGATCCGGGAACACTTGAAAAGAATTTTTGTAGACGGGGTTAAGTATTTCAGCCCTGGTGCAATCATGATGGTCGTTTATATGACCTGGAATAAGGTGCATTTTGGAACCCCCATGCCGATCAGCGGACAGGTCAAGCATTGGTGGTCCACCCTACCGAATACCGTCTACGGCCACCCGTTCAACCTGAAAGTATTTCTCAGCGTTTCCTCCAGCGGGAATTACGGACCCTGGTCTCTCGCAACAACCTGGTTGGACAAGGGTATTAATTATCTCTTGACCCGTTATGATAAATTGTCGGAACCCAACTATTGGCTGGTGTTTGTGGTATCAATTGGATTGATTGTCTGGGGAGTGAGTGCTCTGCTTCGTTCAAGCCGGTTGGACTGGCAGGAAAAAATTCATCGGATAGGTCTACATGCTTTGCTCGCTGGCTGTCTGTTACAAATTTCTTATTATCTTGCCACCAGCTACCCCAACCCACGAACATGGTATTGGGTGGGGGAGATGCTTTGCATTATTTTATTCACTGCAGTTTTGCTCGAAGCGTTGGCGCATTTTCTCATAAATCATCAGTTCAAAGAGAAGGGGATCTTGATCGTAGAAATCGTGTTAATGGTTGTGTTGGTATACTTGAATATTCGGTATCTTACCTCCCTTACACCCTGGAGCGATAAAGCTGGAAGGAATGAAGACTATCTGGCAGATGCGCGCGGGTTGGAAAAATATACTCCTCCCGGCGCAGTGATCGGTATGACCGGGGGAGGGACGGTGGCTTATTTCGTTCGTGACCGCTCGATTGTAAATTTGGATGGATTGATGAACAGTGCAGAGTATTTGAAGGCGCTTCAAAATGACGAGGGACAAAAATTCCTGGATGCTATGGGAATAACCTACATTAATGGGAGTGAGTATATGGTTACTGCAAGCGATCCATATATGGGTCTGTTTAAGGACCGCTTAAAACGAATTGGAACCATTCGCGGATTGGAAGGTTTCACCCTATTCAAGTATTTGAACCCTCTCCTCGAGGGAGAATAAAACCTATGGGAAAACAATTAATTGTATTGCTCACCGCGCCTTATATGCTTCCCTATAAAACCCGGTTTTATCCTGTGTTTGATCATTATGGCTTGGAATTGATTGCTCCAGATGTTGCCGAGCGCATGGAAGAGGAGGATATTCTCAAATATGCAGGGGGATTTGACGGAGCGATCTGCGGGGACGACCGGTATACCGATCGGGTACTTTCCAGTTGCAGTCCGCGTTTGAAAGTGATCTCTAAATGGGGTACAGGGGTTGATTCAATAGATCAGGTAAGTGCTGAAAATCTGGGCATCCAAGTCTACCGGACTGCGGATGCGTTTACGCAGCCGGTCTCCGATACTGTGATGGGTTATATCCTGACCTTTGCCAGGAAATTTCACTGGATGGACCGTGAAATGAAATCCGGGGTTTGGGAAAAGATACCAGGCAAGGCTTTGAGTGAATGCACCCTGGGAGTGATCGGGGTGGGTAATATTGGTCAGGCTGTATTGCGGAAGGCGAGTGCGTTCGGAATGAAATTGCTAGGTAATGATATCCAGCCCATCGTCCCTGATTTTATCCTTGAAACCGGGGTGGAGATGACAAACCTGGTTGACGTGATTGGTCGGTCTGATTTTATCAGCATTAATGCGGATCTTAATCCCACTAGTTTTCATCTCATTAATGAAGCGACACTAAAAGAATTTAAGAGTAGTGCAATTCTAATCAATACAGCCCGCGGACAGATAGTGGATGAGAACGCACTTATCGAAGCATTACAAAATGGTAAACTGGCGGGAGCTGCACTTGATGTTTTTGAAAAGGAGCCGCTGCCGTTGGATTCCCCTCTCCTTAAAATGGACCAGGTCATGCTTGCCCCGCATAATTCTAACAGCAGCCCTTCCGCTTGGGAGAGGGTACATTGGAACACGATCCTGAGTCTTTTACAGGGTTTAAATATTCCCTGCGATGATTTTGAAGAATTGAAGGAGAGGTATTATGACAGAAAATAAAAAAACTGTCCTGATCACAGGCGCAGCAGGAGGAATTGGTAGAGCCACTACCCATTATTTTTCTGAACAGGGATGGCGAGTCATCGGAGTTGACCGTCATACCTTCGGTGACGGTTATCCAGTAGACGGGATTTACATCCAGGCGGATATCTCAAACCCGGATGATTTTGAGGGTATTTTCAAAAAAACGCGGGAATTTAGCCAGATCCTGGATGCGATCGTGAATAACGCTGCCATCCAGGTGGCGAAGCCGATGGTTGAAACAACAACTGAAGAATGGGATGCAGTGATGGCTTCAAATCTACGATCGGTGTTCTTAGCCTCCAAGTTGGGATTTCCGCTTTTATGTGCAGCACCTGAAAGCGCGATCGTGAATGTTTCCTCGGTCCATGCGGTGGCTACCTCTGCGAATATTGCCGCCTATGCAGCCAGTAAAGGCGGGTTGTTAGCGCTCACCCGGGCGATGGCGATCGAATTTGCGCCTCAAAATATCCGCGTGAATGCCATCCTGCCCGGAGCAGTTGATACTCCCATGCTGCGGGCGGGTCTTCAGAGGGGGCACGTTTCCGGGGGGACCGTAACCGACCGGCTTGAGAATCTTGCCCGTAAAACCGTGAATGGGAGAGTGGGGCAGCCACGGGAAATAGCCAGCGCGATCTATTTCCTGGCAGATTCTGCTCAATCTTCGTTTATGACTGGCCAGGCGCTAATCATTGATGGGGGCGCAACTGCCCGTTTGAGCACAGAATAGAATTTCCATCGATGAAATCAACTTTCAAAAAAAACATTCCCGATTCTTCTTGGAATACTCTGCGGAACGGTTATGATGCGATTCTGAGATTGCCAGAATTGCCTGCTGCTTACCTACATCCCTGGCGAAGGGAGAGTATCAAGCGGCTAAAAGAAATTCATAACATTCATTCCGGCGAACGAGCTTTCGTTATTGGAAATGGCCCCAGCCTGAAAAATACCAATCTTTCCAACCTAAAAGACGAATTTACTTTTGGGCTGAACCGGATCTACCTGATGTTTCCCGAACTCGGATTCCAAACCACTTACTTGGTTTCGATTAATGATCTTGTCATCGAGCAATGTGCTGAAGAGATGTTAATGCTCAATACGCAGCGATTTTTCGCCTGGCATTCCCGCAAGTTTTTTGTACCCTTCAAACCTGAGAAGGAGGCATTGCCAACATTCCTTTATACAACCTACACTGGCCCCGGGTTCTCAAAGGAGGTCAGCGGGCGGGTGTGGGAAGGGGCGACGGTGACCAACGTTGCGCTGCAGATCGCGTTTCACATGGGTTTTAATGAGGTGATCCTGATTGGGGTGGATCATAATTTCACCACAAAGGGACCGGCGAATACAACCGTGACCTCACAGGGAGATGACCCGAACCATTTCTCCCCGGCATATTTTGGCAAAGGTTTCCGATGGCAGCTTCCCGATCTGGAGACTTCAGAAATCGGGTACCGGCTTGCTAAACAGGCTTATGAAACGGCCGGTCGGAAAGTCGTCGATGCCACTGTGGGAGGAAAATTAACGGTTTTTCCCAAGGCTGAATTCGGTCAATTGTTTAAATAATGAAACCCCCTCTCGTTTCGATCATCACCCCCTCCTTCAACCAGGCTGCTTTTTTAGAGCATACGATGCAATCGGTTCTGGAGCAGGATTATGCAGATATCGAGTACATTGTCGTGGATGGGGGATCAACAGATGGGTCTGTGGATATTATTAAAAAATATACCGACCGGCTTACCTGGTGGATTTCTGAAAAAGACAATGGCCAGGCGGAGGCGATCAACAAAGGTTTCAGACATGCCAAGGGTGAGATCATCGCCTGGATCAATTCAGATGATACTTACTTGCCTGGAACAATAACCACATTGGTTGAAAGTTTTCAAAAAGAACCGGAAGCAGTGATTGTTCATGGTGACTTGAAGGTGATTGACCAGGACAACAAGATGATTAATAAGATCTGCTATGGCAATTGGGGGCTGCAGGGTTTGATGGAATTCAGGATCATCGGACAACCGGCGGTTTTTATGCGTCGAACCGCATTGGAGATAGCCGGTTTTTTAGATTGCAACTATCATTTTCTTCTCGACCACCAGTTGTGGTTGCGAGTGGCGCAGCAAGGAAGGGTAATTTATATTCCCAAGGAATGGGCTTGTGCCAGGTATCACCCCCAGGCGAAAAATGTATCGCAGGCTCCATCCTTCGGAGAAGAAGCTTACCGAATCCTGAATTGGATGAAAACTGAGCCAGGATTGCAGAAAGACTTTACCTCGAACTGGAGAAAATGCGAAGCCGGGGCTCACCGGATCAATGCCCGATATTTGCTGGATGGCGGATTACCAGCAGAAGCTTTGAAAGCCTATACAAAATCATTTTATGCATATCCACCAACAGCATTATCGGAATGGCACAGGATTCTATTCTGTTTTCCAGCGATGATGGGGATCAAATTCCCCAGGAAGTTTTATAATCGGGTGCGGGGTAGTTTAAGTAAAAAATAATCAATTATTTCTCGATGAAAAGTAAGGTCATTTCGACCTGAGAGTATAAATATCTAATTTAATGAACTTATCCAATCCTTCGACAAATTCCACCCGAAAAACCAGCGCCTGGATTTATATCATCTTGGGTGTCCTCATCACCACAGCCCTGGCCATCCGCGTTTACGATATCACCGACCTGCCGCTCGATTTTCACCCGACAAGGCAGCTTTACACCGCGATCGTGGCAAGAGGCTTGTATTACCAGAACCAGCCGGAGGGATCATCCTGGCAACGTCAACTTGCCCTGGACGCGCTCAAAAGGGAGGAGACCGAACCTCCATCCATCGACGGGCTTGCAGCAATAAGTTATTCGCTGATCGGCAAGGAGATCCTCTGGCTGCCGAGGGTTTACAGCGCCATTTTCTGGGTGCTGGGGGGGATCGCGCTATTTCTTCTTTCCAGGCAACTGACATCAGATATTGGTGGAATTACAGCAGCTGCAATTTACCTTTTCATTCCATACGGGGTAATTGCCAGCCGAAGCTTCCAGCCGGATCCCCTGATGACCATGCTAATCATCTTTTCCTGGTGGGGAATCTACAACTGGAAAGAACAGCAAAAATGGAAGTGGGTGCTTGTCGCGGGAATTAGCGCAGGAATGGCGATATTCTTTAAATCCCTGGCAGCTTTTTCCATCTTGGGCGCATACCTGGGTCTATTGATGGTTACCGGTTTTAAAAAACTTTTCCGTTCCAAGCAGTTTTGGGTAATGATCCTCCTCACATCATTGCCTACGATCGGGTATATGATCGATGGTTTTTTCTTTTCCGGAGGATTGTCGAGTCTGTTTGGATTGCGTTTCTTTCCGGGCCTATGGTTCAATCCGGTTTTTTACCTCCAATGGATGGATAAAATCCAGGCGGTTGTCGGATTGGGTTTTCTTGTTTTGGGATTGGTCGGTATTTTCTTTTTCGACCGGAAAGAGAAAATTAAATTCGTGCTCGGATTATGGATCGGATATCTGCTCTTCGGTTTCGTATTCGCTTACTATTTCGGGACGCATGATTATTATCATTTGAGCCTTGTTCCGATTGTGGCTATTTCAATCTCCCCGATAGGGCAAGCTCTATGGGAAAAACTGGAAGTCGCCCAATCTGGAAGGTTCACCAGGGCAGCAGTTGGATTTATTCTCCTATTCGGGGTCGCGATTAATCTATGGAATATTCGCACCATCTTTCATAAAACGAATTATCGACTTCAGGAAGCCGCCTGGACACAGATTGGAGAAATCCTTGGGCACAACTCGTCTGTGATCGCGCTTACCCAGGATTACGGCTACCGGTTGGAGTATTTCAGTTGGATCAATCCGGCTGAATACTGGCCTTATCGCGGGGATACCCGTTTAAGAGAGCTGGCCGGGATTCCGCAACCCGAATTTGCAGCAAGATTCGCAGATCAAATCAAGGGAATGGATTATTTCCTGGTTACCGATATGGATGAATTCAATGCTCAAAAGGATCTGAAAGAATTTTTATATCAGAATTTCCCTGTATATCAGGAGGGAATGGATTTCGTAATCTTTGATCTCCGGAACCGGTGAAGTTGAATCCCCATTCGCAATGACCTTAAAATTTTCGATCATCACGCCTTCTTTCAATCAAGCCCGCTTCCTGGAACGGACAATAATTTCCGTACTGGATCAACCCTATCCCGAATTTGAACTTATCATCATCGATGGCGGATCTAATGACGGGAGCCGGGAGATTATTCAAAAATATCAGGAAAAGTTAGCTTATTGGATCTCGGAACCTGATAAAGGGCAGACGGATGCGATCAACAAGGGATTTGCCCAAGCGACTGGAGATATTTTCGCCTGGTTGAATTCCGATGATACCTATTTGCCAGATATCCTTCCCCAAGTTGCATCTTTCTTCGAGAAGCATCCGGGGGCTGCAGCGGTTTACAGCAACACGAATTTTATCGATGAAAATGACCGCATTATCGGCAGGTTCCCTGCTGCTCAGACTGACAATAAAAAATTAAAGCAGGGATATGTCCATATACCCCAGCAAGCCTGCTTTTTCAGAGCGGATTTGTGGCGCAAAGTGGAGCCCCTGGACCCAAGCATTTATTTTGCCATGGATTACGACCTGTGGGTGCGATTGAGCCGGGAAGGGAACCTGGTTTATTTACCTGAATTCACCTGGGCAAATTTCAGGCTTCATTCAGATGCTAAAACCATAACTGCGGATGACCGCTGTTGGCCTGAGATGGTGCGCATTCACCGTCGGGATGGAGGTTCGGTAATATCTCTCATTATGCTAAAATACTGGATACGCTTGCTAGTTGGACCCATCATCCGAATGAGACGACGAAGGATGATTGATCGGTCGAAACCTAGATAAAGGTAGTCAAAAAAGAATGATCGAAAAATTAGTCCTGCAATTAAAACTTATCGTCCGGCTTCTCCGCGACCGCCGGATCAATATCCTGCTGAAACTGATCCCCTTGTTTGCGGTTCTCTATTTCATTTTTCCAGACCCATTCCCATTCCCAATCCCCGATGATCTTGGCATAATAATCATCGGGTTTTACCTGTTTATTCAGCTTTGCCCACCCGAAATCGTGGCTGAACATATGGCAGCATTACAGCAGGGCATCCCGGGAACCTGGAAAGACCCAAAGGATTCTGGCGAAGTAATCGATGTGGGTTTTAACGAATTGGACCCAAAGAAGGATTCGGATCAAAAACCACCTGAAGGGCAATAGCCTTCGAAAATCACAGGATTTCTTAAGGAGAATTAATGGCGACAAAAGAATGGGAGCAGGTTCAAATCAGAACATGTGCAAAAGTAACCAAGCCAATTGAAATCGATCAACTGGTGATCTACCCGATCGATTATTTACCGGATCCTCCCCGGGTTGTGGATTTTCGATGCTCGGGAGAAGAGGAATGCGGGAAAAATGCGAATGTGAATTGCATCGTACCCGAAAAACCGGCTGATACGAAAAAGAAACCCTGATACCGCTTGAGTTGAACCTTATTTCGCTGTTACTTCTTCCAACTGATAGTAATTCGAGAAACACTTATTAACCCAGAACCCGGGGTCTGTTTCCAGTTCGCTTATCCCATATTGGGAATTGATCGCTTTTAATTCAAGTCGATTTTCCCCCCTGTATATTGAACTTGCAACTATTTCTGTACGGGTATCCCATGCGGAAGCATATTTCTTTGCCTGAATGAATTCAGTGTTTAAGGAGTTTCCAGCACGCAATGGATAAATACATGCAAGGATTAGCCCGGTTACAAGAAAATAGTGGAATGGCTTGCCTTTGCTCCACCTGGTAAAAGTTCCATTTGAGAAAAGGCCTAACCCTGAAATAAATGAAATGGAAGAAACTCCCAGAATCAGGATATACGTGCCTGGAATTAGCGCTCGTGCTTCAGGGTAAGCGGATTGAGCATAAACTGAAGGAACACAGGTGCTGATGACCAGGATCACGGTTCCCAGCGCAAGGATACCGCCGGCAATTCCGAGGGATCGCGGGCAGATGCGAAAATGCGAATCGTTTTCCGGTTGGCTCATCATGATCAAGATTCCCAGGATCATCGATACAAATATGCTGAAAAGAAATGGAACCGGGTACGCGATGAGTGTGTGAAATATGAAAGCCAATCCGTAACGAATTGAGAGCCCTGCAAGTTCAAAAAGACCGGGAGGAGCTGGAAACAATGCCTGGCGGATATGGTTCCCGGGTGAAACCAGGAATACCAGGATGGAAAGGAGGGAAAATCCTGCAGCCAGTCCAAAAACAAACCTCGTTCGACCGGGAAGCTGACGAAATATCGAATATGCGAGTGAAAGCAAAAACACATTGAACTGCAAAACGGCCGTTGTTTCGGAAAAGCCGCCGGAAATGAAAATTAGAACGCAGAATAAAGCGAGGGTAATTGGGTGTGGGGATTTGTTTTGCCAGACGAGATGAAGCGCCCAGTACATCAATGCGGTAAGGATAACCAGAGGAATGGTATAAGTGATCGAACCATTCAACCAGTATAAAACCTGGAACCGGTTGGGGACGATCAGGCAGGTGAGGAATAATACCAGCGCGGCAAATACCCAGGCCAGGGATCGGGGGATGTTGCCGAAAATCTTCTCGAAAACAGACACAACCAGCGCGATCAAGCTGAGCAGCCAGGTGAGGATGATCACCCCGGGGAATGACTGGGCGATATACTTATTGAGGGGTTGCAGGAGCATGATCAAGCCGACCGTTGAAAACCGGCCGGACCAGGTGGTATAGATCCGGACCAATCCATTCACTACCCCAAGCTGCTTTGCATTTGCGAAATAACAGAAATCATCCGCCAGGAGCCGGGAAAAGGTTCCCAGGAATACAAAAAGCAGCAACCCGAAGACCAGGGAAACAAATAGAAGCAAGACCAACGCCCGGATAACCTGCGGGAGAGCTGTGGATTCCTTTGCGGGTGGTTGCGTATCCGGGGACGGGATCAAATTGCCCGGAGAGTTCAGGAGATCACCCCCAGCTCTTTACCCACCACAGCAAACGCTTCCAACCCCTGGTTGAGGTGCTCGCGGGTGTGGGATGCAGAGATCATCACCCGGATGCGCGCCTTGCCTCGCGGGACGGTGGGGAACCCTAGCGACATGGCGAAAACACCCCTATCGAAAAGAGAACGGCTGAATTGTTGGGCCAGGGGAGCCTCCCCTAGCATCACCGGGGTGATCGGAGTGGTACTTAATCCAAGGTTAAATCCAAGCTTCTTCATTTCGGTTTTAAAATAATCAGCGTTTTGCCATAACCGGTCGACAAGTTCTGTGGATTCCTCCAGGATATTCACAGCTTCAAGGCATGCGCCTGTGTCTGCAGGGGTCATTGCCGAGGAAAAGAGGAAAGGCCGCCCGCGCTGGTGCAGCCATTCGATGATCTGGGATTTGCCGGCCACCACGCCCCCAACGACTCCGAAGGCTTTGGAAAGGGTGCCGACTTCCACGTCCACCCTGCCGTGAAGGCCGAAATGATCCACGATCCCGCGCCCTCCTTTCCCTAGCACCCCTTCACCGTGGGCGTCATCGACCATCAGCAATAGGTCATATTTTTCGGTAACGGCCAGGATCTTATCCAGCGGGGCGATATCCCCGTCCATGCTGAAAACGCCATCGGTCACCACAAGCATTCTGCGGAAATTATCTTTGTTTTCCAGGATCACCTTTTCAAGATCAGCGGGGTCGCAGTGCGCGTAGCGGATGATCGCGGCTCCGGAAAGGCGGCTGCCGTCGATGATACTGGCGTGATTTAATTCGTCTGAAATAATCGCATCCTCCTTGCCGACCAGGGCAGGCAGGGTGGCGAGATTTGCGCAATAGCCGGATTGAAAAATGATCGCCGAGGGAACGCCTTTGAAACTGGCAAGCCGTTTTTCAAGATCAAGATGCAAAGAAGTCGTTCCCGCAATGGTACGCACCGCAGCTGGACCTGCGCCGAATTGGGCAAGAGCTTCCTGAGCTGCTTTCACAACCCGGGGATTATTGGCAAGGCCGAGATAATTATTTGAACAGAAATTCAATACCTGTTTTCCATCCACGATCAGGGAAGGACCCTGGGGGGAGCTGATGGTGCGAATGCGGTTATAAAACCCCGCGTCTTTAAGCTGGGAAAGTTCATCATCGATCCAGTTCAGGCGGTTGGACATCGGTCATTCTCCAGTCGGAATTTTGGGGATACTCTTGGTTTTGCCAGACCATTATACATCCAGCCGGGAATCTGCCAGGTGGCCCAGCCTGGCAAGCTGGTCGAGAACCTGCTGTTCTTTGCCGGGTTTCACCAGGATGGTTTCCGGGTTCAATCTTTCCCCCAGCCAGGCAGCGGCGGGGGAGGCGAGAAGCTCATCAAGTATGGCGGGGCGAGTGACCCGCAGGAGAACAGCACGGTCGAAGCGCGCCTGGGGACCGAACTTCTCCCAGTTCTGGATGAAATTCAGCACCGCGGGTGGGATGGGCACGGCACCCCCGGATTCCAGAACCCCGGGCAGCTTGCTTGCGCTTAGACCCTGTCCGCGGGCGCGGGTAAGCGAGGCGGTGGTGATGCGGTAGCGCCATCCGCGCTCATCCTCGCGGTCCCACTGGCAGTAACGCGCAATCTGGTAATGGGCAACCCGCGGGGCGAAGGGCGCGACCAGGATCTGCCCGGTGGAGGCCACTGCGATTTTGCCATTCTCCTTCGGGGAGGGGAAGCCGGTCTTGCCTGCCAGGCGGTTGTCAAGATCGGCGCACAGGCGGAAGGTTCCGGTAGGCTCGTTCGGGGAGGTGCTGCCGAGATCGGCCAGCCCGAATTCGTTCAGTAGCGAAATAAAAAACCGCAGCAGGCTGCCTTCCACTTTCATCCAGGAATCAAACCCCCTGAATTCGGTGCCCTGCTCATCGCAGATATACCAACGGTCGTAATCCCCGCCCTCGCGCAGGATATCCGGCTCCCGGGAGCGCACCGCGGAGATGAAGGAATCCAGGCCCCACCAGGTGTTGCGGGGCAGGGCGGCAAACAGGTCCAGGATCCTGCGGCGGGTGCGCAGAGGATCGGCGCCCCAGGTGCCGGAAAGAGTAATGCCGTGCAGGAATTTCCATTCGGTTATTGTGGGAGAATCGAGCCACGATTTAAGAAGCAGGGAAAGCGCCTCGGCGCGGGGGGCATCCAGGAACGCGCGCGTCTTTTCCGGGCGGGGGCTGGCATTCGGGTCGAGGATGCCTGTAGCAGCGAGCAGGGCTTGCAGGAAGGGTAAAGAAGAAGCCCAGGGGCGATCCGCGAGCGTGCTGGCCGGAATTCCCGAACGCAGAGCGGCCAGCAGCACCGTGGCGTGATCCAGGATGCGGTCGGAGGCGGGCTGCGCAAAGGCATGCATCCCGGGCGCGGCAGGCTTGCCGAGGGGTATGCCGGGTGTTTCCCCTTCTTTCTCCCCATCGGGCAGCAGCTCCGCGGGGACGCAGACGAATTCGCGCAGCACGCCACCCTCGGGCAGGAAGATGCGCCCGATCAGCCCGCGGTAGTGGAGCGCCTCGCTGATCGAAGCCGGGTTCTCGTTGGGCCGCTCGCGGTCGCGTTTGCCGGCGCCCATCTCGCGGATCTCGCCGTACTCACGTGCGAACTCCGGCCAGGTTCGGATACCCTGCCGGGAGACCAGGTCCCGGAAGGCGGCGAGCGCCTGGGGGGAGAGCGCCTCCAGCACCTCCGCGTGGAGGGCGGGATCATTCATGGCAGCGGAGATCTGATCCGTCCAGGTGTGCGGGTTCTCACCCTGAAGGTCAAGCTGCCAGAAACCCGCGACAATGCGCAGCAGGTCAGGATCCTGGGGGGGGAAGAGCTGGAGGAAGTCTGGCATGGAAAGGATAGGGATATTCTACAGGGAAAATGGGATGGGATGGATTGGAATTTTGAAAATAATTCGCGGGCATTAGTATGGTACCCGATCTACGAAAATTGACTTTCATGATGGTATTTACGAATTTGGATTCACAGCAAATCACTTCATTTGCCTGTCTTTTAATATTCGCTTCATCATAGTAACAATCCAAATACCAAATATGATAATTATCCCTAAGCCGAACCCTAATATCGCCCCAATTAATGGTGCAAAATCTAAGAAAATAGCCTCGGCTTCACCTTGTGGGTGCTCCCAATAGAATACGTTTCCCTGTTCATCGATCGCGAGAATCTTGGTTATCGTACCGGGACCAAATTTTGCGCAAGTGATTTTCGATTCCAAATATTTATTTGTACTGGGAATCCATCCACATTCTTCGAGACGCAGTAATGAAACCGGATATTGGGGTATTTTTAGTGAATCAACCATTTCCCAACCATTCTCGGAGCTATAAAAATCATAAGGATCATATTGATAGATTTGGCCCGATGAAGTAATAAATGCATCGGATTCCAGCACTCTGATAGCTCTCTCAGGTAAATTGATTTTTTGCCATGGGGTCAAATATCCTAGGGCTGAAATCGCGGTTAGAACAGTAAGAAAAATCGCGCCAAATATTGTCAGCCCGCATAATAACAATAAACCGATTCTTATTGATTTTTTCATTTATCCCTTTGAAATCAACTATATTGAAATCTATTTACTCGTGCGATTTCCCTGAGGTGTGTATCGGGAGCCGTTTGTGTTCCCGACATTTTCTAACCCCCGCCTTTCAATAGCACCCCGTTTCAGACGTAGGTCGGGCACCGGTTTTGTGCCCGACATCAACCTCGCCATCCCTCATAATATATTTATAAACGAAATCCATCGCCGGGAACACAATCCATCGCCATTCAATTCCATTTATGGCATCCCCGCGGCTGGGACCTTTCAAAATTGTGAACACGGGGATGCAGATAATTTAAACCTCCACGAGCATTTTTTAGTATAATGATTTCACACATTAAAGGGAATGGCATCTGAGCATTTATGGCATTAAAAGGCAACCTGCGCGATTTCACGTTTTCGCAGCTTCTCAACTTGATAAATCTGGCAGCCAAGACCGGAACCCTGGTCGTCGAAGGCTCGAGCGATATTGCCAGGGTGTTCTTTCGGGATGGTAAGCTTTCTTATGCGCAGATAGGCGCGGAGGATAGCGGGCTGGCTGCCATCCTGCAGCGCACCAACCGGATCAGCACCAGCCAGTACCGCATCCTGGCTGAACGCGCGCGGATGATGTCGGATAAGGAATTGGGGCTTCTCCTTATCAATGCCGGTTACCTTTCCCAGCAGGATATCCTTGACAGCCTGACGCAATATATCGTGGAAGTCGTCCGCCAGCTTTTCACCTGGGTGGAGGGTTTTTTCCATTTTGAAACGGATGAAACCTCTCCAAACGGAAAGATCCCGGTCCGGATCGACCTGGAAAACCTGATCATCGAAGGCACGCGCCAGCTGCAGGAATGGGAGATGCTCCAGGAGGAAATCCCCAGCCTGGATATGGCACTGAAATTCACCGATCGCCCAGGTGCGAATATTTCCAATATGAATTTGAATGTTGAGGAATGGCGGGTCGTTTCGTTCGTCAATCCGCAGAATACCATCCGGCAGATTGGCCAGGCGACCCATTTGAGTGATATTGATATCCGCAGAGTAGTGTATAGTCTTCTTCAAGCCGGCCTGGTTGAGATAATCCGTCCCGGGGGTGGACCAGTGATCACCAACCGGATGTTCCCCACAGAGAACCCCGACGAACAAAAATCGCTGGTCAACCGGTTGATCGACCGGATCAGGACAATCTAGGAAATCCCCAGGGTAAACGATATGCAAACTGTAAAAATCGTGGTGACAGGACCATTCAATGCAGGAAAAACGGAGTTCATCCGCTCGGTGAGTGAGATCGATGTGGTCTCGACCGAACGGAAAATCTCCCTGGAAGAGGAAAAGGTCAAAGAAACAACCACGGTAGCCATGGATTTCGGCCGCATCACGGTCGACGAAGACCTGGTGCTTTACCTCTTTGGTACCCCGGGGCAGAAACGTTTTGATTTCATGTGGGAGATCCTCTCGGAAGGCATGCTGGGGTTCATTGTCATGGTCGACAGCACCCGCTCGGAAACCTTCCGCGAAGCCCGCAGCATTCTGGAAACCTTCCATGCCTACGCGCCCACGCCCTACGTGGTAGCCGCCAACAAGCAGGATCGGGAAGGCGCCTGGGATATCGAGGATATGCGCCTGGCGCTCAGGCTCGACCCAACCGTGAAATTCCTCCCCTGTGTAGCAAATTCCAAGGAAAAGGTGAAATCCGTTCTGTTGGAGCTGCTCTACAGCATCCTGGCCGAGATGGATAAAAACCCGCAGGGAAAATCGGGTTAATGGTATTCTGAAACCAGAACCGGACTTTCCTTAGATCATTATGCTTCCAATAGACTCCCATAATCCAAGCACGCGATCAAACCGCCTTCCCTTCTGCAACTTTGTTGAAAAAGGGATCCGCGAAATCCTCGGAGAAATCCAATGGAGCAAGGTCAGCCAGGATTTGAACCGGGACCGCCAGGTTCCGCCAGGGAAGAGCCATCCTGAAAATCAATTTCCGGAACTGGGGAAGATTATCCAGAGGATCGGTGAGGTTTTCGGGGAGGAAGCGGGCTTTGGTTTGGCACAGCGAGCCGGGGGTGCATCATTTAAATATTTTCTAACGGAGTATGCAAATCAATTGAATTTAACCTCCCTGGAAATGCGGACCAAACCCCTGCAATCCCGGCTGCGGGATGGCTTGAGGTCGATCTCAGCCTGCTTGAGCAAAGAATTAGGGATCACCGCATCCTTTGAGGAAATGAAAAGTGAATTACGGTGGAAAGTTGCCGGCTGCTCTGAATGCACTCAGCGCGAATCTGTGGATTCGATCTGTTTTTTCACCGTGGGGTTGATCCAGGAGTTCCTGAGCTGGAGCGCGGGCAGCAAATTCTTCCCGGTGGAAGAAATTGCATGCTCCGCGAGAGGGGATCCGGAATGCGAATTCAGGATCGGACTTTTACCACTGGATTGAAGACCTTGACAGCCCCCTGAAGGGGCTTATACTGGAATTAATCACTTTATCGGGGAGCCTGGAGGCGCCAGGCTGAGAAAAGGACCGATCCATCCTTGACCCTTAAACCTGATCCGGGTAATGCCGGCGGAGGGAGAATCACAAGATACCAGAACCTCCGCCAGGGAGGTTTTTTCTTTTACAGATGATACGCGCCGTCATTTTTGCCAACGGTAAAGCCCGGGATTACAGCATTTTATCTTCCCTGATTAGGGCGGGTGATACTATCATTGCTGCTGACGGGGGAGCAAACCACGCCAGGAAGATTGGGTTGGTACCTGATGTCTTGATCGGCGACCTGGATTCTGTTTCCAAAAATGAAGTGAAAAGATTGGAAACCCTTGGGACAAGGGTGATCCGTTTCCCGGTTGAAAAAGATGAAACCGACCTGGAACTTTCCCTAGGTTATACACTGGACCAGGGATTCCGAGAAATTCTCATCCTCGCTCCGTTTGGCGGCAGGCTTGATCAAACCCTAGGCAATATTTCGCTGCTCACTCGTCCGGACCTGGTAGGGATCGATACCCGCATGGATGATGGGCTTGAGGAGGTGTTTCTCGTTCGGGGTCAGGCAATTATTCAGGGTGTTCCGGGTGACACAGTATCCCTTTTAGCCATCAGCGTGGAAGCGAAAGGCGTAGAAACGGAAGGACTTTATTACCCGCTCAACGGGGAAACCCTTTTTACGAATGCAACCCGCGGGATCAGCAACCGTTTAGTGGATAAATCAGCAACTATCCGGGTGAGGGAGGGCAAGCTGCTATGCATCCACACCCGGCAAAGGATCTGAAATGAAACATGCAATATTCATAATATTTTTCTTTTGCATTTTCCTGGTAGGGTGTACAACGGCTGAAAATTCAGACAAAATTCCCACCTTGACCGTTGTCACCCACGATTCTTTTTCCGTCAGCGAAGGGGTGATCACCAAATTCGAGCAGGACAACAATGTCAGGGTGGTCTTCCTGAAAAGCGGCGATGCGGGCGTGGCTTTAAATAAGGTGATCCTCACCAAGGGTAATCCTTTGGGGGATGTGTTCTTCGGGGTGGATAATACATTTCTCTCCCGCGCGCTTGCGGAAGGGATCTTTGAACCTTACGTTTCACCCAACATTGCCTCCGTTCCTGATTCGTTCCGGTTGGATGAGACCAGCCAGGTCACCCCGGTGGATTTTGGCGATGTTTGCATCAACTACGATATAGCATGGTTTCAAACCAAAAAATTAAAAGTCCCCGGAACCTTGGAAGACCTTACAAACCCGATATATAAAGATAAGCTCGTTG
>Ga0315283_10001657_pt1 | contig 18080 bp, 8 predicted proteins | sample YL17G09_0_MG_FD_204541 | JGI IMG/M metagenome (GOLD analysis project Ga0315283, IMG submission 204541) | Sediment microbial communities from Yellowstone Lake, YNP, Wyoming, USA - YL17G09_0 | ecosystem: Environmental > Aquatic > Freshwater > Lake > Sediment | place: USA: Wyoming | collected... | reverse complement strand
AAGTTCGCCGACTGGATAGTGAGTTCCGACACTCAGGCCATCATTGCAACGTACCAGAAGGGCGGCATGCAGCTGTTCTTCCCGAACGCGGCGGGATGAGACGATACGCGAACGAGCGGCCGTGAAATCGGTCGATGGAGAGAGGGCAAGGGCGGGAAAGCGGGACAGGGATGGGACAATGGTGGACTGATTGCCGATACCCCCGGACGAGCTGCTGGAGATAACTCTACGTAGCCTGCTCGTCTCCGGGGTGGCGACGGCGCTCGGCTGCCTGATAGCCATTCCCCTCGGGACCTGGCTCGGGCTCACCCACTTCAGGGGAAGGAGGGTGGCCAGGTCCATCCTGTACACATTCTACGGTTTCCCTCCCGTGGTCGCGGGCCTGATAATATTCTTCCTGCTCTCGGGAAAGGGGCCTCTCGCATCGATGGATGCACTTTTCACCGTCGAGGCAATGATAGCCGCACAGCTCATCCTCGTAGTCCCGCTGATGGCCGGATTGACCCTGAGCGCCGTTTCCGACGTGGACCCGTCCATACTGGACACGGCCCGCGCTCTCGGAGCCAGCCGGCGCCAGGTGAGGTCGCGGGCCCTGCGCGAGGCGCGCTCGGGAGTGATGACGGGGGTCATGGTTGCCTTCGGAAGCGCTGTCAGCGAGGTTGGCGCGGCGATGCTCGTCGGCGGTAACATCCGCTACCAGACCAGGATCCTGACGACGGCGATAGTGCAGGAGACCCGCATGGGCAACTTCGAGTACGCCGCTGCCCTCGGGGCGATACTTCTCACGATATCGTTCCTGATATACTACGGCCTCGCTTACCTGCAGGAGAGGGGTAGGAAATGAAGAGGCTCCTGTCGCTCCGGAACGTGACGAAGCGCTTCGGCGGGAAGGTGGCGCTGTCGGGAGCGACCATCACGCTCGGAAAGGGCGAGATACTGGGGATACTGGGACCCAGCGGCGCCGGAAAGACCACCATGCTCCGGATAATGGGCCTTCTGGAGCCGCCCACGAAGGGGCGTGTGCTGTTCAGGGGAAAGGCTGTTTCATCCGAGGGCGATGAGGCCTTGGATTCTCGCCGTAGGATCGCAATGATACTCCAGAAGCCCGTGGTGTTCAAGGGCACGGTGGCCCAGAACGCCGTCTACGGCCTCAAGGTGCGAGGTGTCGCTCCGGAGGAGGCGCGGGAGCGCGCCGAGAAGGCGCTCAGGGGCGTAGGCCTGGAGGATGTGCTGGACAGGCACGCATCCACATTATCCGGCGGCGAGGTCCAGAGGCTCGCCTTCGCCCGCGCCGCTGTCACCGAGCCCGAGGTCCTGCTGCTGGACGAGTTCACCGCCAACCTTGACCCGGCGAACATAACGATCCTCGAGAAGCAGGTCCGCGATTTCGGGAACGGGGGCGGTGCGGTCGCGATGATAACGCACAGCGTGCAGCAGGGCAGAAGGCTCGCTGACAGGATATGCCTGCTGCTCGACGGAAAGATAGCGGAAATGGAAAGGACGGAAAAATTCTTCGAGTCCCCCGCCACCGAGGAGGCGAGGGACTTCGTCTCCGGAAAAATGGTATGGTAACGCTTTTACGTCCCGAGCTTCTTTATCAGGTCGTCGAGGTCGCTCTTCGTGTCGTCCTTCCTGGGCTCCTCGGCGGGCTTCTCCTCGGCCTTCGGTTCATCTGCCGGCTTCTCCTCGGGCTTGAGCTCCTCGGCGGGCTTCTCATGGGCTTTCGGCTCCTCAGCGGGCGTCTCTTCGGGTTTGGGCTCCTCGGCGGGGGCAGGCGGAGGGGTCTCCTCCCTCACGGGCTGCTCCATGCCTTCCTGCGGGTCGTTGCGGGCGGATTCATCCTTGAGCTCCTCCCATTTCTCGCCCTTCTCGGCATCCGCCCTGTGCCCCGGCGCCTGGTACGGGTCCTCCGGCGGCGGATTGGAGCCCTTTCGCCCCACGGCGTAGCCCACGACGAGGGCCACGACCACCATCAGGATGAGTATCAAGAGCCACAGGAAGGTCGGCATGCCGGCCTGCACCTGCTTCGCATCCGTCTTCACGAGCACGGTCGGCCCTCCGATGGGGCCCAGCGTCACGCTCTGGTTGGCCTCGTTGGTGACCTTCAGCGTGTAGCGGTACTCGCCCGTCTTAGAGAGGGTGAGCTTCGTGCTGTAGAGCTTGCCGTCGGTGCAATTCGTGTCGGCGGTGTTGGCGGCGCTCAGATACGCTTCCTGCGATTCCCAGCTTCCTCCGGCCACCTGGCGCTCGAGCGTCATGGTTACCCTTTCCCCGACGGGCTTGTCGTTGTCGGAGTCGAAGTACAGGATCTTGAACTCGAACGAGGTGCCCTTCGTGCCTCCCTGCGGGTTGACTGCGTCGTAGAGGTAGTTGGCCTCGCCCAGGAACCGCAGCACCGGCGGCTGGTTGATGACCTGCACCGAGATAACGGGGCCCGTGCCTTCCAGCGGGGTGGCGCTCGCGCCCAGCGAGTCCTGCGCAATGAAGCGGTAGAGGAACGTGCCCGCCTTGGAAAAGCCGACGTTCAGGTACTCGTAGGCCTTGCCGTCCCCAGTATTGGCGTCGGCCGCGTCCACGGCGTTCATGGCAAAGGATTCCGTGCTGGCGTTGGCCACGCCGTCCCCGTTGAGGTCTATGATGACCTTCGGGTATCCGGCGGCGGACATGTCCCCGTCAACATCGCGGAACACGACCCTGTAGGTGAACTTCGCCCCGGTGAAGCCGCTGTTGGGGTCCAAGCCGTCTCCGACGAAGCCGCCGACCTCCGCCCACTCGAGCGTCGGGGCGGTGTTGGAGCGGGTTATCTTGACGCTGCCCTTGAGCACTCCGGGAAGGAACGCTGCCTCGTTGGCGTTGACGCTCTTGGCCTCGACCGTGTAATTGAACTCGCCGGTCTTCTTGAAGTCGCTGTTGCAACGGTAGACCTTGCCGACCACGTAATCCGTCTCAGCCGGGTTCTCGCCGTCCATCGGGATGGCTGTGTCCGTCAGGTCGAACACGCCGTCGTTGTTGGAGTCGACTAGTACCCTTGGGTAGCCCAGCGCGGGCGCTTCGTTGTCCGCGTCCGTGTAGCGGACCTTGAACACGAACACCGTCGTGGTGACGCCTGTGTCCGGGTCCGCGCCGTCCGTCTGGTATCCGGGCGCCCCGGTCCAGGCCAGCACTGGCGGATGGTTGTTGACCGTGCCCTGGGAGACAAGCGGGCCCGTCATCTGGTACGTGGGCGCGCCCGTCGCCTGGTCGATGCCGTCGGATGCGCGGAATATGTAGCTGTAGCTGCCCGCGAGGGCGAACGTCCTGTTGTAGACGAAGAGCTTCCCGTCGATGACGTTCGGGTCCGCCGGGTCGGCCTCGGTCATGAGGAAGTATTCCGCCGGCTCTATGGCGCCGTTCAGGTTGAGGTCTATGCCCACATCTGGAGAGCCGTTGACGGGCACATCACCGTCTGCGTCCTCGTACCTGATGCGGTAATCGAAAAGGGTCTGGTTGGCGATGCCCGCGCCCGGCGAGACGCCGCCGGCGACAAAGCCCTGCTCCCCCGTCCAGCTCAATACAGGCGAGCGCTGCACCTGGTTCACGAGCACAGCCTTCACGCCAGTGGGAGCGCCGATGGCCGATGCCCCCGGCGTGTCCCAGGCCCGGAACGAATAGTTGTAGGTTCCGAGCACGGGCAGCTTCATGGACAGGTTGAACAGTTTGCCGTCGAGATAATTGACATCGAGCGGGTCCGTGGGGTTCATGGCCATCCACTCCGCGGGCTCGATGGTGCCACTCAGGTTCAGGTCGACTCCCAGCTCGACATAGCCGTTGCGGGGAGCCTCGTTGTCCGCATCCTCGTACCTGACGCGGAACGTGAAGTTGGTGGTGACGGAGCCGCCGTTTGGCTCGACGCCGTCTGTGGAGTAGCCAGCCGAACCCGCCCAAGAGAGGAGGGGGATGTTGGTTATGACGGTGACATTGGGCCCGGCCTTGGGAGCGCTCTGGTTCTCGAGGCCCACGAAGTCCCTGGCCATGAACATGTAGCCGTAGACGCCGAGGTTCGCGAACTTGCGGTCGTAGGTGTAGATTTTGCCGTTGTAGTATGTGGTGTCGGCGGAGGTCTCCTCCAGCATCGAGGCGCTCTCATCGGTCGGGCCGGTGAAGGTGCCGTCGTTGTTCATGTCGAAGAGCACCTTCGGGAAGCCGGACATGGGGGCCTCGTTCTGGACGTCGGTGTACTTTATCCTGTAGGTGAAGTTGTCCTTGAGCCCTCCCGTTTCCGGGTCAAGGCCGTCGTTCTCGTAGCCCTTCTCCTCGGTCCAGGCCAGTATCGGCGGGAAGTTGATGGCGTCGATGACGGGCCCCGTTTTGATTCCGGTGGGCGCGCCCGTGGCCATGCCATTCTTGGAGTCCCTCGCCTTGAAGGTGTAGCAGTAGGTCCCAATCTCGGTGAACTGGGTGCTGAACGAGAATCGTTTCCCGTCGGTGTACACATTGTCGGAGGAATTGACCTCGGTCATCGAGTACCGCTCGTCCACGGAGAACAGGCCGTTCCGGTTCCGGTCGACCCACACCTGCGGGTAGCCGGCGGCGGGGGTGTCGTTGTCGGAATCCGTGTAATCGACCCTGTAGGTGTAGACATGGCCCGTGGTGTTGCCCTCGGGGTTCAGGCCGTCGGCGGCGTAGCCCACCTCGCCCGTCCAGCCCAGCGTGGGCACGTTGTTCGGGGTGAAGTTGTAGAAGTCGTAGTAGACTCCGTACGGGGTCCCGTTGGCGGTCCAGAGCCACTCGAGCTTCATGTTCGAGATGTTCAGGAATGCGTTGGGCCTGGCGTTCGTGTCCTGGTTGTTGGTGATGTCGACTATCCCCTGGAACGCCGACCCGTTGTAGTAGCTGAAGAAGATGTCGCCGGTGGCGTGGTCGAAGTTGTCCTCCCACATGACGGTGGCGTTGGTGCCGTTGGAGGCGACCGTGGGGTACTGGGAGGTGCGGTTCGCGCCGCTGATGTTCGTCGCAGGGTTCGCGACCGCGGGTATCCAGTTCACTCCGCCGTCCGCCGAGCTGCGGAAGAATATGGACCAGTTACCGGCGGCGTTGTCCTGGAACGCTACGAACAGGTTGTTGCCGTCCGCCGCGAGCGAGGGATAGAGCGTCTGGCCCGTGAGGGTCGCGGAGAGCTGGGTGCCAGGCGCCGCGTTGAAGGTCTGGCCCTGGTTGACGGAGCGCAGGAAGAAGGTCTCCGGTCCGGTGGCAAGGTAGCGGGTGTAGGTGATGAAGCAGTTGGTCCCCGATGCCGCGACCGACGGGTACCTGTCATCGAGGAAGGTGCCCCAGTTCGTATCCGTGAGCTGCTGGTAGGCGAACCAGTTCGCGCCGCTGTCCGTGGAGCGCCTGAAGTACAGGAAGTCGTCCCATTGGCCGCCATTGTCGACTCTCCAGACGACATAGACATTGACCCCTGAGGCGGCTATGGCGACGTCCTCGCCGTTGACACCCCAGTAGTCATTGGGTTCGTAGATGGTGGTCGCCGCGGACCAGGTATTGCCCCTGTCCGTCGAGCGCTTGAGCATGACATGGTGGATGTTGGCATCCTCCATCCAGGCAACATACAGGGTCGTGCCGGAGCAGGCCATCACCGGGTTCCACCCGGCGAGGCTCGTGCCGTTGAGGCTGACGGGCTTGCTCCATGTCTTGCCGTTGTCGGTCGAGTTGGCGTAGCATACCTGCGTCCCGTTCTGGAACACCGCGTGCAGGTAGCCCGTATCGTCGCGGACCGCCTTCCTGCCGCAGTTGAGCCACGTCGCATCCGATATGGATGTATTGTTCACAAGCGACGGATAGCCGCCGACGGCCCTCGATTCCGAGCACACCGGCGACAGGTCCGCAGACTGAACTGGTACGGAGCCCAGAACCATCAGTGCCACGAGCGCCAACGCCGCCAGCTTCCCTGCAAAATGATTCGCCTTCATCTTCATCCCTCCTTCTTCACGGTCAGATTGTTGATGATATCGTCCAGCTCGGTCTTCTTCTCCTCGGGCTTGCTCTCTTCCGGCTTGGGTTCCTCGGGCTTCGCTTCATCCGGATTGGCCTCATCGGGCTTGTTCTCCGCCGGTGCATCGTCGCCCTTGGGAGCCTCCGCGCTTTGGCCTTCCGGGGAGCCCTCCCCGGCCGGTGGCTCGGATGGCGAGCTGTCCCTGTAATTGGGCTCGTCGTCGCCTCCGGTCCCGGCCTGCTCATGAGGATGGTGCCTGGCGTGGTGGGCGTGGTGCTTTGGCATGTGTTCAGGCTCGGGCAGCGGCTCCTCCGGAGGCTTCCGGTGCCCTATCGCATAGCCGATCACGAGAGCCACGATGAAGGCGATTATCACGATGATTATCCAGAAGAAGTCGGTCATGCCGCCCGAGGTGGTCACCGTCTCGGCCTTCTTGATGACTATTGGCCCGTCCAGGGGCCCGAGCTCGGCCCACTGGTCGCGGACGTTCTGCACTATGAACTTGTAGTGCATGGTCCCGGCCTTCTTCAGCGGGACATCCGCTCCGAACGCAGTTCCGCCGCCCATGGCGCTTCCCTGCGTCATTGAAATATTCAGGTCGGCCGCACCCGAGAACGAGCCGTCGCCGTCGACGTCTATCAGCACGCGGGGCCAGCTTGCCTTTGCCGCGTCATTCTCGGGGTCGGAATAGATGACCCCGAACGAGAACACCGTGCCAACCTCGCCGCTTATGCGGGAGAGGCCCATGTTCTGCGTGTAGGCGGGCGCTAGCTTGGGGGGCAGGTTCGGAGGCTCGGAGAGAACCACCGGACCGGTGAGGTCCACCGTGGCGGGCCCGATGGCCGCCAGTCCGCCGATGTCCAGCGCCGAGAACCTGTACTTGTAGGTCCCGGCCGTTGCGAGAGTCGAGTAGGCGCGATATTCCTTGCCGTCGATGACATTGGTGTCCGTCGGGTCGACCTCCGTCGTCGCCAGGACCTCGTCGGCGTTGGAATAATCGCCGTCCAGGTCCCTGTCGACATACAGCGTCACGCCGCCGATGGGCATGTCGCCGTCGGAGTCGTTGTATTTCACCATGTAGGTGAAGGAACTGTTCTTGAGACCGGTGGAGGGGCTGACGCCGCTGTTCGTGAGGTTGCCCGTTCCGGCGAAGTCCAGCGTGGGCGGGCTGTTGGCCCTCACGAGCGGGCCCGTTCCGGAGAGGTTCTGGGCGCGTCCGCCGTCATCCTCGAGCGCCTCGAACAGGTACCTGTAACCGGAGCCGGCGTTCGCAAGAATCTTGGTGTAGAGGTACACCTTCCCGTCGACGAGATTGACATCGCTGGGGTCCTCCTGCACCATCTCAAAGCGCTCGGCGGCATCGTAGGCGCCGCTCTGGTCGAGGTCTATCCAGACAACGGGATAGCCGGCCGCAGGGCCGTCATCATCCGCATCGGTGTACCTGACCTTCCAGGCGAAAGCAGTTCCGGGTGCGCCCAGCGAGGGCGCCACGCCGCTGCTCACGTAGCTGCCGTTGCCGACCCATGAGAGCTCGGGGGAGGTGTCCGGCGGCGGAACGTAGATGACAGAGGGGCCGGGCTTCATCGCCAGCGGCGCTCCGGTGGCGGCCGCGCCTCGCGAGTCCTGGGCGTCGAAGCTGTAGTTGTATGTGCCCTGTTCGTTGAACGTCGTGTTGTACTCGTACCATTTTCCGTCGGTGAAGGTGGTGTCCGCAGCGTCCACGGCGGTCATTGCGAACCACTCGTCCGCATCTATCGTGGTATTGCGGTTGCGGTCTGTGCCCGCCTTCGGGAAGCCCGCCGCCGGCGCGTCGTTGTCGGCGTCCGTGTAGTTGACACGGTAGTAGAAGACGGTGCTGAAGTTCCCGCTCTCTGGGTCGAGCCCGTCCGACTCGAAGAACGTGGCGCCGGTCCACGAAAGCACGGGCACGCTGTTGGGCCCGAGCACTACGGGTCCCGCATACGGTCCAAGGGTGGCGTTGCCGTAGTTGTCGTCGGTGGCCTCGAACGAGTAATTGTAGGAGCCTATTACGGAGAGCTTCGTGGAATAGCGGTAGACCTTGCCTGCCACGAAGTCCGTGGCGTTGAGGTCCGCCTCGGTCATGACGAACCATTCGTTGGCGTCCTTCGTGCCGTTGCGGTTGAGGTCCAGCCATATCTTGACGCCGCTTGCCATGGGAGGCGTTCCTGTCGAGGACGAGTATTTCACCCTGAACTCGAAATCGGTCGTGAAGTAGCCCTGGTCCGGAGACACTCCGTCGGCGGTGAAGCCTGTTTCGCCTGTCACGGAGAGCACCGGCGGGGGCCCTGCCGCCACCACAACGGGGCCCGAGCGGGCCGGGGTGGTGTTGGTCAGGTTGACGAGGTCCGCGACCGTGAACTTGTGGCCGTAGGTGCCGGTCTGTATGAAGGTGTAGTTGCAGGTGTAGAGCTTGCCGTTGGAGAAGGTCGTGTCGGCTGCCGTCAGCTCGGTCATGTTCACGACCACGTCGACCGTGTCGTTGAACAGGCCGTTGTTGTCCATGTCCAGCAGCAGCTTGGGATTGTTCGCCGCCGGCGATTCGTTGAGCACATCCGTGTACTTGATGAGGAAGGTGAACGGCTTGCCGACAACGCCCTGGTCCGGGTTGACGCCGTCGTTGGCGTAGCCCGCTGTCTCGGCCCAATCAAGCATCGGGGGCTCGTTGACGGAATTGATGACCGGCCCGTTGCAGAGCTTGGTGGGGTCGCCGGAGGCGCTCCGGTTGTGGTCGTCCTGGGCGATGAACCTGTAGTGGAACGTGCCCACGGTAGGCAGGCGCGTGCTGTAGGTGTAGAACTTGTTGTCCGTGTAGTTCTGGTCCGCCGAGTTGACCTCGGTCATGGTCATCTGCTCGTTCGCGTCGCCGAAGTCGTTGTCGAGATTGCGGTCTATCCATACCTGCGGATAGCCGGTCCTGGGCGGGAAATTGTCGGGAGATGTGTAGTTGACCCTGTAGGTGTAGACATGCCCCGTCGTTCCGGAGTCGGGGTCGACACCATCGGTCATGTAGCCGGCCTCGAACGTCCAGTTGAGCAACGGATGGTTGGGCTCGGAATACGTCCTATTGTAGTAGACAGGATAGGGGGATGTCATGTTGCCGGTCCAGACCCATTCGAAGTAGCCCGCGCCGCCGTCGAGCCGCAGGTTCGGGTACCTGTTGCCCAGGTTGTCGCTGGTGTAGTTGACGACCGGCAGCCACTGGGTGCTGTCGTTCAGTCTCGTATAGAGGTCGCGGTTGGCGTGGTCAAGGTCGGTGTCCCATATGACGAACACCTGTCCCTTCCATTGGCTGACCGAGGGATGCGTCGAGGAAGCGGTGTCGCCGCTGACGTTCGTCGGCGCAACGGCCAGGTCGGGCACCCAGCTCGTTCCCTGGTTGCTGGAATTCCTGAAGACTATCTCGTTGTTCCCGACGGTATCGTCCTGCCAGACGAGGTACAGGTTGCTGCCCGTCCCGGTCATGGAGGGATACAGCTCGTTGCCGGTGGTCCGGCCCACCTCGACGGCCGCGCTCCACGCGGTCCCGTTGTTGGCTGATGTCGAGAAGTATATCTTGTTCAGCCCTCCGCCGACATCGCGCTGCCACGCAAGGGAAAGGCCGGAGTTGTTGTTGACGACGAGCGACATGTAATAGTTGTTGCGGCCCCCGGGGTCAGTGTAGATGACCACATGGTTTCCAAATGTCGTGCCTCCATTGAGGGAGCTTACGAAGCCCACGTTCCTGTTGGTTCCGCCTCCTCCGCCCTCCTCGAACGCCACATAGACGTTGGAGCCGTTCGCGGCGATGGTGGGGCGGTTGCCGTTGGCGAGTCCCGGCCCGCCGTCCCATATCAGCCTGCCGGCACCCGTGATGACCGGGTCCCAGGTGTTCCCGCCGTCCGTGGAGCGGCGGAAGAAGAGGTCGTACTGGTTGCCCATGTTGGGGTTCTGCTGCTGCCAGGCGATGTAGATGGTTGTGCCGTTCGTGGCGATGGCGGGGTAGTAGCAGCCCATAGCGGTGTTGCCGATATCGAGGGGTGTGGACCATGTGACACCGTCATCCGTGGAATTGGAGCACCAGATGTCGGCGTTGTTGTCCTCGTAGACGGCCCAGAGCGTGTTGTTGTCCGTCCTGACGAGCTTGCGCTGGCTTCCGTACCTTGTCGCGTCCACGAGAGTGGACATACCGACGACCGAATGGGGTGCGCGGTCCCTGTCCGCAGCGGTGGATTGGGGCATCGGTCCGCCGTTATCGGACAGCAGGCCATTCCCGACCATTTCCCTCGTTCCCACGAGGTTCGGAAGCGCGCTGGAGAACCCAGTCGCCACCATTGCGATCACGAGCAGTACGGCCCACACGCGGGCAAACTTTCGAACCAACATTTTAGCTCACCATCCATTTAGCAGTGCAAACTTGCACGTTACACATTGATGTATAGGGGTTATAAAGCTTACACTATTGTTCGATGTCCATGTTTTGTCAAAATACGCAGAAGAAAGCGCTGGGGGAAAATGCAGGATTGGGAAGAAATGCTATGGGGAAAATGTGGAAAAGGAAAGAAGTTGATTGGAAAGAATGGAGAAGGGAAATGTATGCCCGGAGGAAGAATGCGGATTGTGATAAAATGGCGGAGGGGCGGCCGGCCTTTCAGGCCAGGTCCCTCTCCTTCTTTATCTTGTCTTCCAGCTTGTCCGTGGTGGCCGTATCAGCCTTCATCTCCGCCATCAGCTCCGCCTTGAGGGACTCCTGCTCCCTGTTGCCCTCCGGCGAGGTGTTGAGGGTCTCCATCTGCATCTGCAGTATCTCGGTGGTGGCGTTGACCTTTTCAACGGAGGAGCGGATGTTGGTGATGGCCTGCTCCATCTTCTGGGTGTCGAATCCCATGGCCTTCTGGGCCTCCGCCAGCTCCTGCCCTATCTGGACAATCTCGGTGATGTTCTGCTGGTCCTCGAGGGCGTTCTTCATTGTGGAGCCCATCTCGACCATGGTGCCTACGGTGTTGAGCTGGTTCTGGGCGCCTCCGAACTCCTTGGAGGCGACCCGAAAACCGCGCTCGTCGCCCTTGGAGAGGGCATCCTTGGCCTCGGTGCGCGCCTTGTCGCGCCTGTCCTTGAGCTGGGCCTCGCGCTTCTCGAGCTTCTTCTGGCTTATCAGGATCTTGGTCTGCATCTCATCGGACGTGGGCTTCTTCTTGAAAAGGTCGAACATCTCCTTTCCTCCTTTTTCCGCTTTCCCGTTTTGCGGGACTACTTGCATTGCCCTCGGGGTCTATATAGATTTTCCTGCGCCATCGGGTGAAGGGGTGGGAACCTCGGACTGCTGGTTGCGAAGGGCCTCATCACAATGAAAGAACGAGGCCCGCGACATCATGTGGTGAAGCTCACCGCCAAGGGGCTCGATGCATACAACACGCTGGCGGGATGGATAAGGGACGTCCTGGGAGACGCCTGATCACAGGATGCCCATCTCGCTGAGCTTCTCCGGGAGGTAGTTCTCCGTCACGAAGTTGAGGCCGTACTTTGCGAGGGCCTGCTGCTCGGACTTCTTGTTCATCTCGAGCTGGAGCTTTATCTCGTCCTCCCACATTATCTCGTTGCCGTCGGCCTTGCGCGCCAGGGCCTGCCCCTTGAAGCGCGGGTCCGTGAGCTCCGCCTTGAGCGCCTTGACGTCCTGGTCGTTGAGCTTGTCGGACGGCAGCTTGTAATTCTCAATGTCCGAGGGTGTGATGCCCACGAACTGGGCTTCGGGGGTCGCCAGCAGCTCGGAAATGTGCGCGGTCTTTATGGCGCCGTACGCAACGGACGCGAAAATGCGGAACGACCACGGGTCACCATCCGTGAACACCACCACTGGCAGCTTGAGCTCGGCGTTCATGCGCCTTATGAGCCTCCTCGTGCAGCGCGCCGGCTGGCCCTTCAGGTGGACCAGTATGGCATCCTCATTCTCGTCGAATCCGTTCTCCGCAAGCCTGTCGAACATGCCGCCGCACTCTATGGCTATGATGAACTTCGCGTCGTGGTCGATGAACTTGATCTTCTCCTTCTCGACGTTGTACGGGATGCCGTACCCGCCGTCGCCGACATCGTCGCGGCAGTTGATGCGCTTGCGCTCTCCCTTGCGGTTCATCTCCTCTATTGTTATGTTCCCGATGATGGAGGCGCCGTTCTCCTCGGGCCTGAGGCGCAGGTCCTCCCTCATCTGCTTGGATACTATCTCAAGGTCCTCGATGAGCTTGTCGCTCTCGTCCTGGGCGTGGAACTTGGCGAGGCCCCAGCCTTCCGAGATGTAGTACATTTCCCTGAGCGTGGAGGATTTGGTCTCGGCGATCATCTGCTTTATGAAATCCACGGAGAACATCGTGCGCGCTAGCATGTACGAACCCTCGAGCGTCTTGGCCGTTCTGCTGGTCACCAGGGTGCCGTACGTCCAGACCTGGTGCTTCTCCGAGAACACTATGTTGCCCTTGGTCCTCGTGGGCAGGTTGATGGAGGGCACCTGCGTTGCTACTATCTTGTCGTACACTTCCCTGGCGACACCCTCGAGCGACTGAACGACCTGCTTTCCCTTCCTCATCGTCTCCTCGCTCACCATCGATGCTGGCGTGGCCACGGCGGCCTTCTTTCTCGGCGGCATTAGTCATCCCCTCCCTTCTTCGAGCATGATTTTGGACCCTCGTCGTCCTCCTCGATTTCTTCCTCGGCCACGCCGTTCTCCTCATTCTCCTCCGCCACCCGCTCGCTCTGCTTCTCGGCGTAGGCATCCGGGTCCCAGGATTCGGCGCCGTTGACGAGCTCCGGGTCTATGTCCTTCACGTAGAGCTCGCACTCGTCGAAATCGTCCTTGTCGAGCCCCATCATGTCATACGTGAACTTGATGCGCTCCGTGGTCTGGAGGCCCTTCAGGTCCCACATTATCACATGGTTCTCCATGGAGAACGGCTTGGGGTTCACGACGGGCACGAGAGCGTCCGGCGGTACCACGCTGAGCAGCTTGAAGTTCCTGCGCGCCGGAGTGAAGTTCACGATCTCTATGGAAACATGGTGAATCTTCTTGCCTGGGTCGTACTCTATCTCCTCTTTGATGAGAACGCTGTTCATTATCTTGGCCACCACCGGCTCTATCGGCGGCACGGGCTTCCCGAGTATCTGCGCGCTCTTCTGGGCTATCAGCGGCAGAAGCTGGCGGATTATCTCCTCCTTCTCCTTGAGCTTCTCCAGCCTCGCCTTCTTCTTGATGTGCTGGAGCATCTTGCGCGCGCACTCGCGCATCGCCAGCTCCACCTCGTTCATTATCTCCGGGACGTCGGCAACGGCTTCCTTGGATTCCGACGTGAAGGGAATCTTGGTGCAGGCCACGTGAACCAAAAAGAGCAGGGGCCCCGAGGGAATCCCCTTTCCGCCCTTCTGCTCCACGCCGTACCGCCGCCAGTCGATGGCCTCGATGGCATGGGTGATGGCGCAGCCTCCCTGCTGGAACAGCAGCGGGACGCGGTTCGCGAACCGCAGGAGCGTCGCCTGCTCCTCCTTGTTGAGGGCGCCGCCGTACATCAGGCCGGCCTCGACCTGGAACGGATTCCCCGAGTAGACGGCCGCCGGCCTCGTGTGCGTTATGACGAAATCCGCGGTGACGTCCTTCCTCATACCCTTCTTTATGAGGAGCTCGCCGATGGGCGACAGGCAGTCCGTGGGGGGCGCCATCAGCCTGACCTCCTTGAATGCTTCTATCATGCGCCTTGCGCCCTCGAGGTCCAGCTCCTTGGGCTTGGAGTTCTCTGGGACCGTGGCCTTCTGGCACACCTGGCGCGCCTTGTCGAGGCTCACCCTCGAGAAATCGTTGACGAGGAACGAGGTCATCTTGTAGGCATCGGTGTTCTTGGACATCTTCAGGAGTGTGCCCAGCTCGAGCCCCTCGGGATGGGGCTTGATCTCGATGCAGGGCGCGGGCATCTTCTCGGTGGCGCGGTCGAAAACTGTAAGCGCGCCGTCAGGCTCCGAGAGGATTATGCGGGCGTGCGGGTTGACGATGGCGCAGCTTCTCAGATAATCGTAGACGCTCTGCTTTCCGCGTGTGTATCGGGCCTTGATGATGAAATCGACCTTTGTGCCGCGCTCCACTTCGGCCTCGGCCTCGCCGCCGTCCTCGACAAGGCGCTTCTCCTTCCAGAGGATGACGTCCTGCTTCTGGATGTCGGGCATGTTCTTCTTGGTGTCCAATATGAGCTCGAGGTAGTGCGCCGGCTGGTCCTTGCCGGTCTTCGAAACGACCTTGGTCGCCCGGCCCGTCGTGAGCTGGGAGTACATGACGACGGCGGAGATGCCGATGCCCTGCTGGCCCCTCGACTGGCGGATGGCGTGGAAGCGGGAGCCGTAGAGCAATCGTCCGAAGACGGACGGTATCTGGGCCTTGATGATGCCCGGGCCGTTGTCCATCACGGAAACGCGGTACTCGCCCTTGCTTTGCTCCTTGATGTCTATCCGGAGCTCGGGAAGGAGGTTGGCCTCCTCGCAGGCGTCCAATGAATTGTCGACCGCTTCCTTGACCGAGGTGAGCATCGCCCTCGTCAGGCTGTCGAAGCCCAGGAGCTGCTTGTTCCTCTCGAAGAACTCAGCGACGGATATCTCCTTCTGCTTCTTGGCCAGCTCCTCGGCGGTCTGTGTCTGCACCATGCGCCATCTTCCTCTGGCGCCGGTATAGCGTTTCACTTTATTAGCGCTTCCCCGCCCGCCTTGCGACGATTTCATCGTCCGTTAAAACTTCGACATTCCCCCACTTTGCCTCTTGAAGGGGGGAATGTCTGCGGCTTTGGGACCATTCCACAAATTTCATATATCCTCCAATGAATTGATATCCGAGGGATTTCCAGTGAGATTAGGCGGAACGATTGCCACCATGGTCGCGCTCATGCTCCTTTTCCCGATAGGGGCGGTCACGGGAGAAGAGGGCGGCGCCGGCGGAAGGGTGGCCGACAACGACAACGATTTCGCGAACGCAACCGCTGCGGGCAGCGGCAACTCCTACGGCGGCGACTTGAGCTCGGCCGACGACCTGCAGGACTTCTTCAAGGTCCAGTCGCCAGGCGCTGGTCAGGTATTCAACGTCTCCGTTTTCGTGGATTCGTATCCTGCGATAACGGTGAAGCTGACGGCATATGACCCGGCGGGCGTCATGATTGATGAATCGTACCTGGCAGGCCAGATAGAATCCCTCTCGATACTGGCCGTGAAGTCCAACGCCGATTACTTCTTCGTTGTGACGCGGGCTACCGGTGCGGCCGGCATGTACACCCTGTCGTACCTGCTGGAGGTGCCGGTGACGCTCCAGGGGGGCAACACGGTCGAGGGTTCGCTGGCAAGGGCAAGCAACAACACCGCCGACTGGTACGTGTTCGCCATGACGGGCGGCACCAACCTGGGCAACAACAACGACTACTGCATCCACACGCTCTACAAGTCAGGCGGTTTGACGCTGGATGTATACATCTATGCGCTGTGGACGGAGCTGACGGGATACACCCTGAACATATCCCTGAACCACGTCTCGGGCGGGTCGGTCTCCGCCGGCGCATCCTACACTGGTAGCTACTATGTCCGCGTCTACTCCAGGACGGGCAGCGGCACATACAATATCACGATGGGCGTCCTCCAGTCCTGCCTCAACGACAAGGACCAGGACGGCAACAGCGCCACCAAGCTCAAGAACGCACCCATAAATTCCTGGCTGGACCAGGCGTTCGACCATTACGATTTCTACAAGCTCTACCTGCCCCTCGGCACGAACCTGGATGTGACAATGACACTCAACAGCTACACGCCGGGCAAGTACGTTCTTTGGATGTACCATATCGTGGGCGGCCTCTACACGCTCGTGACGAACTCCTCCAACTTCGTGGTGGGGCAGGGCTGGACGAACCAGGTGAGGCTACAGCACCAGTCGGTGCTTGCCAACCGGTACTACATAATTGCCATGGCGGAGCATGGACTGACCGCCCAGGGTGCCCTCTCGAGCACGCCGGCCAACGCCAGCTACACGCTCCTGCTCTCGCAGCCCATGAACGCCAACAACGCCCCCATTCTCAAGGCCGACCCCGGTTATCCCAACATGAACGAGGACACGGAGGGTGTGATATTCAACCTCAACAACCTCTTCGATGAGCCTGACTCGGACATGATGTGGTACAATGTGACGGGCAGCGCTCACATCAACGCCACCCTGAAGGTGGACGGGAGCGTATGGGTCAAACCCGTCAAGGACTGGGCGGGCATGGAGGACCTCCAGATATGCGCGACGGACGAGTTCCAGGCCACGACCTCGGTATTCGTTCCGCTGCAGGTCTTCAACATCGAGGACAAGCCGGTGGTATCTCGCGTCCTCTCCAACATGTCGATACAGGAGGACGAGACGGCGGAGCTCAACATATCGGGCGCGTTCAACGATGTCGACCTGCCCTACGGAGACTCATTGAGGATAGTCTGGGTCGGGAATGCATCCATACCGATGTACCTCGACAACGATACGATGATAGTCACGTTCGGACCTGTTTTCCAGATGGTGGGCGCCAGGGATATAACATTCAGGTGTTACGACAGCCTCGGGTACCTTGCTGCCCAGAAAATAACCGTGACTGTGGTCCACACCAACCACCCGCCCCAGTTCAAGACCGCGGACCGGCTGGACATAACCATGGCCGAGGACACCGTGAACAACAGCTTCAACGCCAACGACTTCTTCACGGACAAGGACCTGTTCTACACCATCGAGAAGCTGACATTTTCGGGCAATTCCAGCGCCCATATCAACTGCTCTGTCCTGGATGACGGCAAGATAGTCATCGCGCCGGAAAAGGACTGGTACGGCTCGGAGAACTGCTACGTGGTCGCGACCGACATGGGGAACGCGACGCTGGCGCTCCAGGTGGCCGCGGTGGTCGAGGCCGTCAACGACGCGCCCGACATCAGGGCCTTCTTCCCCAACGCCTCCGAGGTAACGGTCAACGAAACGGAAACGCTCTCGCTTTCCGTGGACGCCCTCGATGTGGACAGCCCGGCAGCGAATGTGAAGTACGCGTGGTTCGTGGACGGGAACAAGACCTCCGTCACGGGCCCGAACTTCACGTACGCCCCCGACCTGAACGCCTCCGGGAAGCACGTTATAATGGTGACCATGTCCGACGGCGAGTACACCACCCCGCACAGCTGGACCGTGCCCGTGTTCAACAAGAACCAGAAGCCCATCGTGGGCATCATCCAGCCCAAGGACGGACAGGTGTTCGCCGAGGGCACGATGATACTCTTCAGGAGCGATGCCGGTGACCCGGACGGCGACAAGCTCACGTACACCTGGAAGGAGGGAAATAACACCCTCGGCCAGGCCAGGACACTGAGCTGGAAGTTCCAGCCCGGCAACCACACCGTCACCGTCTATGTCTGGGACGGAACGGACACCACCGCTGTCAATATCACGGTGTTCGTGGCCTCAGTGCCCGAGATCACCATCATCTCGCCCCAGGACAGGGCGCGCTTCAAGACAACTGACAATATCAAGTTCTGCGCCACCGTTTCCGACAAGGACGGGGACAAGGTCACAGTCCAGTGGCGGGACGGCACGAAGGTCCTCTCCACGAACCTGAACTTCACCAAGAAGCTGGGCAAGGGCACCCATTACATAAAGCTCAACGCAACGGACGGACGCAACGGCACGGAGCAGGAGATAGTGGTCGTGGTCGAGGAGGCCAAGACCGTAGGGTTCCTGCCCGGGTTCGAGAGCGTGCTGGCAATGGCCGCTATATCCTGTGTGGCTTTAGGTTCGGTTGCAATGAGGAAAAGGCGCAGGTGAACGGGCAGCAGACACCAGGGTGGAAGCGCCGTTCCGAAGCGTTGGAACAGCACCATTGTTGCCCGGTTGCCTTGTTTCCCGGCTGCTCTCCATGACAGGGAGCGGCCCCTCCCGTGTGCCGTCTTGACATATCTAGAGTACTCAATAAATTATTAATATTGAATAATCGATTGTTTGCACGGTGAATCAGATGAAATCGAAGCATTCGGCGATTGTGATTGTGTTCATGATGGTACTTGGCACGCTGGCAGCCCTGCCCGCGGCAATGGGCGATTC
>Ga0315283_10001655_pt1 | contig 18085 bp, 16 predicted proteins | sample YL17G09_0_MG_FD_204541 | JGI IMG/M metagenome (GOLD analysis project Ga0315283, IMG submission 204541) | Sediment microbial communities from Yellowstone Lake, YNP, Wyoming, USA - YL17G09_0 | ecosystem: Environmental > Aquatic > Freshwater > Lake > Sediment | place: USA: Wyoming | collected... | reverse complement strand
GCGCGACCCCGCCTTCGACGACCTGCTGCCCCGCTCGACCGGCTTCTGATTCTCACGCCCCCTTCCACGACCCCCCGGTTTCGGCGTCAGAAGGTCGCGCTCAGCGCGACAAGTCGGTAGGCAAGAAGCGGACCTCGGCGATCGGTCAGGTCTCTTCGAGGTCGAGCGGCGGGAGGAAGTCGAAGGTCAGGTCACCGACCTTGACGAGCGCCGACGAGATCCAACCGCCCATCGCCGAGAAGTGATGATCGAGGATCGAACCGTCGGTGAGGGTCGCCTCGTCGAACTCGTACGCGCCCTCGTAGCTCACCTCGATCGCGTACTCGGCGTTGTCGAGATCGTTGGGGAACTGCGTCTCGATCGTGGGGCCCGAGCGATCGAGTCGGTGGCTCCCGATGGCCGGGCTCTGCTCGGGGAGCACCCCCAGGAACATCGCCGGGTCGGGGCCGGACTTCAGGCGCTGCACGCGCAGCACGATTTCGATGTCGATGCGGGGGGGCTCATCGATCGGCTCGCCGATGTACCACGAGCGGTACGAGCTCTGCGCCCAGGTGGGCCAGACCAGCGTGATGTCGGCCTGGACCCGGGCCGGCAGCCCCTCGCCCGGAAGCGAGTAGCTCGTCTCCCACGTCGTGTCGCCGAGCAGCACGTCGACCTGGAACCGTTCCTCGAAGGCCTGCCGCTCGAGCAGGGCATTCTCGAAGGCGTCGCGTAGGGCGCCGATGGCATCGGTGAAGACATGATCGAGCATGGTGCGGCGAGGCTATCCCGGTCCCCGGTGCCGCTCGCCCGCCCGGTCAGGTCGGTCAGGTCGGTCAGGCCGGTCAGGTCGGCTCGGGGGTCATGAAGGCGATCGCCACGGAAACCCCGAGGTCGCGGTGTCGGAGGGTGGCGATGCGTCGGCCGGGTTGCACCGCGTCTTTCGGGCGGCTCAGCGCGTCACCCAGCAGGTCGGCGGTGCGGTCGAGGTCGGCGACCGTCATCGCCAGGCCGAAGAACACTGCGGGCCCGTCGCCGCCGGGCTCTTCGGGACCGACGAGCTCGATGATCACCTCACCGGCCCGGAAGAACGTCTGGCGCATCGGCGCGCCATAGGTGTCGACGTGACGAGTGCGGAGCGCGCGGAAACCGGTGGACTCGAGGGTGGTGATGGTGCGGTCGCAGTCGGGCGTGGCCAACACGACGTGGTCGATCAGCCTGCTCCCATTGGGATGGGCCGCCGGCTCGGATGCAGGGCGATCGCCGAGCGTCGTGGCGAGGCCGTCGATCTGCCCGCCGGCGAGCGCGCCGACGGGCAGATCGCGCAGCGCCCAACCGAGGATGCGCTTGCCGGCGTCGCGACCCGCGAGGCGTACCCTGACCGAGCCGATGCGGCACACCCCGTCCGGGTCGACCGCGAACCCGGCGGCGGCCCAGGCCTCGGGCGGGTCACCCACCACGATCTCGTCGATGGTCGGGCTCATGGCCGGTCCTCCTGGTCGAATCATGCGGTCCGAGGAACTCTCGTCCCGCTGGGATGATCCCCCAATTCTCAGTCGGGCGGCGACCGTGGGCAGACTGTGAGGCGATGCCTCTCACCGATCCGCTCCGCGACGCGGCCCTCGCCTGGCTCGCCGCCGACCCGGACCCCGAGACCCGTGGTGAGCTCGACCGGCTCATCGAGCGCGCCCATGGCGGCGACACGGGTCCGCTCGCCGAGCGGTTCAACGGTCGGCTGGCCTTCGGAACGGCCGGTCTCCGCGGCGAGCTGGGAGCGGGCCCGCAGCGCATGAACCGGATGGTCGTGCGGCAGGCGGCCGCCGGCCTGGCCCGTTGGCTCGGCCCCGGCCGGTCGGTGGTGGTCGGTTTCGATGCCCGTCACAAGTCCGATGTGTTCGCCCGTGATTCGGCCCGGGTGTTCGCCGGTGCCGGGCTCCGGGTGCTGCTCTTCCCGGCGATCTGCCCGACCCCCTTGCTCGCCTACGCCATCCGGGCGTTGGGTGCCGATGCCGGGGTGATGTGCACGGCCAGCCACAACCCGGCCCGCGACAACGGCTACAAGGTCTACGTCGCCGACGGTTCGCAGATCCGTCCCCCGATCGACACCGAGATCGCGGCGACGATCGAGCTGGCGGCGGCCGGCCCGATCGTCCTGGCCGACGGGTTGGACGAGGCCATCGAGCTGGTCGGTCCCGAGGTCCTTGAGTCGTACCTCGAGCATGTCATCGCCCTGGTCGAGCCCGGTCCTCGCGACTTGCGCATCGTGCACACGGCCATGCACGGGGTCGGTGGAGCGGTGGCGCTCGAAGCTCTGGGACGGGCCGGCTTCGTCGACCTGCACGCCGTCGAGCAGCAGGCCGAGCCCGACCCGGACTTCCCGACTCTCGCCTTCCCGAATCCGGAGGAAGCCGGTGCGCTCGACCTGGCGACCGCCCTCGCCGAGCAGGTTGGGGCTGATGTGATCATCGCCAACGATCCCGACGCCGATCGCCTGGGGGTGATGGTGCCCGTCCCCAACGGACCCGTGGTCGGATCGACCCGTTTCGTCGCCCTCACCGGCAATCAGATCGGCGCGTTGCTGGGCGCCCGCGTGCTGGCCACGTCGACCGGCAACGATCGACTCGTCGTCACCACGTTCGTCTCGTCACGGTTGCTGGCGCGCATGGCCGAGGCCGAGGGCGTGCACTACGCCGAGGTGCCGACCGGCTTCAAGTGGGTGGTGCAGCCGGGCCTCGCCCACCCGGATCTGCGGTTCGTGTTCGGCTTCGAGGAGGCACTCGGGTACTCGGTCGACGAGGCCGTGCGGGACAAGGACGGCATCAGTGCCGCGCTCCGGCTCGTCGAGCTGTTGGCAGTGGCCAGGGCCGAGGGGCGCACGGCCTGGGACATCCTCGAGGGCCTCGCCCGCCGGTTCGGTGAGCACGCCACCCGCACCTGGTCATGGCGGGTCGAGGGGGCCGACGGAATCGATCGCATCGCCGGGGTGATGGCCTCGTTGCGGTCCACGCCGCCGCCCGAGCTGGCCGGCCTGGCCGTGACGGGGTGCACCGACCTGTGCGAGGCCGACGGGGCCCGGGTGTCGACCGACGCCTTGGTGCTGGTGCTGGTCGACGGTTCGAGGGTCTGTCTGCGCCCGAGTGGCACCGAGCCGAAGCTGAAGGTCTACGTCGAGGTCGTCGAGCCGGTCGGCGACGGGCCCGATGCCTATGCGGCGGCCCGGGCCGCCGGCGACACGCGGGTCGATCGGCTGATCGGGGCGGTCGCCGCCGCCCTCGGTGTCGAGCCGACCTGAGCCCCGACGGATCAGTCCGGCAGCATGCCGTACGCGTGCTCGGGGCGGATGCGCAGGACCAGCCGCTGATCGGCGACCATCGCCCTGAAGTAGTCGTCCCAGTCGTCGTGCTCGCCGGCCTGTGCGCGGTAGAGGTCGGCGAGCTCCTGACCGGTCGCGTCGCCGGGTTCGGCGCTGACGGGCGAGAGCTCGGCCGATCCGTCGATCACGACGTAGGCCCAGAAGTCGTCGCGGTTGATATGCAGCGAGACGCGCGGGTCGCGTCGGGCGTTGGCCGTCTTGGCTCGGGGCGCGGTGATCGAGATCCGTATCAGCCCGTCGTCGCCGACGGCGTACCCGACGTTCGACAGTTGTGGCCGACCGTCGCGCTTGAGGGTGGCGAGGATGCCCCAGTGGTGGTCGCGGGCGAAGGCAAGGGCGGCGTCGAGTTCCATGCCGAGACGCTAGCGAGGCGCGGCCGTCACCGGACGATGGCCTTGATCTCGGCGAGGACGTCGGGGGTGAGCTTGGCCAGCACGTCGATGGCGGCCAGGTTCTCGTGCACCTGCTCGACCCGACTGGCGCCCGTGATGACCGACGACACGCGGGGGTTCGACGCGCACCACGCGATGGCGAGCTGCGACAGGGTGCAGTCGAGCCGATCGGCGATGACGGTGAGGGAGCGGAGCTTGTCGTTCGAGCTGGGATCGGTGAGGAGTTCGGCGAGCCACTCGTAGCCGGGCAGCGATGCCCGGCTCCCCTCGGGCACGCCGTCGAGGTACTTGCCTGAGAGCAGGCCCGAGGCCAACGGGCTCCAAGTGGTGAGGCCGAGGCCGATGTCGTCGTACAGGCGCGCGTACTCGCGCTCGACCTTGCGGCGCTCGAACAGGTTGTACTGGGGTTGCTCGACGACCGGTTTGTGCAGGTGGTGACGGTCGGCGATGTCCCATGCAGCGCGGATCTCATCCGCGCTCCACTCGGACGTGCCCCAGTAGAGCGCCTTGCCCGACGACACGATGTCGGACATGGCCCACACCGTCTCTTCGATCGGCGTCTTGGGGTCGGCCCGGTGACAGTAGAGCAGGTCGACGAAGGCGAGGCCCATGCGCTCGAGTGAGGCGTCGATCGCCTGCATGAGGTACTTGCGATTGAGGGTGAACTGCATGTTCACGGCGTCGTGCAGGCCCCAGTAGACCTTGGTAGAGATCACATACGACCAGCGGGGCCATCCGAGCTCGGCGATGGCCTGACCCATGATCCGCTCGGACTCGCCCCCGGCGTAGGCCTCGGCGTTGTCGAAGAAGTTGACTCCCGCGTCTCGGGCCGCCGTGAGGCAGTCCTTGGCGAGCGACGTGTCGACCTGGGTGCCGAACGTGACCCACGACCCGAACGACAGGATGCTCACCTGCAGGCCGCTGCGCCCGAGGCGCCGATATTCCATGGCCATGATCGATTCTCCTCCAGTGGTTCCGCCCGTTGCCGAGAACCTCCGGGGAACCTACCGCCCCATCAGCCGTTGCTGCGATGTCGTGCGATACCGTCGGCCGACGCCCGCGCGTGGACGGGTCAGACAGGCCCGTCCGGCCGAACCTGCGATCCGAACGCCTTCAGATGCTCTTTCCCACCATCGACTTCGCCATCTTCTTTCTGGTCGTGTTCACCGGGAACTGGCTGTTGCGCCCCTACCGGTTGGCGTGGCGGTGGTTCATCCTGGCGGCCAGCTTCTTCTTCTACGGCTACTGGTTCTCGTCGCGTGACCATCTTCCGCTGACGGCCATCCTGGCGTTCTCGATCATCGTCAACTGGGCCTTCGGCAAGGCGGTCCACCAGGCTCTGACCCCTGATGGGGGACGCACCCCGCGCAGCCGGTGGCTCGTCCGCGCCGCCGTCGTGGTCAATCTCGGAGTGCTGTCGTATTTCAAGTACGTCAACTTCTTCGTCTCGTCGGTGACTGATCGCCTCTCCATGCTGGGCGTCAACCCGAACTCGACATTCGTCAACGTCATCCTGCCGATCGGCATCTCGTTCTTCACGTTCCAGGCCATCAGCTACGTGATCGACATCGGTCGTGGGGTCTGGCGCGAGCCGGTGCCGCTGCTCGACTTCGCGGTCTACCTGTCGTTCTTCGCGCACCTCGTCGCCGGCCCGATCGTGCGGGCCAGCGAGTTCATCCCGCAACTCGCCGACCGTCCCGACCCGCGCTTCGTGCAGACCGCCGAAGCCTTCATGCTCATCGGGCGCGGTTTGTTCAAGAAGGTCGTGATCTCGAGCTACATGGCGACGATCGTCGACCCGGCGTTCGCCCTGCCGAATGCGCACAGCTCGTGGGAGATCATGTGGGCGGTCTACGCCTATGCCATCCAGATCTACGCCGATTTCTCGGGCTACACCGACATGGCCATCGGCATCGCGCTCCTGCTGGGCATCCGCTTCCCCCAGAACTTCGATGCGCCCTACCGGTCGCTGTCGCTGCAGGACTTCTGGCGCCGCTGGCACATGACGCTGTCGCGGTGGCTGCGTGACTACCTCTACATCCCGCTCGGCGGCAACCGCGGCTCGGAGCTCTTCACCTACCGCAACCTCTTCCTCACCATGGTCATCGGCGGCCTGTGGCACGGCGCGAACTGGACTTTCGTGATCTGGGGCGCCATCCACGGTTCGTACCTGGTGGGCGAGCGGGTCGTGAAGGAGAAGTGGGCCGAGCGGGGGCCGATCGGCCTGCCCCCGCCGCTGGTCAAGGTGCTGCAGTGGATCCTCACGTTCAACGTGGTGTGCTTCGCCTGGATCTTCTTCCGGGCCCCGAACATGTCCGACGCCTTCGCGGTGATCGGCCGACTGTTCGGCGGTGGCGGCTCGTCGGCCCAGGTGACGGTGCTGCTGATGGCGACGGTCGTCCTCATGTTGGCGTCGCAGTTCGTGCCGCCCCGCGTTCCGGCCGACATCACCGAGCGGTTCGCCAAGATCGCTCCGGTGCTGCAGATGCTGGCCCTCGGGGCGGGCGTCGTGGTGATCGATGCGCTCGGCCCCGAAGGCATCGCTCCGTTCATCTACTTCCAGTTCTAGTTTTCTCCTGTGCCGAGAACTGCACCTCGTGATCGATTCGGTTGGCGTTCGCTCGTCCGCCCGGGCCAGGCGTCGCAGGCCGGCCAGGCGTCGCAGGCCGGGACGATGCCCGCGGGCCTGGTACTGATCGTGCTCATCGGCGCTCTCGTCATCGCCATGTTCGTGAATGCCGACTCGACCTTGCGCAAGAGCGAGGGCAAGCCGCGCAACCCCAGTTGGCGCACCGAAGTGGCGCAGCGGCTCGCCTCGGTGTCCGACTTCCTCCATCTCACCACGCCACGCCAGCGGATCGATGCGGCCATGGGTCGGTCCGACGGTCAGGGCGAGACGATCGACCAGTTGCTCGTCGACCAGGGCATTGCTCCACTGGTCGACGAGGTGGCCACGGCGACGAGGGTCGACCCCGAGACGCTTCGGCCCGAGCTGCGCACCCCCACCCTCGCCGAACCGCTCACGCTGTGGGTGGGGGGTGATTCGGTGACCGAGGCGGTCGGCACCTCGATGGTGCGGATCTCCGAGTCGACCGGGCTGTTCAAGAGCATCCTCGACTACCACGTGAGCAGCGGGCTCTCGGTGCCCAGCTACTTCAACTGGCCCGAGCATCTGGTGAAGGACGTCATCTCCCGGGACGACCCTGATGTCGTGGTGATCATGTTCGGCGCCAACGACAGCCAGAACATCAAGGCCGACGACGGCACGGTGCTCGAGCGGTTCGGCCCGGAGTGGTACGCCGAGTACCAGAGCCGGGTCGGCAAGACGATGGATCTGTTGAAGAGCCCCGAGAACGACCGGCTGGTCATGTGGATGGGCCCGCCGCCCATGGGCCCGTCCAGCAGGGTCAGGGGCATGGATCGCGTCAGCTTCGCGGCCTGGGCCGAGGCGCAGAAGCGCCCCTGGGTGCGGTACGTGGACACCTGGCCGTTCTTCACCGACTCGAGCCTGCAGTTCGCCCATTCGCTGCCCAATGCCGACGGCAAGGTGCGGGCCATGCGACAGAAGGACGACATCCATCTGAGCATCGTCGGTGGCGATCGGCTGTCGTGGGTCGTGATGGCCGACATCGGTGCGTACGTCGACCTGTCGGCCACCAAGGTGCCGACCCCGCCTGCCGGTCAGGTCGCGCCGCCCACCGTCAAGGAGCGCGACACCATTCCCGAGAGCATGCCGGGCTCGATCTGACGTCGGATCGTCATCGAGGGTGACACCACAACGCGACGGTCGGTCGATAGCTTCTCGGGGTGGCGATGCAACCCCTCCGGCCCCGTGGCGAGCCCCGATTCGGCTGGCGATCGATTCTGCGACCGTTGCGGTCGACGCATCCCGGCACGATGCCGGCCGGTGTCGTGCTGCTCATCGTCATCGGTGCCCTGATCATCGCCATGCTCGTCAGCGCCGACTCGACACTGCGGAAGAGCGAGGGAAAGCCGCACAACGCGGCGTGGCGCACCGAGCTCGCGCAGCGCGTGGCATCGGTGTCCGACTTCCTGCATCTGACGTCGCCCCGCCGCGGCATCGATTCGGCGATGGGTCGATCCGACGAGAAGGGCCCGAGCCTCGACGAGCTGTTGGCGCAGCAGGCCGCGGTGACCGGCGCCGCCGTGGCCACGGGTGAGGCCGGCGGCACGACCGACAGCACCGAACTGGCTGCGCTCAAGCCGGTGATCCGCACCCCGACACCCGATAGTCCGCTGCGGATATGGGTCGGTGGCGATTCGGTCTCGCAGGTCTACGGCCAGCAGCTCGTCAAGAGCGCCGAGGCCACGGGCCTGTTCAAGGGCACGCTCGACGGGCGGGTCTCGACCGGCCTGGCCGTGCCGAGCTATTTCAACTGGCCCCTGCACCTGGCCAAGGACGTCGTCCCGGTCACCGAGCCCAACCAGTTCGACGTGATGGTGACCTTGTTCGGGGCCAACGACGGACAGAACATCCAGATGGACGACGGCACGGTGCTGCAGCGATTCAGCCCGGAGTGGTACACCGAATACCAGAACCGCGTCGGCAAGACCATGGACCTGCTCAAGAGCCCCACCAACGACCGGATCGTGTTGTGGACGGCACCTCCGCCGATGGGTCCCACCACCAGAACCCACGGCATGGACCGCATCGGTTGGATCGGCTGGACCGAGGCTCAGAAGCGCCCGTGGGTGCACTTCGTCGACACCTGGCCGTTCTTCAGCGACTCGAACCTGCAGTTCCAGCACTCGCTGCCCAACGCGGACGGCACGGTGCGCGGCATGCGCCAGAAGGACGACATCCACTTCAGCGACGTCGGCGGCACCCGACTCGGTTGGGTGGCGCTCGACGACCTGAAGGCCTACATCGATCTCTCGGCGTCGAAGACCCAACCCAAGCCCAGCGAGATCGCGCCCCCGGACATCAAGGAGCGATCCGAGGTGCCCGAGAACATGCCCGGCGCCGTCTAGCGCGGCACACTCCGCTGAGCGGCCACGCTGCATGGCGTCCGGTTGGAGGGCCACGGGTGCGACCTACTCTCGGCAGCGATCTCGCGCGCCTCGGCGGCGAGGTCGGGATGTGGAGAAGCGCGCAAAGGTGCGCGCATCGGACCGTCTGCGTGGTCGATTGCTGGGGGCGCCACGACACCGGCGTTGATCCAGGTCGGAAACCGACCCAGATCAACGCCGGAGTGGGGGACACCCGGAGATTCGCGGCCTAGCGCGCCCTTCGAGACGGCGTGTATCGAACACCCCCGGACCCGGCCGAGCCGGCGGAGACGTGCTTCGAAGTAGTTCGCCTCGCGAGTCGAGGTGGAGCCGCAGCGTTGCTCGTGTTGCGTGGTCACTGCCCTGCACGGAACGACTCTCTCCCCCTGGCCTTGATCGCTGGGTCTGAGGGACAGTTCGAGAAGCGGGCGAACGTTCCCTGCCGCGGCACCAGCGCGGCTGACTCGCGGCAGTTCCATCGCGTCTCGGTCGGGCTCGAACGCCTCGTGAAGCCGCGCGTCGTGCGCAGTAGGGTTCGGCATCACTTGACGAACGGGGAGATCCGCCATGTGGGCACAGCTCATCACGACGCGACTGAAGCCGGGCCGCGAGGGCGACCTGCCGCTGTTGGTCGAGCAGTTGCGGTCGGCCGAACAACCGGGTTCGGGCCTGGTGCGCTCGCTGGCCATGCGGGATCAGAACGACCCGAGTCGGGTCTACATGTTGGCCGTCTTCGAGAGCGAAGAACAGGCGCGCGAACGAGAGAACGATCCGCGACGCGACGAGGGACTGCAGGCCGCGAGGGCGACAATGGCGGAGATCTTCGAAGGCCCCCCCGAGTTCGTCGACCTGATCGTCGACGACGAGTTGTCCCGGTAGGCGTCGAGGGGCGTGGCGGGGGGTCGGCGATGAGCGGACAAGACGCAGTCGATCTGGTGATGGTCGGTGGGGGGATCGGCGGTTCGTCGATGGCCCTGGTGATGGCGCGGGCGGGCTATTCGTGCCTGGTTCTGGAGCGGACCACCTCGTTCCCGGACCGCACCCGCGGCGAGTGGCTCGCTCCGTGGGGTGTGCTCGAGGCGTGCAACCTCGACATCGACGACGTGCTGCGTTCGGCGCGTGGTCACGTCATCCGACGCCATGTCACCTACGAGCCCGAGACGTCCCGGGAGGAAGCCGAGGCGGGCACCCTCGATCTGTCGTTGATGGCGCCCGGTGTCGAGGGGCCGATGACGCAGCGCCACCCCGATGCCTGCCAGGCCCTGTTCGATGCCGCCGGGGCGGCCGGCGCTCGCGGCCTGCGGGGAGTCGAGGATGTCGTGATCGACGTCGCCGGGCCCACCCCGGTCGTGCGGTACCGCCACGACGGCGCCGATCACCAGGTCCGCGCTCGCCTGGTGATCGGCGCGGACGGCCGTCAGTCGACCGTGCGACGACAGCTCGGCCTCGAACTGCATACCGACGTTCCCCATCATCTGTTCAGCGGGTTGCTCGTCGACGACGCCGAGGGATTCCCCGAAGACCTGCAGGTGATCGGTACCACCGACGAAGCGCACTACCTCGCATTTCCTCAGGGCGATGGCCGGGTGCGGCTCTATCTGGGCTTTCCGTTCGAGGACCGTCATCGCTACACCGGCGACGCCGGGGCACGGCGGTTTCTCGATGCGTTCGACTCGCCGTCGCTGCCGTACGCGGCGGCTCTGGTGGGTGCCACGCCGATCAGTCCGCACGCCGTCTACGCCAACGAGGATGGGTGGGTCGACTCGCCGGTCGCACCGGGCGTCGCATTGATCGGCGACGCCGCGGGTTGGAACGATCCGATCAACGGCCAAGGCCTGTCGGTCACCCTGCGCGATGTCCGGGTCGTGACCGAACTGCTGCTGGATTCATCGTCGTGGGACACCGAGGCGCTGGCCGGCTATGTCGATGAACGACGCGAGCGCATGAGCCGGCTTCGTTTCGCCGCGCAGGTCGCATCGAAGATGAACAACGAGTTCGGGCCCGAGGCCGTCGACCGACGGATTCGGGCCCGGTCCCGGATGCTGGAAAACCCCATGCTGGGCTTGGCGTTGGCGGTCGTGATGATCGGTCCCGAGCATGCACCGCCAGACCTGTTCGGGCCGCAGATGTGGGACGAGCTCTTCGCGTAGCCGAGTCGGCGAGGGTGGGCCGTCCGCCCCGATCAGGCCGTGTGGGTGGTAGTGACCTCGGTGGTGATGCCGCCACGCACGTTCCAGAGGGTGTGCACGGTCATGCGCCGCGGCGCGATCGCCGCCACCAGGTCGTCGAGGATGCGGTTCGTGACGTCCTCGTGGAAGACCCCGACGTCGCGGTAGGTCCACAGATAGAGCTTCAGCGACTTGAGCTCGAGCAGATGCCCATCGGGCACGTACGTGATCGTCACGGTGGCGAAGTCGGGCTGGGCCGTCATCGGGCACAGGCACGTGAGCTCGGGCGACGAGTAGCTGACCTCGTAGTCGCGGTCGGAGTGGGGGTTCTCGACGGCGACGAGGTCTCTCGAGGGGATCGTCGGCATGGTCGGGCAGGCTATCGGTCGGTCGGCTCGGCGACGCCGAGCTGCCACCACAGGAACGTCAGCACGTCGGCCAGTTCGTCGACCTGGCTGCTCACCGGCTTGCCCTGCCCGTGGCCGGCGTGGGTCTCCTCCCGCAGCAGGACCGGGTGCTCCCCGCCGCACGAGGTCGCTTCCTGGAGGCGCGCCGCCATCTTGCGGGCATGCATCGGGTCGACCCGCGAGTCGCCGGCTGCGGTGGTCAGGAGCACGGCGGGGTAGCAGGTGGCGTCGGTGACGTGGTGATAGGGCGAGTACGCCTGCAGCCACTCGAATTCGTGGGCCAGATCGGGATCGCCGTACTCGGGGATCCAGAGCCGGGCGATCAGGAACAGGTGGTAGCGCACCATGTCGAGCAGGGGCACGGCGATCTGGGCGACCCGGCACAGGTCGGGCCGCTGGGTGATGGCGGCACCTATCAGCAGCCCGCCGTTGCTGCCGCCGCGGATTGCCAGCCGGTTGCGGCTCGTGAAGCCCTGGGCGACCAACCAGTCGGCCGCGGCCAGGAAGTCGTCGAAGGTCTGCTGCTTGTGCTCGCGCATGCCGGCCCGGTGCCACGCCTCGCCGTGCTCGGCGCCACCCCGCAGGTTCGCCACGACGTACAGCCCCCCGTCGTCGCAGACGGCGACCACCGCCGCGCTGTACGCCGGCCCCATCGTCACGGAGAAGCCGCCGTAGCCGGTGAGCACACACGGCGTGTCGGGCCCGACGACGGTGCCCTCGGCGCGGATCAGGAACATGGGGATGTCGGTGCCGTCGGTCGACGGGTAGCGCACCTGCTCGACGACGTACGCGCCCCGCGGGCCGTCGCCGTCGCCGTCCGAGTCGGAGAACCGGCTCCAGTCGGCGACCTGCGTACCCGGTCGCCAACGGTAGAGCGTGGGGGGTCGGGCGAACGAGGTGTAGGAGAAGAAGACCTCGTCGCGCTCGTGGCTCGCGCTCAGGCCGACGAGCGAGCCCAACCCGGCCAGGTCGATCGGTTGGCCGCGGGTGCCGTCGCGGTCGTAGCGGTCGAGGTGCGAGACGGCCGAGTCGGATCGCAGTACGACGAGGGATGCCGATGTGGCCGCGAGGGCCTGCAGCACCGAGTTGCTCTCGGGGATGATCGTGCACCAGTTGTCGTGCCACGCCGCGACCAGCGGAGCGGAGACGACCCGCCCCCGGTCGGCGTCGAGGGTGGTGACTCCGATGACCTCGTCGCCGACGACCTCGAACGACGACACCGCCTCGATGCCCTCGATCATCGCAGTGCGGGCCCCGGTGCGTCGATCGATGAGGTGCACATCGACCCGGCTCCAGCCGATCGCCACGTGCACCAGCAGCCAGCATCCGTCGGTCGACAGCGACACGTTGGGCCAGGCCGTGCGGTCGGGCAGGTCGTCCCAGACCGTCGGGTCCGCGTCCGGTGGTGTGCCGAGCTGATGCCAGTAGACCTTGCGCCAGTAGTTGCGCTCCTCGTCGTCGACCTCGCCCTCGTGCGGGTGGCGCGTGTAGGCGAACGCGGTGCTGTCCGGTGTCCACGCCACCGACGCGGCGCGGGTGTCGGAGATTGAGTCGGCGAGGTGAGCGCCGGAGTCGACGTCGACCACATACAGGGTCGACCGCTCGTCGCCGTTCGTCGACAGGCCGTAGGCGACGAGCCGACCGTCGGGGGAAGGGTGGTACCAGTCGATCGAGGCCGTCGGGTCGCCGGTCAGGGCCGCGGGGTCGATCAGGCTGCGGGCGACGCCCGGCTGGGTGGCGGAGCGCACCACCAGGACGGCCTGGTCGTGGGTGCCCCACCGGTCGAGGGAGAAGATCCGTTCGCCGGCGGCCGAGCAGGCCACCGACGCGCCGGCCCGCAGCAGCGAACCGAGCTGTACGTGCCGAGCGGATCGCTCCGGCCGGGCATCGAGCACGGCTCGCGTCCGGGTGTTCTGCTGCTCGATCCAGGACCGGGTCTCGAGGTCGTCGCTCTGCTCCAGCCACCGGAACGGATCGGCGACGTCGACGCCATGGATGACGTCGACGATGTCGTCACGTCGGGTCGGCGGTGACGACGGCCCGGGGACGGTCATGGCGCCAGGTCGGTGGGCTCAGCCCTTGCCGGCGTTGGGCTTGGTGCCGTGGTTGGCCTTCTTGCGACGGGCGTTGATCTTGCGCTTCTTGGTCTTCTTCGACATAAGAGCCAGGAATCTACCCGGTGGAGTGCGATGCGGCCCATTCGGTCAGCTCGTCGGCGGTCCAGGTGTTGACGATGTCGGCCATGCGAATTTCGTGGCGGGCCGCCTTGTCGCACCCGAATCGTTGCCACTCGAGCTGCCCGGGCGCATGGGCATCGGTGTCGATGGCCACCTTGCAATTCCATTCGAGCGCCAGTCGGAGCAGCGGGTCGGGCGGATCCTGGCGCTCGGGGCGGCAGTTGATCTCGACGGCCGTGTCGAACCGGGCGCAGGCGGCGAAGACGAGCTCGGGATCGAACTGCGACTCGGGTCGCAGCACCTCGGGGTCGGATGCGACCTGCGTGACCGTCGACCGCAGCTTGCGTCCGGTGCAGTGGCCCAGGATGTCGACATGGGGGTTGGCGACGGCCAGGACCATGCGCCGGGTCATGGCCGGTCGGTCCATGCGTAGCTTCGAATGGGTGCTGGCGACCACGATGTCGAGTCGGGCCAGCAGTTCGGCGTCCTGGTCGAGCGATCCGTCGTCGAGGATGTCGACCTCGATGCCGGTGAGCACGCGGAACGGGGCGAGCCGCACGTTCAGGAAGTCGATCTCGTTGAGCTGTTCGCGCAACCGCTCGGCGTTGAGTCCATGGGCCACGGTGAGCCGGGGCGAGTGATCGGTGAGCACCAGGTAGTCGTGGCCGAGCTCGATCGCCGTGCGGGCCATCTCCTCGATCGAGGCCGACCCGTCGGACCAGTAGCTGTGGCTGTGGCAGTCACCGCGCAGCGCCTCGCGGTAGGGGCGGCCCGCCTCGCTGAGGGGCACCTCGGTCGTGGCCTCGAGCAGAACGATCCGCTCCGGCACCTGGCCGGCGAGAGCCTCGGCGATCACCGCGCCGGTGCTCGCACCGATGCCGGCCAGCTCGGTCAGCGTGCCGGCGGCGGCCCGGTCGGCGAGCTCGGCGGGGGGGAGCCCGGCCACGACCTTCGCCGCGTTACGAAAGGCGTTGACCTTGTTGGGCTCGGCCAGTGAGCGATCCATCAGGTAGACGACGCGGTTCAGCGCTTCGAGCGGGGTCATCGACCGCGAGCGTAGAGGCATCCGGCGGGGCGTCTACCCTGCACCCCCGATGGAACGCTTCGGGTTCGTCGGTCTCCCCAATGCCGGCAAGTCATCGCTGTACAACGCCCTGTCGGGTGGCGCCGCGCTCGCCGCGCCCTATCCGTTCGCCACCAAGGACCCGAACGTCGGCATGGCCAAGGTGCCCGACGAACGGCTCGACCGGCTGGCGATCATGAGCAGCTCGAAGAAGGTCGTGCCCGCCACCGTGCAGTTCGTCGACATCGGCGGTCTCGTCGAGGGCGCCAGCACCGGCGAGGGCCTGGGCAACAAGTTCCTGGCCAGCATCCGCGAGTCCGACGCCATCGTGTTCGTGCTGCGGGCCTTCGAGGACGACGACGTCACCGGCCCATCCGACCCGCTCGAACACCTGCGCATCGTCGAGACCGAGATCACCCTGGCCGATCTCGAGACGGTCGAGCGTCAGATCGAGAAGCGGCGCAAGGCGGCCAAGCAGGACAAGTCGATCGCCGAGGAGGTCGTGGCCCTGGGCGCCGCGCTCGAGTACCTGGCCGAAGGCACGCCGATCTACCGAAGTGATCTGCCGGCGGCCGACCGCGAGCTGATCCAGCCCTACTTCCTGCTCACCAACAAGCCGGTGCTGGCCATCGTCAACGTGGGCGAGGACGACCTCGACGCCATCGACGACAAGGTCGCCCCGGTGCTGGCCGAGTTCGGCGGCCACGGCGAGGTGATCGGCATGTGCGTGCAACTCGAGGCCGAAGCCGGCCAGCTCGATGCCGACGAGCGGGCCGAGATGCTCGAGGGGCTCGGGCTGGGCGAAGGCGCCCTGCCCCGGTTCCTGAACACCGCCTATCGCATGCTCGGCCTGCGGACGTTCCTCACGACCGGTGAGGCGGAGTCGCGAGCGTGGACATTCCGGGCCGGCTCGAAGGCACCCAAGTGCGCCGGGGTGATCCACGGCGACTTCGAGCGTGGCTTCATCAAGGCCGAGGTCATCCACTGGGATGAGCTGCTCGAGATCGGTTCGTGGTCGAAGGCGCGTGATGTCGGCAAGCTGCGCGTCGAGGGCAAGGACTACGAGGTGGCCGACGGCGACGTCATGGAGTTCCGCTTCAACGTCTAGCCGGATCGTTGGGTAGGTTCGTGACTTCGGGAGACCTCCCGGTTCGATGTCGACGTGAAGGAGGTGGCCGTGCCCTGGCTGGTGCGCGAGGACAAGGTGCTGGCCACGCTCGAGGTGGCCGACTCGATGGGCACGCGGGCGCGGGGCCTGCTCGGACGGGACGGATTCGTGGGAGCGATCCTGCTGGCACCGGCCCGATCCGTTCACACGATCCGCATGCGCTTCGCCATCGACGTGGCCTACCTCGATCGCGACAATCGGGTTCTGCGCATCGTCACCATGAAGCCCAACCGCATCGGTCTGCCCGTCTGGCGGGCGCGCTCGGTGATCGAGGCCGAGGCCGGATCGTTCGAGCGGTGGGGACTGCGCACCGGCGACCAGGTCGAGATCCGCGGTGGGCATGACTGAATCGTCGGCCGACGTCGAGTCGGTCGTCGCGATGGGCGCGACCGGCGCGACCGGCGCGCTGGTGCTGGTCGCCACGCCGATCGGCAACCTCGGCGACCTCTCCCCGCGGGCCGTCGCCGAGCTCGGTCGAGCCGATGCGATTGCCTGCGAGGACACCCGCCGTACGGGTCGGCTGCTGGCCCACGCCGGCGTCGACCGACCGAAGCTGTTGGTCGTCAATGACCACACCGAGGAATCGGCCGTGGCCGAAGTGATGAAGCGCCTCGGGTGGGGCGAACGGGTGGCGGTGGTGACCGACGCCGGGATGCCCGGCATCTCCGACCCCGGGGAGCGACTCGTCGCCGCGGCGGCGGCCCACGGGTACACGGTCGAGGTCGTGCCCGGGCCCTCGGCGGCCGTCGCCGGGCTCGTGGCCAGCGGTCTGCCCACCGGCCGGTTCGTGTTCGAGGGCTTCCTGCCCCGCAAAGGCTCGGGCCGGGCCGAACGGCTGGCCGAACTGGCCGGTGAGCGACGCACGATCGTGCTGTACGAGGCGCCCCACCGGCTGGCCCGCACGCTCGACGACCTCACCGCGGCACTTGGACCTGAGCGACGAGTGGTGCTCGCCCGCGAGCTCACCAAGCTGCACGAGGAGCTCTGGCGGGGCACCCTGGGCGGAGCCGTCGAGCGATGCGACGAGGTCGAGCCTCGGGGCGAGTACGTGCTGGTGGTCGACGGCGCGCCCGAGCCGGTCGCGGCGACCGACGACGATCTCGGGGCAGCTGTGTCGGCCGAAATCGCGGCGGGCCGATCGACGCGTGACGCGGTCACGGTGGTGGCGGGTCGCTTCGGAGCATCGCGGCGCCGGGTGTACGACCTGGCCAACCGCCGCTGACCCATCCGATTCCTGTCACACCCCCTCTCTAGGGTCGGGGCATGGGCATTCTCGTTCTCGTCATCGCACTCCTGGCCGGTCTCGCCGCCGGGGCCGCACTCGTGGTCGTGGTCGGTCGCCGGGCGGCACCGTCGGCGGCATCGACGCAGCAGGTGGTCGAGCTCGTCCTGTCGCTCACCGGCGACAAGCTCGCCGACCACGCGGCCGCCGCCGATCACCAGCTCGAGCTGCGCAACACTCTCATCGAGCTGCAGGTGGCGGGCATGACCACCGAGTTGGCCCGGGTCGGTGAGCTCGTCACATCGCTCCAGCGCGATCGGGCCCAGCAGCACGGCGAGCTGACCGCTCGGCTCACCGAGACGGCCCGCCACAGCCGGGATCTCGCCGAGACCACCCACAGCCTGCGTCAGGCACTGGCCAGCCCCAAGGCGCGGGGCCAGTGGGGCGAGCGCATGGCCGACGACGTCCTGCGCTCCGCCGGCCTGATCGAGGGCGTCAACTACCTGCGCCAGAAGGGCGTCGCCACCGGCGGCATCCCCGATGTCACGTTCCTGCTGCCCGGCGACCGGGTGCTGCACATGGACGTGAAGTTCCCGATCGACAACTACCTGCGGGCACTCGAGGCCCCGACGCCCGCCGACGCGCAGCAGGCCACCACGGCGTTCCTGCGAGATGTGCGCCTGCGCATCAAGGAGATCACCACCCGCGCCTACATCGATCCCGAGACCACGGTCGACGAGGTGCTGTTGTTCATCCCAAACGAGAGCGTCTACTCCTTCATCCACGAGCACGATCCGGCCATGGTCGACACGGCGCTGTCGCAACGGGTCGTGCTGTGCTCGCCGTTCACGCTTTTCGCGGTGCTCGCCGTCATCCGGCAGTCGATCGACCAGTACCGGCTCGAGCGCACCGGCGACGAGATCCTCCAGTGCCTCACCGGCTTCACGGCGCAGTGGTCGAAGTTCTCCGAGCAGGTCGATCTCGTGGCCAAGCGCTTCGAATCCACGCAGAAGGCGTTCGACGACCTGGCCGGCACGCGGCGCAACGCGCTGCAGCGCAAGGTCGACGCCGTCGACGAGCTCCGCAGTCGGCGGGGCCTGCCCGATGACCCGCTGAACGATGTCCC
>Ga0315283_10001653_pt1 | contig 18097 bp, 14 predicted proteins | sample YL17G09_0_MG_FD_204541 | JGI IMG/M metagenome (GOLD analysis project Ga0315283, IMG submission 204541) | Sediment microbial communities from Yellowstone Lake, YNP, Wyoming, USA - YL17G09_0 | ecosystem: Environmental > Aquatic > Freshwater > Lake > Sediment | place: USA: Wyoming | collected... | reverse complement strand
AGCTCGAGGGCGAGCGACGACTTGCCGCTGCAGGTCGGGCCCATCAGCAGCACGGCATGGACTGCACTCGCCGCCGTGGTCATCGTCCGCGCAGGAAAAGCCGATCGAGGTCGTCCATGCCGACGAATGACCAGGTCGGACGCCCGTGCACGCACTGGTCCGCCCGCAGCGTGGTCTCCATCTCGCGCAGCAGTGCGTTCATCTCGGGCACCGTGAGACGGCGGTTCGCCCGCACGGCCTGGTGGCAGGCCATCGTGCCAAGCGCGCGCTCGAGCGACTGCGTGGCACCTCCGCTACCCTGCTCGCGCAGGTCGGCGAGCGTGTCGCGCACCAGGGCGGCCGGGTCCGCCGATGCGAGCAGCGCGGGCATCGAACGCACCAGCAACTGCGTCGGCCCGCTGCGCGACAGCTCGATGCCGAGTTCATCGAAGAGCGGTGCGCGCGATTCGGCTTCATCCGCCTCCGCGACGGATACGTTGAGCGCCACGGGCACGAGCAGCGGTTGCGCGGCGATGCGCTTCGACGCGAACGACCGCTTGAGCCTCTCGTAGGTCGTTCGTTCGTGGGCCGCGTGCATGTCCACGAGCACGAGCCCTCCCTGCGCCTGCGCGAGGATGTAGATGCCGTGCAGCTGCGCGATGGCGAATCCGAGCGGATGCTCGCCCGGAGAGGACTCGCGCTGCGCGGCCGGAAGGTCGCGAACGCCGGCTCCGAGAGCCATGTACAGATCGAGCGCCGAAGTCCCGCCTGCCGCCTCGCTCGCAAGGCCCGGCATGGCGAACCGCGCGGCCGGAATCGCGGTGGCGGCCGACTGCACCGGCCGCGTCTCGGCGAGCGCCCGCTCCAGCGTACGGAACAGGAAATCGTGCACGAGCCCCGGTTCGCGAAACCGCACCTCGAGTTTCTGCGGGTGTGCATTGACGTCGACGCGCGCCGGATCCATCTCGAGATACAGCACGTAGGCCGGCTGCCGGCCGTGGTAGAGGACGTCGCGATAGGCGAGCCGCACGGCACTCGCGACCAGCTTGTCGCGCAGCGGCCGTCCGTTCAGGTAGAAATGCTGCTGGTCCGCCTGGCTGCGTGCATACGTCGGCATGCAGAACCAGCCACGCAGCGTGAGGCCGGCGCCCTCGTGATCGAGCTTCATCGCGTGGGCGATGAATTCGTCGCCGAGCACTGCGGCGACACGTGCGTCACGAGCCCGTTCGTCGAGCGCGGGCGGATGATCGGCGAGCGTGCGTCGCGCGGACAACAGGCGGAAGCCGACGTCGAACCGGCTGAGCGCGAGACGCTCGACCAGACGCTCGACCTGCGTCAACTCGGTGCGCTCGGAACGCAGGAACTTGCGTCGCGCGGGAACGTTGAAGAACAGGTCGCGCACCTCGACCATCGTGCCCGGCGGGTGCGAGTGCGGCACGGGATCGCTTACGACGCCATCCGCCGCCGAGACCGCGCTGGCCGCCGTCGCGTCGGCCTGGCGCGAGACGATTTTCATGCGGGACACCGACGCGATGCTCGGCAACGCTTCGCCGCGGAAACCGAGCGTGCGCACCGACTCCAGGTCCTCGACCCGCGTCAGCTTGCTCGTCGCGTGCCGCGCCAGCGCGAGCACCAGCTCGTCGGTCGCGATGCCCGATCCGTCGTCGCGGACGCGGCACAGCGTCGCACCGCCGCCCTCGATCTCGATCTCGATGGAACGCGCGCCCGAGTCGAGGCTGTTCTCGACCAGTTCCTTGACCACGGATGCAGGACGCTCGACGACTTCGCCGGCTGCGATCTGGTGGATCAGTTGCTCGGAGAGGACCCGGATCGTCATCGGCAGGGGAGCGTTTCGCAGGGGCCGCGAGGATAGCAAACCCTTGCCGACCCAGCGCGGCGAAAGGCGGGGATGACGGCATCGTCCTGGCTCGCGAAGAAGACATGCTCGCCCGGACGATGCCGTCATCCCCGCCTGATGCGCGGCGCCTGAGCGATGTCGATAAAGGGGACATTCACCGTTTCCGTGCGGCTGGAAACGGTGAATGTCCCCTTTATCGACATCGCACGGCGCATGCGGCGGCAAGGATTTGCAGTTCCGGACGCGGGCCCGGCTCGGCGATGAGGCCGGTGGGCGTTACTTGCGCCGTGCGAGCGCGAACGTCTGCGGAGGCGCGCTTGCGCGTCTGCGCAGCTTTCGTCGCTCGCTCAGGCGCGGGCTGTCGGGCGTCCGTTCGGGTTCTGTCCGGACGAGCATGTCCTCTTCGCGAGTCCGGGCAGAAGCCGAACGGGCGCCTGGCACAGGCCGCCCTGGCGCTCAGCGCTCGGCGAGCTGCTGCGCAGTCACCTCAGTGTCGTCCCGGCGCGCGGCCGCCAGCGCCGCAATCTTGGTGCCCGGCGGCGGCTTGTCGTAGAAGTAATTGCGCACGCCCTTGCGAATCGCCTCGGCCAGCAGCTGCTGCTGGTCCGGGTCCCTCAGCCGCCGCTCGTCGGTGGCGTTCGAAATGAACGCCGTCTCGACCAGCATCGACGGGATGTCGGGAGACTTGAGCACCACGAAACCCGCGTGCTGGACGCGCGGGCGATGCACCGTACCGATGCGCCGCAGCGACGCGAGCACGCTGTCGGCCGCCTCGACGCTATTGCTGACCGACTCCTTCTGCGTGACGTCGAGCAGCACCGACGCGAGCACGTCGCTCTTGTCGTCGAGCGACACGCCGCCCTTGAGGTCGGCCGCGTTCTCGCTCGCGGCGAGCCAGCGAGCCGCCTCGTCGCTCGCTCCGCGGAGCGACAGCACGTACACGGAGGAACCGCTCACTTCGCGATTCAACACCGAGTCCGCATGCACCGACACGAACATGTCGGCGCCGAGTTCGCGCGCCTTGCGGGTGCGTCCGCCAAGCGTGATGAAGTAGTCGCCGTCGCGGATCAGCACGGCGCGCATGCCCTCCTCCGCGTCGATCTCGGCCGCGAGCCGACGCGCGATCGCCAGCGTCACGTGTTTCTCGCGCGTGCCGCCGCGGCCGATGGCACCCGGATCCTGCCCGCCGTGCCCGGCATCGATGGCGATGACGAGGTCGCGGCCCCGGACATTTGCGGCCGCCAGCGTCTTTACGGGCTTCGCGGCGTCCGGCGCATGCGTAGGCGGTGCGGCGGCGGCGCTAGCAGTGAGCACCTCGGCCTCCGAGGGAGAGTGACCCTTCGGCGCGGGGACGCCCGGGCTGGCTGCTACCGGCGGCGGCATCTCGACCACGAGGCGGTGGCCGGCGGCACCGTCGGGCCCGACCGAGAAACTCTTCACTTTCTGCGGCGAACTCAGGTCGAGCACCAGCCGCAGACCGTGATCGGCCTGCGGGCCCGACCTGACGGCCTTCACGGGCCCCTGGCCAGCCGGCAGACCCTTCGCGGTGGCGAGGTCGGCGTTCTCGAGGTCGATGACGATGCGATCCGGGTTCTCGACCGCGAAAACCTCGTAACGGGCCGGCGCAGAGAGATCGACAACGAGCCGGGTTCCTTCAGGACCGGACCACAGACGCACGTCGGTAACTCGAGCAGGTGCCGCAAGAGCGCTGGAAAAAGCGCCGAGCAGGCCGATGAGCGCCAGGAATGGAGCAGTGCGCTGGAGCAGGCGGGCTGGCATGGGCGCCAACTCTACGCCGACCAGCACTAATATTTCAACGAAATTATGAAGATACGATGAATTCGTCACACCGGGTCGAGGGTTGGCCCTTAAGCGAACTGGCGGAGGACCCTCTGCCCCGGCTCACTCGCCGCCGCGAAATCCACGGTACGGCCGTCATCGAGGTAACCGAGCGCGAGCGAAAGATCGGGCGTTGCGAGACGGTTTCCAGCGCGTTCCGGCCACTCGACGAGCAGCACGCTGCGCGGCGTGAGGAGGTCCCGCAGGCCTAGGTCCTCAAGTTCAGATGGATCGCGCAGCCGATAGAGGTCGCAGTGGTTCACTTCGCGGCCGCCCAGCTGGTACGGCTCGATCAGCGTGTAGGTCGGACTGCGTGCCGCTCCCAGGTGACCCAGTGCTCGCAGCAGGCCGCCAACCAGCGTCGTCTTGCCGGCGCCGAGATCGCCGGTGAGCGCGATGACGAGCGGCGCAGGTTCGTCCGCCGCGACGATCGCTGCCGCAAGACGTGCACCGATCGCCTGCGTCTCCTCCGCACTGGCGGCAACCAGTTTCACGTCGGGTTCACGCAGGCGCGGACCTGTCGCAGCACGTCGCTCGCCAGCAGGCCACGCTCTCCACCGCGCGCCGCGAGATCGCCGGCCTGTGCGTGAACGAAGACACCGGCCTTTGCGGCAAGCGCGAGATCGCCGCATTGCGCGGCGATGCCCGCGATCACTCCCGTCAGCACGTCGCCCATGCCAGCGACGGCCATGCCGGGATTGCCGCGATCGCAGATGTAGGGCGGCTCCGCGCGCGATTGCACGATGGATCCAGCGCCCTTGAGAACCACATGGCCGCCAAATCGCGCCTGAAGTTCGCGCGCCGCACGCAGCCGGTCGGACTGCACGACGGCACTCGTAGAACCGAGCAGCCGCGCCGCTTCCCCCGGATGCGGAGTAAGAATCCAGTTGTCGCGCGCAACTGGTGTGGCTGCGAGGAGATTCAGCGCATCTGCGTCCACCACCATTGGCAGTCCGCAGCACAGCGCCGCGTCGAAAAGTTGCTGCGCCCATGGATCCTGCCCCAACCCGGGCCCGACGGCGACGGCCGTGGCGCGCCCAAAAGCAGCTTGCAGGTCTGCGGCCGAACGAGCTGCGATGCACATCAGCTCCGGACGCGCCGCGACGATTCCTGTGTTCTGCGGGTGCACAGCGACGGTCACGAGCCCCGCGCCCGCGCGCAGTGCCGCTTCACCTGCCAGTCGCACGGCGCCCGGCATGCCCGGCCCGCCACCGATCACGAGCACGTGACCGTTTGCGCCCTTGTGTGTGGCCCGGGATCGCCGCGGCAAGGCTCGCAGTGTCGCCTCGTCACCGAGCAGGCGCGCAACGGGCTCGGTCCCTGCATACGCTTGTCGCGGCACGTCGAGCTCGTCGAGCACCAGTTCGCCCACGTGATCGAGACCCGCGCCGACATAGCAGCCGACTTTGCGGCCGATGAAGGTGACGGTGACGGCGGCGCGAACCGCCACGCCGAGCACCGCACCGGAATCGGCGTGCAGCCCGGACGGAATGTCCACCGCGACAATCGGCCGGCCGGATGCATTCGCAGCCTCGATCATCACGGCTGCCTCGCCGCCGACGTCGCGAGTGAGCCCGATGCCGAAGAGCGCATCCACGATCACGTCGGAGTCGAGGGCAGCCGCAGACCACGGCTCCCAGCGCCCGCCCGCTGCGACGAAATCCGCGCAGGCCTGCGCTGCATCACCGGTCAGCGCTTTGGGATCCCCCAGCGCCACGACTGTCACCCGCATGGACTGCGCGCGTGCCAGCCGCGCGACGACGTAGCCGTCGCCGCCGTTGTTGCCGGGCCCGCATAGCACGCTGATCGAGCGCGCCGCAGGCCACAGGGCCTTGAGCGCGTTCAGCGTAGCGTGACCCGCACGCGTCATGAGTTCGTAGCCTGGAATGCCACGCTCTTCGATCGCGCGACGGTCGAGGCCGCGGACCTGCTCCGCGGTGTAGATAGCCGCGGCCGTGGAAACAGCGCCGGATGGATCGTGCATGTCGCGCATTATACTGGCCGCGTCACGCACGCCCCGAAACGCCGTAATTCCATTGAGCATCGACCCCGCAGGGCTCGCAGCGCAGGCCAGGGCCTGGGGCCTGGAATTTGGCTTCCAGCGCGTCGGCATCGCGGCGATCGACCTGCCCGACGACGAGCGCCGGCTGCAGGACTGGCTCGACGCCGGCCGGCACGGCGAAATGCGCTACATGGAGAGGCACGGCACGCGTCGCTCGCGCCCTGCAGAGTTCGTTCCCGGGACGTTGCGCGTTATCTCGGCGCGCATGGACTACTGGCCCGAGTCCGCGAGTGCCGAAGGCGTGCTGGGCGATGCGAGCCTCGGCTACGTCTCCCGCTATGCGCTCGGCCGCGACTATCACAAGGTGTTGCGCAACCGGCTGGCGCGTCTCGCGGACCGGCTGGCGGCCGCGGCCGGGTCCGGCGCATTTCGCGCATGCACGGACAGCGCGCCGGTCCTCGAGAAGGCACTCGCACGCGATGCGGGCCTTGGCTGGATCGGCAAGCACACCAACCTGCTCGACCGACACGACGGCTCGTGGTTCTTCCTCGGCGAGATCCTCACCGACTTGCCGCTGCCGGTGGACGCGCCCGTGAGCAGCCATTGCGGCAGCTGCACGGCATGCATCGACGTCTGCCCGACGCAGGCGATCGTGGCCCCCTACCAGCTCGACGCGCGACGCTGCATTTCGTACCTCACGATCGAGCTCGACGGTGCGATTCCCGAGGAATTCCGGCGCGCGATCGGCAACCGCATCTACGGCTGCGACGACTGCCAGCTCGTCTGCCCGTGGAACCGCTACGCGAAAATCACGGCGGAGCCGGACTTCAATCCGCGCCATGGCCTCGACGCGCCACGGCTAGTGGAGCTGTTTGCGTGGACCGAAGCCCAGTTCCTCGAGCGCACTGCCGGCAGCGCCATCCGCCGCATCGGCCACGAGCGCTGGTCACGCAACGTCGCGATCGCGCTTGGCAATGCGCCGCGCACGGTCGAGGTGATCGCGGCACTGGAGCGGCGGCGGGATGACGCGAGCGCAGTGGTAAGGGAGGCGGTTGGGTGGGCGCTGGGAAGCGCGAGAGCGTAAAGGAAGGCGGATAGTGGATAGTGGATGGTGGATAGTAAGAAAGCTCGCGGCGCGCAGCGCCTTCCAGTCTTACTAACCGCTATCCACTAGTCACTATCCACTTCCCCCTTCCGCCTGTTCCAGATTCCCGACCGCCCGGCACTGCAGGTTGTCGATCAGCCGCGCCCGGCTGAGCCGCGCTGCCGCGAGCACGACCACGTCGACGTTGCGGCCACTTGGCTTTGCGAGCGTGCCCGCCATGCGCACTTCGAAGTAGTCCGGACGGAAACCGGCGGCGACCAGCGCCTCGCGCCCTTCCCGCTCGATGTCCGCAACGTCCGTGTCGCCGGACTCGAGGCGTCGGCGCGCGTGGTCGAGCGCGTGATAGAGCCGAGGCGCCCGAGCACGCTCCTCTGAATTCAGGTACCGGTTGCGCGAACTGAGCGCGAGGCCGTCGTCAGCACGCACGGTCGGCGCCCCGACGATCTTCACCGGCAGGCACAGATCCACCACCGAGGTGCGGATGATCGTGAGCTGCTGGTAGTCCTTCTCGCCGAAGATCGCGACGTCCGGCTGGACGAGGCTCAGCAACTTCACCACGACGGTGGCGACGCCCTGGAAATGCCCCGGGCGCACGGCGCCGCAGAGGATGTTCGAGAGCTCCGGCACGTCCACGATGGTGCTGCCGGTCGTGCCCTTCGGGTACATCTCCGCAACGGTCGGCAGGAACAGCGCGTCCGCGCCAAGCTCCGATAGCAGCGCGAAATCGTCGTCCGGCGTGCGCGGATAGGCGGTGAAGTCCTCGTTCGGACCGAACTGCAGCGGATTCACGAACACGCTGGCCACGACGCGGCGGCCGTGCAGGTGGGCCGCCCCGACGAGGCTCGCATGCCCCGCATGCAGGTTGCCCATCGTCGGCACGAACGCGATGCTCTCCCGCGCGAAGCGCCACTCGCGAACGGTCTCCCGCAGCTCGGCGATGGTCGAGATGATCCGCATCGCCGACTGCTAGAAGCAGTGCTCCGGCTCGGGATAGGCGCGCGACTTCACCGCGTCGGTGTAGGCCTTGATCGCGGCGAGCGGGCTGTCGTGGCCCGCCATGAAGTTCTTGACGAAGCGCGGCTTGCGACCCGGCGTGATGTCGAGCACGTCGTAGAGCACGAGGATCTGGCCGTCGGTATCCGGGCCTGCGCCGATGCCGATGACCGGCACGTGCAGCTCGGCGGTGATTTCCTTGCCGAGTTGCGTGGGAATGCACTCGAGCAGCACGATGTCAGCGCCCGCGTCCTGCAGCGCCTTCGCGTCGCGCCGCATCTGGACTGCGGCCACGTCCTCGCGCCCCTGCACGCGGAAACCGCCGGTCTTGTGCACCGACTGCGGCCTGAGGCCGAGGTGGGCGCAGACGGCGATGTCGTGGCCCGCGAGGAACTCGACGATCTCGACCTGGCTCGCGCCGCCCTCGAGCTTGACCATCTTGGCGCCGCCCTCCTGCATCAGGCGCACCGCGTTCTGCAGCGCCTGCTCCCGGGAGGTGTAGGTCATGAAGGGCATGTCCGCCATCAGGAACGGACGCGACAGCCCCTTCGCCACGGCCCGGCAGTGATAGATGATGTGCTCGAGCGTGACGGGGACGGTCGTGTCGTGCCCCTGGATCACCATGCCGAGCGAGTCGCCGACCAGCACGACGTCCACGTCCGCCTCGTCCACGAGCGCGGCATAGCTCGCGTCGTAGCAGGTGATGCAGGAGATCTTCTCTCCCTCGGCCTTCATGCGCCCGAGCGTGGCGATGTTGACGGGAGGGCGGGCCGAACCGCGTAATTGGAGTTGTGTGTACATGGGCGGCCTCGAAAGAGGCGCAAGAATGACGGACCGGCCGTCAAACATCAACGGCGGGAACTACAGCAGGCTCTTCATCGGGTTGAAGTAATGCCGTCCCTTGCGGGCGCGGACGATTTCGGCGAGCAGGCTGGCATAGTCCGTCTCGCTGCCCACCGGATCGATGTCGGCGGCGTTGACGATCAGGACCGGGGATGCTTCGAATTCGAGGAAGAACCGAGCGTAAGCCTCGGTTAGACGCTCCAGGTAGCGTCGCTCGATCTGCTGCTCGTAGTGGATGCCGCGGCGGGCGATCCGCTCGAGCAGCGTATCGACCGGCGCCTGCAGGTAGACCACGAGGTCCGGGACAGGCGCGTCGATGGCGAGCCGCGAGTACACCTGCTCGTAAAGCGCGAATTCCTCGTCGTCGAGGGTCAGGCGACCGAACAGGCGGTCCTTCTCGAGCAGGTAGTCCGCGACGCGCACACGCTGGAACAGGTCGTGCTGGCGCAGCTCCTGCATCTGCCGGGCGCGCTGGAACAGGAAATAGAGCTGCGTCTGGAACGCCGCGGCCCGCGGATTGCGGTAGAAGCGCTCGAGGAACGGGTTGTCCTCGCCCTGCTCGAGCACGAGATCGCTGCCGAAGCTCGCGGCGAGCCGGCGCGCGAGGCTCGTCTTGCCGACGCCGATCGGGCCCTCCACAACCACGAAGCGGTGTGGCGTCTGCACGATCTCGACGTCGTCTGTCGGCCGCGCCGGTGCAGGGCTCATGCCGCCATCCTCGACAATCCGGCCGTATCGATGCGGGCTGCCAGCGTCCGCACTCTTCCCGCACCCGGCACGTCGAGGTCGGGCGCGACTTCCGCGAGTGGCGCCAGCACGAACGCCCGCTCGGCGAGCCCGGGATGCGGCACCTGAAGTTGCGGTTCGTCGATGCGCGTGGTGCCATGCACCAGCAGGTCGAGGTCGATGCGGCGCGGGCCCCAGCGCACGACCGGGCGCTCGCGACCGAGCCGCTCCTCGAGGGCCTTGAGCTCTGCGAGCATCGCGGCTGCGTCGAGCGTCGTCAGCATGCCGGCCACCGCATTGACGAAATCGGGCTGCGCCACCGGTCCGAACGGACGCGATCGATAAAGCGAGGACCGTGCGACCATGCGGCTCCCGCGCAGTCCCTCGAGTGCCGTGAATGCGCGCGCGACCTGCACCGGCGGATCGTCCAGGTTGCTGCCCAGGGCGACGTAGGCGGGAAACCAGCGCGTGGCATCCACGTCAGGGATTCGCTTGTGTCAGGCGGATGGAGCGCGGCGCCTGCGGCGCGGACGCCGGCCTTTCGTGGCCTCGCCCGTCGCGGGTGCCGGCTGGCTCTCGACTTCCGCAATGCGTTCCTCCGGCGACAACTGCTGCAGGCGCGTCCACCACGCCGCGAGCTGTGGGTCGATCTCGCCCGACTCCGCACGCAGCAGCAGGAAATCGTAAGCCGCGCGGAACCGCGGATGCTCGAGGAAGCGCACGGCGCGCCGTCCGGAGCGGCGCTCGAAGCGCTGCTGCATCATGATGATGTCGTGCATCGGCATCGTGAACCGCTTCGGGATGGCGATGCGACGCAACTGCCGGGAAACGACCGCGTCGCAGGCCGTGCCGAGAACCGCCGGATCCTCAGGCAAGGGCCCGTTCGGAACCCCGGCCTCGCGCAGGATCGCCGGCCACAGCAGCACCGCGAAGAGAAACGTCGGGGTCACGGACTTGTCGGCGCGCACGCGCTCGTCGGTCCCCGCGAGGCCGAGCTGGACGAGTCGCGCGCCTGCCGACTCCGGAGCCTCGTTGACCGCGCGCACGAGGTCGGGCATCAGGTGCGACAGCAGCCCGAGGCGCGCAAGCAGGTTGCAGGATGCGGCCGCGGAACCTGCCAGCAACAGTTTCATCGTCTCGTCGAAGAGACGCGCGGGCGGGACGCCGTCGAGCAGGTAGGCGAGCTTGTGGACCGGCGCTTCGGTGTCGGGATGCAGCGTGAAGCCGAGCTTCGCCGCAAAGCGCGCAGCCCGCAGCATGCGCACCGGGTCTTCGCGATAGCGCGTCTCGGGATCGCCGATCATGCGCAGCACACGCGCGCTCGCATCGGGCACGCCGCCGACGAAATCCCAGATCGAGTAATCCTCGATGTTGTAGTAGAGCGCGTTGGCCGTGAAGTCACGCCGCCAGACGTCCTCTTCGATCGTGCCGTAGAGGTTGTCGCGCAGGATGCGACCGTGCTCGTCGAGCACGCGATGCCCGACCTCGTCCACGCTGTTGTCCTCGTCGACCTCCGTGTGCGCGGCGCGGAACGTCGCGACCTCGATGATCTCGGGTCCGAAGCGCACATGCGCCAGGTGGAAGCGGCGTCCGATCAGCCGGCAGTTGCGGAAAAGCTTGCGGACCTGCTCGGGGTGAGCGTCGGTCGCGATGTCGAAGTCCTTCGGGCTCAGGCCGAGCAGCAGGTCGCGCACCGCCCCGCCGACCAGGAAGGCCTGGAAACCGCCCTCGCGGAGCCGGTACAGGACCCTGAGCGCACTCGGAGAGATGTTGGCACGCGAGATCGGGTGATCGGCGCGCCGGACGATGACGGGCAACGGCTGGCCGGAGGCGTCGTTATTTTCGATCGAATACAATTCGGCGGCTTCCGCTGGACCGGGTAAAACGGCTGCGTATAATACGCGGCCTCGTGCGGACCCCGTTAGTCCGCCGGTCTGCGGCACGCTCCCATCGTCTAGAGGCCCAGGACACAGCCCTCTCAAGGCTGGTACGAGGGTTCGAATCCCTCTGGGAGCGCCATTCCCGCGGCAGGACGATCAGATCAGCTCGATCCTGGCGTGCACGACTCCGTCCTCTACGAACCCGAGCCGCGCGGCGGCTGCATGCGACAGGTCGGCGATGCGCCCGCCCACATACGGGCCACGATCGTTGACGCGCACGACGATGGAGCGGCCGTTGTCGAGATTCGTCACGCGCACCTTGCTGCCGAAGGCGAGCGACCGATGCGCCATCGTCATGTCGTTCGTGTCGAAGATCTCGCCGTTGGCGGTCCGGCGTCCCTGGAATCCGGGACCGTACCAGGACACCTTGCCGTCCTGCGCCCAGACGGGCGCCTCGTCCGCCTGCGCCGGGACATGCGTGTCCGGCGCTGGCACGGCCAGCAGGGCCGCCGCAAAGGCCACGGCGACGATCAGCGAGGCGAGGCGGCGCCCCGCCGGCGTATGGTCCACTGGGCCGTCCGCCAGCCAGCTCTGCGCAAACGTCTGTATGTGCTGCATCGCAGCATAGACAGGTCCGGCGGACGACAGTTCCCGACTCGGCGGGCGAAAATCACCCGCCGAGACTGAAAGTACTTAACAATCAATGAGATGCCGGACTCCCGGCGCGACGAAGAAACCCTATCGTCCAGCCATCAGCGCAATGAAATCGGGATCATCGCGTAGCGGGTCCAGGTCTGAGTCGTGCTTCATCCAGCCGAAGTTCTCGTAGCCCCCGGCCATCGCCTGGCGCAGCGTCTCGATCGCACGCTTCACCTCGCCCAGGCGCGAGTACAGGCAGGTGCCGTTGTAGAGCATCACGGAGTCACCCGGGCTCAATTCGAGCGCCTGGGTGCCCTCGTGAATCGCCTCGTCCCTGCGTCCTATCTCGGCGAGCGTGACCGCGTGGAACATCCTGGCGCGCGAATCGTCCGGGTTCTGCAGCAGGTAGTTCGGCAGCAGTACCAGCAACTGCTCCATCGACGCACGTGCCTCGTCCATTCGTCCGAGGCCCTCGTAGGTCTGCTTGAGGTCGCTGTGCGCGACGTAGAAGCCGGGACGTATCTCGATCACCCGCTTGAAAAGATCGAGCGCGAGTTCGAGCTCGCCGTTGGTCAGGTGAATCCGGCCGAGCGTCCAGTACGCGATGAAATCGTCGGGATCCAGTTCGATTGCCTTGCGCCCAGAAGCCGCGGCCTCGTCGAACTTCCGCCAGATGAAATAGGACAGCGCCATCGCCGTATAGGCTTCGGGCAGGTTGCTGTCGTACATCAGCGCCTTGAAGCTCAGCTCGTGCGCCTTGTCGCGATAGCGCTCTTCGCTCGAGAACCACTGGAACATCTGCCCGTACGCGCAGGAGCAACCTGCATAGGCGGCCGCATAACGCGGATCGAGCTCAATGGCTTTCTCGAATAGCTGGATCGCGTATTCGACGCTGCGCTTCGTGAGCCGATACAGGTAGTCCTGTCCGCGCAGGCAGAGGTCGTAGGCCTGGACGTTGCCTGTCTGCCGCTTCGTCAGAGAGACCTTTTCCGAGAAGCTGAGCTTGAGCTTCAGCGCCTCGACGATCTGGCTCGCGACCTGCTCCTGGATGTCGAAGATGTCGTCGAGCTTACCCTTGTACGTATTGCCCCAGATCTGGCGGTTGGTCTCGACGTCCACGACCTGGGCCGTGATTCGCACCGAGTCCTGGAACCTGCGCACACTGCCGCCGACGATGTAGCGCGCGCCGAGTTCGCGCCCGATGGTCTTGGGATCCTGCTTCGCGCCCTTGAACTGCATCGAAGCCCAGCGCGACACGAGCTCGATCTCGTTGACTACAGAAAGCCGCGCGATCAATTCCTCAGTGAGGCCGTCGCTGAAGTAATCGGTTTCCTGGTCCGGGCTGATGTTGTCGAAGGGCAGCACGGCGAGCGCGCCCGACTCGACCTTTGGTTCGCCTGCCTGGCCTGCGAGCGGGCCCGCCGCGGCGGCACGCGCCTCCGCCCCCGGGGCTGGCTCGATGCGTGGCACGCAGATCGTAACGCCGACGCGCTCGAGCGATCGCAGGATGGTCTTCAGGTTCTCATCCGGGTCGCCGTTGTAGTACTCGATGTGCTGGATGCCAGCGAGCGGGTACTTGAGACTCGGCGGAATCTGCGTCGGCTCGAGGTGCACCGGCAGGATGCGCCCCTTGCGCTCGCTGGCCAGCACGACCTCCTTGGCGACATTGTGCGAGCGGACCGAGGCCTCCGAGACCATCAGCAACAAGACCTTGGCGCTGTCCAGCGCGTTGACGATCTCCTCGCCCCACATCCGGGCGCCGTCGATGCCGCCGACGTCCATCCACAGGGGCACGCCAGCTGCGCGGAGCTTCGCGGTCAACTCGAGGACTTTTTCCTTGTCCTCGCGCGAGTAACTGATGAATACGTCTGCCGGCTCTGCCACGTTGTTCCTTTACGCGTGTTGTCGAGTTCAGGCCCTCGGCTGGACGGCCGGACCCGATCGGGGCCGATAAGGCTAGCGTATCGCCAGTGGCATGAGAAGGCGCGAGTCCGGATTTAGTGAAATAGAGCCGCCAGCCCGCCGAGCGACCGCCAGCCGAGGTACAAGGTCAGCAGCCACGCGAGAACGCCGACCACGGCGAGGCCCCGCGGATAGCGATAGCCGCCGAGCAGGTCCGGCCTGCGCAACGCCACCCAGAGGATGACGGCGATGCCGATCGGCAGGATCAGGCCGTTGAACGCGCCCGCGAAAATGAGCAGCGGAACGGGCGCGGCGCCTGCCAGCGCAAACACGAGCGTCGAAACCGCGATGAAGCCGACGACCAGCGCCCCTTGGCGCCGAGCGAGCCCGGGCCCGAAGCTGGTCAGGAACGAAACGGACGTGTAGGACGCGCCGATCACCGAGGTCAGCGCCGCGGCCCAAAGGATCAGTCCAAAGGCGCGCAGCCCGAACTCACCCGCAGCGGCCTCGAACGCGGACGCCGTCGGGTTCGCCGGGTCGAGGCTCACCCCGGCCGCGACGACGCCCAGCACCGCGAGAAACAGCAGCACTCGCATCACCCCCGTTACGATCACGCCCGTGACGGAAGCTCGTGCAATCTCCGTCGCGTGTTCCGCTCCGCGCACGCCCGCATCGACCAGGCGATGCGCGCCCGCATACGTTATGTAGCCTCCAACCGTTCCGCCGACGAGCGTCGTGATCGCGAGGAAATCGACCCGCTCGGGCAGTACGGCATTGCGCAGCGCGGCGCCCACCGGCGGCCCCGACACCCAGGCCACGTAGCCGGTCAGCGCGATCATCAGGAAACCCAGCACCACGACCAGCCGATCCATCGCCACGCCCGCACGCGGGGCGAGGAAGATGCCGACCGCGATCAGCGCCGATGCCACGCCACCCCACAGCGGCTCAACGCCGAGCATGGCGTTCAGGCCCAGCCCGCAGCCCGCCACGTTGCCGACGTTGAATACGAGCCCGCCCAGCACGACGAAAAAAGCGAGCACGCGGCCGACGCCGGGCAGCAGCCGCTCGCCGAGCTCCTGCGCGCGCAGCCCGGACACACCGATCACTCGCCAGACATTCAGTTGCAGCGCGATGTCGACGAGGATCGACGCGACGATCGCGAACGCGAACGCGGCACCGAGCTGCGCCGTGAACTGCGTCGTCTGCGTGATGAACCCCGGCCCGATCGCGCTGGTGGCCATGAGGAACATGGCGCCCAGCACCCGGCCGCGACTGGCGGCGCGGTTCGCGGAACTTGGCGAATCGTCGTTCATGGACCTCCCCGGCGGCAGTCCGTAGCCTCGGGGATGCGGCCCTCGTAAGCAAGCCAGCGCTTGACGCGCGCGCCCGATGGCGTCAGAACATCACGATCATGGTAACGGCCCAGTAAAAACGCGCATGAAGCTCCTGAAGCGACTCTCACTCCTGCTCCTCGGCGGCGGCGTCGCAGTCGCCGCCGTTTTAGCCATTCGAACGGCGACATATTCGCCTCCCGGCGCGACCACCACTGCAGTGACACTTGCCCCCGGCGTGCCTGTGGATCTCAGCAAGGCCGCAGGGCACCTGTCCGAGGCGGTTCAAATCAGGACGGTGAGCCACCAGGACCGAAACGACAACGACCGGGCCGAGTTCGAGCGTTTTCTCGACTGGCTGCAGACGACCTACCCTGCCGCGCACCGGGTCATGTCGCGCGAACTCTCGGCGGATCTCACGCCCGTCTACACGTGGGCCGGCTCGGACCCGGCGCTGCCGCCGTTCGTGCTGATGGCGCACTACGACGTCGTGCCGGTCACGCCAGGCACCGAGGCGGATTGGAAGCACCCGCCATTCGACGGCGTTATCGCGGACGATGCCGTCTGGGGCCGCGGCTCGGTGGACGACAAGGGCACGCTGGTCGCGATCTTCGAGGCGGTCGAGGCGCTCGCGGCGAGCGGGTTCAAACCGCGACGCACCGTGCTGGTACTGAGCGGGCACGACGAGGAAGCGGGCGGGTCGGGCGCGCGTGCGGTCGCTGATCAGTGGAAGACGAGTGGCATCCGTCCGTCGTTCGCACTCGACGAAGGTCTCGCGGTCGTCGCCGACATGCCGCTGCTCGGCCGCCCGGTGGCGCTGATCGGCGTTGCGGAGAAGGGTTACGCGACACTGAGGATCACGGCACCGGCCAAGGGCGGCCACTCCTCTGCCCCGCCGCCCGAGACCGGCGTGGAAGTGCTTGCCAAGGCGGTGCTCGGCATCACGTCGCGGCCGTTCCCGACGCGCTTCGACGGCCCTGGGGCGGACACGCTGCGCGCGCTGGCGCCGGATGCGGGCCTCGCAGTGAAGATGGCGGTGGCGAACGACTGGCTGTTCGCGCCGCTGCTCGTGAGCAAGATTGCCGCGACACCGGCGGGTGCGGCGAGCCTGCACACGACGATCGCACCGACCATGCTGCGCGGCAGCCCGAAAGAAAACGTGCTGCCACAGGACGCGACGGCATGGATCAACTACCGCATCGCGCCCGGTCAAACCGCGGCGCAGGTGATGGAGCACGCTCTGAACGCGACGAGGCATCTCGAGGTTGAACTGGCGTGGGCAGGCCGGGCCTACGATCCGCCGCCGGTCTCGTCGGCCGACTCGGATGCCTACCGGCTGATCGCAGCGCTGGCCTCAGACGGCGGCAAGCTGCCCGTCGCGCCGGGCCTCGTCACCGCGACTACGGACAGCCGATCGCTCGCGGGCATCGCGGAGAACATCTACCGCTTCTCGCCGATGGTCGCGTCGATGCGCGACTTCGAGATGATCCATGGCACTAACGAACACATGACGCTCGAGAACCTCGGGCGCATGACGGGCTTCTATTCGCGGTTGATTGCGACGGCGGCAAGATGAGGCGATGGCAGATGCATGCCATGTGCCTGAACTACGTTTCCGTGGATCGGCTCAACCCAGCCGCGCGCCTTCGCGGTGGTCGATCGATCGTTCGCGGTGCATCAGGATCCACTCCGCATGCTCTTCGAGCGATGCGTCACCGAGGATCTTGAGGATCCTCCTGCGCTCGACGTCGTTCTCCGCCGTATCGAGTCGCCGCTTCGCGTTGTAGAAGATCCGGTGCATGAACTCATATTGCTTGATCAGCTCACTCTCCGCAGTGCTTTTGGCATAGGACTGCCGCACGCCGACCATCAGCAGCACGCAGCCCATGATGTACACGACCGGCTTGACCACCTCTCCAGGAATGCCGGAGCCGACGAACAGCAATCCGGCGAGGGCCGTTGCGGTGGCCAGCAGCCCGAGCCGGCCGATCCGCTCGGTCGTCATGTGGCGGGCCAGGCGCTCTGCGCCTTTGCGCCGGTAGTAGCCGAGCTGGCCGGTACCGGCGTCGCCGATCCACTCGCGCAGCACGAACTCGAGGCTCGCCGTATCGCGGTTGGGCGCAACGTCGCACTCGGTGCCGGCGACGCGCATGACGTTGCGGATCCACCCGAGGTCCGGGTCCTGCATCTGCAGGAAGTTGTCGTGTGCGAACTTGGTGACGTTGCCACTGGTGACGCCCGCCGCGGCCCAGTAGAACTGGACACGCAGCCCCTCGGCGAGCGTGCGGTAATCGAGGTACTTACGGTGCCATGAGCCGCGGTTTGCCAGGTAGCCGATGCCGACCGTCGCAAGCATCACGCTCAGGATGACGAGGATGAGAGCCCGTGTCGACTCGATGTCCGTGTAGGAGATGTAGGCAAGGCCGGTGAGCAACGCGCCAACGTGGGTCGCGCGCAGCGTAAACGTCACGCGTTTCTGGAAGCGGATCGCCAGCCAGTCGGCCGCACAGAACACTTGGTTGATGTCCTGCAAACCCGGCGGCAATCCGGCTGCCTGCTCGTCGGTCAGCAGCGGATATCGCTCACGATCGATCGCCTCGGCATTGGCCTGGGCGTCCTGGCTGAACTCGTTGGCCCGCTCGAAAACCTGCTTGTGTCTCAGCGGCATGTCGCGCACCCGCGGATGCTGCTCGTCCGTCGTGAACCAGGATGCCTCGAGTGGCACGAGGCCCTCGGCGGGCGCGCCATCGGGACGGTTGCGCGAGCAGGCGATGTGATAGACGAGGTCGCTCTCGTCGTCCGTCAGCGTGAGACGGCTCGACGTCGCCCGCGGCGTGTATCCCGGCATCACATCTTCGTGATGGAAACGCACTACCTGGCTCGTGCCGCCCAGCTGGTCGGACGACTTGCCGTCCCAGAGCGCCAGCAGCACGTGACAGTGCGCGCAGAGAAAGACGCCGGCCTGCGCATACTGGCGCGCGCGGTTCTTGCCATGCTCGC
>Ga0315283_10001652_pt1 | contig 18106 bp, 24 predicted proteins | sample YL17G09_0_MG_FD_204541 | JGI IMG/M metagenome (GOLD analysis project Ga0315283, IMG submission 204541) | Sediment microbial communities from Yellowstone Lake, YNP, Wyoming, USA - YL17G09_0 | ecosystem: Environmental > Aquatic > Freshwater > Lake > Sediment | place: USA: Wyoming | collected... | reverse complement strand
CCCCATCGGCCCGACGCGACAGACGCTTCAACGTCGACGACCCGGTCGGCGCCGCAACCGTCGCATGATCACCGAGGGACAGCTGCGGCTCATCTCGAGCTACTACGCCGGGCGGGGTCGGGAGTTCGCCTTCCTCGAGCTCGCCCAGGAGCACCTCCTCGAGTGGATGGTTCGCGAGAGCCTCTTCGCGGGCGACCCCGAGGATGTCGTGTTCAAGGGCGGGACTGCGATCCGCAAGTTCCGACTGGGGCGGCGTGGCCGATTCTCGATCGACCTCGACTTCGCCGTCGCCCAGGACGCCTTCGGCGAGCACGTCATCGTGGCTCTCGAGCAGGGGCTCATCGAGGTGGACAACGTGCGCTTCGAGTCGCGGTCGGTCGATCTGCCGGCAGCCAAGGCTACCTGGGTCGCAGTCGTCGACGGGTTGGGACGACGATGCCGTCCAAGCTGGAGTTCACCCGCCGGGCCACCCTGCTCCCACCGATCGTCCCTGCTGCGCGGCCAGACATCGGGGGCATCGCACCCGACCTACTCGGGTTCGAGCTGCCCCTGATCCCACTCATGCGACTGGAGGAGAGTCTCGCCGAGAAGCTCGCCCGGTTCCGACGGGTCATCCGGTCGCGGGACGTGTACGACCTCGCGGAGATGGGCCACCTGGTCCGAGCGCAGCTCGACCTCGTCCGCCAGATCCTCCGTTTCAAGGTCTACCTTGACATCGTGCGCGATGGCCGGGAGAGCACGGTACCGTTCTGGGGAGGCCCGGAGTTCGTCGGTCGGACCGTGGCGGAGATCATCGACCCGGGCGACCTCGGCCTGATCCTGGGCGGCCGGGTCGACTACGGACCGATGCTCGAGAGGATCAGGGACGACTTCGGGCCGATGGGGGTTCCGGTGGGGGCGGTCGAGACCCGCCTCGCGACGGTCAATCGGGGAGACCTGTACTGGGCCGAGGGCGAGTACAGGCGGCTGCGTACCGAGTACCGCGCGTCACCGCCCGAGGGAGACCGCGGCTTCGGCAGCTCGTAGGCCCCAGCCCGCTTAGGTCCTCTCGCCCGTGATGTTCCCTGACAACCTCCTGCCAAGAGCTACCGCGAGATCGTCGAGGGACACCTGGTCCCGGGGCTCGGGAACACCGCCCTCGCCAAGCTCACCCCGGCCGATGTCCAGGCGTTCCTCAACCGCAAGCAGGCCTCGGGGCTCTCCCCGCGGCGCGTCCAGTACATCCACGCCGTCCTGCGCCGGGCCCTGGTGACCGCGGAGCGCTGGGGCCTGGTCAGCCGCAACGTCGCCAAGCTCGTGGACCCACCGAGGGTCCGCCGCCACGAGATCACACCCCTGACCCCGGAGCAGGCCCGTCGGCTCATCGAGACCTCCGCCGATGACCGCTACCGGGCCCTCTGGATCACGGCCCTCGGGACGGGGTTGCGGCAGGGCGAGTTCCTCGCCCTGCGCTGGGAGGACGTCGACCCCGAGGCCGGACGCCTCCGGGTCCGCCACACCCTGGCGACGTGGCCGGCACCTTGACCCTGCTGGAGCCCAAGACCGACCGCAGCCGACGACTCGTCGTGCTGCCCGAGGCGGTCTGCATGGCCCTCAAGGCCCACAGGACCCGCCAGAAGCTGGACCGCCTGGTTGCGGGCTCACGCTGGAGCGACAGCTGTCACGTGTTCGCGACGATGCTCGGCAAGCCGCATCACGCGGCCACGATCACCAGGGCGTTCCAGGATGCCCTCGCTCGCGCCGAGCTCCCACACACTCGCTTCCACGACCTGCTTCACTCGGCAGCGACCTTCCTGCTGGCGCAGGGCTTCGGTTTGGAGGACGTCAAGAACCTCCTGGGGCACAGCACCATCGTGCTGACCTCGAACACGTACGGGCATGTCCTCGAACAGCGGCAGCAGGAGATGGCAAGCGGGATGGACGCGGTGCTGGGCCAATAGGCGCGGCCTCGCTCCACATCCTGGAACTTCGATGTCGCAGCGGGGACGGCGAGGACTACCCTTGGGCCTCGGTGCGTCTCCACGCCAGGTCCCCCGGCACCGAGCACGTCTCGAGGTGCCGTGTGAGCCTCCCCCTACGCATCGCTCATCGCGATCCCACGATCGAGTTCGGACGGATCGACCCCCACGACGCGGCAGGAGACATGTCGCAGCGACGATGGCCTCACCACCGTGTCGGCCACGTTCGAAGCACGGCCATAGGAACAGCTGACCGCGACCACAGCGGTCGGAACCAAAGGATCGGAAGGGAGACGGGATTCAGGTTCGACTCTTGCTGGCCGCTGCGGTCATGGCGACCGTGGGTGTGACCCCGGCAACCGCGTCCGCAGAGGACGCTTCGTGCGAGACGATGCTGCTCGGTGTGCCATTCGAGGCGACCGTCCTCCCCGACGGGTTCGTATGGACGGACCTCACCGTGGGCATGTCCGGGTGGTCCGGCTCGGGGTGGTCCGGCTCCATCGACGTCGTGGACCCGAGCGTGGAGTACCCGCCCAGCATCACGTTCAGCGCCTGGTGCTCCGCCGATCCGGCACTGGCGTTGCACCGCGTGACCGAGGTCAGCGACGCGCTGGGCCTCGACGAGATGGTCCCGGTCGCCACCATCGGAGACGGGTCGGTGGCCGTCACGGACGAGCGAGGGGTGCTGACCCTCTGGTGGACGGATGGGTCGTTCATCGGGTCGATCCGCCCATGGGGCGTCGATGCGAAGGGGATCGCCCTCGAGGACCTGGAAGCGATCGCCGGCGCGCTCGACGTCGTCATGGCCGGTGCGCCCGAGGCCTGAGGCTCCGCCGACGGTTGGACTCCCACGAGATCCTGGCCGCCGAATGTCGTCCACTCCATCCACCAGCGCCACCACGTCCACCTGGACCCATCGCCGTGGCTGGGGGGAGGCCTCGCCGGGCTGCGGCGTTCGAGGACGGCAATCGTGGAGCACGGTAGAAAAGGCTTCGGTCGGAGGGCTGCGGAGACGTGATACGGATCGCGCTGATCATCGGCATCGTGGGGGGAGCGCTCTGGATCAGCCTTGCGTTCTTCCCGCCAGCGTGCGTGCCGGTGACAGCTGCCAACGAGGTCTTCTGCAACCGGCTGTGGACGCCCGCGCTGGCCGCGATGTGTGTCGGGTTTGGCGGACTCCTCTTGTCGGTCAGGCCATCGGCCACTCGTGGCGTGCGGTGGAGCCTGTCCGCCCTCGTGATTGGCTCGGCAGCGATGGTCGGCGGCAACTTCGGCGAGTACTGGCTGGCCTACGCGCTGCCACACCAGGGACCCGATGGATTCGTCCGAGGGCTCCTCTGGATGTCGGTCCTCGTCGGCTTGCTCACGGTCCTCGTCGCGTCCGCCGTGGCTGGTGTCCTGATGTCCCGTTCCATGCCCGGGCTCCGCTGGCCGAGCCTCCTGTTCGTTCTGCCTCTGTCGTCGACCATCCTGGTCGCCCTGGTCTCACCGTCGTGGATCGGGACACCCCTCGGAATGCTGGGCATCCTCGCAGGTGTCTTCGGTCTCACAGCCGGCCGGAGGCAGGCGGAGCTGGGGCTCTGACCACTCCGCCCTGGCTGCGGCTGGTTCGACCTGCGTCGACGGGAGGCCGAACGCATGACCCTCAAGGACGTCAAGAACCTCCTCGGCCGCAGCACCATCGTGCTGACCTCGAACACCCACGGGCACGTGCTCGAACGGCGGCAACAGGAGGGCGCACGGGGGATGGACGCGGTGCTGGGCGGCTGAGAGCCAGAGCCCTCCCCCAGCGCGACGACCGGCGAGACAGCAGAGCCGGAGCCCAAGCCCAGGCTGGGCCGCCACCGCCGCGATTTCCGATCTCATAGCGCCGATGGCCGCTGGGACCTCGTCATCGGTGGATCGCGTCGGTGGTGATCCGGCGGGCATGGATGCGGCACACGACCCGGGTCTCCAGGCCTTGCTGCTCAGCGGGGTAGATGAAGCCGTAGTAACGCGGATGGCGGGTGTACGTGCGGGTGAGCGCGTCGAGATGCTCGAGCGCGCCTTCCGTCACAAGCTCGGCGTTGCCGCGCACCTGGAGGAACCGACTCGTGTCGTCGGGGTCGACGACGAGCAGGCTGACCTTCGGATCGGCGAGCAGGTCGCGCCCCTTCTGGCGTTGCAGGGTCGTGTTGACTCGGGCGCACTCGCCGTCCGTGTCGACCCAGACCAGGCTGGATCGTGGGTGCCCGTCGGCGCCCAGCGTCGTGAACACCCCGCAGATCGGCCGGGTGAGCAGGTCAAGGTGGGAGATCGGGATGGCGACGGTCCCAGGCGCGACGAGGGTCGTCATCGCGCGCCTTCTGGTTTCGTGGCGTCGATGGCGACGACATGCGTGGGTCGGATCCGACACAGGACGGGGATCTCCGTCTCGGCGAAGCGCGCCGCGATGACATCGCCGAAGTAGCGGACCGGTCGACCCATGTACTTCGAAGCGAGCTCGTCGAGGTGGGACGCCGCCCGTTCCTCGGTCATCTCGACCACGGTGCCCCGCACCTCCAGATAGCGGAGCGGCTGCTGCGGGTCATAGCAGAGCAGGGTGACCCGAGGGTCGCGCTGCATGTTGCGCTCCTTGGCGAAGCCACGCATCGTGTTGACGCGCACGCACGTCCCGTCGAAGTCGCACCACACGACGGAGGTCTGCGGATAGCCGTCGGGCATGATCGTCGTGAGGGCGGCGACCGGCGGACACTCGACGAGGTCGCGATGTGACACGGGGATCTCATCTGATGCCCGGCTGCTGACCATGCCGATCGTTCCCACAGTCTTCACCTTCCCTCGGCCACGTCCTCTGTGCTTGGCGCGTCACTCGTTCCCGTAGGGACGAACTCGCTGAGGGCCTGCATGACTTCCGCCGGCCGCTCCGAGTGAGGGTTGTGACCAGCGCGCTCGATGATGCGGAGGCGCACGTCGGGGATGCCGGCTGCCAGTTGCTCCTGGTGTTCTGGCGGGAAGAGGAAGTCGTCACGCCCTGCCATCACGAGCGTCGGCACCGTGATCTCGCCGAGGCGATCCATGACCGTCCAGCCCTTGAGCAGGTGGGGGGCGGCGTAGATGAGCGCCTCCGGCCGCATCTTCGTGTGCCACTCGCCGTGGATCAGATCAGCCGCCATCTGTCGGGGGCTCATGTAGGGGTTGTACGCCTTCCCGAGCCTCAGGAGGGTCGGGAGGAACTCCCGTGGCGTGATCTGGCCGTTCAGGAAGCGCCCTGCCAGTGTCACGGTCTTGGGGCCGAAGCCACGCGTGGCGAGGAGCTCCGGTGCGTACTCCTGCGCCCAGCGGCTGTCGCCGCCCGTGTCGAGCAGGACGAGGTGCGACAGGCTGTCCGGATAGCGCAGGGCGTACTCGAGGGCGACCTTGCCGCCGAACGAATGCCCGAGCACGGCCCATCGCTCGAAGCCCAGCCGTTCGCGCAACGCATCAGCGTCCGCGGTCAGGTTCTCCCAGGTCATCGACGAGACGGGTGCGCCCGTCGAACGTCCGTTGCAGCGATGGTCGTAGAAGACCAGAGTGAACCGATCCGAGCAGCGCTTGAACGGCAGCAGCGTCCAGTGATCGGCGCCAGGCCCTCCATGCATGAGCAGTAACGGGTATCCGTGCCCCACGACCTCGACGAACAGGGAGACGTCCCGGATCGGCATCGTCGTCATCGGCTGTCTCCAGGGCAGACGTCAGGCCGGGAAGCCGAGTCGGCGGATCCTACCCGCCGTCATGCTGGTGCTCCGAGCTGGTGGCGGAGGGCCGCTTCCAAGTCCGGATACTCGAACCGATAGCCGGTCTCCAGCAACCGGTGCGGCTCCATCCGGCGGCTGGCGAGCAGGAGCGCGTCGGCCATCTCGCCCAGCGCCAGCCGCAGCAGGAAGGCCGGCATGCGCCGGCCCGGCCGGCGGCCCAGGACGCGGCCGAGCGTCGCGGTGAACTCCCCACAGCGCACGGGGTTCGGGCTGGCGGCGTTGATCGGTCCCACCAGAGCGTCGGTGGCGAGCGCGTGCTCGCTGATCGGCGGGATCTCATCGAGGGCGACCCAGCTCCACCACTGCCGACCGTCTCCCAGTGGTCGGAGGTTCTTGGCCATCGCGGTGAGGTTCCGGCCACCCAAGACGCTCGGGAGCCGCAGGTGCACGACCCGGATCCCGGCGGCGGAGGCGGGGGCCATGGCCGCCTCGCCGTCACGCTGGAAGTGGGCCAGCCAGTTGGAGCCGGCACCGCTCTCCTCGGTCAGGGGTTCGTCACCCGACGAGGGATAGATGCCCATCCCGGATGCACAGACGAGGACCTGGGGCCTGTCCACCCTGCCCGCCAGCGCCTCTGCCAGGAGCCCGTAGCTGCCGACCCGACCATCGTGCATGCGCTGCTTGGCGGCCGATGTCCAGCGCGTCGGCCAGGGCATGCTCGCGACGTCGATGACCGCCCCGAAACCCTCGAGGCCTTCACGGTCGATGGTCCCGGCGTCGGGGTCCCAGCGTACCTCCCCTGGCCCGGGCTCCCGCCGCACGAGCCGAACCACGTCGTGTCCGTGATCGGCCAGCTCGAGCGCGACGGCCGAGCCGATCAGACCACCTGCGCCAGCCACCAGCACGCGCATCCGTGGATCCCCCTTGCCGTGCCCTTCTCGCACGTCCATCAGCGGGTCGGTCTTCCCCTCGTGCATGGTGGATCTCGTCGCGGCGTTCGTGGATGTGCCATCCGGACCGTCGCTGCAGGGTAGACCGGTCTGAGTGGTCACAGCCGCCATCGAGGCATGGCGAGCGGGATGGACACGGTACTGGGCGGGTGAGCCACCTCCTGCCGCCTGGGAATAGACGTGATCCGGACGGGTCAGCCAGCGACCTCCATCTGGTACTCCTCGATGAGGCCCCAGGTTTCGCCATCGACGGTGAACTCGTTGCGCCAGGCGCAGTGCGTGGCGTCCTTGAGAATCCACGTCAGGCGGATGCGGGGCAGGCCCTCCTGGAGCGACTCGTAGATGAGCCGATCGCCTTCGACGCGGCCACGGTATAGCCCGAGATTCGGCCCCTGGTTGTCGGCGCTGGTGGCGCGGTACTCACCGGCGCGGCCATCCCAGCCGGCCACCCAGTGGAGCCGCCAGGTGAGCACGAAGGTGCCATCAGCAAGGTGCTGGTCCTGCTCGAAGTCACACTCGTACCACAGTCCGGACGCCGCGAGCCGGCAGAGCGCCCGTCCCGTCCCGATCATGAGCGGGCTCCCGGGGCCCATGCCACCGGGTTCGATCGTCCCCTTCCAGATCCAATCGCGATAGAAGGGCGCCAGCGCGGCGAGCTCGGGTCCGGGCTGGGCGGACTGCGGCAGGGCGGTCGTCTCGGGGGCCATCAGGGGTCTCCTTCTGCATGTCGCGATCGACGGTCTCCATCGCAGCCGTATCCCACCATGGAGGCGGGACCAGTCAGAGGTCCACGCGTCCCGCTTCGATGAGGCCGCTCGGCCCTTCGGACGGTGGTCCCGATGTCGGCAGCATCAGGCGGCACGGTCGTCGACGGCCCCCCCCCGATATGGGCCGCCGGGCCGGGCCACGTTTGGGGAGAGGTCATGGTCGCGAGTGCCACACGGTCCTGGCTCCTGCTCTCCATCGGCGCTGCCGGGCTCGCGATGCTGGGCAGCGCGGTCGCGCTGGCGGACCAGCAGGTCTACGATCAGCTGACGAAGGCGTTCCTCTCGCAGGCCCTCGCCCAGGACCTCGTCAACCTCGTCGTCGTCTCGCCGGCGATCATGGTCCTCGCCGTCCTCGCGCTGCGCGGATCGGTCCGGGCATATCCGCTGTGGCTGGGGACCCTGCTCTTCACGGCCTACAACTACGTCATCTACACGGTCGCGATCCCCTTCGGCACCCTCTTCCTTCTCTGGGTCGCGGTGCTCGGTATGACGCTCTTCGCGCTGCTCGGGGGAGCCGCGGTCATCGATCGTGCCGAGCTCCTGGCGCACTATCGCGACGTGCGGGCACCCCGCGTCGCAGGCTGGGCCCTCATCGTGATCGCGCTGCTGTTCGGGGCGCTGTGGCTCTCGGAGGACGTGCCCGCGCTGCTGGCCGGGACGCCACCTGCCAGCCTCGCCGAGCAGGGGGTCATCACCAACCCGGTCCACGTCCTCGACCTGGCCTTCTTCCTGCCCGCCACGCTCCTCGTCGGCACCGCCTGGCTCCGTGGCAGCGCACGGGCGGGTACCTTCGCGCCGGCGTTCCTGGCCTTCCTGCTCTTCACGGGCCTCCCGATCATCGTGACGCCGGTGGTCCAGGCGGTGCGCGGCGATGACGCGGCCTGGGGCGTCATCGTGCCCATCGGCATCATCACGGTGATCGTCCTGGGGCTTCTCGGATGGCTGATCTCATCGATGGGTCCAGGGACGACCACGGGGGGCGCCCATCCGGATCGTCGCGGGCATCCGTCGGATCCGTGAGGCCCGACGCCTCCCAGGAGCCGCATCGGTCGCGACAGCAAGGGCCCCGTTCTACCAAGACGGGGTAGCTTCTCCGCGCGACAACGTAGGTCCCGATGGTCACTCGGGCGGGCTCAAGCCATCCACCCAAGCGCACCACATCCACCGCATGCTTCCGACGTGGCTGTCAGCGTGGCTGTCAGCGAGTGCCGAACGACCGCACCAGCGTGAGATAAGCGCGCGTCACAACGCAAATACCTAGGTATTCTGGTGAGTCGGCTGGGATTCGAACCCAGGACACGAGGATCAAGAGGCCGTCCAGGTGCCCTCCATGGCGGCACTCCGGGGCGCTTCACGTAGGCTCCAGTTCCGGCCCTCGTGCACCCTCTCCCCTGCCGTGCGACCGAGTGTGACTGCCGTGACTGTCAGCGTGGCTGTCAGGGCCGTCGGGCGAGGCTTGGTGCCCGTGGCGTGGATGCCTCCGGCCATGAAGGCGGGTTGCAGGAACCACCCGTTCGAGTCAGACTCCCGCCCACATCCAGTCCGAGGGGGGACGGCACGGGCAGTCACGTGTCGCCGCGGCAGAGTCGTGTCCGCGGCCGCACCCCCATCGGAGGAGCATCAAATGAACCAGCGAATCGGCATCGCGTCCAGCCTCGCCCTCGGGGCCACGCTCATCCTCGCCGCCGGCGCCTCGGCGCAGATGTCCCCGCATCCCGCGCACATCCATGCCGGCAGCTGCCCGGCGCCGGGCGATGTCGTGGCACCCTTGTCGGACGTGTCGTTCGACATGAACGTCGATGGCTCCGCCTCGGCGGGTGCCGCGCCGGTCGGCCAGGACTCGGCCATCCCGGTCGAGGCCAGCGTCACGACCGTGCCTCTGGCCCTAGCCGACATCGTGGCCGGTCAGCACGCAATCAACGTCCATGCCAGCGCCGACGACCTCGCGACGTACATCGCCTGCGGCGACATCGGCGGCACCACGATCGGTGCCAGCGACCTCCCGATCGGCCTCGGCGAACTCAACGACTCCGGTGCCAGCGGTGTCGCCTGGCTGCACGACAACGGCGACGGCACGACGACCGTATCCGTCTTCATCGTGCCCCCGGCCGACGCCATGTAGGTCATCGGGCCTCGGGCCTCCCCTCCCCCCAGGTGCGAACGGAGCGATCCGCCGGTCTTGGCTGCGTGTGACCGGCAACCGTCCACGGAGCCCCCGAGGACAGCCTGCCCTCGCCCGAAGTCAACCGGTGACGGTTATGAGCGTCTTCATCCCGGCCGGATAGTGTCCGGGCACATGGCAACCGCCCAGATACTGGCCGGGAGCGGCGAACGTGTGAGTGAGCTCCTTCGTCTCGCCCGGTGCGACGGCGATGCCATCGGGCTCATCGTGCATCGACGCCCCGCCCATGGACAGCATCTCCTCGGCGTGTGCTGCCTGTGCGGCCTCATCTCCGACGAAGAACTCGTGGACGATGCCCCCGGCGTTGGTGACGACGAAGGTGACCGGCACGCCGGCGCGAACGGTCATGCCGCACGGTACGATGCGGAAGGCGTCGGTGAGCGTCACGGCGATGCGGACCGCTGCCACCGAGGTCGAGGCGGTCTGCACTGGCGACATCGTCGCGGACGGGGTCGCGATGGCGCCCATCATGCCTTGGCTCATGCTGGAGCCCTGGTCCATCATGCCCGAGCCCATCGTGCCGTCGCCCATGCCCGAGCCCATCAGGCCGGGGTTGGTCGATGGACCTTGGCAGGTCGCCGAGCTCGCCGCCGGGGACGTGGCATCGGTGGGGGTCTGCGCCAGCACCCCTCCGCCCAGGGAAATGGCGGCACCCAGGGCGACGGTGGTGAACGTGGCGGCAGCCGAGACTCGAAGGCTGATCATAGTCGGTCCTTTCCGGTGACTTGGGCATTTGCCCGCCGGCTGCGCGCCGTCCCAAGGGGGTCGGGACGGCGCGCCAGTCGGCGGTCGGCTCAGTGGCCGAGGAGACGTTGGAGGAGGGTGGGTTGCGGTTCGACGATCACGGCATCGCCCATCCGCGGGTGATACCCGGCAGCCTCGATGGCCTCCGCGATGGAAGCGTCGGTGACCATGCCGGGCTCGCGCTCCACGGTGATGAGCTCGCGGCGAAGGTCGACCCGGACGCCGCGCACCCCGTCGAGCTTGTGGAGCGCCCGTGTGATGTGCCCGACGCACGAGCTGCAGGTCATCCCCTCGACCGGGAAGCGGACCGCGGTCCGGGGTCCATCAGCGGTCACATCGTCACCATCAGGCCGAGGCTCATGGCGATGACGGCGAGCGCCAGTCCGGCTTTGACCCACGGCGAGTTGGCACGGTTCCAGCGACCCATGCGACCCAGGACGCGCTTGTCGCTGACCATGAGCAGGAGCGCCACGAGCGGCACGATGAAGGCCAGGTTGTAGAGGGCCAGGAGGGCCAGGCCGGTGAGGCCGCCTCCCGAGGCGTGCAGGACCGCCGTGATCTGGAGGTAGATGGCCCCCGAGCAGGGCACGGTGCAGATGCCGACCAGGACGCCGGCCAGCAGCATGCCCCCGAGGCCGCCCTTCTCCATCGCCTTCTGCATCCGCCCGTGCGTCCCAGCCGGCGCCATCATCGACGGCCCGACACCCGGCAGGAAGACGTCCTTGAGCATCCAGAGGGCCATCAGCAGGGCGATGATCGAGGCCCCGCGGGCGACCAGGTGGTCCTGTCCGAGCCAGCCCAGGAAGCTCATCAGGCCGAGGCCGATGATGAAGTAGGTGATCCACACGGCGCCCACGTAGAGCGATCCCGCCCCCAGGAGCCGGCGCCGCGCCTCGAGCGTCGGCGTGCCGTCGGACGTCACCGCGTTGACCATGGTCAAGGTGTACGTGGCGAAGAGCACGAGGAGGGCGAAGGCGCAGGGGTTGAAGCCGTCCGCGACGCCCGAAGCGAGGACCGTCGGCACGGTGAGTCCACCGAAGGCAGCGGTGTCGAAGGGGACCATCGCGACGTACGTCGCTGCCATCAGGCCAACGCCGCCGAGCAGCACGCCGAGGGCGAGGGCCGGCCGGGGCAGCCCGAGCAGCAGTCTCTGGCTCGAGGGAACGACGACGCCGGACGGCACGGCCGTGACAGGCTCCGCCATCGATCAGACTTCCACCACGATCGCGCCGTGCATCGTGGGGCTGTCCCTGCCGCCGCAACACGTGTCGCAGTAGAGGTCGTAGGTGCCGGGGGCGGTGGGCGCCTGGAAGGCCACGCTGCGGCGACCCTCGGCGGGCAGCTCCTCGTACAGCCCGAGCTCCGGACTGATGAGCGTATGGACCCCACCCGCGAGGTGCGGCGCCGCATCATCGGTCCACCAGTCGAGCGTCACGGTCTCACCCGCCCTGACCCGGATCTCGGACGGTGAGAAGCCGGCCATCGAACTCTGCACGCTGATGGCACCCGCGGCCGCCGGCGTCCGCTCGAGGAAGTCGCCGAAGGCGAGATAGCCACCCACCCCCAGGACGGCCACGACGATGGCCCCGAACGCCACCGCGCGGATGCGCCGGCTGTTCTGCTCGGCCGCTCGTTGCGACGCGATGTTCAGCGCCTTCGCGGAGTGGCCCTCGCCCGGGAGTGCGGGCTGGCTGCTGGGCGTGGTCATCGGTCCGCCTTCCTGTCGCTGGTGGGGCCCATCGGGTTGGTCCCCGTGGTGCTCTCCTCGAGCAGGCCCTTGGCCCGCTCGTACTCGTCTGGGCTGATCTCGCCGCGCGCGAGACGGCTGCGCAGGATGTCGAGCGGCGCTTCGCCGCTGGCATGACGCCGCGGAGTCCACACCAGCAACGCGACGACGATGACGAGCGCCAGCATCCAGGCGCCCATCCAGAGCCAGCCCTCGATCCCCATGGTCCAGCCCGTCATCATCCGGACACCCTCGCGGTGCATCTCTCCGCCGGTCCAGGCCGGCGATGCCAGCATCAGCCGGGACCACCACGGAGTCCATGAAGCAGAGCCCGAGGCTTCCTCAAGATTGGGTCAAGGCGTCAGGCGGCGGGCAGCTCTACGCAGAACGTCGCCCCGTGGCCCAAGCCGTCGCTCTCCGCCCATGCCCGACCGCCCATGGCCTGGGCGAGCGCCCGCGCGATGGCCAGCCCGATGCCAGAGCCGCCGAGCGCCCGCGATCGGGACGGATCCACGCGGTAGAAGCGCTCGAAGACCGCCTCCAGTTGGTCGGGTGCCAGCCCTGGGCCGGCGTCGCAGACCGAGATTCGAACGTGGTCCATCGACGCCTCGGTGGCGATCCTGACCGTCGACCCCTCCGGCGCATAGCGGATGGCATTGCTCACGTAGTTGGACACTACCTGTGATAGGCGATCGCGGTCGGCGATCGCGGACCGCGGCTGGTCCGCGACGACCTCGAGGAGGACGGACCGCGGCTCGGCGAGCGGCGCGAGCCGATCCGCGACCTCACGGCAGACTGCCGAGGCATCGACTGGCGCCAGCTGCAGACGGACCTCCCGGGCCTCGGCCCGCCACAGATCCGAGAGGTCATCCACGAGCCTGGTCAATCGGGCCGTCTCCGTGCGCAGCAGCCGCCACGTCTCATCGTTCGCCGGGACGACGGCGTCCTCGAGGCCTTCGAGGTAGCCGTCGAGTGTCGCGAGCGGTGTGCGCAGCTCATGGGCGACGTCACCGACGAGTTGCAGTCGGCGTCGCTCGGTAGCTTCCAGGGACCCGGCCATCTCGTTGAACGACGTGGCCAGCTCACCGATCTCATCGGTGGCGTCGACGCTGACACGCTCGGCGTAGTGCCCGCGAGCGATGCGCCGCGCGGCAGCGGAGAGCGAGCTGATGGGGTCCGCGATGCGCGCCGCCACCGCGAAGGCCACGATCGTCGCGGTCACCACGGCGATGAGCGTGGCCCCCAGCAGCGCCTGGCGCATGGCCTCGGCGAACGCGGCCCGCGTGGCTTGGTCCATGGCCGCGCCCATGGGGTCGCCGGGCAGGTGGCCCATGGCCTCCGCGAAGTAGCCGGGCCCCACGAGCAAGACTGCAGCTCCCACCGTCCCCAAGGTGGCCGTGATGACGATGAGGAAGGAGAGCAGCAGGCGTGCCCGGATGGAGCGCGGCAGGTGCATCGATCAGCCTTCGCGCAGCCGGTAGCCGACACCGCGCACGGTCTCGATGAAGCGCGGGCTCGCGGGGTCGTCCCCGAGCTTGCGGCGAAGGTTGGCGATGTGGACGTCCACGAGGTGGTCGTCCGCGACGAACTCGGACCCCCACAGACGCTCGAGCAGGGAGGATCGCCGGACGACGACGCCGGGATCGCGGGCCAGGAACGCCAGGAGGTCGAACTCCAACGCGGTGAGCTCCACGGGTGCACCGTCCACGCGGACGAGACGACGCGGCTCGTCCACCTCGAGGCCGGAGACCGGCGCCGCCGCTGCGTTGGTGGCCATGCCGCGCGGACGCCGGAGCAGGGCCTTGATGCGCGCCACGAGCTCCCGTGGCGAGAATGGCTTCACGAGGTAGTCGTCGGCGCCGATGGTCAGACCGACGACGCGGTCGACCTCCTCGCCGCGCGCGGTGAGCATGAGCACGTAGGCGTCCGAGAAGGTCCGCAGCTGCCGGCACACCTCGATGCCGTCGAGGCCTGGGAGCATGACGTCGAGGATGACCACATCCGGCGGCGTGGCCCGGGCGGCAGCGACCGCCGCCGGGCCGTCCGTCGCGCTCGCGACCTCCCAGCCCTCACGCTCCAGGTAGCCGCGCACGAGCTCGATGATGGGCGGCTCATCGTCGACGACGAGGACCCGCGTGGGGGTCGGCTGCCCGGTGGCGGCGTTCATCTACCCAGTGTGCATCGAGCAGGGCGAGGAGGGTATGCCGAGCCCACGTCTGGGGGTCCAGGCCGCGCGCTCACGAGGCTGCTGCAGACGGTGTCTCCGTGGGAGTCGGACCCTCCTCGGGACCCAGGCGCAGGCTCCGAAGGAGCTGAGCATTGGCAGCCACGATGATGGTCGAGGCGCTCATAGCCACCGCACCCAAGGCCATGGGCAGGTCGATGCCCCAGGGCACCAGGAGCCCGGCTGCCACCGGGATGGCGACCACGTTGTAGCCGGTGGCCCAGAGTAGGTTCTCGATCATCTTGCGGTACGAGGCGCGCGAGAGCGTGATGGCGCCGACGACATCCCGCGGGTCGCTGCGTACGAGCACGATGCCCGCCGATTCGATGGCCACGTCGGTCCCGGCGCCGATGGCGATGCCGACATCGGCTGTCGCGAGCGCGGGGGCATCGTTGACACCATCCCCGACCATGGCCACGCGCCGACCCCCCGACTGGAAGCGCCGCACGGCGGCAGCCTTGTCCTCGGGCAGGACCTGCGCAGCGACCTCGTCGATGCCGAGTCGGCGAGCCACCGCGTCGGCGACGGCCTGGGCGTCCCCGGTGATCATGGCCACGCGGAGTCCCAGGGCGTGCAGCCGCCCCACGGCCTCGGCCGACTCGGGCCGGATCTCATCCTCGATGGCGAGCGCGCCGATGACCCGGCCCTCGACGATGACGTGGAGCACGGTCCGTCCCTCCGCGGCCCATGCCTCAGTGATGGGCGCCAATGTCTCAGGAATCTGGGTCCCCAGGTCGGCCAGCAGGCGCGGGCCGCCGACCGCGACCGACTGTCCCGCGACCGATGCCCGTGCGCCGCGACCCGCGAGCGACTCGAACCCCTCCGCCGACGCTCGTGAGATGCCACGCGCATCGGCGGCGCGCACGACCGACTGGGCGAGCGGGTGTTCGGAATCCGCCTCGACAGCTGCCGCGAGCGCCAGGAGCTGGGCCTCGTCCACGCCGGGCGCCGGCGCGAGGGCTGCGACCACCGGCTCGCCGCGCGTCAGCGTGCCGGTCTTGTCGAAGATGACGACGTCGAGCTCGCGCGCCCGTTCGAGCGCCAAGCGGTCCTTGACCAGCAGGCCGTGCCGGGCGCCGAGGCTCGTGGAGATGGCGATGACGAGGGGGATGGCCAGCCCAAGCGCATGCGGGCAGGCGATGACCAAGACAGTGGCGGTGCGGACGAGTGCCTCTTCGGGGTCGCCGTACAACCACCACCAGACGAGGGTGATGGCGGCCGCGGCGACCGCGACGTAGAAGAGCAATGCTGCCGCCCGGTCGGCCAGGGCCTGGGCACGAGAGGCAGACGCCTGCGCGGCGGCCACCAGCCGCATGATGCCCGACAGCGCCGTGGCCTCGCCCACCGCGCCGACGCGGATGCGCAGGCTGCCGCCGGCCGCCACGGTGCCCGCGACGACGGTGGCGCCCGGCCCCTTGGCGACGGCGCGGGACTCGCCCGTGATCATGGACTCGTCGACATCGGCATCGCCGCCCTCGACGGTGCCGTCAGCGGGCACCCGGCCACCCGGCCGGACGAGCACCAGGTCCCCCACCGCCAGGGCAGCCAGTGGCACGACCTCGACGCCGTCACCGACCAGCCGCTCGGCTGTGTCTGGCAGCAACTCCGCAAGCGCCGCCAGGGCACCGCGGGCTTGGGCGATGGAGCGCATCTCCAGCCAGTGCCCGAGCAGCATGATGGTGATGAGCGTCGCGAGCTCCCACCAGATCTCGACCTCGAAGACGCCGAGCGTCGCCGCCCAGCTGGTCACGAAGGCGACCAAGATGGCCATCGAGATAAGCGTCATCATGCCCGGCTGTCTCGCGCGCAGCTCGGGCAGGGCACCCTTCAGGAAGACGCTGCCGCCGTACAGGAAGACGATCGTGCCGAGGAGGGCCGGGATGAGGTCGCTACCCGGGAAGGCTGGGGCCTGGTACCCGAGCCACTCCTGCAGGTCGGGGCTCCAGACCAGGACCGGGAGGGTCAGGGCCAAGCTCAGCCAGAAGCGGTCGCGGAACATCGCCACCGAGTGACCTTCGTGGCGGTCATGGGCCTGATGGTCGGCCGGCGCGCCGTGCGCCATCGCGTGGTCAGCCATGGTGGGTACGGGGTCAGCAGGAGCCGCGGTCGGCGGCGGCGTGTCCGGTCCGTGGTCGTGGGACATGTGGTCCATCGGGCGGAGGCTCCTCGACGGGGTCCGGGTGTCGGGGCTACATGCTCGGGACGTAGTCGCCCGAGAGGTAGGCCTCGGGGGCGTCATCGAACTCCAGTTTGCAGCCACGCCCGCAGAAGTAGAAGTCGCGCTCCGCGTGTCGGCTGGTCAGCCCGCGCTGGCGTGCCGTCTCGATCTCGACATCCATCCCACAGACGGGATCCTTCGCCGTGTCGTCGTGTTGCGCGACCGTGGCGGGTCGGGTCTCGGTCATGTCGGAGACTCCTGTGTTGTCCGCTGGAAGGTGATGAGGGAGTAGATCCGAAGGCCGAGCAGGCGCTCATCGAGGCCAGCGTGGCCGACGGCACTCTCCGGCAGTCCCGCGGCGACGGCAAAACGACGCGCCTCGTCGGGACCGTACCCCGCGAAGCGGACATCGTAGAGACGTGCCTGGCCACCCGGTCGCAGGACACGGGCCACCTCCCGGAAGGCAGCGACAGGATCGTCCCAGTGATGCGCGAACAGGGTCGAGACCACGAGATCCACCGATCGGTCCGGGAGCGGGATGGCCCCTGCTCGCCCGTCGATGGAGCGGACACCCCGCGTGCTGGCCTGCTGCCGCATCTGCGCGGCCGGCTCGACGCCGATGACGCTGGCCCTCGGCAGATGGGCAGCCAGGTCGGCCAGGAGTTCACCGGGACCGAGCCCAGATCGACGATCGTGGCCTCACCGTCTCCGACGATCGCGACTGCGTCGAGGGCGACCCGGTGGTGCAGTCCCGCGAAGAGTCGCGCGGCGCGTGCATACGCGCGAGTGCCGCGCCGACCGGCGAGGCCGCCGCGCTGGTCCAACCAGCGGATGCCCCGGACGAGCATGCCGCGAGGGACGAAGACGCCACCCGCGATGACGATCAAGGCCACGACGGGCCAGCGGAGCATCGGTATCCCCACGAGCCGCGTCGGTCAGGTGGCCGCGGGCGCGGTGAGCGGCGGCTTCTCTTCAGACCGCAGCGTGGCGCGCGAGGGATCGAAGCGGCGCAGGCGGAGGGCGCTGGAGACGACGGTCACGGAGCTCAGGGCCATCGCGGCGGCCGCCAGGATCGGGTCGAGCAGGATTCCGTGGACCGGATAGAGCACGCCCATGGCGACCGGGATGAGCACGACGTTGTAGGCGAACGCCCAGAACAGGTTCTGGCGGATGTTGCGCATCGTCGCCCGAGACAGGGAGATCGCTGTGACGAGGCCGCGCAGGTCGCCGCTCATGAGCGTCACTCCGGCGGACTCCATGGCCACGTCCGTGCCCGTGCCCATCGCGACACCGACATCGGCTGATGCGAGAGCGGGTGCGTCGTTGACGCCGTCGCCGACCATCGCGACGCGCGTGCCTTCAGCCTGCAGGGCGTGGATGGCGTCGGCCTTGCCGTCAGGCCGCACGTCGGCCAGGACGCGGTCGATGCCGACGCTGCGGGCGATCGCCTCGGCGGTCCGACGATGGTCCCCGGTGAGCATGACGACCTCGATGCCCAACCGATGGAGTTCCGAGACCGCCTGCGCCGAGCCTGCCTTGACCGTGTCGGCGATGGCGATGACTGCCGCTGCGCGACCATCGAGGGCCACCGCCACGGGCGTCTTGCCGGCGGCGCGAGGGCCTCGGCATGTGGCGTGAGCTCGGCGATATCGACCCCCGCATCGGCGAGATAGCCCGGCCT
>Ga0315283_10001650_pt1 | contig 18115 bp, 16 predicted proteins | sample YL17G09_0_MG_FD_204541 | JGI IMG/M metagenome (GOLD analysis project Ga0315283, IMG submission 204541) | Sediment microbial communities from Yellowstone Lake, YNP, Wyoming, USA - YL17G09_0 | ecosystem: Environmental > Aquatic > Freshwater > Lake > Sediment | place: USA: Wyoming | collected... | reverse complement strand
AGCAGTGCGGGCAGTTCCTCGGCCGCTTGGTCGATCGCGAGGTATTGTCCACCTGTCTCGCGAACGAGATCCGTCAGCAATCTCACATTTTGCCGAATATTTTCGTCTTCCAATTTTGGAATCGCGACGGCAACCTCTGCGCTCAGTCGGTCTGTCGATTCAGGGACGACAATTTCGAGCTTGTAGGTTCCCGGTAGACTCGCACGGAAGTCGCCGACGTACTCGCCGGGTTGAGCAGGTTCCCTCCGCAGTTGGCGTATCGGTGTGAGAGGCCTTCCTGTGGGATCGAAGACGTCGAGCGGTACGGATTCTAACTCGAGAGGTGCGAACTGAGGATCGAGGAGCCTCGCAAGGACGCGCACCGTCTGACCGAGTGTGGCCTTTTGAGATTCCGGCCTGAGCGAACCACGCTTCACTCCCTTTTTGGTCCGGCCTTGGGCGACTTCACGGATCAGTTTGATCCAGAATCGGTCGTAGTCTTCATCACTGACCGCTCGCAGACGCCACATTTCAGCGCTGCCGAGATAGAACGACTGCCCACGTCCGACATTCTGCCCAGCCATCAACACAGAGAGTTCACCGACCGCACGCGGATCCGGGAACCTAGCGAAAATGCGAGCCGCAGCCTTGTGGCCGCCGGTAGGATAGGCACGGAAGAATCCGGCAAACTCCTTCCAGCGAGCGGCCGACGTGATCGGGTCGTCGGTGAGTTGCAGGAAATCAGCGCCCCAGCCTTCCGGTGTGAACACGATAGGCCACGGTTGACTCGCTTCCTGATCCAGTCGCCCGGGCGAAAAATAGGAACTGAGGAACACCGGATATAAATTTCGCAATGGCAACAATTCATCGGTAGCGGCCTCTCGTCCTTCGATGCCGGATGCAATTTGTGGAGTGTTCACATCTCCGGCAACGAGAATGATTCCACCGGATTCCGTGGCGACCCAGTCGTACAAAAGAGGCAATGCGTCGCTCGAAATCGACTTCCAGTCCGGATCGAAGGCGATGATCGCATCGTATGCGTAGAGTTGCTCGCGTGTTGCGGGAAAGCTCAACAGCAGGTTGTTCGATTCCTGACTCGTCCCCTGCGAACCGGTTTGAAGCAGGACATCCACATCAAACGATTTATGGCGGAATAACAGATTACGAACAAACTGGTAGTCGCGCATCGGTCCGCCAGCCAGCAGCAGGACTTTCGTCGGTCGATCGAAGACATTCACGGAAAACGTTTGTGAGTTGTCCTGAGCATTAAACTCCATCACTCGATCTCGGGCTGTCACGCGGACCGTATAGTTCGTACGAGCAGCCACCGTGGGCAATCGAGGAAACGGCACTTCCGTCCTTACGCCCTCTTCGAGAAGCATCACCGACTTCTTCTCGATCGGAGTCGGCTCCCCCTGTTCACCATCACCCAGCGACAGTAATTCGACATCGACTTCACGACCGGTCAACCCCTGTCCTTGAACGAAGACCTTGATCTCGAAGGGATCATTGATGGCAACATCCGTCGGAGAGACGACCTCCACGATCGACAAGTTGACCGGTTGCTCGGTCGTTCCTGTCCCAACCGCGATCAGCCGCGTTTTGGTCGAGATCGCACGATCATGAGCTGTCATCACATCAATTCCTGCGTTTGAGGCGCCGTCGGTGATAATCACGATCCCCGATAACGTCCGCCCGGCCACCTGACGAATCAGTTCACTCAGACTTTCTCCCAGCCGCGTTTCCAACCCACGAGGCCGTAGCAGTTCATTCCAGTCGCGCGGTGGATTATCGGACTTTTTTGCGTCGATGGACGGCGTCGCCATGAGCGGGTAAACGCGTTGTGGTCCGTTGAGTGTGGAATCGAATGTAAAGAGGCTGACCTCGTGCTGAGTGCACAGCCGTTCGATGAGGCTGGAATCCGCCAGCAACCGCGCTACCGCCTCAGACCGGGAGATCCCCGCATTCGATTCGGTCGGAAGATCCGCAGCGGAGGGGGCCGCCGGATGACGCATGGAAAGCGACGTGTCCACGATCAACGCGATTCGCGACGGACGAAACGACTGCTTCTGAGTGCGATCGGAGGGGTTGATTGCAATCAGCAACAGACCCGCCAAAACACTCAACCGCAGCGAGGTCAGCCACAGCTTCCAGCCCGTTGCCAAATCGCGTGTGTCGCGGAAAGACAACCCGACAACCCACAACGTGAGAACACACCCACCCCCCAACAGTAAAATCCACCCCGAGGGCGATTCCGGCCAGTCGAACTCGCGCGAAGTGATCGTCGCCGAGGCCTCGGCGGCAAAAAAGAACAGCGAATTTGTAAAAGAAGTATTCATTCAGTGATAACAATTCGACGTGTGGCATCGCCTTTCCGTGCCGACGATTGGAGTCGCTCGGACGGAGCGGAGGGGTGATAACTCAGTTTATACGCGAGCGTCTGCTCGGCGATCAGACATGCGAGGAGCGACCAGAGGAGCCACTGTCGAATTTCCGACCCGGCTTCCTTGCCTTGAACCCATTCCATTTGGCCGAATTCCTGAATCGTGATGCGACTGTTGCCACTCAGCCTTTTCCTCAAATCGAAGGTTGTTACCAATTGCAGGTCGCCCTCGCGGGGCGAGACATTGTAGGCCAACAGCCGGTCCTCGCCGACCTGGTCATGTGTCATCAGACGGACCGTGTAGATCCCCGGTTCGTCAGTGTCTCGATAAGTGGCCGTCAATCGCAAAGGGCCGGGTGTTGCCGGATCGGTGGATCCTGTCACAGACTTGGCGGTTGTCTGTTCGGGGGACGCTTGAAGCCGCGTCGTCCGCTCCCCGTCTGGGGCGGGAGAGACAACTTCCACGGAATCTGTGTAATCGGCGGGGTTGATCTGCAGTTGGATTGGCTCACCAACCTGCCGCGTCTCGGGACTGCGATCGCTACTCGCAATGTGTTTAATAAGCTCCAGCTGTACGACAACAAAGCTGTAGTCGGTCGCCCAGTTGTTCCAGTCGGGGGAGACTGTGGTCAGGCAGGTGAAGACTCGACCCTTACCGAAGGGATGCTCCAACAACAACGGATCGCCGTTGCGCAACGTCCCTAGAGTCCGCACAGCATCCTGACGCAGCTGATCGTCCTTAATCCAGTCCTTGACGACCGGGAAATAGCTGTCGATTCGCACGCGACCGATCGCAGAATCACCCTCCGCCTCAAAAATCCGGAAAAGCGGATGCTTGACGGTGCGCAGGTCCGCTCCGGGGTTGGTCGAGTCCGCCGCGAGTTCTCGAGGCGAGAGATCCAGCGGGACAGGAAAGAGCCCCTCACCGTGCCGATAGAGCGCATCATTATAATGAGCGACACGCAGAGCCTGACCCACAAACCAGACGAGGCCACCCCCTGCCGAAACATACTTTTCTAGCGAATCCAGAGCATCGGCGGGAATTTCGGCGACGTTGATGAGGTAGATCGCAACGAAGCCGCCGAGCGGACGACGACGCAGGTATTCAATCTGCTCGATCACCGGTGCGAATCCCGTACTTTTGGGATCGGCTGCCAAGGCGTCAGCAATGTAAGAACCGTCGTCTCCCGACGGATGACCATCCACGATCAAGACGGGCACTGCCTTGGGGACATCGACGGCCAGCGACCGAGCGTTGTCTTCCACCAACGAATCCGCATCGAGACTCACTCGCAACCGGTGCTTTCCAGAAGTCGTCAACCGGACATCCATGTCATGTGTCACCTCGGCCTGCGGGTCAATTTTTTCGAACAGAACGCTGGTCGGAATTTTCTCTCCGTTGTCGAACAGTGCCAATCGAACATCGGTGGCCACCTGTAAACCAAAATTCTTTACGCCGACCTTCAGCCGTAGGGGGACATCCGCAGCGGCAACCTGAACATCACCCGTTAACTCCGTCACCGCGAGATTCGCATGAGCTTCCGGCACCGTGCGAACGAGATTGACAGTAACACCGGCATTCGTCAGATCGTCAACCGCGGCCGAGATCGCCTTCTGATCCTGCCAGTTTCCTTCGCGAAAGTCCGAGAGAACGTGCAAATGCTGCACGGCCCCCTTCTCTTCTGACAGAAGCTTCCTGATGGAGCGAAGGCCCTCGACCAGATCGAGTGCTCGATGGGTGCAGAAAAATGCCTGAGGATCGAACTTCGCGGACAACTCCGTCACGAAATCGTCATTCACGTCCCGCTCCGAAAGCACCGGTTGATCCGGTTTCGACAGACGCAACAAAGTCAACTTCTGAGTGTTCGGTTGCTCTGCGCCTCCCGCAACAAGTCGACTCACAATCTTGATCGCTTCGGCAAAACAACTGGTCCCACCCCATCGGTCTCGCATCGACAGGCTATCATCGAGAAGCACGACGTGATGTGCGCGCGCGCCTCGGAAGATCGACATTTGTGACGGATCGAGGATCAGGCGAGAAATCAGCAATACGATCGCCGCGACGATCAATAAACGGAGCAGGAGCAGGATTAACTGTTCCAGCAACAGTCGTTGCCGGTTGCGTTGCTGACTGGCCAGCAAAAACTCCATCGCAGCGAACCGGACGCGTCGGAACCGCATCCGATTGATGAGATGGATGATGATCGGCGAAGCCAACAGCATCGCACCGCCAGCGACAAACGCCGGATTAAAAAAGTGAAGAGCCAGCCAGGCAGTCATCGTTTCGCTTCTAATTCCTTACAGATTGTCGCATGCCCACGCGGTGTGTCAGGAAATGCGCCAACACCGCATCGAGATGCTCGCTGGTGCGAATGGTTTGATAGTCAATCATTTGTCGGGCACAGTTACGACGCAGGTCTTCCAGAAATTGTTGAACCGCCAATTGGTATCCATCACGCAGGGAACGTGGGTCGCAGGTCAAGTCACCCGTTTGCTCCATGCCCTCAAACTTCGTTGTACCGGCATAGTTAAAGTCCAGTTCCTCATCATCCATCACATGAAAGACCATCACATCGTGGCCGCGCGTTCGCAAGAGTTTCAAGCCCTTCAGCAACCCCGCTCGATCGGCAAAAAGGTCTGAAACCAACACGATCAGGCCGCGGCGCGTCTGCTCCTCGGCCACCTGAGCCAAAATCTTAAACAGGTCTGTTTTCTGAGCCGACTGCACACAGTCGAGCGCTGTGAGGATTGACTGTAAATGATTCTGCTTACTGCTAGACAAGACTTGCGAACGAATCCTGTCGTCAAACGTGACCATGCCGACGGAGTCTTGTTGCCGCAACAACAGGTACGCCATGGAAGCCGCAATCTGGCATGCGTATTCGTATTTTGTCAGTTTCCCTGAACCAAACAGCATCGATTCCGACAAGTCCACCAAAAGCGACGTACGGAGATTAGTCTCCTCCTCGTACTGTTTGATGTAGTAGCGGTCCGTTTTGGACCAAACCTTCCAATCCATTCGGCGAACATCATCGCCAGGCGCATACTCGCGATGCTGCGCGAACTCGACCGACTGGCCGAAGTACGGACTGCGGTGGCGGCCCGACAGAAAACCCTCGACGACGTTGCGGGCTAGGATTTCCAGCTTCGCAATCCTCGCAATGGCTTCAGGCGGCAAAAATCTTCGCGAGGTTTGGGTCACGAGTCAGCTCGCCTTCCTTAGACGGAGTAGATCGAAGGAGTTGTTCGATAATCTGATCGCTGGTGATCCCTTCGCTCTCGGCCGAAAAGTTCACCACGATGCGATGCCGCAGGACAGGGGCCGCCAGTGCCTGAATGTCCTCGGTCGAAACATGCGTCCGACCATTGAGAAGTGCCCGCGCCTTCGCTCCCAAAAGCAGAAACTGAACCGCGCGGGGACCGGCTCCCCAACTGAGTTGCTTGGCGACAAACGAGGGGATTCCTGATTCACCAACCCGCGTCTGACGAACCAACGCCAAGGCATAATCGACAACGTGATCGCTGACTGGGACTTGGCGAACGAGATTCTGCAAGGCCAAGATTTCGCCCGCGTTCAATACCGCCTGCACATCGTCGGGCTGCAGTGAGGTCGTTCGCTTAGCGATTTGACGCTCTTCTTCAAACGTCGGATATTTAACGAAGACTTTGAACATAAATCGGTCCTGTTGCGCTTCAGGCAACGAATACGTTCCTTCCTGTTCAATCGGGTTCTGAGTGGCGAGTACGAAGAACGGATCAGCCAGAACGTGCCGCGTCTGACCAACGGTGACCTGCCGCTCCTGCATGGCTTCGAGCAACGCCGCTTGAGTTTTTGGCGGCGTGCGATTGATTTCGTCGGCGAGGACCATGTTATGAAACAGCGGACCACTGATGAAACGAAACTCGCGTTTGCCTGTATCGCGGTTCTCCTGCAGCACGTCCGTCCCGGTAATGTCGGCCGGCATCAAGTCCGGAGTAAATTGGATCCGAGCAAAGTCCAGCGACAGACAACGGGCTAGCGTGCTGATCATCAGCGTTTTGGCAAGCCCCGGCACGCCTTCCAGCAAACAGTGACCTCGACTAAAAAGGGAGATGAGGAGTTGCTCGATCACCTGGTCCTGACCAACGATCACTTTGGCCATCTGCCCACGGATCGATCCGTAGGCAGAGCCAAGCTTGTGGATCGACGCTTCGATTTCTGCCTGTGACACCAAGTCGCTCATGGCAATGCCGTCTTTCCGAAAAAAGCAGTCTTTGAGTGCAGGACATAAAAAACTGAGACCCCGGCAAATCGTAGCGGCCCACAGAACCAGACGCGACCCCTGCCGCGAACGTTTTGCCCGTTAACCCTTCAGGTTTTTGACGGCCCACGGGGTGGTCAACGGAGGCCCTATTAGAACCGACTACGTCACGGGAGCCGCTGGTTTTAGTACCGGTAAAGCCGAATTCAAATGCTCAACCAGAGTCGCCGTGATTTCTGGACGCTGCCCCGCAACGTCGTTGCATTGCCAAATGTCCTCCGGCTTGGCGAACAACTGCGGCCGCGGTTCGAACTCGTCGGAAATTTCGTGTTCCTTCGTGGACGGGCCTTCCTTCACCAGGCAACACCAGTGGGATGTCCTAATTCCTCGTGTCCCTCTTCCATCTGTGAAGCAGAGCGTCTTTCGAGCGGAATGCGTCTCGGATAATTCCTGCAGCAGACTCCGTCCGTCACTCAAGGAAGCGGCCGCCGGCCGTTGAAAAAAATCTTCCAAAGTCGCCCCAAGATCCACCGTTCCAACGAGACGATTGGACCGCGTCCCGGCAAACTCGGAATCGAAGTCGGTGTGATTTAACCGACGCAAGAGCAGCGGTGTACGAACGACAGCATCCGACAGAGACGGGGACTGCCACACGGTTGACAGAGTGGATCGCTCCGAAACGTTTGCCCATTCCTCGACGACTGGATTCGAAGTCGATGTCATCGAATCACCCACCACTGTTCCAGAATGTTCCATGTCGAATTTCATCCAGTCGACACCGCGTGCCGCAGCGCAGATCAACAGTGTCGGCTCGGAGTGAGCTGCCAATTCCGCAGCGGCAATCAACTCTCCAAGCCAATGGTCAAGCAATGACACATATCCGGCATAGACGGCAGGATGACGCCCCCAATTGTCGCGATTGAAGGCCGCCATATCGCAACCACGTTCTTCATACTCGTCGAAATACAGCGTTGCAAATCCTTCCGGAGGGAACCACGGTTCGGGAACTCCAGCCGAATGGAGCCATAGGATACGAGGCCCTGAGGCTCGCGGTTCTACGAGCAGTTGACGGGTTGCCTGGACAAGACGGGCAAACGGTATCTCGTCGGGCTTCGCCTCCGTATCTTGCCCAGCCACGGCCCGCGTCTCCGATGTCTTCTGCAGAACCGTGGACCACGGCAGGCTGTCGACTTCCTTGAATAACGCTAATTCGATGCCGGCAATCCCCGCCGCGACGGACCATGCCGACCCGATGTCGTAGGGACAAGACGACGAATCTCTTGGAATCCGCCCGGTGACAAATCCCATCCCCGTCGCATCACCAACATGCTCTGCAAAGTGACAATCAAAAACGACTCCCCGCGATGCCAGTCGATCGAAATGAGGTGTTTCAATCCATTCGTTGCCGTAACAACCCAGTGCCGTTGTTGCCAGCTGATCAAACGTGACAACGATGGCCTGCATGCGACACCCGCTAAAAGTGGCGCCCGGATTTCGTTTGAAATCCGGGCGGCAGACTATTGATGCGTGGAAACATTGCGGACCACGGGTCCGCTGTTTGAGCGACAAAACCGACAGGCAAACAACTTGAAGACGTGGAGATCCGCCTCTTCACACATCATGCGGCTGCCAGCTCTAAATTATGTCGCCACCGAGGACACGACAACGCTTGTTCGACTTGCAATTCATGGAGTTGATCGAGCCAAGTGCCGTCAAATTCAAAGATTTCGTACATTCGTTGAGACTGATCAAATCGCGGGTCGGTGATGCCATCCCGTTCATCGGTCCGCGAAAATTGACTCGGAACGATCAGCAGCCACGTCCTGTCGGCCGCACGTTCCCAAGTCGGTTTTGTCCAACGAAAACCAACATTTTGCAATTCGGTTTGAATCATTCATCGGCCTCCATGCCAAAACTCAAAAAACATTCGGTCCATGCCATTGGACCGACAAACTCCCTGTGTCTGCTGTTTATTAACTCCTCCTTCGGCGAAGGTCAACGGCAGCATCACGAGTTTGCCCGCAACTCTGTGATAGAACAAGAGGCGTCGCGGACAGCAACACCCGTCGGGCAAGACCGCCAATCGATCGTTCGCCATCATCGGCGTTCGATCCTCTGTCGTAAATGGAGACAAGAGACGATTGCTGAGAACGTGAGCAGGCGGCGTGTGTGGTTGAGTCGAAAGCCGACAACTCGGGGGGGGGTGGGGGCGAGGGCGGAAGAAATCGTCGCCTCTGCCGATTCCTTTGTGATCGCTCGCGCAGCCAGCGGCATTCCCTATCGAAACAGCCTGCGGCATTCAAATCGGAGGGAATATCGTTAAAATTCTCCCGGCAATTCACTCCCGTGGGTGGTACCTAACGCTTCACGAACAGACCGTGAAACGTTTTCAGAGACGAAACGAGCGGAGCCGTCAAGCAGCAGGAATTGGCATCCCCCGATGTGGCAGCTCTTGAACGAAAGTTCGAGTGAGTCGGTGGAACTTCCGTCATCGAAAAGATTCAGGTTCACCCCTAAAGAACCAAGGAACTCGGACGCATCGCCCGAATCAGGAATGCCGTTTCGTCCCAGATCGTCCGAGCCGATCGCCCAGTGATCGAGCTCCGCTGACTCGTAAAATGTTTCGCCGACTCCAATCGTATTACTGGTTCCATCTAGTACCGCGGCAAATCCAACACGGCTCATCCGATAGAACGTCCCGTCAAGATTCGGGGCTCCGATACCCTGGAGACTCGTTGCGGAGTCTGTTGTTCTGAGCCCGGACGCACAGCCCAAGTAATCGCAAGGGACTCGCCGGCGAATTCCATTGACGTTGACCACAGCCCAAGGTGATGTACTCGACGGACATCGCAATACGGACAGCCATATCCCCAAGGCAACCTCTTCGGCGCCGCTACGCCAAATCGAAGTCGTGAACGTCTTCGGGGTTCGGACTGTCATCGAAGAATACAACGGCCCTCGATCTATGTACGGCAGCAGATGATATGTCCACCCCGTTCCCGGTGGCCAGTGGTATCCCATGGGGAGTGTTGAATGCGTGGCGTGGTAGTTCTGCAAAGCCAGACCCAGTTGCTTCAAATTATTGCGGCAGAGCAACCGTCGAGCGGCTTCGCGCGCGCGCATCACGGCAGGCAAAAGCTGCGAAATGAGCATCGCCGTGATTGCCATCACGACCAAGACTTCGACAAGAGTCGATGCTCGACGCGTTCCACAAAAATGCATAATATCCCCCCCCGCAAGCGAATGACTGACGGCAGACCGGTTCATGGTCGTTGGGTGATGATGGGCTCCGTTTTGAACGGTGTGAAACAAGCAGGTCAAATCGCAAGATGTGATTCAAAAATGTGGATTCGGTTGTCTCTTCACCACATCAAAAAAACTTTTCAAAATAATCCCGGACACGTGTTTTTACAAATTTATTTTGTGTACCGATTCGGACGATCGGTGCCGTTGATCAAAGAGCGTGTTGCCCGCCTATGCTGCGTCAACTTTCCGATGTGAGGCATGACGTTCCTGTCGTTTGGGGGACTCTCTGGCAGATGGAACCCGTCAATGCAACCTGATTTGCAACCTGTCCCGTGGTCAGGTCGACCGATAAACGAAACCCGCTCTGTTCCTCTGCGCCAGTGAGACAGAGGGGCCGTTGCAAGCGGAGCTTTTCAATTCGCATCGGTATCTGCCAAGATCACCACAAATCTACCGCATGACCGTCGCAGCCTCCCGCGTTGGACTCTCTGAACTACCGTGCCGAAAACTAGCAAGGCGTTAACAATACGATGCGCATTGGTTCTGTCTCCATCACTCACCCCATCACACTGGCGCCGATGGAGGAGCACACGAATTATCCGTTTCGGATTGTGTGCAAGCAACTTGGGGCGAGTCTTGTCTGCGGTGAACGTGTTGACGGAAGCGACGTTGCCAAACGGGATCGTCGCGCCCTCAAGCTGCTGCACACGACGTCAACGGAAAAACCGGTCGTGGGCCAAATCAGTGGTCACGATCCGCATGTGATGGCTGAAGCAGCGAGGGTTGTCGCCCACCAAGGGTTCTCGATTGTCGATTTGAACTTTGAGTGCCCCATTCGCAGATTGATTGGACGTGGTGAGGGAGGCGCGCTGATGGCCAATCCCCCAGTCATCGCAAAACTCGTCGCGGCAGTCGTCGCCGCGGTCGATATTCCCGTAACATTGAAAATTCGCTCGGGGCCGGACTCTGAACACGAAACGGCTCCCGAAACGGCGCGGCTTGCCGAATTGGCGGGTGCCTCCGCTGTCGACGTTCACGCACGGAGTGTTGCTCAGAGTTACGTCGGTGGCCCAGACTGGACCGTCGTGGCGCGTGTCAAACAATCCGTCAAGATCCCCGTCTTCGGCAGCGGCGGCGTACGCGAAGCGACCGATGCAATTCGATTTCTCAAGGAAACCGGTGCGGATGGTGTCGCTATCGGTCGAGGCTGTCTGGGTAACCCCTGGATTTTTCAACAAGCCAGAGCGCTTTATCAAGGAGGTGCTGTTGTTGCAGCGCCTCATCCCTACGAACGCGCGCGCGTCCTACTCCAACTCGCGGAGGGGGAGTTCGACTTTTATGGAAACCACCTGGCGCTGAAACGACTCCCTCGAGTCGCCTGCTACTTCGCAAAATTTTTGCCGGACTTTGCCTCGTTCCGCAACGAGGTCCAGAAAGTCAACAGCTTTCAGGAATTCAAACGTTTGATCCGGCAGCATTTCGTACAGTAGTTGCAACGACTAGCGGCTCAACAGAATGTCTCTAATTCCGTCGTTCGGATAACATCCGGGAGAGGATTGGTCGACGCAACAAACGTCTGATCATTTCTGCCAACGACCGACAAGCTCGACCAGATTGCCGTCAGGATCGCGATAGTTCGTCAGAGCCAATCCCGACGGAAAGCCGACAGGCAGCGGAACCGGACATTTCGCGATCGGCTTTGCTCCCGCCTTTTCGGCTCGAGCAACGGCAGCGTTGACGTCCTTCACCGCAATCGTCAAGTAGCGAAAACCATAGGATGAATGAATAAAGGTGTTGTCCACGCGCGCACCGGGAGACGACTTAAACTGCATTAGTTTCAACTTCGTGGCCTTCTCACCCTGCCTCAGCACGAGAACGTGGACGTCCAGAGCAAGATTGTTTGCCAATCCTGTATCGGAAGCGAACTCGGGTGGAACTTGAAAACCGGCGACCTCCTCAAATCCGATCACATCCTTGTAAAACGTGATGGACTTCTCGAGATCACTGACGACCATTCCCAAGTCGATCACGTCGCTCAAAAAATTTGACGGCAACTCGTTTTGGGTATTGCCAGAGACACCCACAGCAAATCCTATGGCACCAACCAACGCAATCGCCAACAGACATAGCAAAAATTTCATCGGTGTTGTTCCTGAAAATCCGACGTCATCTCACAGCGGTCGTGGCAACGTAGGCGGCGACAACCGAGCGAACAGCGTACAAACCCGTCTCCGCCGTGTCATGCAGGTCACTCCAAATTTCCCTGACGCCACTGCGGAAACTGAACGCGGGCGAGGAACGCGGTTCGTCCGATTTTTTCGAGCGCTACGCGGCCACAGATCCAAGTCTCAGAATTCTGTCGGTGAACAGCCACACGCCGGTGGTAGCGACAATCGCTGTTGCCCGTTGAATCTAGGCCAGCACACGCGAGGTTGGGTATCGCGCAGAGAGCAACTCAAACGGAGATAAAGATGGGGCCCTTGCCCGTGGAGTTCCACAAACGGCGTGCGGTGTTCAGAGAGGAGTCTTGGCATCAGGCTGCTGATGTTTCGCGGAAATCCACGATTCCTAGGACGAGCCTTCGTTCCACGCACCATCCGAAATCCGGCAGATCACTCGGCCGGCAGACTTGTTCAGCCGCTGTCTTCATGCGCGTCCGGCGGCGAGACCCAGACTTCCGGTTGCTACGGGAATGCCGGCAAGACCTCTCGCCGGAAGAGGACCGCTCAGCAGGGTGCCGTCGCGATGAACTGTTTGCAGGCCACTGTCCGAAAGTCATCTAACCGACCCAAACGCCCTGTCGAGAGCACCGGCCGCGTGCCCCTTGGAAAACACGAAATGGCCAACGTCAGTCAAGACGTCATGATCGAGCGCCAAAAGAATATCGAGGCAGGAAAGGTTTCCGCCGATAGGCCCGACGCCGCTCTCAAAATGCATCTGCAGCAGTCGCTTTCTACCAAAAGCCGCTCGCGGAGTTGCGTCTGAATTCGTTGTCGGCGTGGTCGAGATGGACACGAGAGACTCATTGCAGAAAATCAGCGATGCAATTTGGCGTATGACAACGGAAAAATCCGTTAATCAAATCTTCGCTCGCCATACTTTTGAGGACGATGCTCTTGTAATTGAAGTTCATGAACGTGGGCACGTCTGCCAACGTAACAGAATTTTAATAGACCTTGAATCGGGTATTACCAACAACCCATCTCTGAGAGTTACGCAACTGAACCTGACTTTCAACTCGTCGCTACGGATGGTAGCGTATCGTTGTTAAACTCTCGTTCCATTCAACCTCTCTGCCTGCTGTTGAAACGGCCATGCTGTTTAGATCGGTCGACTTTCAAAATTCTGGCAAGCAGCAGGGCTTCATGCAGATGCCGTATTCGCACAATTGAGGTGCCTCGGCAAATGTAATGATTCCGATCACGACCGTGGCGAACTGCAGCGGCCCGACAGTGTTAATTCTTGGCGGCAACCACTAAGACGAAATTACCGGGGACAGATCACGGCGAGGAAACGGGCGCGGGAATTGACGCCTGAAATGGTCACTGGACAGATTATTCGAATGCCGGCTCTCAATTTCCTCGCAGCCCACGTCGCGACACGATTGCCACCGTGAGACGGGATGAATATGAATCGTGCTTTTCTCGGAAAACCCGCAGGCAACGTCACCAGTCAGATCGCGCACTTTCTGACAACCGTGCTGCTTCCGTTGGGCGACGTCGTGATCGATAGTCATTCCGGCGGTCGCCGCATGGAATTTCTCCCCTGCGTTCACATGCCGCGGGTTTCAGATCTGGAACAACGCAGAAAAATGCTGGCGGCAATGCTGGCATGGAGCACCGATTTTGGATTTCGATACGCCGGCATTGCAGGCAGCGGACTGCGAAATGTCTTGATGCGTGTTTGTGCCTTGCGGGATCAGGCACAAACACGCCAGAGCCTCAGCAAAGCGCCGACGATTCTGACGCACGCTCTGAACCGTGAAGACTATCTACTCGCCCCGGAATCCGGGGTGTTTGAAGTCTGCCTTGAGCTCGGCCAAGAGGTACAGAAAGGCTACATCGTCGGTCACATCCATTATCCGGAGCGTCCGGATCGCCAGCCGGAAACGATTGTCGCGCAGACCAGCGGAGATCTCCTCACGATGCGGGCATCATGCCTCACACAACAAGGCCATTGCGTGGCCGTGATTGCGCAACAGGTGAGTCTCAACCAGGTACTCCGCCAATGACAGCACCCGCGCCACGAAAAGGTAATCACTCCCGCAGAAATCGCTCTTCATTCGTGGCAACAGCCGAAGCAGGTGACACGACTTCGGATCACGCGTCGTGGCAGGATGTGAAACCCCAAGCCTTGTTTCTGTTAGCATTCATGTGGGGTGCCTATTTTCTGAATTACTGCGACCGCCAAGTTGTGTTCTCGATGTTCCCCGCGTTACAGGCGGATTTGCACATGTCAGATCAGCAACTCGGCCTGACAGGCACCGTTTTTTGTTGGATTTACGCACTGGGCTGCCCAATCGCAGGGCAGCTTGGGGACCGGTTTTCAAAACGAAAATTGGTCATCACGAGCCTGATTATTTGGAGCCTCGTGACGATTGCCACCGGTTTCGCCAATTCGGCCTCCACCATGCTTCGTCTGCGGGGCGTGATGGGAATTTCGGAATCTCTGTTCATGCCCACCGCGATAGCCCTAACGGCAAATTCATTTTCTCCCAAATTGCGATCTCGCGCAATTGCAGTGCTGACAACCGCACAGATAGCCGGCACGGTGGTGGGAAGTTGGTTCGGCGGCTGGATGGCAGATCTTGGTCACTGGCGCGACGCCTTTTTCATTCTGGGGGCAGTGGGTTTGGTTTACGCGGTTCCCTACTTTCTATTTTTAATGCGGATCCACGAAGAACCTGTTACCGATTTGACGGCGCAGCGAAACCGCCTAAAAAGATCCGCGAGCGGCAGTCAAAGGCTCGCGGTGATGACTTTGATTCGCATTCCGACATTTTTAATGTTGTGCACCGTGTTTCCGATATTTTTGTTTGGGCTGTGGTTGCTTTACGGCTGGTTGCCCACGTTTCTGCATGACAAGTTTTCGTTGAATCAATCCGCTGCGGCGTTTAACGCCACCCTGTTTCTGCAGGGTAGCACAGCCGTCGGATTACTCGGAGGAGGTTTCCTTGCCGACTATCTTTATCAATTCACAAAGGCCTCGAGGCTGTGGCTGTTGACGATCACCCTGCTTTTTTGCGCTCCGTGCCTACATTTTCTAGGCAACAGCGACACACTCATGATGACGCGCATTGCGTCGGCGGCTTTCGGACTCTTCAGTGGCTTGCTGATCGGCAACATTTTTCCGGCAGCGTTTGAAGTTGTCCCAGCAGAGACGCGGGCATCCGCCGTTGGAATTCTGAATCTCTGCGGAGGTCTGGTGTCTGGCTGTGCGATGCTGTTCGGTGGCCTGTGGAAATCAACTTTGGGCATCGACCGCCTGCTGACGATCACCGCCGTGGGCTACGCTCTGGCCGGAGTATTATTGATCGTGGTCATCAAACGGCTGTTTCCGCGCGACTTCGCAGTTCAGGAGCACGGATCCGAAGCGTCGCAGGGCTGACTCCATGCGGCTTGATGTTGCTGCGCGGGATTAGCGTGGCCGTATAATGCAGCGTTCAACCTCATTCGGTCGCGGTTCGAGACAGGCCGCAAGGTATCGCCGCTAGGCTGTCGCGACTTGGCAAATCAGCGGACTCGCCTTAATGTCACGGAATCCAAATCTGAAAATTTCTGAACTCCCTCTTAATATCATACGGAAATGTAATGCCACGAATTCTCGTTGCGGAATGTCGACAGGAGGTCTCAAGCTTTAATCCATATCTCAGTGGTTACGGGGATTTCGGAATCCGACGTGGGGCTGAACTGATCGATTACCATCGTACAGTACGCAACGAGATCGCCGGTGCGTTGACGGTCTTCGATGCGGTGGCCGATGTCGAAATTATCCCTGCTTACAGCGCGTTCTTTATTTCCTCGGGCGGGACGCTGGCCAAGGCCGCGTGGGAACGGATTTCCGCAGAATTCCTCGACGCCATCCGGACCGCCCCACCGGTTGATGGCGTTTACTTCTGTCTGCACGGGGCCATGGCCAGTGTGGAAGAACTTGATCCGGAAGGCTGGTTGCTGGCAGAAACGCGTAAGATCCTAGGACCCGAAATCCCCATCGTGATTTCACTGGATCTGCATGGAATACTCACAGACCGCATGGTGGAACACAGCGATGCGATTGTGGCTTACCACACGTATCCGCATGTCGATTTTTTTGAAACGGGGGAACGAGCCGCACGGTTGCTCTTGAAAATCGTGGCGGGCGAAGTCCAACCCGTGACGGCAAAAGTGGCGATCCCCGCGCTCGTGCGCGGCGATGAACTTATCACCGCCACTGGGTGTTTTGGTGCATGTATCCGTATGGCACAGGCGGCTGAGACAGGTCCACGAGGACTCTCTGCGGGCATGTTCATTGGCAATCCATTTACCGATGTTCCGGCACTGCAGACCTATAGCTTTGTGGTGACCGATAACGACGCGGAACTTGCGACACGCGAAGCGTTACTCATCGCGGCGAAGTTCTGGGAAAACCATGCCGTGATGCAGGTGCCGCTCGTCAGCCTCAACGAAATGGCTCGACTCGCATCAGCACATGCGAAAGGCACAATGGCTTTGGTGGATGCCGCCGACGCCACAAGTTCGGGAGCATCGGGCGATAGCAATGCGATTCTGCGAAAATTGATGGAGACGGGCTACACGGGTCGGACCTTACTACCCATTGTCGATGCTGCTGCCGTGAAGATTGCCTGCGCTGCTGGAATCGGTGCCCCAATTAAAACGACAATCGGCGGCACGCGCGATCCCGGCCGTTTTCAACCGCTGAACATCACCGCCACTGTACGATTAATTTCTGATGGTCGATTTCGTAGTGAATCCTTCGGTGACGAATGGTTGGCAGGACCCACAGTCGTGCTGGAAGCAAACAACTTCACGATTGTCGCGAGCAGCAATCCTGTGCACCTTCACGATCGTTCGTTCTACTTTGCCCATGGGCAGAATCCGCAGAACTTTGATGCGGTGGTGGTCAAATCACCGCACTGTCAGCAGCACATGTATGCCGACTGGTGCACGAAAATGATACCCGTGGATGCACCCGGTTCATCGAGTGCCAATCTGCCCTATCTTGGCCATAGACGTTGCCCGCGACCGATTTTTCCGCTGGATGCCAACGTGGAATTTGTTCCCGAAGCGAAGATCTTCCGGCGACGTTAGTCGCCGGGTCGCGATCCCGACATCATCGCCAGGCCGGCTATTCCAGTTCGTTGTCACCAACTGCCCATTCTCGGGCCGACCGTCAATTGAAACCTGTGCATATCGCACTTTCGGGAGCCATGAACCTGACTTGGCAGCAGCACCGTCCACAACTGACGCTTCGCCAACGACTGCAACACCCGCTCTGAATGATGGTCGACCACAGCCATGCTCGCCTCCGTGGCCCGAAATTTTCTAAAGTTCACCATATGCCGACCGCCTGCTCTGAAACGATGGGCGGGAAACGCCAGTCGGAAGACTGTCGCAAAGGTAATTCTTGAAGTCCGGATCATCACTGTCAGGTGCAGCGTCGTTTGAATTCGCCGGTGACTGTGTCGATTTCAATCTTGTCTCCGATTTCGACGAAGGAAGAGACCTGAAGATCATGTTTCGTGTCCTTCAGAATCGCCGATTTGGTGATCTTTCCGGAGGTGTCGCCGCGCGCTACAGGCTCGGTGTATTCCACTTCGCGAATGATTGTCTGCGGAAGGACCACTGAAATCGGACGTCCCTCATAGAACGTCACTTCACAAATGTCGGTCATGTCGGGACTCAAATACTTTTCGATGTCGGACAGACTTTCCGCATCAATTTCATACTGATTGTATTCTGAATCCACAAAAACGTGGGAAGGCTCGGAGTAGTAAGAATATGTGCATTCCTTTTTTTCGAGCATCACTCCTTCCAGTTTCTCGTCCGCCTTGAAAATGGCTTCCGAGACGCGACTGGTCAGGAGGTTCTTGGTTCGAACCTTGACCACGGCCGTATTCCGACCTGACTTGTTAATTTGCACCTTCAGCGCAATGACTGGAACGTTATCAACCATGATGACGTTTCCCGACCGAAGGTCGCCGGCGATCTTAACACTCATAACTCTTTTCCAATCTTGCCTGTCGAAGTGAAGGATTCGCCACGGTCAA
>Ga0315283_10001646_pt1 | contig 18132 bp, 17 predicted proteins | sample YL17G09_0_MG_FD_204541 | JGI IMG/M metagenome (GOLD analysis project Ga0315283, IMG submission 204541) | Sediment microbial communities from Yellowstone Lake, YNP, Wyoming, USA - YL17G09_0 | ecosystem: Environmental > Aquatic > Freshwater > Lake > Sediment | place: USA: Wyoming | collected... | reverse complement strand
AAGATCACAAACGTGCGCAGACACACTCGATTCATCACTGGCAGCGCCGTCCTCTACTTTTCCGGCATGGCTCTGGAAACCGCGTGCCAGCCCTTATGGTATGCGCCAAGCCCCGACGACGGACAGCGGCGAATTCGAGCGTACGCCGCGCTAGGCCTTGAGAAACGAATAGTAAGTCCAAACGGCCATTTCCGTTCGGCGGAGTGTGCTTGAGCGCGTTCCCTAAGTACCCGGACTTCCGGGTTCCCGCCTGCGACTGTGTGGACCTTTGATGCCTGCGCCGATCACCGTGGTGGTCGGGCGGCCGCGGTTTCATCTCGCGCCGCCAGGTTGACGTCGACGGTCTATGATCAGGCTCAGCCTGGTGACTGAACCGGGGGTCACCACGAAGCGGCGAGTCGGCGCGAAGTCGCCTTGCTTGGCTGCACTTGCTTCGCGCTCGCCGGCGAGGGTGTCCTTGAACACCACCTCGCCGTTGTCGTCCGTGATCGGATCAGACGAGTTGACGGCCGCGTGCAAAGCAACCGCTGCACCGCCGATCGGGGTGCCGGCGGGGTCCATTACCTTGACGATGACGGTCCCGACCGGCCCGTGCGTGGTTGCCGATTCACTGCCGCCACAGGCGACCAGCGAGAAGGCGAGAACCTCCAGCAATGCCGCTCGAATGAATCGACTCGTCGGCCAGGTCGTGGCAGGCGAACTCGAGCCGGTACTGACTTGTCGGGTGAGCATGTTTCTCTCCTCGCTATTGCGGAACAACGACGGGCCAAGGCGCCGGAGGTGAGCCTTTCGACCAGCCGTTGCCTATCCCGCGGCCAGCTTTGTCGATGGCCGATACGCTCAGAGTCGTGCCGCGACGGGGATCCCCTCGACGACCGTCTGCGGGCCGACGCGGACCGAAATCTGTACGGTCACGCGTCTGCCCGGTACGAACACGCCGGGTCGTCCCGCATCGAGCACGAGGCGCACGCGATTGCAGGCGAGGCTGCGTCCGACGATCTCGCCGAGGTTGAGAATGGCCCGAGCGGCCACGGTCGGGTAGCCAGCGTCCGGGTTAACATCGTGCTTAGATCGGGAAGGCCAGAAACCAGAGCGGGGACGTGTTCGGACCAATGTGAACCTGCAGGTAGCCTTGCACCGTACGCCCGGGGATAAAAGTGCCATGCGGAGACTGAAATTCGATGCGTATGCGGTTGTAAGCGAGACCGTGACCCACGATTGCGGTCAGGGCGCGAAAGACGACCGGCAGCTGTTGCGGGTCCTGGACGTTGGCGAAAGCACCATTGGTCCGTGCCGCGATCTCGGTGGCCGGGCCATAGTCCCCGATCGCGACCACGGAGACATCACTCGCCTGCGCGGCCGTGGCGACGGCGAGCTTTGCGCGCTGGCACGCCATGGCGTCCGGACATTCTTCCAGCGGCCACGTGCTGGTGACGGCGACCACGGTGCGATGCAGCGTGCTCGAGGCGGCGGGGGCACTTGCCGCCGTGAATGCAATCATCTCCTTCATTGCGGCGAGCAGCGGACTCGTCCCGCTTTCGCGGCCGGCGAGCGTGCTGACCGCGGTCCGAAGATTTGTGGCGTCGGACGCGAACCCGCCGTAGGTCGTCAGCGCGGGCGAGGTGGCAATCCCCTGGAAGGTGCCGAGCGCTACGGTGTCTGGCGGGGTGACCGATTCGAGGAAGCTGTTGAGCGCCTGCAGGCGAACGCCCGAGGGGTCGAATGCCGCCATGGCAGCACTCTGGTCGAGCAAGATGGCCGCCGCCATCGTCGGCCGAACCGGGGTCGGCGGGGGATTGAAAGGCGCGTCAATGACGCGCGCACTGTAGCTCCGACCAGTGTCGCTGCCGTCGGTGTTTACGACGCACCAACCCCAGTCGCAACTGCCAATGAGCGCGAAGTCGGCGGCCGTCAACGTCTCTCGTGCCGTCCCGTTCTCGTTGAGCAACGCCAGGTCGATGTCGACGGTCAATGTGGTGCCGTCATTCGAAGCCACGTGATGTGTGGCCAATACGACCGGAATGGCCTCGGTCACGCGCTCGAGGATCACGGTCGCCCTGGTGACTGTATCGCCAGTGACCGCAATGCGCTGCGAGGCTGAAAAGTATCCGGAGGCCCATGTGTCAGTCCTGGCCTCGCCCGCCGGTACGTCGTCGAACAACGCGACTCCACTGGCGTCGGTGATTGCAATACGACCGTCGAAGCCACCATTGAGAGTCACCGATACACCGCCGATCGGTTTGCCCGACGGGGTAGTCGCCCGGACGCTGACCGAGCCCTTGAGCTGTGGGGCCGGGGCCGGGGCGGGCGTCGGAGGGGGGGTGGCAACCGGTGGCGGAGAATTCGATACAGGCGTTGTAGATGTTCCGCCGCCGCAGGCGGCGATCGACAGAGCGATGACCGCCAGGACGGCCGTTCGGAAGAATCGAATCGTCGCTCGGGTGATGGGTGCTTGAGCCGGGGCAGGATCGCGATGTTGAGTCAGCATGGTCGTCTCCCTCTGGTGCGGTGCCGGGCGCCCGGCGGGGCCGGGTCACTGATACAGGAGGGGAGTGTTCACGGCGCCGCCACGACGGTCCTTGGGAAAGTCTGAAAGGTTCTGAAACGAACTGAATTCGGAGAGGAATGGCGAGAAATCGCGGAGAGTTGAGGTCCGGTGGCTCCAGGACCTCCGCATGCGCATCAGGGGCCTGTTGCGCGACGGCGCCAGGCGTGCTGAGCACGACTCGAGCGCGTCGCCCGGCTCGGTTGGGAGGTGGGCGGGGACGACCCTCCGCTGACCGCCCATGACGGTACCTGTTGCAACCGCCGGAGATCCGCCGGCGCGAGCGGCTGCGGCGGAGGGTCGGATGGCGGCACTGGGGGCGGTGCTGCCTCCGGAGGCTGCGCCCTCCGTCCGGCACATCGGCTCGCAATTAGAGAAACACATCCCCGCCGTTGGGGCTGATGCACTGCCCCTGGTAATGGCGGCCGTCTTCGCTTGCGAGAAAGACGTAGCTCGGCACGATGTCGTCCACCTCGGCGATACGGCCGAGCGGAATCCCCTGCCGGATCTGCTCCAGCAGGTCCGGCGGCACGTCCGCGAGGATCGGCGTGCGCGTCGCGCCGGGCGCCACGCAATTGATGGTGATGCCGCGATCGCCGATCTCGAGCGCGACGGAACGCGTGAACGACAGAATCGCGCCCTTGGCTGCCGTGTAATGCGCAAACCCGGGCGCGCCCTTGTAGGCCAGTTGCGACGCCGTGTTGATGATGCGGCCGCTCCGGCGTTCATACATCTGCGGCAGGACCTCGCGGGTCATCATGAACGTGCCGCGCAGGTGTACGGCGATGACGCGGTCCCATTGCTCGATTGGAATGTCCTGCACAGGCGACGCGGCCGCGATGCCGGCGTTGTTCACCAGGATGTCGACACGGCCGAACATCTCGTTGGCGGCGGCGCAGAGATTCCTGACGTCCGCTTCGACGGCGACGTCGGCTGCGACGGCGATCGCCCGGCGTCCAAGCCTAGCGATCTCTTCGCAGACGGACCGGGCGTTTTCGGCCTGGTCGGCCGTCGGGTAGTTCACGACCACGTCGGCGCCTTCCCGCGCGAACGCGATGGCCACGCCGCGGCCGATGCCGGAACTGCTGCCCGTGACGAGAGCGATCCTCTTCTCGAGTTTCATGAGGCCTCGATGAGTTCGAGCAAGCCGTCGTACGCTCGCTGGAAAGCATCCAGCGTCGTCTGGTGAGGTGCAAGTACGCCGCGAACGGCCAGTTCGTGCGCCTCACGTCGGTAGTCCGAGACGCACGTGAGCCCCTGGTGCGCGGCGAGCCACGTTGCTCCCTCGGATTCGGGATGCAACCGGTTCAGGCAGGATCTCCACGCGTCTCGCCATGTGCCTGCGGCCATGGGCGACTGCTGGTTCGCGAGCCACCACAGCGCAATCGCCCTGCCGACGTCCTTCACGAAACGGGGCGGGGTCCCTTGCACGCTCTGGATGGGCGTCTTGTCCGGATCCGCGTGTTCGAGCAGATGGGCCAGGGCCATGTTCGCCGGGCGGGCGATTCGCAATCCGAACGGTGACTCGTCGGGCGCCTCGACGGCAATGGGCATGAATCGGAAGCTAGGCAGCGCGAAGTGCCCTACGTTCGTCTCGAAGCGTGTCCATGCCTTGCGCGTCGTCTGGCCCGCTCGAGGCACGGCCAGCAGTTCCACGAACCAGCCTTCGGTCTCTCCCGGGGGAGAGAGGCGCAGCGCGGGCAGCTGGTCCGTCGGTGTTTCGCCGTTGCCTGGCCCGAAGCCACGCGGATAGTGCGGCGACCAACCGTCGGCGAGAAGTCGATGCCCCAGCGTCGCTGCCGCCGCGGTGGCCGCCATCGCGGGGCTCAGCAGCAGGTCGATGTCCTTGGTGGCCACCGCACCAGTGCCGGAGATGTCGCGGAACGCCCAGGCCGCGGCGATGCTGCCGATGACGACGATGTTCGGTCGCAGCTCGGCAGGCACCTTGGTCGCGATCCGCTCGAGCAGATGGTCTGCATCGAGGGTGGGATAGAAACTCACCGGCGAACGGCCTTGGCGTAGTGATTCGCCACGTCCCGCAGGCCCGCGTCCAGCAACGACAGGTAGACGTCGCAGGCTGCGGCCATGCGCACGCGCTCGATCCCTTGTTCGCGTGGCGTGCCGATCGCCGCCCTGACGAGCGTAACGACGACGGGCGCCGGCGCGAGGACGTTGGGTTCCGGTTCCAGGCCGTCATCCAGCAGGCGCAGGAAACTCGTGTCGAGCGACTTCCGGTTGCGCCCGACCTGGACCACGAGATCGAGGCGCGGCAGGCCTGCGACGTCGAGTTGCGGCACGTCCTTCAGGGCGGCTGCGATTCCCGATAATGAAGTCGTTCGCCACTCCTGCGGTGCGTCGGGCCGCAGCAGCGGCAAGACACGCTGGGCAAGGGTGGCGGGCGGCTTGATCTGCGCGCCGCGCTCGAAGCGGAAGCGCAGCGTCTGCGGCACCGCTCGAAGTTTGGCCAGCGTCTCCTGTGAGACGTCTTCCGTCTTCAGGATCGCCCCGCCGGACGTGGAGCGCACGAGGCCGGCCTGTTTCAGGCCGGCCAGGCCGTGGCGGATTGGAGTCTGCGAGGCGCCGATGGCGTCGAGCATCTCTCCGATCGTGGTCGGGCTTTCGTTCTGCAGGTCGGCCGCGATCAGCTGCCGGACGATCTCGAAGCGATAGTTCGGGCGATCGAGCGGGACGATGCCCCTGCTCGCCGAGCGAGCCTTCGGTTGCGCGCCCGGCTCTCCGTCCGCTCCGCGAATCTCCAGGGTCATGCGGCGACGGACGTTCTCAGCGAACGCGGGCAGCAGGCGCTCCCACTCTTTAAGCGCGGTCTTCGAGCTTACGATGGGGCCGACCAGGATCAGGCAGCCGTTCGAGGCATTTCCGACCAGATCGGCTCCCAATGACACCATTTCGGCGCGGAAGTCGCGGGTATTGCGCAACTCGAACAGCAATCTTTCGATCATTTTCGACAACGTGCGGGCGACCTAGCTGTTTGAACATGCATTCTGCATGTACAAAGTTATTCTGCAAGTACGATTTGACTCTGCATGTCACAGAATTGCCGGCGGGCTGGGCGGGAGACCCCACCGGGCGGACGATCTTCGGGTAGGACCATACGGTCCCTGCTGTGCCGCCGGCTCGAGCCGGCGTCGACATCGTGGGCCGGTGCGAACCGGTTCAACTCACGCCGGGCGGAGCCTCTGAACACCCTCTTGAACCCGGGCGCAGTGAATCGCGAGCTTTATCAGGAACACGTAGCAGCCGCCTTGACTCAATCGGCCCAACGGCGGCCGCGCGGTCCGCGATCGACGCCGCGCGCCAGGTCGATCGGCAGGCTCGCATGCCGCTACGGCAGTCGCGCCAACAGGTCTCCGAACACGGCGCCGCGAACCTAGGGGTTCGCGGCGCGTGCAAGTCTCACCGCAGGTCGAGGATCAAATATCCTCGCGGCTGAGGATGGTCAGCGGCGCACTGTTCGGGTCCGCGAACAGGCCCCAGCGGTTGTGGTGGATGTAGAAGGTGACCCGGGTACCCCGCTGCAGGCGCGAGACCCTGGTCTGGGTCCCACTGACACTGATTCGCGCGTCCGGATTGTTCACGGCGAAGACGATTTTCGAGACCGGCTTGTTGTTCCGATCGAGAAAGTTGACCGTCACCGTCTCCGCATTCGCACTCTGCACTTCCGCCGTAAACCGGGCGAACGGCTCGCCATTCTTCGTCAGCAAACCCTGGCAGGCTTCGGCGATCTTCGGAAACGCCGCAAGTACCTGCGGGCCGAAATTCACGCTTTCGCAACCTTGGGCGGCCTGTGCACTCGCGATTCCCGGTAGGGCCAGCATCGCAATACACGCCACCGTCGCTAGTTTCTTCATCTTCATTCTCCTGTGATTGTCGTTGATCGAAATGGAAAAACAGCCGCCAGCCCGGCCCGTCGGCGTTCCGCGCCGAGCAAGAACGTACGCCGGCCCGTACTCATACTATTCGAGTTCTCCGCCGACGAGAAAGGAATAGGAAATTCAAACGGCCTCTGCCGCGGCGCGGCAGGTGCGCGACGGGTGGACTGACCACGCCGGAGGCAGCGGGCTGGTCGGTTCGCCGAGGTGGGCGCGGCCTTCGACAGTCCCGTCGCGGCGGCAATCTGGCGGAAGCCCATGGAGGCCGGGCTATTTCCCGATGCAGAAGCTGCTGAAGATGCGGCCAAGCAAGTCGTCGCTGGTGACCTCACCGGTGATCTCGCCGAGATTGCGCTGCGCGTCGTGCAGTTCCTGCGCAACCAGTTCGCCCGCGTGGCGCTCGGTCAGCAGTCGATGCGCCTCGTCGACGTGAGCCCGTGCGCGGCGCAGCGCATCGAGATGGCGCGTGCGCGCGGAAAGCGCCCCGTCGGCGGTCGGATGAAAACCGATGCAATTCTTGAGGTGCGCGCGCAAGCCATCGAGGCCGCCGCCCGACGACGCGCAGAGATATACGCGGGTGGGCGTCCCCTCCTCCACGCGCGCCGCCTCGCCGCTGCGATCGATCTTGTTGAAGACGACGGTGCGGGGCACATGAGGCGGGAGTTGGGCGACGTCACCGTCGATCCCTGCCATGGCCGCCGGATCCGAGGAATCCACGATGAACAGCACGCGATCGGCGCGCGCCATTTCGTGGTGGGCACGACGGATGCCTTCGATCTCGACTTCGTCGGTACCCTCGCGCAGGCCGGCCGTGTCCAGCACGTGTAGCGGCAGGCCGTCGATCTCGATGCGCTCGCGCAGCACGTCGCGCGTGGTGCCGGGGACGGGCGTGACGATGGCGGCGTCGTAGCCAGCCAGTCGATTCAACAAGCTCGACTTGCCCGCATTCGGGCGGCCGGCAATGACGAGGCTCAGGCCGTCGCGCAACAGCGCGCCCTGACGCGCCGTTTCGGCCAGTTCGGCGAAGCGCTGGCGAATGTCGGTCAGCCGCTCGGCGAGGGCGCGGTCCTTGAGGAAGTCGACCTCCTCCTCGGGAAAGTCGATGGCGGCCTCGATCCACATGCGCAGTTCGAGCACGCGGCCGGACAGCTCGTGGACCTGCATCGAGAACTCGCCCTGCAGAGAGCGCACCGCGGCGCGGGCAGCCTGCGCGGATCCGCTGTCGATCAGGTCGGCGATGGCTTCGGCCTGGGCGAGGTCGAGCTTCTCGTTGAGAAACGCACGCTGCGTGAATTCGCCGGCCGACGCGGGTCGTGCGCCGAGTTCCAGCACGCGGCGCAGCAGCAAGTCGAGCACGACCGGACCGCCGTGGCCGTGCAGTTCGAGCACGTCCTCGCCGGTGAACGAGTGCGGCGCTGGGAAGTAGAGCGCGAGGCCGCTGTCGATCGGCTCGCCGTCGGCCGCGCGGAACGTGTGCAGCTCGGCGGTGCGCGGCGATGGCGTGCGTTCAATCAGGCCGCGGGAGATCAAAGCACATGACGGTCCGGAGATACGCACGATGCCGATGCCGCCCCGTCCGGGCGCCGTCGCGATGGCAGCAATCGTATCGGTCATGCCGGGTTCCGGATCAAGTGGCGGGCGTCGGCAACGTGCCGTCGACGAGAAATTGCTGCAGTGGAAACTGCCTCACACGCTGCGCTTCGTACGAATAGAAACGCACGACATCGGCACCTGTTTCGCACAACCATTCGACCTGGTGGTGCGGACGACGTGAAGCGAGTGCGGACGGCGTGTAGAGCGCCACGTTGAGACCGCCTTCCGCATCGCGAGCAGAGCGGTATTCGAATGCCTCGATGCCCGCTTCCCGCATCGCGGTGCCGAGTGCCTGGGTGGCCAGATAGCTCGCGCGGTGCCGTATTTGTGCAGCAAACGAGGCAAAAGGCGGCTCGTGCAGTCGCAATCCGCGCTCGGTCTGGATTTCGGTCTGGAACACCGTGTGCCGGCTCTTGAGCGGCGCATCGGGCGCAACTTCCATGCCGCTCCAGAAGACGAACCGGTAATACGCGCTTTCTGCCAGCACCGTTGCCGTGTCGCGCGCACCGTAGAACAGGCTCGGCTCGGTGTGGCGTCCGAAACGCGAGCCGTAGCGCAGCGGCGGATAGCGAAATGGCGTCAGCAGCAGGTAGTGCAGGCCCTCGGCCGCAGCGGGCGGCGCAGGCTTGGTGCCTTCGAGCATCTGCTCGAGCAGCGCTTGCTCCGCCAGCGTGTGCACGAGTGCATTGGTCGCGACCTGCTCCTGGCTTTCGACCAGCCGCTGGACGGTGCCTTCCAGGACGACGGGATGGGCCGTCAATTCGCAGGCGGTCCAGATATCGCTCGTCACAGCCGTCCACGGATCGCGTCGAGATACTCGACCACCCGGTTCAGGCCCTGCACGCTGCGGAGCATCTCGGCCGGCACGCCGCCCAAGTGACGGTTCGACGTGTGCATCCAGTGCTTCATCTGGCGGCCGTCGCCACCGACCAGCACGTACAACGCGCGATAGGCGCGAATCACGAGCAACGCGAGTTCACCGGACTTGCTCGTGGGTTCGAGGGACTGGCGGCTGATGGCGGTCCGGTCGCGGCCGACGACGACGCCGAGGTCCGCCTGGATCAGGCCGAGTTCCTTGCCCGCCTTGACGAGCGCCTTGCCGAGAACCAGCTGGGGTTGGGCGGATGCGTCATCAGCGACTGCCGTCGTCGGGTGCCATGTGTGTTCCATTGGCACATTCTACCATCAAATGTGGCATTAACGACAAGACGAAAACAGGGGAACAGGGGACACTCACTAGGTTTCGGGCGCCAACGACCGAAACCTAGTGAGTGTCCCCTGTTCCCCTGTTTTCCTCAGGAGCCTTTCTTGGATTCGGCCTCGACGACCTTGTTGATCTTCCACTGCTGGGCGATCGACAGGCCGGTGTTGGTGATCCAGTACAGGACGAGGCCGGCCGGGAACCACGCCATCATCACCGTCATGATGACCGGCATCAGCGCGAACATTTTCGCCTGCATCGGATCGGGCGGCGCGGGGTTCAGCTTGAACTGCCCGAACATCGCCACGCCCATGATGATCGGCAGGATGAAGTATGGATCCTTGGACGAGAGGTCCTGGATCCAGCCGAAGAACGGCGCCTGGCGCATCTCGACGCTCTCGAGCAGCACCCAGTAGAACGCGAGGAAGACGGGGATCTGGATCAGGATCGGCAGACAGCCCGCGACCGGATTGATCTTCTCGCGCTTGTAGATCTCCATCATCTGCTTGGCGAGCTGTTCCTTGTCGTCCTTGTACCGGTCCTGGATGCTCTTGATGCGCGGCTGGATCGCACGCATCTTGGCCATCGAGCGGCCGCTCGTTTCCGTGAGCTTGTAGAACAGCAGCTTCAGCAGGATCGTCACGATGATGATCGCGAGGCCCCAGTTCTGCACGACCTTGTGGACCTGCTGGAGCAGCCAGAACAGCGGCTGCGAAATGATCGTGAGCTTGCCGTAGTCGACGGTGAGCTCGAGCTTCGGGCCCGCGGTCTTGAGCTGCTCCTGCAGCTTCGGGCCGATGAACATGCGTTCGTTGAACGTGGCAGCCGCGCCCGGGGCCACGGCCTTGACCGGGCCGCGGTAGCTGACCAGCGAGTGATCGCCTTCGCGCCGCACCGTGTATTCATAAGCCTCGCCGCGCGGCGGCACGCCGGCCGTCACGAAGTGATGCTGCATCTCGGCCATCCAGCCGCCGACGATCGACTGCGTGTACTTCGCATCGTCGTCCTTGCTGGCGTCGAGCTTCTCGGGCCGCTTGCCGTCGTAGATCGCAGGTCCCCGATACGCATAGCTCTCGACGTCGAACATCGAGCGCTTCTGCGAATAGATGTGCCGCGCGAACTGCAGGTAGGACGCCGCCTTCCATTCCGTGGCCGACGCATTGTTCACGTCGTAGACGACGTCGATGGTGTATTGGCCCGGCTTGAAGACATAGGTCTTCGTGACGGTCACGCCCTGCTCGTCCGTCCAGGTCAGCGGTACGCGCAGTTCCTGGTTGCCGGCCATGCGGTACTCGGTCGCGCCGCTCGTGAACATCGCGAGATGCGTCGGGTCCGCGCGGCCGTCAGCGGCGCGCAGTCCCGAGCGAGCGACGCTATACGTGGCGTCTTCCGTCGTCAGCAGTCGCACGGCCGGGCTGCCCGGCTTCTTGTCCTGTGGGTAGGTCGACAGATCCGCGCGCACCAGGTCGCCGCCACGCAGGCTGATGTCGAGATCGAGCACGTCCGTCGCGACATGCACCACCGGAGCCGCCGCTTCCGAGGCGCTCGCCGCAGCAGGAACCGCCGTGGCGCCAGCGGCAGGCGCAGCGGCCTGCGAAGCCGCAGGCAGCGACGGCAGCTGGCTGCCCGCCGCAGGCTGGGCCGCCCCGGCTGCTGTGGTCGTGGCAGCCGCCGAGGCCACCTCGTGCTTGCCGTAATCGCGATCCCACTGGATGACGTTCATCCAGACGAGCAGCGCGAGGCCGATCCAGAGGTATAGGCGAGGGTTATCCATGACTCGGTCGCTTGATGGGGTCGGTGGTCGGTTCCGGCACGGGGTCGTAACCGCCGGGATTCCAGGGGTGGCAACGGCAGACGCGGCGCGTGGCGAGCCACGAGCCGTGCAGCGCGCCGTGACGCTCGAGCGCTTCCATCGCGTAGGTCGAGCACGACGGATGGAAACGGCAGTTCTGTCCGAGCAGCGGACTGACGAACCACCGGTACAACTGGACGAAGGCGATCAGGAGCGTGCGCATCGGCGGACGATCCTATCCCAATGCGCAGCAAGGCTGGCGCGGATCTCGGTGTTGGTGGCCTTGCCGGCCGCAACCCTGGCATTCACGACGAAGTCCAAGGGCGGCAATTCCTGCTGGCGGTGGCGAAACGATTCGCGGGCGAGACGCTTCACGCGATTGCGGTTGACGGCATTGCCGGCCGCTTTCACGCCGACCGCGAGTCCCAGCCGCGCGTGGCCCGTGGGATTCGGCCGAGTGATCACCATGAACAGCGCATCGGACGACCGCTGACCTTCACGGTGGACGGCGTCGAACTGCGGCTTGTCGGTGAGTCGGCGCTCGCGGGGAAAGCTGAGCGCGGTGAGCGTAATGGCGGCGTGCTGCCTGGGTGCGGTCAGACCGCGAGGCGCTTGCGGCCCTTGGCGCGGCGACGGCTCAGCACGAGTCGTCCGCCCTTGGTGGCCATGCGCGCACGGAAGCCGTGGACTCGCTTGCGATGCAGGTTGCTCGGGTTGAATGTGCGCTTCATCGTCGGCTCCGTAGTGCCCTAAACTGGACCAGAAACAACAAGATGCACTGGCCTGCAAAGGGCCGGCAAGAATACGCATCCGGGGCACCATCGTCAACCACCGGCAAAGATATCCACAGGCGAGCCTGCGGTATACACTCCCCGCCCCTTTCCCGCTCGCACCCGTTTCCGTCCCTGTCAGAAGGCCCGCCGGTTGTGGAGATTTCGCTCTGGAATCAGTGCCTCCGCCGTCTCGAAGCGGAGCTTTCGGAACAATCCTTCAACACCTGGATCCGCCCACTGCAGGCCGTCGAGGACGAGGGCCGGCTGCGGCTGCTCGCGCCGAACCGCTACGTCGTCGACTGGGTAACCCAGAATTGCGCCGCGCGCATCGGTGAACTGGTCGACGAGCTCGTCCCGGCCCCCGCGCCCCAGGTCGTGCTGGAAGTGGGATCGCGCCGGGCTGCCGCGCCCGGTCCGACGCCAGTGACGGATGGTATCGCCCTGCCCTCCGCTCCCGCGGCACGCATCGCAGCCGCGATTTCGCGCGCCAAGGCGGTTGCGCCGGTGCTGCAGTTCGGCGGCCGGCTGAACCCCGATTTCACGTTCGCGAATTTCGTCGAGGGCAAGAGCAACCAGCTCGCACGCGCCGCGGCCGTGCAGGTCGCAGAGAATCCGGGCCGTGCGTACAACCCCCTGTTCATCTATGGCGGCGTCGGCCTCGGCAAGACGCACTTGATGCACGCGGTCGGCAACCAGGTTCGTGCGAAGAACAAGGACGCGAAAGTCGCCTACGTGCATTCGGAGCGTTTCGTCGGCGACATGGTGCGTGCCCTGCAGCACAACACGATCAACGAGTTCAAGCAGGCGTATCGCACGCTCGACGCGCTGCTGATCGACGACATCCAGTTCTTCGCCGGCAAGGAACGCTCGCAGGAAGAGTTCTTCCACACGTTCAACACCCTGCTCGAGGGACAGCAGCAGGTGATCCTCACCTGCGACCGCTATCCGAAGGAAGTCGAAGGCCTCGAGGAGCGCTTGAAGTCGCGCTTCGGCTGGGGACTCACGGTGGCGATCGAGCCGCCCGAGCTCGAGACCTGCGTGGCGATCCTCATGAGCAAGGCGTCGGCGAGCGGTGCGGAAGTGCCGGAAGAAGTCGCGTTTTTCGTCGCGAAGCGCATTCGCTCGAACATCCGTGAACTCGAGGGCGCGATGCGCCGTGTGATTGCAAACTCGCAGTTCACCGGGCGGCCGATCACGCTGGAATTCGCGAAGGAAGCGCTCAAGGACCTGCTCGCGCTGCAGGAGCGCCTGGTCACGATCGACAATATCCAGAAGACGGTCGCGGAGTACTACAAGATCCGGGTTGCCGATCTTCTCTCGCGGCGGCGCAGCCGCTCGATCACGCGTCCGCGGCAGATGGCGATGGCGCTCTCGAAGGAACTGACCAATCACAGCCTGCCGGAGATCGGCGATGCCTTCGGCGGGCGTGATCACACGACGGTGCTGCATGCGTGCCGCGTCGTGAAGGAATTGCGCGAATCGCAAACGCGGCTTGGCGAGGACTATCAGAACCTGTTGAGAACCCTGGCAGGGTGATGTGGCCAACCTGTGGATGAAACGGGGGTCGAGATACTCCACATTTCATGCACAGGCTGCGGACAGGCAACAGGGCAGTTACCCGCCTGTCTGAAAGACTCGCAACTGCGTGCCATCTCAGGGGAAAATGGCGTTTTGCACAGGCCCGGGCTGTGCTAAATACAGTAATCATAGAATTCTTAGATAAAAATCCTTGGAATTAAGAAGATGAAGATCATCGCGAAGCGTGAAGCGATCCTGAGCCCGCTGCAGGCCGTCATCGGCGTGGTCGAACGCAAGCAGACGATGCCGATCCTGGCGAACGTGCTGATGGCGGCGAAGGGCGGCAAGCTCTCGATCACGGCGACTGACCTCGAAGTCGAGCTCGTCGCGACATCCGAGGTGGACGTGCAGCGCAGCGGCGATATCACCGTTCCAGGACGCAAACTGCTCGACATCTGCCGCGCACTGCCGGAAGGCACCGAGATCACGCTCACGCTCGAGGGCGAGAGAATGCTGGTGCGAGCTCGAAAGAGCCGTTTCACACTCTCCACCTTGCCTGCGTCGGAATTCCCGACGGTGGACGAGATCAACGCCGAGCAGACCGTGAAGGTGGCGCAGAAGGACTTCAAGCGCCTCCTGGAAAAGACGCACTTTTCGATGGCCCAGCAGGACGTCCGCTATTACCTGAACGGTCTTTTGCTGGAAACTTCGGCGAAAATGCTTCGATCAGTCGCGACTGACGGGCATCGTCTGGCATTATGCGAGGTTGAACTGCCTGAAGGCGCCAAGTCCGGCCAGCAGGTCATCGTGCCGCGCAAGGGCGTGCTCGAATTGCAGCGAATCCTGGGCAATGAGGACCAGATCCTCGCCGTTTCGATCGGAAGTAATCACCTTCGCGTCCAGATAGGCGAAATTCGTTTCACTTCAAAGTTGATTGATGGCCGTTTCCCGGAATATAGCCGCGTGATCCCGGCCAATCCTCCCAAGCTGGTTGCGGCCGTTCGCGAGGATTTGCGCCAGGCGTTGCAGCGGGCCGCCATTCTTTCGAACGAAAAGTATCGCGGCATCCGCTTTGCCTTGAAGCCGAACTTGCTGACCATCCAGGCGCACAACCCGGAGCAGGAAGAGGCCGAGGAAGAGGTCGAGGTCGGGTACGAGGGCGAGGAAGTCGAGATTGGCTTCAACGTCAATTACCTGCTCGACGCGCTGGCGGCGGTCGACGGCTCGGACGTTCAGATCGGCCTCACGGACGGTAACAGCAGCTGTCTGATCAGGGCGGGCACGGACGGCTCGGCCCGATTCGTCGTGATGCCGATGCGCTTGTGATGGCGGGTCCTGCCAACCATCGATGAGCTTGCAGGGACTCGGGCTCCGGGACTTTCGCTGCATCGAGTCGGCTGAGCTGGAACTCCACGGCTGCTGCAACGTGATCAGCGGCGAGAACGCCTCGGGTAAGACCAGCTTGCTCGAGGCGATTTTCTTTCTGGGACGCGGGCGTTCGTTCCGGACCGCCCGGAACGAAACGCTGGTCCGAAAGGGCACGCACGAGCTGATGTTGACCGGCCAAGTGCTCAAGGGCGGGCGCACGGTGCCGGTTGGCGTCCGCTTCGGCCGTGAGGGTATTGAAGCCCGCGCGGGAGGGGAACGCATCAGCAGCCTGGCGGAATTGGCGGGCGTCATGCCCGTTCAAGCCATCGACCCGGAGGTTCACCGGCTAGTCGAGGAGGGCCCACAGGAGCGGCGCCGCTATCTCGACTGGGGAGTGTTCCACGTGGAACCAAACTTCGTGGAACACTGGCGCCGGTACCAGAAGGCCCTTCGGCAGAGAAACGCCGCCCTCAGGTCGGGCCAGACGGCTGCAGTCGTTCGAGCGTGGAACCCGGAACTGGTGGAGGCGGGCGAGCGGGTCGCGGATTTCCGGATTCGGTACCTGAACCTCCTGAAGCCTCACGTCGCAGCCGTTGGCGAGCGACTGCTAGGCATTCCGGTTGAGCTGAATCTGAATCGGGGCTGGGTGGCGGAGTATTCCCTGGCGGAGGCGCTGGAAGCGGCTTGGGTCCGGGACGTCGAGCGGGGCGTGACCCACGCTGGGCCTCATCGGGCCGACGTCTCGATCCGCGTGGGCGGTGACCTTGCTCGAGATCGAGTGTCTCGAGGGCAGCAGAAATTGACCGCCGCCGCGATGCTCCTGGGACAGCTCCGATGTGATGCGGAGCAGGGGTCCGAAGTGGCAGCGCTACTTGTGGATGATCCTGCGGCGGAGCTCGACGCCGGGAACCTCGACAGGCTCCTGAATGAGGTGCTGGACCTCCCGGCGCAGCTCTTCGTGACCGCGCTCGATGCCCAGAACCCGTCCATTCGCGCGCTGCCGCAAGGACACATGTTTCACGTGGAACACGGCATTTTGACGCGTCTGATATAATCCGCCGTCCCCTCGAACCGGGTATCCCATGAGCGGCGCCGACGTCTACGATTCAAGTAAAATCAAAGTCTTAAAGGGCCTTGACGCCGTCCGCAAGCGGCCCGGCATGTACATCGGCGACACCGACGATGGAACCGGTCTGCATCACATGGTTTTCGAAGTCGTCGACAACTCCGTCGACGAAGCCCTCGCGGGCCACTGCACCCACATCGAAGTCACGATCCACGCCGACCAGTCCGTCACGGTGTCGGACGACGGACGTGGAATTCCTGTGGATATCCACCCGGAAGAGGGCGTGTCTGCGGCCGAGGTGATCCTCACCGTCCTGCACGCCGGCGGCAAGTTCGACGACTCGTCATACAAGGTGTCGGGCGGGCTCCACGGCGTCGGCGTGTCCGTCGTGAACGCCCTGTCGGAGGTCCTGCACCTCACGATCTACCGGGAAGGCCATGAATATCGGCAGGAGTACCGCCTGGGCGATCCGGTCTCGCCGCTGGCCATGGCGGGCCCTAGCGACAAGCGCGGCACGACCATCCGCTTCAAGCCCAGCGACAGTATCTTCACGAACATCGAATTCGAGTACGAGATCCTGCAGAAGCGCCTGCGTGAACTGTCGTTCCTGAACTCCGGCGTACGGATCGAGCTGATCGACGAGCGCGACGACCGGCGCGAAAGCTTCCACCACGAAGGCGGCATCCGTGAATTCGTGCGCTTCCTGAATCGAAGCAAAACTTCAATTCACGAATCTGCGTTCTGGTTTAGAGCCGATCGCGACGGCATCGGCGTCGAGGTGGCGATGCAGTGGAACGACTCCTACGCGGAGACGATGTACTGCTATACGAACAACATCCCGCAGAAGGACGGCGGCACGCACCTCGCCGGCTTCCGCGGCGCGCTGACTCGCACGCTCAATGACTACATCGAGCGCGAGATGGCGAACAAGAAGGACAAGGTGCCGACCACGGGCGACGATTCGCGCGAAGGCCTCACGGCCGTCCTCTCGGTGAAACTGAGCGACCCGAAGTTCTCGTCGCAGACGAAGGACAAGCTCGTCTCTTCGGAAGTGAAGAGCGTCGTCGAATCGCTGGTCGCCGAAAAACTCGGTGAATTCCTGCTGGAAAACCCGCTGCAGGCGAAGGCGATCGTCGCGAAGATCGTCGATGCTGCGCGTGCGCGCGAAGCCGCACGCAAGGCGCGCGAGCTGACTCGCCGCAAGGGCGCGCTCGACATCGCGGGCCTGCCAGGCAAGCTCGCGGATTGCCAGGAAAAGGATCCGGCGCTCTCGGAACTCTTCATCGTCGAGGGTGATTCGGCAGGCGGCTCGGCGAAGCAGGGCAGGGACCGTCGCACGCAGGCAATCCTTCCGCTGAAGGGCAAGATCCTGAACGTCGAGCGCGCGCGCTTCGACAAGATGCTGTCGTCCGCCGAAGTCGGCACGCTGATCACCGCGCTCGGCTGCGGCATCGGCAAGGACGAGTTCGACATCGACAAGCTGCGCTACCACCGCATCATCATCATGAGCGTGGACGGCGACGAGCACGTGTTCGTGCGAGCGCGCGACGGGATCGCACGCATGGTGCGCATCGGTGAGTTCATCGACGCGACGATCGAGTCGAATCGGACCACCGGCCACCTCGAAGACGACGGCCACGCCCAGAAAGTGCGGGCCGAGAATGCCGGTGCCGGGGAACTGGGCGACGTCCTGTGCTTCGGGCTCGACGATCGCGGCATCCGGTTCCGTCCGATCAAGGCGGTCATTCGCCATCCGCTGCAGGAAACGCTGTATCGCGTGCGCACGGCCTACGGACGTTCCGTCCGCGTCACTTCGAGCCACAGCGTGTTTGCGCACGAAGACGGCGTCATCCGCCTGAAACGCGGCGACGAACTCAAGCCCGGCGATCGGCTGGTTGCGCCAAAGCGGCTGTCACTGCCGGAAGGCGCGCCTGAGCGAATCGATCTGCTGCGCGAAGTCTGGCAGGGGCGCCGGGCCGACTTGAACGTCTGGCTCCGCGGCACCGCGGTCGAGGACTGGTTCAAGGAGCGGGTTCGCCAACGGCACGCCGACAATCCGCAGATGAATGCGGACCGCGTCGAGATTCCACACGCCGTCGGTCGCGTGCTCGCCGAGCAACGACGTGCCAGCGGCGTAAGCAATCGCGAACTTTGCGCTTCGATCGGTATCAAGCAGCCGGTGACTTTCTACGCCTGGGAGCAGGGCAGGTCCCGCCCGACGCAACCGCAGTTCGACGCCTACCTGCGCGCCGTAGGGGCCGACAGCGATGTCGCCCAAGCCCTGGTGGACGCTGTTCCGAGCCGACTCGAACACACGTGGCAGACGCAGTACACGGGATCCGGCCGCAACGCCGTGCGCAACCTCGTGCACATCGGCGATCTCGAG
>Ga0315283_10001645_pt1 | contig 18139 bp, 14 predicted proteins | sample YL17G09_0_MG_FD_204541 | JGI IMG/M metagenome (GOLD analysis project Ga0315283, IMG submission 204541) | Sediment microbial communities from Yellowstone Lake, YNP, Wyoming, USA - YL17G09_0 | ecosystem: Environmental > Aquatic > Freshwater > Lake > Sediment | place: USA: Wyoming | collected... | reverse complement strand
CTAACTATCAATCTATCTCTACTTGGATAATTGATGTTTCTGGGATCGAATCTTAAAATTCCACCGTAATATAAAACGGTAAATATTTCAATGGCTGATAAAGACGACGCCAATCTTGTTTCAGGAGCAATCCTATGGATCTTTAAGGTTTCCTCTTTTAGCCATGTTGCTTTAGTTTTAAGGAATCTCAGCAAATTATGTCTTCGCATTCTTATCATGCTCTATTCTATAATTTTATTTTACAATCTCATACGAAATTCCTGTACCGCCTCTTGAAATCAACTTCACAGCATGTTTTTTACCATCAATTTCCCCTGATCCGAGCTTCCTGATAAATTTAACCACACCCAGATGCGAAGGATGTCTACCTATCGTATCATGAAAAGCAATAATCCCACCTCTTCTAACTAGAGGGCTTAAACACTTATAATCACATAACACCGAAGAGAACTGATGATCTCCGTCGATAAAAACAAGATCTACGGATCCGTACATCTTCTTAAGCAGCTTAGATGTAGACTGATCGCTGGAATCACTGCATATTATCTTGCTCCTTGAGTCGATTTTATTTGTTGCCAAAAATTTTACGCATTTATTGATATCGATTTCAATGGTCACGACCTTATTAAATAGTTGGCGCCACCCCATATGAGTACCCCCCTGGTCCAAACCGATTTCTATTGCTACGCCATGAAGATTGGCTGAATTAACAACATGCAAAAACTCTAAAAATTCATCTCGCTCCTGGAATATTTTTCCTCGCGAAGGAAAAACTTCAGCGACATGCCATCTGGGCTCCTTAATTGATTTAGGCGCATTATCTATAATGATTAAGTTTGGTATTTTTATCGCGTATTTCTTTGTCCATTCATCAATATATTTACACACTTTTTCCGCTGTTGTCCGTTTTTTCCTTTTCATCACATATCTCCCTTTTTTATTTTGAATTTGCCAGATATATCTGCGTTAGCTCCAGAAAAATATTTCTTGGAAAACTTGGAAAATCACTGCGCTGCCTGTAATAAGCGGTTTCATCTTCCGCTTACCTCCTATTCTCTTAGGTTCATCTCCAGGTATTTCAGTATATCGTAATTTCCTTTTCGCGCACCGAATAGATAATAATGGTTCCCAGCTTACCCATCTACCAATCAAATTTTCCCAATGGGGAAAATTAATTCTTTTATTGATCTCAAGTTTGTAAATTATTTCTTTTTTCCAAGCTCGGAATATAACCATTGCGTCTTTATACTTTCCGCCAAACAACACATTTATTAAAGTAGTAAACATCCAATTACCAAAAGACGTCACCACGTCATCATCGTAACTCTTAGCACCATTGGCGTACCTAGAAACTATAACCATATCATAGCCTTCTTTTATCTTTTTGATTAAAACTGGAATAAAATCTGGCCTTGAATTCCCGTCTGGACTAAATGTTATAACGAAATCCCCCTCAATGTACGGCAGGACTTCACTATATCCGCTTCTTAAACCGCGCTCCTTCTGCACATAAATAAAAAATCCCTGTTCACGAGCCCACTCTATAGTTCCGTCAACAGAGCCGCCGTCTAAGATGATAATTTGATCTACCCATTCTCTTTTTATCTGAGGCATTATTTCTTTTATGCCGGTTATTTCATTAAGAGTAGGGACTAATAAAGTAACCTTCATTTCATTATCCTAACTAATTAAATCTTAAGGACTAATATCAACCAATTCAGCGGGAAAACTGTAATCGTAATAAATCTTCTTCGGGTTCCGTTCATACCTTAGGGCATCCTGAGCGTAATCATTAACTGAGATGAAAACTATCTTGTTGTCTTCCAGCTTCATAATCCATTCTATCCCATTTTTTCTAAGATCCCTTGCAATCATGTCCTTGTTTGTATACGAATCCCAGCTTATAACCGCATTATAAAAGAATGACACCGCTGGACGCACAGGAAGCAAGAACGCCGGAAAGGCGTCCTTGAAAGAATTCATATCCCAGGCAGCCTGACTTAGCTTTTCGGTATTATTATTTAATGAATTAATAATAGTAGGGATCTCCGGATGATGTTTGTTTATTATATAGTCCATGTGGATTTTATTAGTAATCACACCGATGTTTTCTTTTAAGGTAGGCATCTTAAAGCTACTATCTATTTTATAAATAATTTTGTACCCTTCGTTAGCTCCTCCTAATAAAGGTAGAGTTAGTATTATACCATACAAGATTATTTTATTTCTTATCTTTAAGCACTCCGAGAGTATGAAATGCGTTGATAACACAGCCGTAAAAGATAAAATACCTATAGAATACCTGTAAACCCTGGGATCCTGCCAAGTAGTTAAGCACGTTCCCGTAATAACAAGAATTGAAATTCCCAGCCAAAAGGAAAGCTCTAAAAGGATATCCCTATTAACTGCTTTATCCATTCGCGCATAAATCATAAGGAGCAATGGCAAAAAAGAAATCATGATTATCACGTATTTTGCGGCATTAATGCCGGGCCAAATAAAGAAAAAATTCATAAATTTCAAGAATTTCATCGGCTTCAGCACGGAGAATATCTTCAAGAATGCATGCTCTTGCCAGGGAACCCAATTAAAAATTCGCAGCTTACCAGCAAATATTGGAAAAACCGGATCCCCAGTCACAAGAAGATTTTTTAAGTACCATAATGAAGCAAAGAAAAGACCTAATAACAAAATGGTTATTAACTTCCTGTTAAACACAAGATTTAATATTCTTCTTACCGGACTAGGCTGAATTAATATGCCAACAAGCAATACAAATATCGCCACGTATATCAACTGATACTTATTCGCCATTATCTGGGTTAAGAAAAATAGTGCCAGAAAGAAACGGAACAAGCTATCCTCAATTCTGCTTTCCCAGAAATTATAAACTGCGGCGAATAATAATGCGATTACAGCCCCATTTAATATGACCCACTGGTTTGCCCCTGAATAAAAAAAGTGTTCATTGAAAATAATTAGCATAGATGCGGCAAGACCGTAATATCTGTTAAAACGGTAACTGGCATAGCCAAAAACCAAGGCCAAAACCACTACGCGCCAAGAAAGGTCAACTAGCTGAGGGAACAGTGTCTGCTGACCGAATATTGAAATTCCAAGACTATAGGGAACAGCGTTAAAATGAGGGACAAATATTCTGATATCGTTAGTGACGCCCCCAATTAGGCTTGTCCCGGCTGAAAGCCAAAGCTTCTGGGCAAATAAATATGTGGACAGAGAATCGATGTCGATTAAAAAATAACAATTTCTAAATATAAATATTACAATCAGTATAGCAAAAGCGATGGTTGGAAAATCAAAGGAAATATTTTTAGTTATTAAAGCGTATAATTTATCCCTTATATTCCTATTTAGAAGAAATGCATAATTTAGCATTACAACTCCCCACAAGAAAGGAGCTTTATATAATCTTATTAAAGATAAACCTAACAATTCTGCGATTAAGAATATGCTTCCTAGAAGAAATAGCTCTCCCAAATAAATATATCTGTTCAGCGCTACTTTATCATCTTTATTTATAAAACTGTAAATAAGTATTCCCTCAATTATTACAGACAATACATAAATAGTAAACAATCCGAATTGGGCAAAATTCATATCTTCCTCCGGATAGAGCAATAACTTTTAGTTGAAATTATCATTTTTTATGACACCTTTCCTCTCCGCTTCAAAGGTCAATAAAGACAGGAATGATTTTATATTATTTTTCACATCGAAAGGTGTTCTGACTTTTGCCAAACGCTTAAATATATATAAAGGATTAAAATAGAATTTCCTGTAGGCCATGCGGTAATAATACTTTATTGCCTCCTCGGAAACTGTAGGCAGCTGCATAACCACATTTGCCAGGTCGTATTTACTCCACTCCGTGGTTTTGAGGTACCCGTTATTCTTCGCCCAAGCGTACATTTCTGTACCCGGCAAGGGGGTGCAAATGTTAAAGACGGCTATATCAGGTTTAAGCTTTACCGCGAAGCTTATTGTCTCTCTTAGAGTTTCCTCTGTCTCGCTCGGACATCCCAACATAAACATCACCCTGACATCAATCCCTAATTTTTTAGTCATTCTGACGACGCTTCTTGCCAGCTCTAAAGATAGTGGTTTTCTTATATTTCTTAATATCTCCGGATTTGATGATTCCAAACCGTAGCCTATCTGATGACAGCCAGAGCGTCTCATAAGCCCGAGCATATCTTTATCGATAAAATCTATTCTGGACATACAGCTCCAGCTAATGTCAATTTTCTCTTTTATGAGGCGTTCGCAAAATTCCCTTACATTATCCTTAAACGAAGTAAATGTATCGTCATAAAAAGATATTTCCTTTATCTTATAATCCCTCTGCAATAATTTGACCTCTTCCATCAATTTTTTAGCTGAGCGAACTCTTGTTTTCTTGCCGGAAATCCCAGTGTAGCAGAATGTGCACCTACCCGGACAGCCTCTGCTGGTAATCATACTTATAGCCGGCAGGCGCTTGTAATTCCCCAGAGAAGGCTTATATTTATCCATGGGCAACAAATGGTAGGCCGGCAGAGGCAATTCATCCAGATCCTCAATAACTGGACGCGGAGGATTATGGGCGATTTTTCCGCTATCCTTATATGATAAACCCTGGATATCCGGAATCTTTGCAGAACTACTTGCTAATTCATATAACGTATATTCTCCTTCGCCCCTGACCACAAAATCTACGCTAGGATCAGACAATACTTCCTCGGCCATTATCGAAGGATGCGCACCGCCTAATATGATCTTCGCCTCAGGGAGGATTTTTTTAGACAGCTTAGCAATGCCTAAAGCCCCCTCAATTTCAACTGTCGTTGAACTTATGCCGATAAAATCGGGTTTCGTTTTCAAAAGGTAAGAGAAGAATTGCTCAGAGTTGATGTTCTCTGCCTGCAAATCCAGCACATTGACTATCTGACCTTTTCCCTCCAAAAAAGATGCGATATAAGCCAATCCTAAAGGAGGCAAAGCCCGGTCTATCTTTTTCCAGATGTTTCCCTTGCTGATTACCCTGGGAGGATTTATTAACAATATTGTCATTTATCTATTTAATTTCATTTTTAATAAAATAACCATGTGGCACATGTGTAAAATAAAACTTTCGTATTACGGGCGGATTTGCCACGTTTGAGAAAAACTCATCTACGGCTTTTGTCTCTCCCTGCCACGGTATAAGCCCGTATTCATCGAAACAAACTACGCCGCCTGTAACAACCAGCGGATATAGTAATTTCAAAGCAAATTTAGTGGGCTTGTAAAGATCAACATCAAAATGGAGCAAACTAATCTTAAGTCCGGGATTATCCTCTAAAAAGCGCGGAAGAGTATCCTCAATATCACCTTCGATTATACGGCAACGCTCTGTACCAGGAAGTAGATTATCTGCATTATGAAGCTGAACCAAAGTATGTACTTCATTTGCAGTGGCTTTATATCCAGCAGGCGATTTCTGGACAGATGAATCCTGGGCTCCGTCTGAATCAGAAAAGTCACATTCCTTTAAGCCTTCGAAATGGTCAAATCCGAATACCTTCCGATAACGATCGGCTGTACAAAAAGTCTCAAGAAGATTCGCCCATGTAAAAAAGCTTGCCCCTTTGTACACACCAAGCTCTACTATACAGCCGGGAAGATCTATTACCTTCTTAAATAATTCATAATGGGCTAAGAATCGCGGTACATCGCGCCTTAAAACATATGCTGGCCAATTACGCAAAATATCTTCATATGTAAACCCGAGACTTTTAAACATGGACTCTATTGTCTTCCAGTGAAACTTATCACGACCCAAATAATCAAACTTCTGTTGTTGAGATTCCGGTTTCTGCTCCATCAATGTATCTCCTTTCGGCTTAATAGTTGCTGTGCGCTATACATCGCGCACTTGAATTAGTCTACTACGCTCTTTAAAGAGATCCCCGCCATCGGTGTTACAAATAATACCGCTCTCGCTCAATCTAATATCAGCATTTTTTAACCTTCTTCTCATAGTATGCTCATCAATCCTTCCTGAAAATTGTAACGCAGCCAATCCCGGAGCACTCATAAAAGCGCTGAGCAGTACATAACGAGGTCGATAATGTAAAATAAGCCGGATGGTCTCTTCATGCTCTTCTTCGGTCTCACTAGGAAATCCGACAATCATATCTGTAGCAAAATCAGTAAATTTAACGCTGTTAAGAAAACTGAATACTGCATGTATATCATCACTCGTATAAGGTCGCTTCATCAAATTAAGTAAGCGGGAAGAGGCAGATTGTATAGGGAGGCGCAGATTCCAAATGGTTCCGTCTTTAACCAACACTGACAACTCATCGAAGTATCTCAAAAAGTGCGCCGGGTTGAATCCCTGTATTCCGACCTGGACTTTGGGATGTATTGCCTTAAGCTTGCGAATGAGACAAGGAAGGGTAGTTCCTATATCAATGCCGTAGTCACCAACATTATCTGCATGAAGCATCACTTTATACGTTTTATCCTGAGACAAAAAACGCCGACATGTCTCAACAAGATCCTCCTCTGGGAAACTACGATACGGCGGGAACATAAGGCGCTCTGAACAAAATGTACATTCAAAACCGCATCCTTCAGATACATACAGCTTTATTGACTCATCATGAAAGCAGGCATCCTCTTGCGGATGGGCCATCTTAAACGCCATCGCACTATCACATAACTGTTTTTCTCCATAACAAAGAGGAATATCGGCAAATCTTTGTTTTGGCGCACCAAAAAAATCTTCCATCTTCTTACTGTCATCTCGCCAATTGATAATTATCCCTGAAAACTGACTGCGAACATACTGCGGGTCGATATCCGGCAGACACCCCGCCAGGACTACCTCTCTATTATACTCTCGACCGTATCTGTTCGCTTCCAACATGCTATTTTTGCGGAAATCGTTTCTCACGCCGCATGTCCACAACAATATTATATCACTTTCCGCAGGATTCTTTACAAGTTGATGCCCATTAGCAATAAGAAAATCTCTATACCGCTGAATATTTATCTTCCTTATTGCGCACGGATTCAACCCTTTGACAAATATCTTCATACGTCCTCCTGTATCTAATACGCGCTAAGCAAAAGGCCACGACTAAACTATGAAAGCTCCTAACGCAGTATTGCCGGAATATATTACTTTATCGACTTAATCTCGAAAAAATGCAAACATAAAATTAACAGTTTTATCTATGTTTTCACGATATAGCCTGCAGGGGTATTTGTCCATGAGAATTTCTTTATTCTAACCTTTGGCTTATTTGCAAAGAATTCATCTACGGCTTGAGTCTCACCCGTCCATTCATGAATAGAATATTCATCAAATAACATAACCCCGCCACGAGACAATACAGGCCAAATTGCATCTAAGGCCGCCAAGGTAGGTTTATACAAATCGCAATCAAAATGAATCAGAGAAAAACGTACGCCCCTATTTTCTTTAACAAAACGTGGAACTGTCTCTTCAATATCTCCCACAATAATTTTTACCCTGTCTTTCCAAGGTATAAATCTATCGGCGTCAAAAATACGAATCGCATTATTGAGTTCTTCATAGTATATTTCAGGTGAAAATCCTCCTCTAAATTTCTGCACTCCCTCTTCTTGTCTTCCGTCTTCAGGAGAAAGCTCACCAAAGCCTTTCCAATTATCAAAACCATATACTACCTTTGTACGGTCACCTATGCAATACGACTCTAATAAATTTGCCCAAGTCATTAGGCCCAAACCGCGAAATACACCCAATTCGCAAATATCACCTGGCACATCGAGTGTCAACTTAAATAACTCAACATGCGCAAGAAATCGCTTCAATAGCTGTCGCCTGACTAGAACTGGAAATAACTTAACAGCATCAAGAGGGCTTATATTAAATCGTTCGCAGTGTTTAGCTATTTTATTTTCAATATCCTCATCTAATCCAGTTTTTTTAAATCCATCAAATTTCTGCATGCAATTTCTGTCCTTTCTTTAAATTAAAAATTTTATAAGCATTTAACGGTTTTTTGCGTCCGACGTAGGGCATTATAAACTTATCAATAAACACCAAATCCTCTCCCGCAATACAAACTGGCTGCTTACCATTAAACCAATCGCTTTTCAATAAATCATTTCTCATTTGACATATTGATTTATTGCAAATATTTCCCAATGAAAACTGAAGAAAAATGCATGGTAATAAATTACCGTCTGAACTAATAGATAGAAATTCCGTACCCGCAGGACAATGGTCAGATTTTCCTATGTATATGTCCCTATTAATCATTTTTTGACCATTAGGCAAAACTGGGCTATTGATATGCAATTGTTTGATATATTTACCGTCCTCTGGAGTTATAAGATGCTCCTTCTTGCCATCCCACTTGCCCACAGGCTCCGCTATCTGCACATCCATTCTTATCTGCTTATTCTTTACCAATTCATATGCTTTTTTAAAACCATCTGAATATACTGAATTCCGCGTTATTACTATTGAGATCGCAACAAGCAAACCTTCTCTCATTACATTATCAATCGCTTTGATCACGTTTACATACGACCCGGACTTTCTATCGCTGTCGTGCTCTTCTTCAATGCCTGAATCCAAACTTACGGTTATCTTATCAACACCAAGGCTCTTAAGCCATCTTATTTTATCACGATCCATTGCCCATCCATTAGTTACCACGTTAATAAAAGTATCCTTGACACTAATCATTTTCAATATTGCCTCAAGACGATCCGGCTTTGTTATAGCTTCACCTCCCTGAAGCACATAATGAAATACGCCAAGCGAGTAGCATTCATCTATCGACTTCTTTAATATCTCCAATTCTATATCCTTGGTATTGATAAAATTTTCTGCATAACACTTAGAACAGTTCATATTGCATTTGGAGGTGACATCCAAAGAAACAGTTCTCAGGCTTCTTGATACATATTGTTTTTGTCTTTTATGAAGAAGCGGCTTGTCTTTATACATATGACTTAAACAAACTCCAAATGTTACCCTTGCTGATTCCCCTAGGAGGATTTATTAATAATACGGGCATCTATTTCTTTACCTTCATTTTTAATAAAATAATGGGTCTCAAAATACTCCACCAGTCCAATATTGGAATCATTTTGGTGTAACCAATATCTCCTTCAGGATAACTTTTAGTTACGGGCGCTTCAGTAACCTTAAGGTTGCATTCGATGGCTTTGTAAAAAAGATACGGTTCAAGCTCATAATGGTCTAACCAGGTCTGCCAAATATTTATTTCCTTGTTTTTGAAAATAGTCAATCTGAAAGCGCGAAATCCGTTTGTCCCATCTGAAATGGGGAATCTGATTATGATTTTGAATAAAAACGAATATATGCCTGTAGTGATCCAGCGGAATAACGGTATATTAAACCTCTCTCCTCCCGCCATATAGCGGGAACCTTGAACAAAATCAAAATGATCGTGAAGTATCGGATAAAGGATACGCTTGATCTCTCCTGGATTATCCTGATCGTCTCCGCCCAACATTACCGCTACCTCAAATTTATGCTTCAAGGCATAATCTATGCCCGTTCTTATAGCAGAACCTACTCCTCTGTTGCGATCCTGAGATATTACCGTAGCCCCCTCGTTTCTTGCTTCTGAGGCGGTGTTATCCACTGAGCCGTCGTCAACAACCAGTATGTCATCTATCCATCTCGGAGCTTCATGTTTTATGCGCGAGACGACTTTCCCGATCTTTCCTTCCTCATTCAAAGCCGGTATTATCGCTATTATCTTCTCTTCTCTATTTGTATTTATACGGTCTGTCAATTATGCCTTCCTTGCACTTGATTTTCGTTACCCTCTTTACGACCACAGCTGGATTTCCGTATGCCAGAGAATACGGCGGAATATTTTTGGTTACTACGCTACCGCCACCGATTAAAGAGAACTCTCCGATTACTATCCTCGGCAACAAAGTTACATTTACCCCGATCCTTGCACCTCTTTTTATGGTTGGACCTTTCATGCACTTAGTGCAAACCGGACAGGTATCGTTAGCCGTAATCACGCCCGGAGCGATAAAAACATCATCCTCTATCGTAGTGAACTGGGCAATATATACATTGGCGTGGATCTTTACATTGTTACCAATAACACAACCATAATCAACTAAAGAATTACTCCAGATTGAGACATTATTACCAAGTACATTTTCCTCGCGTATCGTCACATTGTGCCCGGTTTCAAGATTATTTCCGATCTTGCAGCCTTGATAAATCACCGTTCCGCAACGAATTATCGGATTATTGCCTATAGCTAGCGCTCTATCTGTAATTTTCCTACCGGTTCTGTATCCAAGGATAACATTTTTATCAACCTTCTTGTTCTTCCCGATCTTTATATCCCTGTTCACCGCTGCCTCCTATTGCTCTTCAAAAATACCTTCCAGTTCTTGATATTATCTATATTTCAAAGACACCGTCTTTCTGCTCTTGAGGGACTTTTCTGCCGCCTCCAGTATCCTGACTACATTCAGGCCTTCATAAGCATCGCTCAGTGGCCTTTTTTTCCCTGATATGCACTCTAAGAAATGTTTTGCCTGGTTTTTCAATGGCTCGGACTGCTCAATCTGGGGAAAGTAGACATCTCCAATACTAACAACAAGCTGATGATCGCTGTATTCGGGGTTACTATCAAGCAGCTCCGTATTCACTTTTCTTTCATATACTTTTAACATTTCCGATTTATTGACATCGTCAAAAACAGCCATCCCCCTTGAACCGACAACACTGATCTTTCGTATCTTCTCCGGAGCAATCCATGTCGCACAAATATTACATATTATCCTCGATGAAAAATGCAGACTCACAAATACCAAATCCTTAATATCATGCTGGATATAATGCTCCCCTACCGCGGTTACTTTGATAGGAAAATCATCCAGTAGATATAGTGCAATGAAAATATCATGGGTCGCCAGATCCCAAAGCACATTCGCATATTTCCTAATCGGGCCCAAGCCCAACCTTTGTGCATACAGATAATACAAACTTCCTAGCTCTTTTTTCTTTATTATCATCTTGAGCTTTTGGATCCCCGGATTATATTTGTAAACATGTCCCACGTGCAAGACAAGGTGATTTTTCTGGGCAATCTCGATAAGTTCACCTGCCTCCCTTGAGCTAGATGTAAATGGTTTTTCTACCAGAACATGCTTACCTCTCTCCAGGCATACTTTTACGATTTCATAGTGGCTGTTCAGGGGCGTAGTAATAATTATGGCATCCAAAGAAGCATCTCTCAAGATATTCTTATAATCAGTAGAAACCTTTACCTCTTGGTAAATTTTCTTTATATTAATGAGATTTTTCTGTTCCAGATCACAGCAATACTTGACTTTAGCTTCCTTAAGATCGTTAATAATCCTCACATAATTTGGTCCCCAATATCCACAGCCTATTATGCCAACATTAATCATTATCACTTTCCTCTCAACTCGTTAGGCTCTGCGAGATTTAAACTCTCAAGCTCTATGATTTTAAAGATTAACCCGATTATAATCCAGAGGAAGATACTGCTTGACGGAGAATCAATCACATCAAAAAAGAAAGCCAATGTATGCCAATACAGAAATACTCCCAAGGCAGCTACAAGAAAACTTCTACTAAATACTGTCTTGCATTTTTTTAGATTCCTCAAGCCGTAAATAAAAACAAAAATATTGATTAACACAAATAGGGTCAAACCGCAAAAACCCATTTTATAAAACACAGTAATAAGATGGTTATGTGCTGGTATTATCTCTGATTTATATCCGAGAGCTACCGGCTTTGTATAGTTCCAAATCTTATATTGCGGATATACGCCAAATCCCCTACCAAACCAAAACGAATTCATCCCAAATTCAATCGAATCTCTCCAGACTACCAAACGCCAGTTAATATTGTCCAGATCAGTTCGATAACTATTTAAATCTCCTAAGTTGAATATGGGTTTAGTTTTGGATTTTGTCGAACTGACCTTATTTACGGACTGGAGATTATTTGTTACCTGGTCATTCCTCTTGAGATTATTTGTTACCTGGTCATTCCTCTTTGAAGATATAAGGCTGGGTTCTTTAGAATCGTATTTTTCAGTAAAAGGAAAGGAAGGACTAATTTTTTTTGAGATAATCACATTTTTTACGAAGAAATTAAGGCTACCAAATTTTTCAAATACTCGGTTTGTCAAAGCATTTGTTGATATAAAATCGAAATAAAATAAGATGCTCGCGGTAATCAAGAAAGCGGGTATAAAATATACCGTAAACCTGATAAACTTCATTTTCAAATTAATAGCTAAGAATAAAATTAAAAAAAGTACTGCGATCCATAGAGAACGCACCCCCATAAAAATAAACATGTAAAAATTAAATGTCAGACACAACAAAGCATACGCTAGGTGAGATCTAAGCTTTAATAATGGATACATCGCAATAATAAATGCTACTGTCATTCCGTAAAATAAACCCAAATTAAAAAATCTTACATGACCCAAGGCCAGAGCAAACACATAAGGGAAACCATGGAGCCCGCGAAAATTATATATATTATACATGCTAAAAAGTACAAACCTCCCAAGCAATAAGCCGATTATGTTACCCGCAACAAGAATATAAATAAACAGCTTCATTTCTTTGAACCCAACGAACATAATTAATGTAAGCGGCAAGAATAAAATATAAACGCAGAGAACAATATCTCTTAAAGCAAATAAATTGAGATTTATAATACCTCGATATAAATAAACACAGCCGTAAAGGAAAAATATAGACAGAACAAAAATAAAGTACCTCGGCAGTCTTTTGCATGCGTCCATTATATTTAATACTATCAATGGAAAACACAAAAAAAGAAGAATCTCGGTTACAAATACTGGAAAAGAACCTATCTGGATATTAAGGATAGAAAATACTCTACCGCAAGCTAAAGTGCAAAATAAATACGTAAATAAAATTATTCTACAGAAATCGAAATAACCCTTTTTGTATTTAACGTCCATGAATTTTTTTTGATAATTTACTGGATATATTGAGATAAAACACCCAGAGCATTATTAATAATAGGTAGACGAATGATAAATAATTCTTATACTCAATTAAGCTAAAATAGGCGCTCACTTTCGGTGAAAATTTAGTCAAGTCGAAATTAAAGAATGACATAAATCCGAAAATTATAGCTGCCAAATAACCCCTTAGGAAATTAGAAATAAGAAGCTTGAAATCGGATTCAAAATAAAACTTAACAGCATTTATAAAATACGCATTATTATTCCATCCGGTCCCCCCCATGGGGGTAAGCGTATTTTCCTGAAGGCTTGTTTTTTCCGTCAATTCAAATGGCAGAATGACAAAAAAGTTAAAAATGCAAAAAGCAAAAACGGTATAAATTATAATTTTTTTATACTTCCGGGGTAATTTCTCACATAATTCAGAAAACCCTAATGCAGCAAAAGGCAATAAAGTAACCAGAAACCTATATCCGTAGAATTCGCCCGCGGTCTTCCATTTCAAAACAATATAAATCGGAGCAAGGAAAGTTAATAGCACCAGGATGATATGGATAAACCTGCGGTGGGAAATTTTAAGCTTAGCCGCTAAAACCATCCCTATGCCGCCTAACACTAATATGGGCATGGTAAATATTACCCCCCAGTCGACACCAAAAAGAATATGGATGAAGTTCCTCATATTCACCAGCAGGCCATCGATACCATGCGCTTGTTTCGAAGAACCGATATAGGCGCCTAGCACCTTGGAATGGATTGAAACAAAATTAGCAATGCTGCCGTAGGTACTTATCCAAATAATCCCCTGGGTAAGAATAAAGAATAAAAGAGCCACCGATAGAAAAACAGCTCCTTTTATAACAAATGCCTTGATCCATCTGCCTCCTTTTTTGCTGCGATGCTCTATATAGGCAAGCAGGGGCAGATATAAAATAAACAGATAAATATCGTTCCATCTGGTAACAAACAGGAATCCGGCTATAAGTCCCAACACGGCGCTTCCGCAAATCGTCAACTTATTATCCTTGAAGTAACGTAACACAAGGTAGAGCAGGAGCACAGAAAAGAAAAATTCCGGGACAACTCCGAATATGGGCCTTCGGAATACGTATACCGGCAAAATAGTCCCCCAGAGCGTAAAAACAACGGTAATATCGCTTATGCTTTGGTCAAAAAATAATAACAGCGTTTTCCTCAAGAAAACACCGGCATAATAGAACATGATAAAGACATAAAAACATAATACTACAAAAAACAAAGGGTCGTATTCATCGAATGCCGCCCCCCTTAAGCTGGAAATCAGATATACAAATGGCTTTGTCAAAAGATAGGGGACAATATAAAGTAAGGTTGGTCCGAATGGCTGGTAAGACATCATTTTCCCGGTTTGCGGATTCATCTCCAGGTATAGTTTATACCGACCCAAGTGATTCTCTATGCCGGTTTCAAAATTATTAACCAGCGAAGCGGTCTGCGCATAATAAACAACATCATCATGCGTATACAAAAGTCCGGTTACGCTTCCCCAGGTTTTAACAAAGAATAAGACATACAAAAATGTAAAGATAATAAAACTCTTTTTAAACAGGCCCATAAGCTTTCAGTCTCTCTCTCCTGTCGTTGACTTTCTTTATCGCTCTTTCAGCAGCCTCAACCACATCGCCAACCTTCACCTCGTCCACGCAAAAAGGGCTGTTGTATTTACAATGATCGAAACATGGGCGACAATCCACATTTTCTTTCATAACCACCTCTGCGCGACCAAGGTTGTATGGTCCGATCGACCCTACTTCTCCGGGACCAAATATAGCTATAACATCAGTGCCTACAGCGGTTGCGATATGCATTGCGCCTGAATCGTTACAAATCAAAAGGTTCATTTTCTTAATGAACGTTGGCAACTCACTAAGGGCAACTTTTATTTTGATAAAATCTCCCTCGATAGGAATATTTTCTCCAAAGCCGCTGGGTTCAACAAAAACGAAGATCTTGCCTTTATGAACCTCCCTGATATGTGCGGCGACTCTTGCGAACCTTTCAAGCTGCCAGCACCTTAACTTCACAGCGCCTCCAGGATGGATACCTACCAGCAAACCCCCACTTTCAACGCCATGGGCTTTTAAAAAGTCATCGCATGACTTTTCCTGCTCCTCCGACACATGAAGAGAAAGTCTGACATCCAGATTTTTTATATTTAAATAATTCAATATACATACCCAGCTATCTACTCTATGCTCGCTATTGAGATCCGAATGGATTATGTCTGTTAAGAAATAACCACCGCCTGTCCAATCATAACCGATGCGCCTTCTCCCGCCAATCAAAAAAGACAATAGATTGTTCCTGATATCACCCCGCGCGTCTAATATCAAATCAAAATTATCTTTTCGCAGCGCCATAATAACCCTTATTAAACCCACCCAATCCCATTTCCATGTCTTATATTTACCCTTGAAGCTTGTCCAGGGAAAATCAAAGGTGATAATTTCATCCAGGCATGGGTCTCTTTTAAAAAGGGCCTTCCCAGTTTCTTTTGATAATAAAGTAATTCTTGCCTCCGGAAAAACGTCATCCAGCGGCTTAAGCACCGAGCTCATCATTACCAAATCACCTATACCCCACAGCTCTAAGATGAGAATCTTACGGACACCGCCAGCCTTTCTACCGCTATTCCTTACCCTGGCAATAAACACAGGCAAACAGAAAAATAATCCCAGCAACGCATTTGATATGAATATAAATATTTTATTCTTTCTCAACAGCATCGCAACCCTGCCACATCTCTTATGCCATCAAGATATAACCTCTCCAGCATTGACATTTCCCGTTCAATGGTAAACTCTGAGGATACCTTGCCATAACCGCTCTTCCCCAACCCTATTGCTTTTTCAGGATTCAAACATAAATATAGAATACTATTTGCAAAATCCTGCGTATTTGAAGTATCCACCAGCAATCCGTCCTCCCTGTCCCTGATTATATCTTTTATACCTTCAATATTGGACGCTACTGTCGGCCTCGATAATGCCAGTGCTTCAAAAAGAGCATTCGGGCAGCCCTCTCTGAGGGAAGGCATCACAAATATGTCCATTTCCTCTAACTCTGCAAAAACATTGTCGGTCCATTCCTTAAAGACTACTTTTGTATCAACCCCCAACTGCCGCGCTTTCATCTTCAATCTTTTTTCTTCAGGCCCTTTCCCCACTATTGTAAAGCGGGCATCGGGAAGATGCCGAAGGATTAACGGCATTGCGCTCACGAAACGCTCCAGCCCTTTTTCTCCGCTTAACCTTGATACTGTCCCGATTAAAGGTTTACCTCGCCTCAACTTCTCAAATGGCCAGTTATTATTCCGGTACTTATCTGGAATATTAAACCCTAGATGTACAACCTCAACTTTCCCGGGATCCCGGAAACCATCAAAAATCACTTCTCTGCGCAAACCTTCAGAAACTACAACCGTCTTTATAAAATAATCCTTTACCACGGCATTCATAATTTTATAGAACGCTTTCTTAAGCATTGAGTTATTCTCAGGTATGACCTTTGATTCAAATAACGCATAGATATTCTTGATTCCGGCTAACCTTGCCGCTATGGCTCCCAATATATCTGACTGTATGTCAAAGGTGTGAACAATATCAATATTATTAATCAAAAAAGACTTTCTCAACTCAAAGATAAACGGCAAAAGCATCCGTTTCTTAAGCCAGGACAAAACCACCAGGTCCTCACTCCGGATCCCTTCACGGAGCAAATGATCCTTTATCTCGTTCTCGACCTTAGAACAGAACAATATTACGACTTTGAATTTACTCCGGTCCAGATATTTGTAAAGATTACTGAAATGGCTGTTTTTGCCTCCGGGTTGATTTAAACTTGTACAAACCAAGGCTACTTTTATCTTTCTGCCATTATTCTGCGTATAATCCATCAATGAAGGTTCTATTTTTATAACCTTGTCTTTCATTAGGAGCAGCAAAGAACCAATCAAAAACTTTATTTTTAAAGCAAAGATGGCCATTAATATCCTATACAGCGGCCTGTTACCCTTGTAAACATAATAATCGAACCAGGTAAAGCTTTTATTTATCAGCTTTCGGGGAAAAGCAGGTAAATCCAACGCTGCCTGCCGCCTCTCCATGTCACTGTTAAGCGGCTGATTCAACAAACCCTGCTGCACGCATATACGGTATAAATCTGTCCCCGGATAGGGAAAAAATATAGAAGTAAAATGCCAGTCTGGCAGGCATTGTCGGTTGATGCGGACTGTTTCTTTAAAATCAAGAACTGTTTCTCCCGGGATCCCTACCATATTAAAGAAACAGATCTTAAATCCATACTTTCTCGCCAGCTTGGCAGCGTTAATAATATCATCATTGGAATAGTGCCGTTTGAGTATTTCATTGCGCACTCTTTCACATCCGGATTCCAGGCCTATGTTCACAAATCTGACGTTACACTTCTTCATTGCAGCAAATAGGCCTTCCAAGTCTGCGTTGGGAACAATCCTTATGTTTGCTCCGAATGAAATCGGCTGTCTGAGTGTCAAGTTGAAACGTTCCAATTTAGAGCATAACTCCATAGCCCATTCTGGATTTACGGCAATTGTTTCTACTTCCAGATAAATCTCATTCTTTATAGGAAATTTTGACACCATATCCCTGATTTCTTCTACTATATTTTCCGGGGACCTGAGCCTAATGTAGTTTCCCGGCGCAACTTTTCTTAAGGCATGGTTGCAGCAATATGTACACTGGAATGGACAACCCCTACCTAACAAAACCGAATACCTGGCGCCTTTTGGCTCTATCCATGCATCCCACATATTCCTATCAGGGAACGGCAAACTGTCAAGATCCTGCAAGAAAGGCCGAGCAGGGTTTTTCTGAATACTATTTTCTCGCTTAATCCAAAGATTAGGTATTCCGGAAGGCGCTACTCCCTTTTCCAGTTGATAAACCAGTTCCAGCACAGGAAATTCGCCTTCACCAATACACAAAGCGTCAAAGTCATCCGATAAAATATTCTCGGGATTTAACGAAACGTGAGGGCCGCCGATTAATAAATATGTATCCGGATAACGAGTTTTAATGTATTTGGCTATGCCG
>Ga0315283_10001644_pt1 | contig 18143 bp, 15 predicted proteins | sample YL17G09_0_MG_FD_204541 | JGI IMG/M metagenome (GOLD analysis project Ga0315283, IMG submission 204541) | Sediment microbial communities from Yellowstone Lake, YNP, Wyoming, USA - YL17G09_0 | ecosystem: Environmental > Aquatic > Freshwater > Lake > Sediment | place: USA: Wyoming | collected... | reverse complement strand
TCAGGGGTTAACCCAGCCTGGGCTGTGACGGCATTGGCATAAATAACGGGAAAATCCGCCTGTTCATCGGTGGCACCCAACTCAATGAACAGATCAAAGGTCTGGTTTAGCACCCGAACTGGTTCAGCGTCCTTCCGGTCCACCTTGTTGATCACCACAATTGCCCGGTGACCCATCTCGAGGGCTTTCTTGAGCACAAAACGAGTCTGGGGCATAGGACCTTCTGCCGCGTCCACCAACAACAGGACTCCATCCACCATGTTCATCACCCGTTCGACCTCGCCACCAAAATCGGCATGCCCGGGTGTATCCACGATGTTGATCTTCACCTGTCCCTGGATTTGGTCATCCCAAATTTCAATGGCAGTATTCTTAGCCAGGATGGTGATGCCCCGTTCGCGTTCGAGGTCATTGGAATCCATCACCCGTTCCATCACCTGCTGGTTTTCGCGAAAAACGCGGGCTTGCCTGAGCAGACCGTCCACCAGTGTGGTTTTTCCATGGTCAACATGGGCGATGAGGGCAATATTGCGTAAGTCTATTCTTTCAGTAATCACATTCTTATTCCTGCATACGAACAAAAACCCCGACCAGTGAGGTCGAGGTCGATTTCAGTGGAAGGCAATCTTATCAGAGAGAAGGCATTTTGAACAGGGTGCAGTTCAATCTCCCACTGTTAATGCCAGGTTGTGGATCCACTTGCGCGAAAAGAAGCGGAACAACCCTAGCAACCATTTGGCGATTTCCTCAGACATTACCAGTAGGTACACCCAGTATACTGGTAAATGAAAAATGAAAGCACCAATAAATGCTAGTGGGACACCCACCACCCAGATGATGAGCCCATCCAATATGAACGCAAAGCGTGTATCACCACCGCTGCGAAATATTCCGACAAATAAGATCATGTTGGATGCCCTAAGCCATAGCAGTAATGCCAGAATGGTAAGCACCTGGTAGACATAATTGAGCACTGTGGGCGATACGTTATACAAGGAGAGAAGCAAATCTCTACTTAATAGGATGATCAACCCGATCAGCACCCCTCCCAGAACACCCAGGGTTTCAGAGCGGGCTGCATAACGGAAAGCCTGCTCATCATCCCCTGCCCCAATGCGGTTTCCGACCAAGATGGCGGTCGCATGCCCTATCCCATTGAAAACCACCAGCGCCATCTGATCTATGGATGCGACAATATTCATCGCCGCAATGGAATCCGTTCCCATGCGGGCGTAGACTATGCTGTAGGCTGTAATCCCCAAAGACCACAGTATCTCGTTTGCCACCACCGGTAGGACTGGCTTGAGTACCCGGCGGGCAAACACCCGATCGTAACTGAATAACTCATTTAACCTACCAGCTGCAGGCAATTTTTTACGGTAAGTCAAAAAAAGCAACCCGGCGCATTCCACAACACGCGAACAAATCACGGCGATGGCAGCCCCGTGAACACCCATGGCCGGGAAACCAAATTTGCCGAAGATGAGGGCATAGGAAAGCAGGGCATTCAGCGAAAGCGCAGTTAGCGTCACAAAAAGGGGTATTTTCACATCCCCGGTGCTTCGTAGTACAGCAGAAAAACAGAATGAGATCGCATACAAAATAAACGAATAACCAATGATGCGTAGATAATCGCTACCAAGAGCAATAACGACCGGGTCTTTTGAATAAATGCTCAAAGCAATTTCTGGAAAAAACTCTGCTATGATCAGAAAAAACGTCGCGACAAATAATCCCAGGGTGAGCGCTAACCCGAGAACTTTGCGGATATTGAGGATGTCTCTTTTTCCCCACAGCTGTGCGGTGAACATGGCGGAACCGCTAGTGATGCCGAAGAGCACAAGGTTTAACAGGAAAAAGATCTGATTCGCCAGTCCAACCGCCGCCACCGGGGCAGCACCCAGCTGACCGATCATGATCACGCCTACCATGTTCAGAGATGACATGATTAGCACCTGGAGAGTAATTGGTAAGCCAACCTTTATTAGACGGCGATAGTATTCTTTGTCACTGAAAAAACCAACGAATGCTCCCTGGTTTTTTCGACCACTGTTTGAGGACAATCGGACTCTCCAATTCCTGAGTATTGCTTCCGGGACTAGTTACGCAATTCTAACAGGCATCAAGAGAAACTGTTAGTAACGAAAATCTAAGCATTGTTATACAAGATACTATTCATAGTAGAATATTGAAAGATTGTAAACTACTCAAATCAAAAATGATAAACGACCTAACACCTACCACCACACCAGACGTCGATGACATCACGAATGTGCTCTTCAGCCAGATCATGAGTGTGATGGGTCTGAAGCGTCCGAATTTAATCACCCGGGTTCTGTTTCTTTTACTCAAATCTCCGGTAAAACGAATGTCCAACATGCTGGTGGAGCTGGACCAGAATATCGCCCAAAAAGGACGCAGCCAGGCAGCCCAAGAGTTAATGAGACACTTCGTCACCAGTGTAGATGTGAGAGGGGCAGAGAACATCCCAGAACACGGCCCACTCCTGCTCATGTGCAACCACCCTGCAGCCTATGATGCCATCATCCTGGCAGCCTGCATCGGTCGGGATGACCTCAAGATCCTAGGTTCTGATGTCGAGATCATTAAGAAATTCCCAAATATTGCCAACCTTATCATACCTGTCCCATACCAAATCCCGTCACGTTTACAAACCGTCAGAGCATCCATCCAGCACCTGAAAAACGGGGGAGCGCTGCTGATCTTTCCGCGTGGAAACGTGGAACCTGATCCAGCTGTATCCCCTGGCGCTGAAGAGAGCCTGAATGGTTGGTCCCCTAGCCTCGAGCTTTTTTTGCGTAAGGTCCCCCAGACAATTTCCGTGGTTGCGATCGCCAGTGGGATCTTATCAGAAAAATGGTTCAAGAACCCGTTGATCAAGTTATGGAATAAGTACGAGCAACGCCAAAAAGTGGCCGAGATCTTCCAGGTCGCAACTCAGCTGATCACCGGGAGAAAAACAACCTCCACCCCCCTTGTCAGCTTTTCCCTTCCCCTGTCCATCGATGACCTGGGAGGGGAAGGTATGCCTGAAGGCACATTATTAGCCAGCCTGGTCGAACAAGCCCGGAGATTATTGGCAGATCACCCCCATCGTTAGACTCAGGGGTTCATTTCATACTCGTCCTTTAGCGGATAGACCTGGTCGGACCACACCCGGCAAAACCTTTCCGGGTCCGTATCCGGCCTATGGATCATCTTCAGGCAAAACTCCATTTGTTCCCTGGTTGTGCTGGGCTGGCTGTAAAGTTTTAATGCGAAATTCGATAAATCGCGCACCATGAAATCGAAAATCTGGTCTACTAAGTCGGCATCGATTGAATAGATATTCGCGTTTTCCAGGATCAGCTGGCCATAAACCACCTGGGTGAATGCTTCACCCAAAGTTAACAGGAAATCCGTATCTTTTATCTGCTCAGGGCTGGGGGTTGCCAGTGCCAGCATGGCTTTGAAATTATTCACCTGTTCAGCAAATACCCTTACATTTGGAACGCTATGGCGCTCAAATATCGGGGAGTAATCATGAAATTGGATTTTGCTCAGACCTTTAGCTGGACCCTGATGGAAGAGAAAATCGTCATTTTTGGGCGCATCCTGGCGGGATATTTCGGGATAGGTTCGTGGGAAGAAGAAGTAATTGGCTATGAATTTAACGATCAGGGCGATATTTACATGGACTGTTCCCTCCAGCTTGGGCAAAGCATGGATATCCCTGGTGGCCATCTCAAAATACATATCCTTCTCGAAGCCCTTGGCGGCGATGACATCCCACAGTAAGTTGATCACTTGCTCGCCCTGGGTGGTCACTTTCATCTTGACAACCGGGTTATAAAGCAGGTAGCGCCTGTCATCCATGGTGGCTATGCGCATATAATCGGCTGCTCGCAAGGTAAATAACTTCATCCCCACCAACCTGGCATACGCTTCGGTGAACATCATTTTGACATGCGGAAATTCCGTCACCGGCATGCCGTATAACCTGCGGTAGGCTGCATGGTGGATGGCTTCATAAAAAGCATGGGTGCATATTCCAATCGACCCCCACCCAAGGTTGTATTTGCCAATATTTACTGTATTCAGCGCAGCATCCCAGGCTGCCTGCCCTTTGGACAGGATGTCTGCTTCAGTGACCGGGTAATTATTCAGAGCAAAATTCGCCACATACGATTGGCTGTTGGTCACGTTGCGGATCAGGTCATAACCTTTGTGGCGGTAATCAGCCACAAAGAACACATATTCCCCGGATGGCTGGATCTTGCCGAACGTTGAGACCATGGGGGCCAGGTTGCCATTCCCGATGTAATACTTCTCCCCATTGGCAAGGTAGGTCCCATCCGGATGGGATGACAGGCTCATCTCGGTGGAATAAATGTCCGCCCCATGCAGGCGTTCGGATAAACCGAATGCGAATACTTCACCATCATCTAATAAACGAGCAGCCATTTGCTTCAGCGCCTCATTTTCGCTCTGCCAGATGGGCCCCAAACCCAGGATCGACACCTGCCAGGTATACCAATATCCCAACCCATAAAATGCCAGGATCTCGTTGAACTCACAGTTTCGCCAGGTATCCCAACGGCTGTCTTCTCCGCCATATCCGGTTGGGGTTAACAAAGTGGCGAAGATCTTCTCCTTTTTCTGAAAATCCAGAAAGTCAGCATACCAGACGCGGGCCCGGTCATCTACTTTGAGCTTTCGTTTCCCCTTGGACTCAAAGAATTGGATCGTTTTTAACATAACTTCTTTTGAGCGCTCATCGGGGTAGTAACGATTGTGCTTTTTCGGATTTAAGAGCAAGGAGACCATTGTGATTTCCTCCTAAGCAGAGCGAGTCGGATGGTTAAATGTTATCCCAGGCGGTCAAAAAGTCAATACTGTGGAGGTGAGATTCATGAAAAATGAACCGATGGGTCTGTGTACATTTTGAAAATTATTTGACTTATATTATTGAAGATCAAGGAACTATAAATTTTAATGTCATTATGCAAATATTGTGCAATAATAGTGTAAAGATATTTTACACAACAATCCAGGAGGCATGTTATGAAAGATTACAGTGATAAATCGTTCTGGTTAGCCACCTATGGTGACTATCTACCCAACCCACCGTTGCTGGGTGACTTGAAAGTCGACATTGCCATCATTGGGGCAGGGTTCACTGGTCTTTCCACAGCCTACAACCTACGCAGGGAAGATGCAGGGCTATCGGTCGCGGTGCTCGAGGCCGAGGTGGTGGGCTTTGGTGCCAGTGGGCGCAATGGTGGATTTTCGATGACCCTGTTTGGCCTTGAACCGGCAGTGACAAAAGCTCTCTTTGGTCAGCAAAAAACTGTCGAGGCTCACCGTTATATGGAACGCTCGGTGGATTATGTGGATGAATTAGTTAAAGAGCACAATCTCCAATCCGAGTACTGGTTTCCTGGTTTCCTGAGAGCTGCCACTACCCCTGGGTATGTCAAGCGCATCCAGCATGACCTGGAAATATTGACCTCCATGGGGATTACCGGCGTATCATGGATCGAGGCAGACGAGATCAAAAAAGAGGTAAATTCGCCTCGCTTCCTGGGAGGTTGGTGGGAGCCACGCTCGGGTCTGCTTAACCCTGCTAAACAAGTGCGGGAATTAAAGCGGATCGCCATCCAATATGGTGCGCAAGTATATGAAAATACACCGGTAACAGAAATACATCGTGCCGAAGATTTTATATTAGCAACTCCCCAAGGCAAAGTGAATGCCAAGAAAGTCATCTTCGCTACCAACGCGTACTCACATTTAATTCCTGAGCTAAAGCGCAAGCAAGTGCCGGCTTTTACCCATATGGTGGTAACCGAGCCCCTGAGCCAGGCTCAGCTCGAACCGATTGGCTGGAAGAATCGCCAGGGAATCGAAGATGCCCGTAACCTGGTACATTACTTCCGATTGACCATCGATAATCGCATTACCATGGGTGGGAGTGATGTCAGCCTGGCATACGGCGGGGATATGGACCATGATATGAATCCGCAGACCTTTGCTATGCTTGAACAGGACATCCTGTGGCTGTTCCCTCATTTAAAAGGCATCCAGATCACCCATCGCTGGGGTGGACCGGTATCTGTCCCACTCCAAATGGCACCTGCAATCGGTTTTATTGGTGACCAACGCGCCATTTTCAGCCTGGGTTGTGTGGGGCATGGCGTCTCGATGACGCACTTAAATGGTCGCACCCTGGCTGACCTGGCACTGGAACGTAAAACCGACCTGACCGATGTGTGGTTCGTGAACCGGCACATGATCCCCTGGCCTCCTGAGCCGATCCGCATGGCAGCCAGCCAGCTCATCCGGGGCTACCTGAGACTGGAGGATCGAATCTACGAGAGACATATTTCGAAAGAAGTGTAAAACAAAAAACGGCGTGCTCCTGTTTTCTATTGGAACACACCGTTTTGGGTCATACTAGATTTATACTATCTAAATACACCTTCTCTGGTGATCATCCCTCGTAGCGTTCCAGGGTTAATCTCTTCGTTCCTCTCTCAAAGGAAGCAACGTATTTTTCGTATAGCTCAGTACCCAGAATCCCTTCGACTCCGGAAGCAGTAAACGCCATTTCGAGCAATGGAGGCAAAACTCCGCAGCGCATCATGTGTGTTTTTCCGTATATGTCGACTGGGATCTGGTAGACTTCAGTCTCAAACTCACCCACCATCGGGTAGAAATCCATTTCTGTATCAACCGGCTCCAAACCCACCAAAGCCTCTTTTCGCAAGAAATTTATCTTCGCACCTGTATCCACAAACACATTATGCGTCTCGCCATTCATGTGGATTTCGGTGTATGGTACATCCATGATTGTCTCAAGAAGAAGAGTTATTGGGGAAGACCGAAATCGAAATTCACTGAAAGTGATCATACTTTCCCGGGTGTTAATCTGGAAATACAGGTCTTTGAGCACATCCATACCCAATAAGATCTCGATGGGGACACCAATAAACTGGCTGAGGTATTCTGGTGAGATTTTCATGAAATTCGGTGGTAAGGTAAGTTGCCTGCCCAAGAAATCCCAATGTTCCTGCGTCCCGAAACTTGTCTGCGAACCGGTATCCAACAAGACCAACTGTCCAAGGAAATCAAAGACAAGGTGTCCTTTGACGTTTGGTATTAGCCTGAAAGATTGTCGCTCTGACATGTATTTTTTCTGCATATAAGCATCCGAGTGGGAGCGTTTTCGGTCAAGCTCATCCATACCGTTCACCATTCGCTGAGACATGGATTGGTAATGCATGTTCGTCTCGTGATTAATGCGATTCTGGTGGGTTACCAGGATTTTATTGAGTAGCTCACCTGCCTCCTGGCGCTTGCCTTCCTTCTCCAGCCTGAGGGCTTCAGAAGCCCGGTCTCCTATTTCCGCGTTTGCATAACGTTCCATCAAGGATACATCCTTTGGAGCACTTTCCGATTGACCTTTGTTGACCATGCGGATAGATCCTTCGGATACCAGCTCAATCAAGCGACCATTCTCATCCTTTGCCCTCAAGTTAACCTTGAAGGGTAATTCAGTATTTTCCTTATTACCAGGGATGGTTAGTTTTATATATAACTCACGACTCTTCCCTGCAGATAATGATCCAAGGTAAACACGCAGCTTACCTGGCTCAGGGCACTCATTTCGCCAATCGCCTAAAAGGGAGACCAGTAATCCTTCTGGATAGGTCAGGGTAATTTCAACTTCATGAGCAAGGATTGTCATAAGTTCCTTAAACACGCCCTTGAATATCTCAGGAATGTCCCGTGAACCTTCAATGAACCTGAAAAGTCCTTCTCCCTGGTTCGCCATCTCCTCGAGCAGGATTTGATCGTAATCGCTGCCGACTCCAAAGGTGGAAGTTGAGACACCCCTGCGTGCTAGTTCCCTGGCGTGTGTAGCTAACTCTCGAGGATCAGTGATACCTACATTAGCCCGTCCATCTGTTAGTAACAAAGAGTGTGTAAACATTTTGGGGTCGACCCATCCAGCTATCTGTTGGCAGCCAGTTAACCAGCCATCACACAGATTTGTCATTCCACCGCTACGAATGGACGAAATACTTTTTAATAACACCGGTTTACTCTCTGCATCGAGTAACGTGCTGGGGAAATGGACCCGAACTCGCTCATCAAAGTCGACCAAAGCGACTCGATCTTTTTCGTTCAAAATGCTTACGATATGGTTGGAAGCCGCCTTTACATATTCAAGCTTCTCTCCAGCCATAGAACCAGAGCGATCAATCACTAATGCAAGATTTAAAGAAGGCCTCTGGTATGTTTCATCTGTTTTCGATGCCTGAATTGCTACTTCCAAGAAGCGTTCCGATTGTTCACCACAGGGTGTTAGCTCTTGGTCAAAGTTCATTTGTACAGATATTTTCTTTTCGGTCATACAAACCTCCCTTTCGTAATTTATAAGAATATTTTTCTTGCTAATATTATTAATTCCTCCAGACGTTTCTGATCATTTGGCGAGAGCGGCTCTCGTACATGGATTTCGATCCCCCGGGCAAGAACGATGCGCTGCCAGCTCTCTGATGGGGTACCTGCCACATATCGCACTTTTTCATCGTGTCTGTTGGGTGGTGCCTGGATTTTTCGGGGTTCCGGGTCACGTGACTCTGATTGTGCATTGAGTAGCCGCGAAATATAATCAAGGGCTTCCGTCGAGCCTGGTTGGACTGTTTTGCTCTTGAATGCAGCATCCAATGATGGCTTGTTCTCGTTTTCAACCTTACGGCTTTCCAGCACGGATTGCACCTGTTGAGGCGTAAGCGAGTTGATTTGTTCACGGATTTCTTTTAGTGGCAGATAGTTCTTTTTCAGCTCCTGGATTAGCATTAACCTTTCAAGATGGTCTTCGTTGTAGTATGCGAATTTACCACGATTAATTGGCTCTGGTAGCAGCCCTTCTTGCTGGTAATATCGAATTGTTCGCAAGCTTATGCCGGCCTTTTCAGCTAATTCCTGGATCAGATACTCATTCTGAATCATGATCGAGCAGCAACCTTCCTTTCAATACATCAAAAATCATTATAGTTACAGTAATACTGTTATTATAACACCAACTGTGTGATTAGTCAAGTTATTTTGCTAACTGAGTTTACTGGGGCAAACTATCTTCGTGGTAAACTAAATATCTATGTTGAAAAAGCAAAACCAAAATGGGTAATTACACAGCAACTGCTTTCGCACACCCAAATATAGCCTTTATCAAATACTGGGGTGACATCGATCCTGACCTGCACATCCCTGCCAATGGGTCCATTTCCATGAACCTAAGGGAGCTCTTCTCCCGCACCAGCGTGAGTTTCGATCCAGCTCTGGAGCACGATCAATTCACCCTGGATGGCAGGCCGATTGATAAAACTGGTCTCGAGCGGGTCAGGAGTCTTCTGAAAAAGGTGCGACGAATGGCTGGGATTGAATTATTTGCTACCGTGGAAAGCCACAATAACTTCCCCATGGGTACAGGGATTGCCTCCTCCGCATCCGGTTTTGCGGCATTGAGCCTGGCTGCTTCGAAGGCAGCTGGCTTGAACCTGGACGAGAAGGCCCTATCCTGCCTGGCACGCTCTGGCTCAGGCTCTGCCTGTCGTTCCATCCCGTCGGGGTTTGTTGAGTGGCAGGCAGGTGGGAACGATGAAGAATCCTATGCATTTTCAATCGCCCCTCCCGAGCACTGGGATTTGGTGGATTGCATCGCCCTGGTGAGCCAAGACGAAAAGCCGATCAGCTCAAGTGAAGGCCATTACATGGCAAAAACCAGTTTGCTGCAGCCTGCCCGGGTCGCAGATGCTCCCCGTCGATTGTTTCTCTGCCGGCAGGCAATCCATGCGCATGACTTTGATGCACTTGCAGAGGTGGTTGAATTAGACAGCAACCTGATGCATGCGGTGATGATAACATCCACACCTCCCCTGTTGTATTGGCAACCTGCCACCGTGACGATCATGCAGGAAGTTGAATCCTGGCGAAAAGATGGACTGATGGTTTGTTACACGGTCGATGCTGGCCCAAATGTGCACGTGCTATGTTCAAGAGAAGTTTCGGGAGAAGTTACGGATCGGTTACAAAAATTATCAGGGGTACAAAAAGTGCTAGTAGCTCATCCAGGTGGTCCAGCAAACTTCGAGAATGGATATTCCAATACTTAAACCTATAAGCTTAAAATCGATTTAAGCCGATTAGCCTTAGAGTTTGGTTAGAATTGACTTGGAATGATAGATTCTGACTGGATGCATCCACAAGGAAGGGATATAATTTGTTTTTTACTAGAATAATCATTTACAACAAATGCGACTGATGATTAATAAAGGAAAAGAATGACGGCACAGTTAATAATCGAATTTATAATAACCTTAGGGGCACTAATTTTTATTCATGAACTTGGGCACTTCATTGTCTGCAAGCTTTTAAAAATTGAAGTCGAAGAATTTGGGTTCGGAATACCCCCCAGGGCATTAACGCTATTCACCCTTGGCGGGACTAAATTCACGCTTAACTGGTTACCTCTAGGTGGCTTTGTAAGACCGAAAGGGGAAAATGATCCATCGATCCCTGGAAGCTTTGCTTCGCACAATCCTTGGAAACGCATTGCAGTTTTTTTGGCAGGTCCCACCATGAACCTGCTAACTGCAGTGGTCTTGTTCATCGCCATCTACGGTATCATTGGATCTTTGCCTGACCGGAACCGGGTGCAGCTGGTGGATATCGCACCAAACTCTCCTGCTTCTGAGGCCGGATTAAAAGCTGGGGACATACTGGTAAGCATCGGTGGTACAGATATAAATGCGATGGATAAAGTGAAGCCAGTGATCTATGCTAACCTTGGTAAACCACTGGATTTCACTTACCAACGAGATGGTGTCGCCCACCAGGTTACTGTTACCCCACTCACTAATCCCGGCAGCGCTGGCGCAGTGGGTATCGTTATGAGCTACCCAATGATACCGTTCACAATTGGGGCAGCCATACCTGAAAGTTTTACCACGCTACGTGACTATGTAAAGGAATTATTTTCTATGCTTGGTCGGATCATCCAAGGCCAGGCAACTGGTCCCGAAGGACGCTTGGTAGGGATCAAAGGCATGTTTGACTTATATTCTTCGGTGCGGGAAAGTGCTGGCACACCTGGTGTGCCTCAAATCGTGAATGTTATGTTGTTCATCGCCAGCATCAGTATATCGCTCGGAATTATGAACCTGCTTCCCATCCCAGCCGTGGATGGTGGCCGGATCCTGTTTGCATTACCCGAGATCATCATTCACCGCCGAATCCCACCAAAATATGAAATGGTGGTGAATTTCGTCAGCTTCGCCCTGCTCATTGTTCTTATGATATTTATTAATTTGCAAGATTTCATCCACCCAATTAATTTACCGATCCCATGATTCCTGATGATATTTCCATTCCAAAACCAATCTCTTTCACGAAAGTGATCGATGCATTACTGGATGAAAGGACACCTTTTCACCCGCGCTACTTGAACCGCCTAGCTGCCCTGGATCCAGCAGATATAATTTTATTCGCAGAAGCCTGGCCCAAGGTGTTACTGCGTCGGCGTGAAGCCATCCTTGAAGATATTGAAGATATTCATATGGCGGATGACCTGCTGTGTTTCGAGGAAGTCGCCCGTCTGGCTTTAAAGGATCAGGCGCCCAGTGTGCGCTCACGGGCAATCCGCGTTTTACGCGAGTATGAGCTGGTTGACCTGTTGCCTGTGTTCCAGGATATAGCCGAGAATGATCCAGATGCAGACGTCCGAGCGGATGCAGCTGCTGGGTTGGCAACATACATATACATGGGAGAAGTGGAAGATATTTCTCCAGCAAAATTGAAGCGGGTTGAAGAATGCCTGCTGAGGCTGATGTCAAGCCAGGATACAACCCTGGTCAAGCGCAAGGCACTTGAGTCTTTAGGCTTCTCTTCGCGCAAGGAAGTCATTTGGCTCATCGAAAACGCATACAACTCCGACGATATGGATTGGGTGATCACAGCCCTGTATGCCATGGGTCGTTCAGCCAATACACGTTGGAAACCCCAGGTGCAAGATATGCTCACTCACACCCAGCCTGGAGTTCGTGCAGAAGCTGCAAGCGCTGCGGGTGAGTTGGAAATCAGGTCAGCCAAACCCTTGTTGCTAGAACAACTGGAAGATTCCGACTTCGATGTCCGTATGGCTGCCATCTGGGCACTTTCCCAGATCGGGGGTAAGAGTGTGCGGGAAGCCCTCGAAAAACTCCTCGAAACCACCGAGGATGATGAAGAAGCTGATCAAATCGAAAAAGCCCTCGATAATCTCGATTTGTCTGAGGAAATGCATGACCTTGCAATATTAGAAATTCCAGAGGATGGTGACGAACCTTCAGAAGATGATTATGAAGATTTTGACAACGATCTCATCTCTGAGGACGACGAAGATTGAGCGAATTATTCACATTATTTTTTAACAATCTCTTTCCAATTCTGCTGGCAGCCTGCATCGGCTTTGCCCTGGCAAAATGGCTGAATATCAATCCTCGACCTCTTTCACAGGTCGTTTTTTACGTTTTCAGCCCTGTCCTGGTGTTTAATTTGATCATGAATAGCAAGCTGAGCAACCAGGATATCTTGCGTACCCTGGTATTTGCCCTGATATTAATGGTCTGTATTGGGCTGCTGACCTGGTTGATTGGCGGTGTTTTACGATTCGATAGGAAACTGATGGCGGCAGTCATGATCACTGCCATATTTATGAACGCTGGCAATTACGGTTTGCCCCTGACCAGTTTTGCTTTTGGTGATCAGGCACTCGCCTTCGCGAGTGTCTTCTTTGTCATCAGTGCTTTGTTAACGAATACCGTTGGCATCGTGATTGCCTCGTCTGGTTCTACCGGTGTGCTTAATGCCATTAAAGGGTTGGTGAAATTTCCTGCAATTTATGCCCTGTCCCTTGGAATCCTTTTTCTCCAATTTGGCTGGAAGTTACCATCCGGGTTGGATCGCACGGTAACATTGCTAAGCAATGCCGCTATCCCGTGCATGCTGGTCCTGCTTGGGATGCAGCTGGTGAATATTCGCCTGGATGGTCATGTCAGACCCCTGATACTCACCAGCAGCATGCGCTTGTTGATCGCTCCCGCGCTTGCTTTTGGGCTGACCAGGCTGTTTGGGATGACCGGACCAGCACAGCAGGCCGTGGTATTGGAAGCAGGCATGCCGGTGGCTGTTCTCACCACAATCCTGGCGACAGAGTTCGATGTCGAACCCACCTTTGTTACAACGGCAGTCTTGGTCACTACGCTGCTTAGTCCATTGACATTAACCCCATTATTAGCTTTGCTGGGAGCATAGAAGGTTATCTATATGCTACAAAAGGAACCCTTCACTGAAGAAGGTCAATCCCGCTTACATGCTATTGTTGTGGGACGAGTCCAGGGGGTCAGCTTTCGTTACTTTGTAGTTGAGTTAGCAGAGAGCCTCAATCTAAGTGGATGGGTCCGTAATATGTGGAATGGTTCTGTCGAGGTAACAGCTGAAGGGTCCTATCCAAATCTTGAGACTCTATTGCAAGCACTACGCGAAGGGCCACCCATGGCAAGCGTGGATGATGTCTGTTTTGAATGGCAACCTTACACGGGTGAATTCAAGGATTTTCAGGTAAGAAATACAGTCTGACCGATTTTCATGCTTGCGTAAAACCCAACCCGCGTTCTTTCAATGAAACAAATCTACCGCTGCCTACGATAATGTGATCCAGCAGCTTAACATCCAACAGCTCACCCGCCTGCAGGATGGCTCGCGTTATGGCGATGTCATCGGGGCTTGGGGTGGGGTCACCAGAGGGATGGTTATGGATAACGATGAGGTTGGAGGCATTTCGGCGTATGGCAGTTTTGAAGATCTCAGCTACGCGTACCTGGGAAGAGTTGACGGAGCCTCGATATACTGTCTCGATATGCACCACCCGGTTGCGGGTATCCAGCAATAGCACCCGCAATTCCTCTTGCTCCAGAGCGCTCATCTCATACTGGACCAGTTCAGCTGCATCAGCTGGGGTGTGTATCGCAGGACGTTCTTCAGGTGCCTCTAATACCAGTCGCCGTCCAAGCTCAATAGCAGCTTTAATCTGGGCGGCTTTGGCAAGCTTGATACCTTTTTGGCTGCTCAATTCATCAAAGGAGGCCCGGTGAATACCGGAAATACCCCCGAAGGTCTGTAACAACCTTTGACCCACCTGAACTGCTGTCTCACCCACCATGCCCACCCTGAGCAGGATTCCCAGCAACTCTGCATTGGTCAATGACTGCGGTCCAAGCTTTGCCAACCGCTCCCTGGGGCGTTCCTCCTCCTTCAAGTCCTTAATCGTATAGATATTTGCATCCGAACGGCTCATACCAGACCACTCCTTATTTGGTAAATAGAAAAGTGATTATTGATTCCTGTGCTCAATGCTATAATCATATATTGGAGAGTGATATGAATCTTGATCCACAGACTTTAAGTAATCTTATCATGGGAGGTGCTGCCTGGGGGGCAGCATTCCTGGTGGCATTATGGCTGAGTTTGATCATTTGGACATACCGTGATATCCACTCAAGGGCGCGCGACCCACTTCTTCGTATCCTGGCAGTCATCATCGTTGCTCTCCTTTTCCTACCAGGTATCATCGTGTACCTCATCTTACGTCCACCCCACACTTTGGAAGAGGAATACCAGCATTCCCTTGAGGAGGAAGCACTCCTGCAGTCCATTGAAGAAGTCCCCCTGTGCCCAGGATGTGGGCGGCACACAAAAGAAACCTGGACAGTTTGCCCGAACTGCCACACAAAGCTAAAAAAAACATGTCACCAATGCCACAAGCTGATGGAATTATCCTGGAATCTGTGCCCCTATTGTGGTACGCCATCACCGGGAAAGCGCAGGGAAAACTTGACCTTAGATGACATCATCGAGGAAACCCCACTTTATGAGGAAATCCCGCCTGAGGATTCTGAAGGACTGGATGAGTTTTTAGAAGGCGACTCATTAAATACAAACGACGTACCTTAGGGTACGTCGTTTTCTTCTGTTTCTTAGCGTTTTAAGGCGTCCCAACCAGCATAATTGGCTGTCTCGCCCAATTCTTCTTCGATCCGCAGCAATTGATTGTACTTGGCGACCCGATCTGACCGGGCAGGTGCTCCGGTTTTGATCTGTCCCATATTGAGTGCCACTGCCAGATCGGCAATGGTGGTATCTTCTGTCTCACCGGAACGGTGCGAAGTGACTGCTCGCCAGCCAGCCCGATGACAAGTCTCCACAGCTTCGATCGTTTCTGTTAGCGTGCCGATCTGGTTCAGCTTGACCAACAGGGCATTAGCAGCTTTCTCCTTGATTGCCCGGCGTACACGCTCGGGATTAGTGACCAACAGGTCGTCCCCGACAATCTGAATCCGGTTACCCAATTCCTTGGTCATAAGCACCCAGCTTTCCCAATCGTCCTGGGCGAGTCCATCTTCAATCGATACGATCGGATACTGGTCAACCCATGATTTCCAGAATGCCACCATCTGCTCGCCGGTAAGTTTTTTTCCTTCTTTCCGCAGGTTGTAAAGGCGGGTATCTTCGTCAAACAGCTCAGATGCTGCCGGGTCTAAGGCGATCCCGATCTGCTCGCCGGCTTTATACCCGGCTTTCTCAATGGCAATCAGTATGACTTCCACAGCCTCACTGTTGGCTTTAAGCGCCGGGGCGTAACCACCTTCATCACCAACTAAAGCAGTGTAACCTCGCTCTTTAAGTACAATTTTCAAGGCGTGATAGATCTCTGCACTCCAACGCAGTCCTTCTGCGAAGCAGGATGCGCCGAGCGGCATGACCATAAACTCCTGTGCGTCGGTAGATTGCCAACCGGTGTGTGCCCCACCATTCAGGATGTTCATCATCGGCACGGGTAACACGTGGGCATACACCCCCCCAATATATCGGTATAAAGGCAGACCAACGGAGGCGGCAGCAGCCTTTGCCACTGCCAGGCTAGTACCCAACATGGCATTCGCCCCGAGCTTTGACTTATTGGGAGTGCCATCCAGCTCAATCAAAATAGTGTCGATCAGCTTTTGTTCAGTGGCATCCCAACCACTCAGCTCCTCGTAAATGGCATCATTGACATTATCCACTGCCATCGTAACGCCTTTCCCCAAATAGCGTCCCTTATCACCATCCCGGAGTTCGAGCGCTTCATGCACCCCCGTGGAGGCACCTGATGGAACAGCAGCCCGACCCTTCGATCCATCCAGCAAAACGACTTCAACTTCCACGGTTGGATTGCCACGCGAATCCAGAATCTCTCGCGCCAATACTGATTCAATTAATGTATCCATGTTTAACCTCAATTCCTTTGATTTATTTTTTACTCAATTTTCTAGAGTTTCTGCTATTGTGAAAACAGCCACTATTTTACCGCAATCAGGCAATTTTGCCACCCAGAGTTTATTCAATCCCAGCCCTTTGTTTGACCGCCCGCAAAAATGCAACGAATAAAGGATGGGGTCGGTTCGGGCGGGATAAGAATTCGGGGTGGAATTGGGTCCCGACCATGAAGGGATGGTTTTCCAGCTCTGCAATCTCAACCAAACGACCATCGGGAGATATGCCAGAAAAGAGCATTCCATTCTCCTGCAGGATATCCCGGTAGGCATTATTCAGCTCAAAGCGGTGCCTGTGGCGCTCTTGTACAATAGTCTGTTGGTAAGCATCAGTTACCAAGGTACCAGGCTGAAGCTCACATGGGTATAAACCCAATCTCATCGTACCACCCATATCAACAACGCCACGTTGATCTGGCATCAGGTCAATAACCGGGTAGGGTGTGGACCGATCAAACTCAGTAGAATTGGGCTCTTCGGTCTTATAGATCATGCGTGCAAAATCGACTACCATAAGCTGCATCCCGAGACATAACCCAAAATAGGGCACTTTGTTTTCCCGGGCAAAACGAGCCGCCTGAAGCTTGCCTTCAGTACCCCGGGAACCGAACCCGCCTGGAACCAGGATGCCGTCAGCTTGCTTTACTTCCTCCCATCCCCGTCCTTTCTCCAGCTCTGCTGAATGCACCCACAGGATCTCCACATCAACATCCAATTCCAATCCAGCATGCTTTAGGGCTTCACGCACGCTCATGTAAGCGTCATGCAGCTCGACATACTTACCAACCAGGGCAACCTTGATCTTTGGATGAGTCTGACTGACCTTTTTCACCAATCCTTCCCAGGCAGCCCAATCAGGACTACGCCGGGCATCCAAACCAGCCCGTTTGAGCAGGAAATCTCCTACCCCAGCTTTTTCCAATATCAAAGGCACTTCGTATAAATTTGGTGTCGTGACCATAGGGACCACAGCTTGCCTCTCTACATCACAGAAAAGGGCGATCTTATCGCACAATTCTTCACCCACTGGATAATCCGACCGCGCTACAATGACATCTGGAGAAATACCAATTGAGCGCAGTTCTGCTACCGAGTGCTGCGTGGGCTTTGTCTTTAGCTCATCGGTTGCACCAATGTGGGGTAACCAGGTGACATGGATGTATATCGTATTTTCACGGCCAATATCTGAGCGCATTTGGCGGAGAGCTTCAAGAAATGGCAGTGATTCAATATCACCCACCGTTCCACCAATCTCCACTAACACAATTTCTGCACCAGTTGTCTTAGAAACCAACATGATCCGGCGCTTTATTTCATTCGTAATATGCGGAATCACTTGAATGGTTCCACCAAGATAATCACCCCGCCTTTCCTTGGAAATCACTTCAGCATAGACCTGACCACTTGTGAAGTTGCATACCTTGCTCAAGCTGGTATCTATAAAACGCTCATAATGGCCTAAATCCAGATCAGTTTCTGCTCCATCATCCAAGACGTAAACTTCACCATGCTGGTATGGGCTCATTGTTCCGGGATCGACGTTTATATACGGGTCCAACTTTTGTGCGGTTACATTAAAACCACGTTCCTTTAATAACCTGCCAATGGCCGCGGCTGTCACGCCTTTCCCGACTGAGCTGACCACACCACCGGTGAAGAATATATATTTGGTCGTCATTGTGCCCTCCGGTCTGTTACCGATAATAAATATTGGAATTCATATTA
>Ga0315283_10001642_pt1 | contig 18147 bp, 14 predicted proteins | sample YL17G09_0_MG_FD_204541 | JGI IMG/M metagenome (GOLD analysis project Ga0315283, IMG submission 204541) | Sediment microbial communities from Yellowstone Lake, YNP, Wyoming, USA - YL17G09_0 | ecosystem: Environmental > Aquatic > Freshwater > Lake > Sediment | place: USA: Wyoming | collected... | reverse complement strand
TAATTGCAAGCCAAGGAGAACTCAAGCCAAGTTTGGGTTTTGGCTGCTTCCTGGCTGGAATCGCTCAATTTGTTGAGGAAGACGGCCTTGTATCTTCTCTTCCGCCATCCCTCGGAACTGTTGGAAAAAACTGATCTTGATGATCTTCGTATCTGGTCGGTTAGTGAATATTTCTCCTCCTTGGGGAAGGTCTTAGAGATTTCAAAAAAAGACATGGCCACATCAAAGGCCTTTTTGTAAACAACCAAATCCCTCACATTCCTAATCACCTCTCCCATCTACTCCTGCTCCCTTCCGTTTTTTTCTTCCCTCTTCCATCTTCCCTCTATCTTCTATCCCAGCCCCCCAATTCTCTCCCCCCTGACCTCTTTCCGGAAACGGGTGCTTTTTTTGCTTATTTCCTCCCGGTTTTCCGCGGTGAGGTCATAAAGCTCCGTGGCCGGAGATCCGTCGCCGGGGAAAAGGTCGTCCAGCCATTCCGATCTAATTTCCTGACTTGCCAGGGTTTTCCGTTCCCACTTCCCGGCCATTTCCAATGCCCCCTCCGTCCCTTCCCGATTGAAAATCTCGGCCAGAACGGCCATGGGCAGCGTCGTGCCGGAGAGGCAGGCCAGACGGGCCTCCCGGACGGCATAGGCATTGCCGTTGATCGCCAGGGTTAAACCCCCGGCGCGGTTGACCTCCTGAAAAACTTGCACGTCCGTAATGCTGTCACCGGCATAAAAAGCTTGAGACAGCGGCAGGTTATGGAGAGTTGAAATCTTTTTGAGGGCCAGGGCCTTTTCCTCGCCACCCACCGGGGTAATCTCAGTCAAAAGCCGCCCTATCCCCCAGGAGGCGATATCTTCCCAGAAAATCCGGTTTAGTCGTTCAATACACTTTCGGTCCTGGGACTCGAGGTCCTCCAGACTCCCGGCGTCAGCCGGCCAATCAAAAAGCGGCAGGGCGGCGATTTCCTCCTCCAATTCCTTCAGTTTGTCTATTTCCAATGGCGATATAGGGAATTGATCCAGGGGCGCTGCCGTAGAGAAGGCCTGCTCTTCCGGGTGGCCGATGGCCCGGCAGAGGGCGAGAATGTAGGGGGTATAGCTGGTGCTGATGATATAACAGGGCATCAGGGAGGAGATGTAGGCCAAGGTCTCCTGGGCTCGGGGCAGCAGGAGGATATGGTCTCGGGAAAATTCTTCCATGTCTTTCTCGGTCACCCCAAAGGCCTTGAAAAAAGGGAGGATCAGCTTCAGGGTATCCCCGGCCCGATAGCCCGGGCGCTTTTCCACGTCGGCCAAAAAATCATCGTATTTGCTCACCCGGGGAAAAAACAGCTCACCCCGGGGCAGGAAGTGGCCGGCCAGTTCCATGGCGTTGTCGTTTTTGGAAATGGGCCCTTCGCAATCAGTGGCAAAAAATCGGTTCGGCATGGGAGTCCCTCTTTAAGGCGTTCGGCGTTCGGACGCGTTTGTTTGGTTTATTTCGTTTTTTCGTTTACAAACGGACAAACAAAATAATTATATGAAAAAATACGCGGCTATGGGAATAAAAATATATTTTCTGGCAGCAATTTGGTAAAGTTTGGCATTCGCAGGCCCGGGGCGTACACCCCGAAGAATGAAAACCGCGGGCGTGGGAGCCCGCTCTGCTGAGGTTAGCCGGGCCTTCCAGCTTCCCAGCAGAGACGGCTCCCACGCCGCCGGAATAAGGAGGATCCTTTGAGCCCGGAAGACGAAGTCCCTGAAAATCTAGAGAACCCTGTTCCCCGAAAACAACGATTCAAACCCTCGGTGCTGGAGGTAATGATCGGGAGTCTGATATTGTTGGGAATTTTGTATTTGGTCTACCTGGTCCTGTATAAGGAAACAGGCGATACCCGAGGAGTGGAGGCCAGAATTAAAACCCTGGAAGCCAGGATAGATCAACGGGGATTGGCTCTGGAGAAAGGGTTGGAAGGCTTGAAAGAATCTTCCCGGCAACTGGAAGCCCGCTTGAAGGCCTTGGAGGAACATCGGAAACAGGTGGACTCTCGGGTGGAGGGTCTGGCGGCCAAAGTGGCCTCCGCCCCGCCAAAAGCCGCGACGGAGGAAAAGAAACCCGCCGCTTCCGGCCCCGGAAAGGAAAAAATAGCCCATAAGGTCAAAAAAGGGGAAACCCTGGGCGTCATCGCCAAGAAATACCGGGTTAGTACCCAGGACATCATCCAGTGGAATAAATTGCCCCCGGGGAAGGCCCTTAAACCGGATGAAAAACTGATTATTTATTACAAAAGGTAGGAAAAATTCCCCGGGGAGCACCGCGAAGGACGAAAATATCGCATCTATTCGTTGTTTCGGAGGGGAGGGGTTAACCCCCTCCCGAGCTTGGGAATCGAGGATTCAGATTATTTTCAGGGGCGTGGTATATGCCCGACTGGGTGCGGGAGGGGATGAACCCTTCCCCTACACTTGAACCCTCGAACCTGTTTTTAGTTATTTTCGGAATAATCGAACGCCTAACCTCGAATGAAGAACAAACCTCCATTTAAACATTCGCTGTTGAAAGTTCGATGTTCGACGTTCGTCTTTTCAGCGCCCCTTCATGATGTCTCTACCGCCTGATCCCAGGAAACCGAAAAGACGTCCCCGCCGAACCTTTCAGTGCCATTGCTGCGGGGAAGGGGAGGAATTCTGCTGGGTCTGCCCCTGCGGTTTCCAGATCTGCCGCGGGTGCCTCAATGAAAACGCCTGGGGGATGACCTGCAACGGCATAACCTGGACCTGTCCGGATTGCGGTAGGGACCGAGGGTTTTAGGTTTATTTGGTTTATTTCGTTCATTTGGTTTGTCTGGTTTAAACCCTTTTTAGAATTCTTACTCCCACAAATCACATAGAAATTGTTTGACTTGTTTGGGTTTATGAATACAATGGGGACCCGTAACCTAAATGTGCAATTTTCCGCGAAGCAGCAGACTGCTTTTTCATTGCCGGCCCCTCACCGGCAATGAAAAAATAGGTATTCTCTGCGATCTCTGCGCGCTCTGTGAGAGATCGTCTTAATCTTTATTTTCCGAATTGATGTTTTGGAAAAGGCCGACATGAACCAAGGGATCCTGATCATCGATGATGATCTCAACTACACCCAAATCGTAAAGCAATTTTTGGAGGCCCGGGGTTTTCGGGTTTCCATTGGGATGGACGGGGCTTCGGCCCTCCAAAAGTTAAAAGCGGAGATCCCGGAATTAATCCTGTTGGACCTCAATCTGCCGGATATCTCCGGAAAGGAATTGCTGGCTAAGATCAGGGAAAACCATCCCGAATGCGCGGTCATTGTGATTACCGGTTACGGCGGCGAACAAATTGCCATAGAGATGATGAAGGCCGGGGCCATCGATTTCCTTTCCAAACCCATTGAACTGAAAATCCTCCTAGAGGCTATTCATAATACCCTGAAATTGCGGAAATCGCGACTCGAGGAACGGGGCGATGAAAGCTTACCCACCCTTGAGAATTTTTTCCCCTTCCTGGCCCATGAGATCCGCAACCCCCTTCACGCCATCGGCGGGGCTTTGGCTGTGATCCAAAGGCGCTCCGATTTAAAGGATGAACCTTTGGCGCAATCCATCCGCATTATCAAGGAAGAAGTTCACCATCTCAGTGAATTCGTTCAGGAATGCCTGGACTTCGTCCGCCCGCCTAATAAAAAATATTATACAGAAATCGACATCAACGAAGTCCTGTCGCTGGTATTGAATATCGTCCGGCATATTTACGAAGAATACTCGTCCAAAATCAAGATTCGCCGGACGGCAGCCTCGCAAGTACCCAAGATACCGGCTAATTATGAAGAGATCAAACAGGCCTTGCTCAATATTGTAAAAAATAATTACGAAGCCATGCTCGAAAATGGGGGCGAACTGGAGGTTCACACCTGTTTCCATCCAGCGGACGGCGGGTGGATTGAGATTCTGTTTAGCGACCAGGGCCAGGGCATCAAAAAGGAAAACCTGAAACACCTGTTCACTCCCTTTTTTACGACTAAATTAAAGGGCACCGGACTGGGGTTACCCATCTGTCATCGGATTATCGTGGATCGCCACCAGGGGCAAATTGCCGTTGAAAGTCAGGAAGGGCAGGGTACCCGGGTGACTGTGCGCCTGCCGATCCGGCAACAATGAAACCGACCATCTTAGTCATCGATGACGACCCCAACGCCCTTTTTGGGCTCAGCCAACTGCTGCTGGACGAGGGATATGGGGTGATTTCGGCCAACAACGGCCGGGAGGCCCTGGAGGTCTTGAAGAATTCGTCGATCGATGCGGTAGTAACCGACGAGAAAATGCCGGATCTTACCGGCATGGAACTCCTCTCCCGAGTGCAGCAGGGGGAAAGCAAGCCCCCGGTCATACTGATCACCGCCTACGGTTCGGTTTCGCTGGCCGTGGAGGCCCTGAAGCAAGGGGCTTTTTACTTCTTTGAAAAACCACTATTCAACAACTTAGACCAGTTTTTGGCTATTGTTCGCCAGGCCGTAAAGGCCCAGGCCATGGCCCGGGAACTGGCCTCCCTCCGGCGGGAGGTGATCGAAAAATATTCCTTTCCGAACATTATCGGGCGGCACCCCTTAATGCAGGAGCTCTTCGAGGTCGTCGGCCGGGTGGCTCAAACCGAGAAGTCGGTGCTGATAGAAGGGGAGAGCGGCACCGGCAAGGATTTGATCGCCCGGACTATTCATTTCAACAGCCTACGGCGGGACCAGCCTCTGGTTTCGGTGAACTGCGGGGCCTTGACCGAGACGTTGTTTACCAGCGAACTCTTCGGGCACACCAAGGGGGCCTTTACCGGGGCGGTCAAGGATTCCATCGGCCGGTTTCAGGCCGCCGAAAGAGGCACGCTGATCCTGGAGGAGATAGGGGAAATTCCTTTTCATCTTCAAAAAACCTTACTCCGGGTATTGGAAGAAAAAGAGTACGAACGGGTGGGCAGCAGTCAGCCCATCAAAATGGACGTCCGCATCCTCTCCACCACCAACCGCAGCCTGCGGGAAGAGGTGGCCAAGGGGAATTTTCGGGAAGACCTTTATTACCGGATCAGCGTGGTGCCATTGAGAATCCCGCCCTTGAGGGAACGGGTCTCTGATATCCCTTTACTGGTCCATTATCTTCTGAGAAAGTTTCAGGAAAAGGGGGAAACGGTCAGGGTTGAGCTCGCCGTATTGGAAAAGCTGAAAGGCTATCCCTGGCCGGGCAATGTGCGGGAACTGGCCAATGGGATCCAGCATATGATGGTTTTTTGCCGGGGAAACCTGATTTCTTTAGAAGATCTGCCCCCTTACCTGACTTCCGGGGAGGCGGCCGATTCGGAGCCGGCCGCCGGAAAAATTCAACTAATGAAGATGGTTTCCGAATTGGAACGGAAATGGATCCTTTCGAAGTTAAAGGAATCCGACTGGAATAAGGAGAAGGCCGCTCAGCAACTCGGTCTGACCCGTAAGATGCTCATGAACCGGATGGCTAAGCATAAGATTAAAAATCCCATGGAGACCCGTCCCCGGGGTTAATCCTGGCAATGAAATTGCATGTTATTTTGTGTTAAACCTCCAAGCTTGGGGCGGGCACCCGCGAAGCATGAAAATGGGGCAACCCTTCGTTTTTTCGTAGGGGAGGGTTTTATACCCTCCCGAGCTTGGGGATCGAGGTTTGACAATTTTTCAGGAGCGTTTTAAATGCCGGACCGGGTGCGGGAGGGGATGAACCCCTCCCCTACACTCGACTGTGAAAGCTAACAGGGGGATTGCTTCGTCGCTTCTCTCTTCGCGATGACCAGTAATCCCGATTTTTTCATGCTTCGTGGGTGCCGCCCACGCCATGGGGGTTTTAATATTAATTTATTCAAAGGGTCGTGTTGTTTGGCTCTTTGATTAAATTGGGGGTTTGACCTTTGATCCAGTCCGAAAATTCCCTGTTGCTGGTTGATCCTTACCAAAATCTCCTCCATGCCTACCGGATTCTATTTGAGCAGGTAGGCCTGCCGGTGGAAACAGCGGGCAACCTGGAAGAGGCTCAGAGGAGCTTGAAGGATAAGGAGTATGCCCTGGTAATGGCGGAATTGTTCCTCCCGGACCTTAAGGGATTGCATTTCTGGCAGGAAACAAAAATCAGCTATCCCGAAACCTACCTCATCCTCATGACCGATGCCCAAGTGGACGAGGAGGGCTATGAGCGTATCTTCAACTCCGGCGCGGATGACTTGATTATCAAGCCTTTTCCCCCGGAAAAACTGCTGGTCCATGTCCGCCGGGGATTGCAGCACCGGGCCTCGATCCTCAGACAGAAAAAAATGGCCCAACTGACCCTGCTGGACCCGATCTGCGTAGCCCAGGATTTGATCATTCTTAACCATGATTACTTCAAGCGATGTTTTCGCCAGGAAATGAAACGGGCCCGCAGGCATCAGGATCCCCTTTCCCTGGTGATTATCAAGGCCGAGACCGTTGGGCTGGAGAGGGATGGGAAAAAAGATTTTCTGACGGAAATGGCCCAATTATTAAGCAGATCTACTCGGGAGGAAGACGTCATCGGCCGGGAAAACGGCGGGTTCGGAATCCTTCTCTATAAAACCGGCCACGAGGGGTCCCGGGTACTGGAACAACGGCTATCCAATCTTATTCAAAATCATCGGCCCTTCCAATCGGAGAGGCTCCAATCCCTTGTCGAAAATTTGCAGATTCAATCATTTACCTACCCGGAGCAGTGGAAGGTCCCCGAGCCCTTCTCCCGGATCGCCAGCGATCTGATCCAGGAAATTCCATTCCATTGAAAGAAAGATGGAAGCCATAATTAGATGGAAGAGGGAAGAGGGAAGAGGGAAGCGAAAAAAATACTGGAAATCTGGAAATAATGTAGCACAGCCGCCCCCGGCTGTGTCCCAGTCCGCGTTTGGAATCCACCCAAGATGTAGCGCGGATCAATCGCAGCGGATCCACCGTTCCTTCTGACTATTGAAAGGCCAGAGGAAGACACCACCTTTTTTTTTGCTTCCATCTTCTATCTTCCCTCCCTGCCTCCGTGGTGAAAAAGCATCCGTCGCCTTTTTTTGCTTCCATCTTCCATCTTCCATCTTCTATCTCCCATCTCCCCATTATGCCAGCCTTCCCTTTTGGCACATCTATTTAACTAATTGTTATAGTTTTATTTTTTAATAACTCTGTCCATTTTGGTCAATTATTTGACCCATAGGGGATGAGGAGTCATTCCATCCAGCCCGCGCCCCAATCGCCCCTATTAAAAAATAGTAAATAAATTCAATTATATAAAGATAAGGAAGGAATGGTTTGCCGGATTGGCATATCTTTCGCATAGAAGAATAAATTATGCTATTTTTTGGAATAATTCCTACAAGATGAGGCTTTTATGAACAACATCGCCAAAGCCATCCTCATTCTGGACGACGAAGCGCCTGTATCCTGGGCCCTCAAGTCGATACTGGGCATGGAAAATTATCAGGTCTTCATCGCCTCGACCCTGGAGGAAGCCGGACATATTTCGGATGATGAGGCCCTTTCCGCCGTGATCACCGAGTACCGGCTGGACCGTGATTATACCGTTGAGACCATAAAGAAATTAAAGGAAACTCTGCCCGGCCTTTATATCATGATGCTCACCAATAACGAAGTGGATGAGCGGGAATACGAGGAGATCATCCGCGCCGGGGTGGATGATTATTTCTTAAAGCCCTTCTCCTTCAACCGGATTTTACTTCATCTGGAAAAGGGACTCAAAAGGGTGGTCTGCTGAATTCAAAATGAATATTTCAAAGTGCAAAGTGTAAAATGAAAGATGGAAGGCGACAAAAAACTACTCGCAATGACAATCGGGTTTGAGAGTTCAAAGACGTAGGGGAGGGGTTAATCCCCTCCCGCCCTCTGGACCACATCCGAGGGCGACTGGGTTGCGGGCGGGTGCAAAACCCGCCCGAAAAAGACAGAACGATAATTTTTTCGAAATAATAAGAGGTTAACTATGAAAAATTGGAAAAGCAAGGTTATCGGGTTCCTGCTTCTATCGCTGCTGTCGCTGCCGGTCCAGGCCCAGGGACCCCAACCCGGGTCCCCGGCGCAGTCCGGCCAGGGACAGCCGCTGGTAGACAGCGGCACCTATGTGATCGGACCCGAGGATGTCCTGGACATCTTCGTCTGGAAGGAAACCGAGCTTTCCCGCAGGGTTCCGGTCCGGATGGACGGGAAGATTTCCATTCCCCTGGTCGGGGAATTGCAGGCCGCCGGCCTGACCCCGCTTAAGTTAAAAGCGGAATTGATCGATAAGTTAAAAGCATACGTGGAAATACCGAACGTGACGGTGACCGTCATGGAGGTCAACAGCTTTAAGGTGTATATCTCCGGCCAAGTGGCCAAGCCGGGTGCTTATACCCTGCGCTCCGAGACGACTTTTTTACAGTTTATTACCATGGTCGGCGGGTTTACTGAGTGGGCCAACCAGCGAAAGATCTTGTTGCTTCGAAAGGAGCAGGGAATGGAGAAGCGTTACACCATCAATTATAAGAAAATCATCTCCGGGGATGATATGAGTCAGAACATGGTTCTCAATTCGGGAGACACGATTATCGTTTCGGATTAAAAAAATGAACCAAATAGACCAAACAAACGGACAAAACGGGAAGGGGTGGAGATGAAAAAAACACAAGCAGTTAGAATTAGTCCTTTAATCCTAATCATGCTCCTGGGAATTTCCTCAACTGTTCTGGGGGACGTGCAGGAGCATATCTCCAAACTTCACCCTTATGTCAGGGTTCAGGGGTTATATGACGACAACATTTATCTAACCCAGGATAATAAAACCAGCGACTTCATCACCACCATCACCCCCGGCTTGAAGTATAAGACCCAGGGGCCGGCCTATAATTTTGACCTGGGGTTCGACCTGGGAATGAATTTTTACGCCTCCAACCCCGATCTCAACTATATCAGCTATAACGGGCACCTGGATACCTCTTACTCCTTAACACCCCGCTGGACCGTCAAATTGTACGATAGCATAATCCGCTCCCGGAACAACCTGCAAAGCTATACTCTCCCCACCGCCACCGGGCCCCAGACGGTCACTTCTTCCAGCACCGGCCAGGGCCTGTATCTTCAGAATGTCTTCCAGCCCGCCCTGGAATATAAATTCGGGCGGGAAAATGTGGCGGCCTTGAGCTACCTCAACAATATCTACCGGACGGAGGGGGACAGCAGTTCGGGCGACTACACGCAGAACGCCGTCACCCCCCGCCTGACCTATTGGTTCGACATCCGCCAGGGGATGGCTTTGGATTATACCTACACCAACGCCAAGTTAACAGATCAGCCCGACTGGGTTGGGAATAATCTGGGCGGCCGGTATCTCTACCGGTTCAACCCCCACACAACGGTTTTTGGGGAGTATCGCTACAATAACTTTGATTACGAGTTTCCCGGGCGGGACTATTCGGTCCAATCCCCTACCGTCGGCGTCGAGCATGCCTTCAGCCCCAGCCTGAACGGTAAGGCCCAGTTCGGCTGGTTCTGGCAGGTGGTGGATGCCGGGCCTTCGTTCAACGGGCCGGTCATTAACCTTTCGGTCACCCAGCGCGTCCAAAGAACCAGCTACACCCTGGCTTTTGACAGCGGCTGGCGGAACCAGTCTTTCACGGCAAACACCCTGGGCAACCAGGGCTTTTCCAAATATTACATGGCTACGGCCACGGTCACCCATCAGCTCCGGGAACGTCTAAGCCTGGGGCTGACCGGCAGTTTGACCCGGGATGAATACCAGTTGCCGGACCATATCGACTATACCTACAATATCGCCGCTAACCTGGCCTATCGGCCGCTGAAATGGCTGACCGCCTCCCTGGAAGCCGGCAACTCCGGCCGGGAATCGGAACTGAACGTTAACAGCTATAGGGATAATAGGGTGATGCTCAAGCTAACAGCAGAGTATTAGGGCGGAGCGTAGGGGGAAGATGGAAGAAGGAAGATGGAAGAAAAAAACAATGCAAAGTGCAAATTTCAAAATGCAAAATTTAGGATATAAAAAAGGCATTGCAGAAAATCCATTTATATCATCCGGGACCCTTCGCTAGTTATTCTAATCGAGGCGAAGAATCTCGTCTTTTGTATTTCAATTTTGCACTTTGAATTTTGAATTAGGGTTTTTAACCAAAGCGAGGCTTATGAAATGATCAATTCCCAAAAATCCTTCAGTCTGCATGATTACCTAGATGTCTTTTTGCGGCGGATCTGGTACTTCCTGATCCCGCTGGCGATCATCCTGGCCGGAACGGTGACTTACGCCGTCATGGCCCCCAAGTGGTACCGGTCCAGCACCCTGGTTTTGGTGTCGCCGCAAAAGATCTCGCCGGATTATGTGAAGGCCACCGTGACCTCCAGCGTGGAGGACCGGTTGGCCTCCATCGCCCAGGAAATTCTTAGCCGCACCCGCCTGGAGCAGGTGATCACCGAGTTCAAACTTTACTCCAACCAGGTGAAGTCGTTGCCCATGGAGTCGGTGGTGGAATTGATGCGCAAAGACATCCAGGTGGAGATCCCCAAAAAGGACAAGGAGAAAAACTACTTCACCATTTCCTATGTGGGTAAAGACCCTAGGGTGGTAGCCCAGGTCACCAACAAACTTTCCTCCCTGTTTATCGAGGAAAACCTGAAAATCCGGGAACAGCAGGCCCAGGGGACCACGGAATTTCTGGAATCCGAGTTGAGTTCCAAAAAGGATAAGGTGGAGAAGTTTCAACAGGAGATAACCGACTTTAAAAGGCGGCATATCAACGAATTGCCTGAAAATCGGGACTCCAATCTGAAGGTCCTGGACCAGCTTCATGTGCAGAGCCAGAAAATCAATGAAAACATCAAGGGTAACGAGGACCGCAAGGTCATTATTCAAAGCCAACTGGCCAATATGACCCTTCAAGGTTTCGACTCCGGAAATGACGGCAAGGGTTCCGCTTCAACGCCAAGACCCCCGATGGTCGTCCAGATGAGCCAATTGAAGGGCCAGTTGGAGGAACTGGTGGCTAAATATACGGAGAACCACCCCGATATCGTGGTGACCCGGAAAAAAATCGCCGACTTGGAAAAGAGGCTGGCCGAAGGCCAGGACCCGGCCAATAAAGGGAAGAGTGCGGATCCCCTGTCCGACCAGTACAACTATTTCCAGACGGAGCGTAAGACCTGGTTGAGCATGATCGACAAGGAAATCGCCCGTCTCAAAAAAGAGGACGAAAAGGTCCGGGCCATGATTGCCGGCTACCAGGGCCGGATTGAAAATACGCCTATCAGGGAGCTATCCCTGGGCGCCCTCACCCGGGAGTTCGCCAATATGAACGAAACCTATCAGGTGCTGCTTAAGAAAAACGCGGAGGCCCAGCAGGCGGAAAACCTGGAGCGGCGGCAGAAGGGCGAGCAGTTCCGGATCGTGGACCCGGCCCGGGTCCCGGAGAAGCCCTATCAACCCGATATTCCCAAGGTGCTGCTCATCGGTCTGGTCCTGAGCCTGGGCGCCGGTTTGGGGCTGACTTTTGTCCGGGAGCAGATGGACCGTTCGTTCCGGGATGCCGAAGACCTGGAAGTGACCCTGGGCCTGCGTGTCCTGGCCAATATTCCGAAAGCGGAGCGGAAAGCCGCGTAGCGCGGCTCCACGTTCATATCGTTGTTTTCGTCTATTTCGTTGATATGGTTTTAAACCAAATAACCAAACAAACCAAATAACCAAACAAACCAAAATGTATCGACTTTTTTATGGTTTAAAAGAAAAGCCTTTCGAAATCACCCCGGACCCGAATTTCCTCTATTTGAGTCCGGGGCATCAGGAGGCCTTGGCCCATTTAACCTATGCCGTGCGGGAACGGGTGGGGTTCACCGTAATCACCGGCGAGGTGGGGACCGGCAAGACGACGTTGGTCCAGTCACTGCTCAGTCAACTGAACGGCCGGACCAAGACCGCCTATCTCTTCAACCCCAATTTAAATACCCTGGATTTTCTGGAATATATCTGCGAGGACCTGGGGCTCAAGGTATTGCGACGCTCCAAAGGCCACTACATCAGCCAGCTGTACCAATTGCTCCTGGATTATTATGCCCAGGGTATCAACGTGGTGCTGATCATCGATGAGGCCCATCGTCTGGGGGCGGAACTTCTTGAGGAAGTCCGCCTCCTGACCAACCTGGAAACTCCCAAGGGCAAGCTGCTTCAGGTGGTCCTCATGGGCCAGCCGGAATTAAACGCTATCCTGGATCGCCATGAATTTCGGCAGCTTAAGCAAAGGGTTAGCCTCCGTTACCACTTGCGGGCCCTGACCAGGGCGGAGACCGATCATTACATCCAAAGCCGCCTGCAAAAAGCCGGGTTGGTGAATCCTCGGATCTTTTCGCCCAAGGCCATTTCCCTTATTTATCAATATTCACAGGGCCTTCCCCGGCTGATCAACATCCTTTGTGATAACGCCCTGATCTCGGGCTATGCCGGCGACCGCCAGATCATCGACCGCAAGACCATCCAGGAGGTCATCAGCGGCCGGGAAGGGCCGACCTTTAGGGAAAAGCGGAGATGGACGGTTCCGGTCCTGATCCTGGCCCTTCTGGTCCTGATCGCCCTGCTGGCAGTCTGGCACTTCGGACCGGGGAAATATTTATTTAATTTTAATTGGTTATGAGACGATAATCAGGAAAGGCGTTTATTTCGTTTATATCGTTAGATGCATTATAAGGCCTTCATACGATGTTAACTAATTAAACGAAACAAACGGAATAAAAAAACAAACCATATTAACCATATCAACGAGACAACCAAATGAACCAAACAAACGGTACTTCCAATGAGTAAAATTCACTTGGCCCTGGAAAAAGCGGAAAAAGAACGGGCCGAAGAACTAATGAAAAAGACCTTCCCGGCTCCGGTCCGGGATGAAGGGTCCCGAATCGATCCAGGTCCGGCCGTCCCGGTGGTGCGCTTCGATACCCTGAAGGCCGATGAGTCCCTGGTTTCCCTCTACCAGCCCCGGTCGCTTATTTCGGAGCAGTTCCGCAAACTGCGGACGCAGCTCCTGCGGCTTAACCTGGCCAAGCCGGTGAAAACCATCATGGTCACCAGCGCCCTCCAGGGAGAAGGGAAATCCTTCGTGGCGGCCAATCTCGCCATCGGCATCGCCCATGACCTGCACCTCCACGCCCTGCTGGTGGATTGCGATCTGCGCAATCCCTCCGTGGCCCCCATGTTCGGCTATAACGGTGTCCGGGGAATCGCCGATTACCTGAAGGGCCAGGGGGAGGTCTCCAATTTTTTAGTCAAAACCGAGCTGGAGAAATTGTCTCTCCTGCCGGGGGGAACCCTTCCTGAAAACCCAACGGAAATCATCGGCTCCCAGCGCATGGCTGCCCTGGTGGAAGAGCTGAAAACCCGTTACGACGACCGGTTCATCATCCTGGACTCCACCCCCCTCCTGGCCACGGCCGAGCCGGACGTGCTGGCTAAGCTGGTCGACGGGGTCCTGATCGTCGTGCGGGCCGGGATGACCCCCCGGGAAACGATCAAGCAGGCCCTGTCCTTCCTGGATAAGGATAAGATCTTGGGGGTGGTCCTGAATGATGTTAATTTTAAATACTCGGCCCTGGGTGCCCGCTACTTCGGGGGTGACGGGTATAGTTATGGCTACGGCTACGGCTACGGCAAACCCCAGGAAGCCGAAAAGAATTTCTTGGGGAAGTTTTTTCGCTCCAAAAAGTAGGGCGGGAAACGTTTCTTTGGTTTGTTTGGTTAACGAAATAAACCATATGAACCAATTCAACGAAACAAACCTTTAGTCGGAGCGTAAACGGACCCGAGATGGCGGTAGCCCGTCCGGGAACAGATGGAAGAGGGAAGAAGAGAGTAAACAGAAGAGAGAAAAAATGCAAATTCGTTTGTTTGGTTATATCGTTTATTTCGTAAAAACCAAACAACCAAATAAACCAAATAAACGCTGCCCCCTATGCCCGAGGTTAATAAAATGAAATCCATGTCCGCTGCTTTGGAGGGTGTAGACCGTCTGCCTGAGGCGGTCCAATCCTCCCTGAACCTTTCTGCCCAGGGAGTCGAGGAGGGCGCTGTCCCGATTTACATGGAGGGGATTCTGCCCAAGGGGGAGTTCCTGGAGCAGATGCGGTTTGAGAAACGCCGGGTCGATCGATCGCAGGCCCCTCTATCCATGGCCCTCTTCGTGCTGGGCGAGGAACTGCTGCGGGACGCTAAAAAGCTGCGTGGATTCTTAGTCAACCTGAAACGAGGCACCCGGGAGACGGATATCAAAGGCTGGATCAGCTCTCGAGCCCTGGGCCTGCTTCTTCCGGATACCGATGGCCCGGGCGCGGAGCGCTGCCTGGAGTTATTGAAGAATGGCCGCCACCAACAGGCCTGCACCGTGGTGACCGGGACCTATCCGGATCAGTTGTTTCAGGAGGTTTTGGAACAGACCGAAGATCAGTCGAAAATTTTTACCCTGGATCTCGAAGATGGCGGCGTTCGAAGCGTTCAGTTGGTCTTGAAACGCCTGCTGGACCTGCTGGGGGCATTGACCGGCCTGGTGCTTTTCTCTCCCCTGATGCTGATCATCGCCTTGGCCGTCAAGTTCACTTCCCCCGGTCCGATTATCTTCCAGCAGACCCGGTTGGGCAAACGGGGAAATCCTTTTTTCTTTTATAAGTTCCGGTCCATGGCGGCCGGCAATGACGACCGGGTCCACCGGGAGTACGTCTGCAAACTGATCAATGGGGAAAACGATCAGATCAATCAAGGGGAGAAAGACCGGCCCCTCTATAAGCTGAAGAACGACTGCCGAATCACCAAAGTAGGCCGGATTATCCGCAAACTGAGCATTGACGAGCTTCCCCAGCTTTTCAATGTCCTCAAAGGGGAGATGAGCCTGGTCGGCCCCCGTCCCCCCATTCCCTACGAGGTGGAAAAGTACAAGTCCTGGCACCTGCGGCGAATCCTGGAAGTCAAGCCCGGAATCACCGGCCTCTGGCAGGTGGAAGGCCGCAGTAAAACCTCCTTCGATGAAATGGTCCGCCTGGATATTCGCTATGTGCAAAACTGTTCCCTCTGGCTGGACATAAAAATCCTGTTCCGAACAGTCCGGGAGGTGCTGATGCCTAAGGGGGGGCTTTAGGCGCAAAGTGCCTGTGGGGAGATAGAAGAGGGAAGAGGGAAGCAACAAAAAGAAGAGAGATGATAGAAGAGAGAAGAGAGATAAAGAAGAAGGTAAGTAGCACAGCCCCGCGTTTCGCGGGGCTGTGAGCCCGCCTGAAATGTCTTCACGCTCTGCGCTCAGCGATCAGCGCCGCAGGCTGGAGTTCTTATGAAAAATCGGCGTCTCAGCGATTTTTCATAAAAAAGGTTCGTATCTCTCTGCGTTCTCCGCGCGCTCTGTGAGAGACTGTCTTATTCTTTGCGTCCTTTGCGCCTTTGCGGTGAATATTGAATAAGGAGATAGCCAATGAAAATCGCTGTTATCGGCTGTGGTTATTGGGGGCCGAACTTGATCCGCAATCTGGTCCAGTCCAACAAGGTGCGGGAAGTGGTCTGCTGCGACCTTTCCGAATCCCGCCTGCAGCGGATGAAAACCCTCTACCCCGCGGTCGAAACCAAGTCGGATTACCGCGAACTCCTGGAAGATAAGACCCTGGACGGGGTCGTGATCGCCACCCCGGTGGGACACCACTTCCCCATTGCCCGGGATTTCCTGGCCCGGGGCAAGCACGTGATGATCGAGAAGCCCATGACCCATTCCTTTGACAGCGGCCTGGAACTGGTCAAACTGGCCGAGGAAAAGGAGCGGATCCTCATGGTCGGCCATACCTTCGAATATACCGGGGCGGTCCACAAGATCAAGGAGATCATCCAAAGCGGCGAATTGGGGAAGATCCTTTACGTCAGCAGCATCCGGGTCAACCTGGGGCTTTTCCAGCAGGACATCAATGTGGTCTGGGACCTGGCCCCGCATGATATTTCCATTCTTCTTTATGTGCTCGGGGAAACACCGGTGTCGGTCAGTAGCCAGGGCATGGCCCATTACAAACCCGGAATCGAGGACGTGGCCATCACCACCCTGAACTTCAAAGACGGGTTGATCGCCTTTCTCCACAACAGTTGGCTGGACCCCAAAAAAATTCGGAAATTCACCATCGTCGGCACCCGGAAGATGCTGGTCTATGACGACATCAAGGCCCAGGAAAAGATCAAGATCTACGACAAGGGCCTGGAAGTCCCTCCCTACTACGATACCTTTGCCGAATTCCACTTCGCCTATCGCAGCGGCGACATCAACAGCCCTAAGGTGGACGAATATGAGCCGCTGAAGCTGGAAATCGACTGTTTCCTGGAGAGCATCAAAACCGGCCGTACCCCACCGACCGACGGCTACAACGGCCTGCGGGTGGTATCGGTCCTGGAAGGCGCCAGCAAGTCCCTGAAAAACGGCGGCCGGGTCGTGCCCATCCCCGGCTTGAAAATATTGAAAAAAAATAGGTCCATGGCCAACAAGGGCAATGGAGACAGCCGCCCTTGTGTTTATGAACCGGCCCAGGTGGTGAGTCCCTGATAGGAAGAAGAGAGAAGGGAGAGGAGAGAAGAGAGCAAAAGAAGAAGGAAGATAGAAGATGGAAGAGGGAAGAATGTAGCAAACCCGCCCTCGGCTGTGAGCACGCTTGTGAAAGGCCAAAAAGATATATTCACCGCAGAGACACAGAGAGCGCAGAGGATATTTTTTTTCTTTTTCGGGAGATGCCGAAAAAGAAAAACTACTCCGCCGCTTCGCGGGTTAACAGCAATTATATGTTGTTAGTCCGATCTTAGAGGTATTTACGCTCCGCGCTCAGCGAACAGCGCCGCAGGCTGGTGGGTTTCCTAAAATCGGTATCTCCCGATTTTAGGAAAAATATATTCTCTGCGTCCTCCGCGCCTCCGCGGTGAAAAATCCTGTAAATCCTGTTCAACCAAATAAACCAAATAAACGAAAAAAACTATATGAACCAATCAACCTGTATTATAACCTCCGACGTCACACTGGGGAAAAACGTTCAGATCTATAATTTCGTCAACCTCTACGGCTGTGAGATCGGCGACGAAACCCGGATCGGGACCTTTGTGGAGATTCAGAAAAACGCCCGCGTCGGGAAACACTGCAAGATCTCCAGCCACACCTTTATCTGCGAAGGCGTCTCCATCGAGGATGAAGTCTTCGTTGGCCACGGGGTCATGTTCATCAACGACAGCTTCCCCAGGGCCACGGCCGACGGCCGGCTCCAGACTGAGGCCGACTGGGTCGTGGAACCCATCGTGGTAAAAAAAGGCGCCTCCATCGGATCCAACGCCACCATCCTGGCAAGAGTGACCATTGGGGAACGGGCCATCATTGGCGCCGGCAGCGTGGTCACCCGAAACGTCCCTCCCGACACCATCGTCGCCGGCAATCCGGCCCGGGTTTTGAGAAAAGTGCCGGGAAAGGCATAGACAGGATTTGGAAGACAAAGACTATTCTCACCGCAAAGGCGCCAAGGTCGCAAAGAAAGACAAAAGAATGTTCACAACAGAGGCCCATTTGCTCAAGGTGAAGCCTGGGGCAAATGGGCCTCTGTTGTGAACACGCCTTTCTCTTTGCGTCCTTTGCGTCTTTGCGGTGAAATTATCTTTCGTATTTTCCCCATTATTCCATTATTCCCCAAGGAGTCTCCATGCAAGTTCCTTTTCTGGATCTAAAAGCCCAATACGAAGCCATTAAACCCGAAATTCACTCCGCCCTGCAGGCGGTGATCGACAAAACCGCTTTTGCCGGGGGCCCTTTCGTGGAAAAATTCGAAAAGGACTTTGCCCCTTTCTGCGGCTGCCCGGAAGCCATCGGCGTGGGCAGCGGCACCGAGGCCCTCTGGATGGCCCTGCTGGCCCTGGGCGTCGGGCCGGGAGATGAAGTCATCACCGTGCCCAACACCTTCATCGCCACGGCCGAGGCCATCTCCTTCTGCGGCGCCACCCCGGTTTTCGTCGATGTGGACGAGCGCACGGCGACCATGGACCCGGGGAAGCTGGGGGAACTGCTTAAAAGAAAGATGGAAGATGGAAGATGGAAGATGGAAGCAAGAACCCCCACCCCCCCACCC
>Ga0315283_10001641_pt1 | contig 18150 bp, 17 predicted proteins | sample YL17G09_0_MG_FD_204541 | JGI IMG/M metagenome (GOLD analysis project Ga0315283, IMG submission 204541) | Sediment microbial communities from Yellowstone Lake, YNP, Wyoming, USA - YL17G09_0 | ecosystem: Environmental > Aquatic > Freshwater > Lake > Sediment | place: USA: Wyoming | collected... | reverse complement strand
CGACCTGCTGCCGCGGATTCCGGGCGAGCGGCTGGTGATCACCGAGAGCGGCATCCTGGCGCCGGCGGACGTCGCGACGATGCGCGCGCGTGGCGTCCACGCCTTTCTGGTCGGCGAAGCGTTCATGCGCGCCGACGATCCCGGGGCGGCGCTGGCGACGTTGTTCGGCTGATTCCGCCCGCTTGGCTACGCCCCCGGTGCTATCATGCGCTGCCGTGGCGACGCGGCATCGCCCGGAGGCATTTCGTGTCGGCCATCGTTGCCGAAAACCTGAGCAAGCGTTGGACGACCGCCGACGGCGACGTGCGGGCGGTGGACGGGGTTTCCTTCGCCTTCGACGAGGGCACGCTCAACGTGCTGCTGGGGCCTTCGGGCTGCGGCAAGTCGACGACGCTGCGCCTCATCGCCGGCCTCGAGCAGGCCGACGGCGGGCGCGTGTTCATCGCCGGCCGCGACGTCACGCAGCTGCCGCCGTCGCAACGCAACGTGGCGATGGTGTTCCAGTCCTATGCGCTGTTCCCGCACCTGTCGGTGGCCGAGAACATCGTGTTCGGGTTGAAGGTGCGCAAGGTCGATCCGGCCGCGGTGGCGAAGCGGCTGCAGCGGGTGGCCGAGCTGCTCGGGCTGTCGCAACTGCTCCAGCGCAAGCCCTCGCAGCTCTCCGGCGGCCAGCAGCAGCGCGTGGCACTCGGCCGCGCGATCATCGCCGAGGCGCCGGTGTGCCTGATGGACGAGCCGCTGTCGAACCTCGACGCGCAGCTGCGCCAGGACATGCGCGGCGAGATCCGCCACCTGCAGCGCGAGCTCGGCATCACCATGGTGTACGTGACGCACGACCAGATCGAGGCGATGTCGATGGCGGACCGCGTGGTGCTGCTCGATCGCGGCCGCATCGAGCAGAACGCGACGCCGGTCGATCTGTACGAACTTCCCGCCAACACGTTTGTCGCGCGGTTCATCGGCACGCCGCCGATGAACCTGCTGGCGCTCGACCCGTGCCCCGACGGGGCGGCGATCGCCGGCACCGGCGGCCCGGCGGTCGCGCCGCCGGGCTGCGCCGGCCTCACGCTCGGCATCCGGCCCGAGCACGTCGTCCTGGGTTTCCACCGGGGCGTGCGCGCCGAGGTCGCGGCGATCGAGTACCTGGGCGCCGATTCGCTCGTCACCTGTCGCCTCGGCAGCGTTTCCATCGCTGCCCGTGTGGCCGGCAGCTCGGGTCTTTCCCGCGGCGACCCGACGTGGCTGTCGTGGGCGCCGGGGGCGCAGCACGTGTTCGAAGCGGACGGCACCCGGCGCGCGGATCTCTATCGTCAGGAGACCGTCACGCAGCTCGCGTAACGTCTCGCCATTTGTCCATCCAGAGGAGGAGGAAACCATGTTGATGAAAGCCATCGGCCGCTCGCTCGCAGGACTGGTCGCCGCGCTCGCGGCGGCGCTCGCGTTCGCGCAGGCGCCGGTCGAGATCTCGTTCTACTACCCGGTCGCGGTCGGCGGCCCGATCACCAAGCTGGTCGACGGCTTCGCCGCGGATTTCGAGAAGGAGAACCCCGGGATCAAGGTGAAGCCGATCTACTCCGGCAGCTACCAGGAGTCGATCACCAAGGCGCTCACCGCGGTCAAGAGCAACGACGCGCCGACGATGTCGGTGCTGCTGTCGACCGACATGTACACGCTGATCGACGAGGACGCGATCGTTCCCTTCGACCCGCTCATCAGGACGCCCGAGGACCAGGCCTGGCTGAAGGGCTTCTACCCGGCGTTCATGGAGAACAGCCAGACCGACGGCAAGACCTGGGGCATTCCGTTCCAGCGCTCGACCATCGTGCTGTACTGGAACAAGGAGATGTTCAAGGAGGCGGGGCTCGATCCGAACCGCCCGCCCGGCACGTGGAAGGAGATGCTGGAGTATGCGCAGAAGCTCACCAGGCGCGACGCCTCGGGCAAGGTCACGCAGTGGGGTGTGCAGATCCCCTCGTCGGGCTTCCCGTACTGGCTGTTCCAGGGGCTCACCACCGAGAACGGCGTCCAGTTGATGAACCCGGCGGGCACGGAGACCTACTACGACAAGCCCGAGGTGATCGAGGCGCTGCAGTACTGGGTCGATCTCGCGCGGAAGTACAAGGTGCATCCGGAGGGCATCGTCGAGTGGGGCACCACGCCGAAGGACTTCTTCGAGCGGAAGATGGCGATGATGTGGACCACCACCGGCAACCTGACCAACGTCAAGACCAACGCCAAGTTCGACTTCGGCGTGGCGATGCTGCCGGCCAACAAGCGGCGCGGCAGCCCGACCGGCGGCGGCAACTTCTACCTGTTCAAGCAGGCTAGCCCCGCGCAGCAGGCGGCGGCGTACAAGTTCGTCAAGTGGATCACCGCGCCGCAGCGCGCCGCGCAGTGGGGCATCGACACCGGCTACGTCGCGGTGCGCCCCGACGCCTGGGAGACGCCGGCGATGAAGAAGTACGTCGCCGAATTTCCGCCGGCGCTGGTCGCCCGCGACCAGCTGCCGTTCGCCGTCGCCGAGCTGTCCACGCACGACAATCAGCGCGTCACCAAGGCGCTGAACGACGGCCTGCAGGCCGCGCTGACCGGCACCAAGACGCCCGAGCAGGCGATGAAGGACGCGCAGCGCGAGGCCGAGCGGCTGCTGCGCTCGTACAAGAAATGACGTTGCCGTGGCCCGGCGGTGTGTAGCCCGGTGTTGAGCGCAGCGAAACCCGGGGCGACCGCGCCCTACGGCACAACCACCCGGGTTTCGCCTCCGGCTCAACCCGGGCTACGCGGTTACGCCACGCACGAAATGCACGAAACCGGATGACGCGCTCCGCGCAATGGCTCTACGGCTGGCTGCTGCTGCTGCCGGCGATGGCGCTGCTCGCGCTGTTCACGCATTACCCGGCGGTCGCGACGCTCTGGCACAGCTTCTTCTCCACACCCAAGGGCGCGCGGCCGGCGGTCTTCGTCGGCCTCGACAACTACCGGCAGTTGGGCGAAGACCCGATCTTCTGGCAGGCGCTGACCAACAACCTCTGGTTCGCGCTCGGCACGATTCCCGCGTCGATCGCGATCGCGCTGCTGATGGCGGTGTGGGTGAACGGCAAGGTCGCCGGGCGCGGGTTCCTGCGCCTCGCGTATTTCACGCCGACGGTGCTGCCGATGATCGCGGTGGCCAACATCTGGCTGTTCTTCTACACGCCGGAATACGGGCTGCTGGAACAGGCGACCGGCGCGCTCGGTTTCGGCACGCACAACTGGCTCGGCAGCAAGAGCACGGCGCTCGCCTGCCTGATGGTGGTCACCGTGTGGAAGGAGGCGGGCTTCTTCATGATCTTCTATCTTGCCGCGCTGCAGTCGATGTCGCCGCATCTCGCCGAGGCCGCGGCGATCGAGGGCGCTTCGCGCTGGCACTTCTTCCGCCGCGTGACCTTCCCGCTGCTGATGCCGACCACGCTGTTCGTGCTGGTCAACGCGGTGATCAACGCGTTCCGCCTCGTCGACCACGTCGTGGTGATGACCCGCGGCGGGCCGGACAACGCCACGTCGCTGCTGCTGTTCTACATCTACGAAATCGGCTTCCGCTTCTGGGATTCGGCGTATGCGGCGGCGCTGACGATGGTGCTGCTCGGCGTGCTCGGGCTCGCGGCGCTGGCGCAGTTCTGGTTCCTCGACCGCAAGATCCACTACCAGTGACGCACGTCTACGAAACGCGGGGCAGCCTGCGCGTGCTGGAGACGGCCGCCGCGTGGACGCTCGGCTTGCTCTGGCTGCTGCCGCTCGCGTACGCGATATGGACGGCCTTCCACGCCGGCGAGTATTCCACGCGGTTCGTGCCGACCGCGCCGCTGACGCTCGCGAACTTCGTCACGGCCTGGCACGCGGCACCGTTCGCGCGCTATTTCGTCAACACGGTGCTGCTCGTCACGATGATCCTTGCCGTGCAGCTGGTGCTGGTTACGCTCGCCGCCTACGCCTTCGCGCGCTTCGAGTTCCCCGGCCGCGGCGTGCTGTTCGCGCTGGTGCTGATCCAGCTGATGGTGATGCCCGACGTGCTGATCGTCGAGAACTACCGGACGATGGGCACGCTCGGATTGAAGGACACCATCCTCGCCATCGGGCTGCCGTACATGGCGAGCGCCTTCGGCATCTTCCTGCTGCGGCAGACGTTCAAGACGGTGCCGCGCGAGCTCGACGAGGCGGCCCGGATGGAGGGCTGCTCGCCCTTGCAGGTGCTGTGGAAGGTCTACGTGCCGCTCGCACGGCCGGTATACCTCGCCTACGCGCTGGTGAGCGTCAGTTACCACTGGAACAATTTCCTGTGGCCGCTGATCATCACCAATTCGGTGGGGTCGCGCCCGCTCACCGTCGGGCTGCAGGTGTTCTCGGCGACCGACCAGGGCATCGACTGGTCGATCATCACCGCCGCCACGCTGCTGACGACGGCGCCGCTCTTGATCGCCTTCCTGCTCTTCCAGCGGCAGTTCGTGCAGTCGTTCATGCGGGCGGGGATTCGGTAGCGGCGGTGACCGCCGATGCGCTGACGGACCATCCCCGCGTATCGGGCGACCGTCATGCCGATTGATGTCAACATGGGACGGATCGCACCATGAAGCTCATCACCTGGAACGTGCAATGGTGCCGCGGCGTCGACACGCGGGTCGACCCTGCCCGCATCGTCGCGGAAGTGAAGCGACTGGGCGACTTCGACGTGCTGTGCCTGCAGGAGATCGCCGACAATTTCCCCGATCCCCGTCTGCCGGGCAGCGCCGGCGAGGACCAGTTCGCCGTATTGCCGGCGCTCCTTCCAGGCTACGCGGCGGTGGCGGGCGTGGCGACGGACCACCCGGGCGACAACGGCCGCCGGCGGCGGTTCGGCAACCTGATCCTGTCGCGATGGCCGGTGCGGCAGGTGTTTCGCCACCTGCTGCCCTTTCCGGCGGACCCGGGCGTGAACGGCATGCCGCGCATCGCACTCGAGGCAGTGCTGGCGGCGCCCTTCGGCGAGATCCGCGTGATCACCACGCACCTCGAGTGGTACTCGCGCCCGCAGAGGAGCGCGCAGGTCGAAGCGCTGCGGGCGATCTACGCGGAAGGCCACGGCCATGCGCGGCACGGTGCGATCACCGACACGACCGGCAGCCCGTTCCACACGTATCCAAGGCCAGCGGCGACCGTCGTCACCGGCGACTTCAACCTCGAGCATGACGATCCGCTGCACCAGCGCATGCTGGCGCCGTTCGCCGACGGCACGCCGTCGCTCGCCGACGCGTGGGACCTCGTCAATGCGGGGGCGCCGTACCCGGCTACGTTCAAGGTGCACGAGAAGTGGGTGCCCGCCGACCCCGAGCTGCACTGCGATTTCATCTTCGTCAGCGCCGAGCTGCGGCAGCGGGTGCGCTGGGTGCGTTCCGACCGCGACACGCAGGCCTCGGATCATCAGCCGGTCATGATCGAGATCGCGTGACGCGGGCCGGGCGCCGGCGAACCCCGGGACCGGGCTGCGGTCGAATCATTGCCCCGGGTTTCGCTTCGCTCAACGCCGGGCTACAATGCCCGGTCGTCCTCTCGTGGAGAGGTATGCCTCGGGCGCTCCATGCGCCACACGCCCTCCCCTGCCGCCTTGTCCGCCCCCGCTCCAACCGCCCTCACGTTCACCGGCGAACGCTTCGCGCCCGAAGTGACCGGCGCGATCTGGCACGAGCATTGGCATCGCTATTGCCTCGTCCAGCCGCTCGCCCGCGGTCTCTCCGTGCTCGACGCCGCCTGCGGCGAAGGCTATGGCAGCTACATCCTCGCCCGCGGCGCGCGCGAGGTCGTGGGGATCGACATCGCCGCCGACGCGGTCGCGCACGCGCGCTCCCGCTACATCGCGCCCAACCTCCGCTACGTCGAGGGTTCCTGCACGGCCTTGCCGCTCCCCGATGCCAGCATCGACCTCGTCGTCTCGTTCGAGACCATCGAGCATCTGCAGGAGCAGCAGGAGATGCTCGCGGAGTTCCGGCGCATCCTGGCCCCCGCCGGCGTGCTGGTGATCTCGTCCCCCAACGGGCCAGTCTATTCCGAGGGCGGGAAGAACGCCAACCACTTCCACGTGCGGGAACTGACGCGCGACGAGCTCGCGGCGCTGCTCACACCCCTCTTTGGACAGCAGCGCTGGTATTGCCAGCGCGTCGTCGCGCATTCGGCCTTCTGGGCCGCCGACGCGGATCCGGACGCCGGTCGCGCGGCCTCGATGCTGGCGCTCGTCGGCGACGACATCGAGGCGCGGACGGAGCCGGCGCCGCCGATGTACTTTGTCGTCGTCTGCGCCGCCGCGGGCGTGGCACTGCCGCCGCTGCCGGAGCTTTCGCTTTTCGACGATGGCCGCCAGTCGCTGTATCGGGACTACACACGGGCGCTCCTGCGCGAGCGGCAGCTCTCCTGGGAAGAGCTCGACGCGCGCAAGGTCGCCGAGGACCGGCTGGCGGAACTCATCGTCGCCGTGAACGACCTCGCCGATGAACGCCGGACCTCCGCGACGCTCGCGGGCCGCGCGACCGCGCTCGAGGAAGCGCAGTGGGCGCGCGAGTCCGACCTCGCCGGCGCGCGCGCCGAGGTGGCCGGGGTTCGCGCAGAGCTCGAGGGAACGCGCGCGGAGCTCGCGAGCGCGCGCGGCCGGCAGGGCGAGGTGCTGGCGGAACTGGCCGCGGCGCGCGCCGAGCTCACCGCAACGGGGAGCCGGCTCGCGGCGATCGAGGCCGAACTCGCGCGGCAGCGCAGCGCGCTCTCCGAGGTGCAATCCCGCCTCGCCTACCGCGAAACGCTGGCCGGCTGGCTGCGCTGGCCGCTGGCGCGATTGAAAACTCACCTGCGCGCGGCGGTCTGACGGTGCCCCCGGTCGACATCATCATTGCGGTTCACGGCGCGGCCGCGGCCACGCGGCGCTGCATGGATAGCGTGCTCGCGGCGAAGCAGCAGCGGGAATATGAACTCGTCGTCGTCGACGACGCGAGCCGCGATCCCGATCTTTCCCGCTACCTGCGCGAGCTCGCCGACGGCGGCCGTATCACGTTGCTCGAGCAGCCCGAACGCCAGGGTTTCGCCGCCGCCGTCAATCGCGCGCTGGCCCTGCACGGCGATCGCGACGCGGTCATCCTGCACAGCGACGCCGTGGTCGCCAACGACTGGCTCGACCGCCTCGCCCACCACGCGCAGCGCGAACCAGGCGTCGGCATCGTGGTGCCGTTTGCCAGCAGCGGCGGCATCGCCGGCTATCCCCGGCTCCATGCAGCCAACCCGTTGCCGGATGCCGCCGGGATCGCCGTGACCGACCGCCTGTTCGCGCGCGCCAATGCCGGACAGACCGTGGCGCTGCCGTTCGTCTGCGGTCCCTGCCTCTACCTGCGCCGGGACTGCCTCGTCGCGGTCGGCTTCTTCGACCGCACTCCGCTCCACTCCGACTGGGGTGTGGAAATCGATTTCTGCCTGCGTGCCGCCAACGTGGGCTTCCACCATTTCCTGGCCGGCGACGTGTACATCGGCCACGCGGGTCAGGCTTCGTTCGGCGCGGAAGCCGCCGCGCTGGCGGTGCGCAGCGACGAGGCGCTCGCGCTGCTCTACCCCGGCTATCCCGGGACGCGGGCCGCGCTGCGCACGCGCGCCGCGGGGCGGGCGTTCGCGCGCCGCGTCGACCTCGTGCGGCTCGCCGAGTGGCCGGTGCCGCTGGTGGTATTCGTCGCACACGGATGGGGCGGCGGGATCCGCCGGCACATGACCGACCTCGCGGCGTTCGCCAGGGGACGCTGCGAGATGCTCAACCTCGAGCCGGCCGCCGGCGACACCGTCAGACTGTATTGGCCGCGGGCCGACGAGGAGTTTTCCGCCTACTTCACGCTGCCCGGAGAGTTGCCGGAACTCGCCCGGCTGCTGCAGACGCTGCGCGTCGCCCGGCTGCACTATCACCACGTGCACCTGCTGCCCCGCGCGATTCTCGACCTGCCGCGTGCCGCCGCGCTGCCCTACGACTGCACGCTGCACGACTATTACCCGATCTGCCCGCAGTACCACCTGGTGACTGCGGACGGCCGCTACTGCGGCGAGCCCGCAGCCGCCGGTTGTGCCGCGTGCATCGGGCAGCGGCCGCACCGCTGGGACCTGGACATCGCGGCCTGGCGCGCGATGTTCGCGGACTTCCTCGAGCACGCCGAACGCGTGATCGCCCCGTCCGCCGATGTCGCCAAGCGCATCAACCGGTACCTGCCGGGACTCGCGATCAACGTCTGGTCGCACCCCGAATTCGAGTTGCCCGCGCCGCCGCGCGTCGCGCGCATCGTCGTGCTCGGCAACCTGTCGCCGGAGAAGGGGCTGCGCATCGTCGCGGCCTGCGCGAAGGACGCGAAGGAGCGCGCGCTGCCGCTCACGTTCAGGGTGCTGGGCTCGACGACCGAGCCGGTCCCGCAGGCGCCGGAGTTTCCGCTGTCGATTTTCGGCCAGTATGACGACACGCAACTGCCGTCGCTGCTCGCCGCCGAGAAGGCCGACGCCCTCTTCTTTCCCGCGCAGGTCCCGGAGACGTACTCGTACACGCTGTCGGTGGCGCTGGCCTCCGGCGTGCCAATCGTGGCGTCCGGGCTTGGCGCGCTGGCGGAGCGCATCGCGGCGCAGGGCAACGGGACCACGGTGCGCTGGAACGCATCCCCCGCGGAGTGGAACGCAGCGCTGCTCCAGGCGGTCGGCATCGGCGTCCCCGGAACCGCGCCGACGGTGGTGCCGCCGACCATGGCGCTGACCTCGTAATGGAGCCCTCCCGCTATCTCGACCGGTACCTCGAGCCGCTGGCCGGGCGGCCGCGCGCGCGGGCGGGGTCGGCGGAGATTCCCCCGTTCGACCTGCATCATTTCTACCCGGAGCCGGCGCATCAGGTCGAGGCGTCGGATCTCACGCTCGGGCAGCTCTACGCGGCGGGCGTCGAATGCGGGCACAACGAGGCCCGCGAAGAACTGAAGCGCCGCGTGACCATCGTCGCCGGCCAGATCGAGCGCCGGGTCGCGGCGGTGACGGGCCATCTGCAGCACCGCATCAGCGAGCTCGAGCAATATCGCGCGCTGGGCGATCAGGCGCTGATCGATCGCGAGCGGCTCGCCAACCAGCTGCAGATCGCGCAGGCGCAGTACCTGACCGCGCAGGCCACGGTCGCCCAGACGCAGGCCGAAGTCGGGCGCATGCGGGGCGAGATCGGGGAGATCCTGGTCGAGGTCGGACGAATGCAGGCGGTATTCGGCCGGATCGACGACGTTTCGAGCGAGATCGAGACCTCGGTCAAGCGCATGCAGTCCCAGGTCGAGTGGATGCAGTCCCAGGTCGGCCAGATGCAGGCCGACGCCGCCGCGATGCAGGCGCGAGCGGGAGAGATGCAGGAGCAACTCGCGCAGATGCAGGTGCGCGCCGGAGAGATGCAGGTGCGAGCCGAGCAGGTGCAGGCGATGTGCGGGCAGATGCAGGCGCACGCCGACCACCTGGAGGGCGCGGTGCGGGCCGCGCGTGCGCGGATCCAGGAGCTCGAATCCTCGACGGCGTGGCGGATGACCGCGCCGCTGCGCGCCATGGGCCATCGCTGCAAGATCCTGCTCGCGCGCCTCCGCGCAACCCGGGCCGGGATGCGCAGGATTCCGACCCGGATCGGCGTCATGCTGTCGATCATGCGCACCGACGGGCCGGTGGCGCTCGCCCGCCGCGTGCGGGCGAAGCTCGCGCGCGGCGGGCGGTTTCAGCCGACGGTCGCGCCGGTGTTGATCCCGGACGCCGCCGCGGCGATGGCCCCGCTGCCGGCGCTCGCCTTTGCGCCGGCCGAATGCGCCGCCGGCGGAAGGCCGCGCGTGACCATCATCATTCCGCATTACGGCAAGGTGGCGCTGACGTTCAATTGCCTGAAGAGCGTGCACGAGAACACGCGCGCGGGCAGCTATGAAATCCTGGTGCAGGACGATGCATCGCCGGAGCCGCTCGCCGCGGCGATGCCGGGCGTGACCGGCGTGCGCTGCGAACGCAATGCGCGCAATCTCGGTTTCCTCGGCACCTGCAACCGCGCGGCGGAGCTCGCCCGCGGCCAGATCCTGCTGTTCCTCAACAACGACACGCTCGTTCTTCCTGGCTGGCTCGACGCGCTGCTCGCCGTGTTCGACCGCCATCCCGAGGCCGGCCTCGTCGGAGCCAAGCTCATCTATCCGGACGGCCGGCTGCAGGAAGCCGGCGGCATCGTGTGGCGCGACGGCTCGGCGTGGAACTACGGTCGCAACGACGACCCCGACAAGCCGGAGTACAACTACCTGCGCGAAGCCGACTACTGCTCGGGGGCGTGCCTCGCGATCCCGGCCGCGCTGTTTCGCGAGCTGGGCGGCTTCGACCTGCGGTACGCGCCGGCCTATTACGAGGACACCGATCTCGCCTTTGCGGTGCGTGCGGCGCGGCGGAAGGTGTACTACCAGCCGCGGGCCAGGATCGTGCATCTCGAAGGCCAGACCCAGGGCACCGACGCCACCGGCGGCGTGAAGCGCCACCAGACCATCAATCACTCGACGTTCGCCAGCAAGTGGGCGGCGGCCCTGACCGCGCACCGGCCGAACGGCGTGCACCCGGAGATCGAGCGCGACCGCTGGGCCGCGCGGCGGGTGCTGGTCATCGACGCCTGCATGCTGACGCCCGACCAGGACTCGGGGTCGGTGCGGATGCAGTCACTGCTGGAGGTGCTGACGGCGCTCCACTGCAAGACGACCTTCGTCGCCGACAATCTCGAATATCGGGAGCCTTACGTCGGGCAGCTGCAGCAGCAGGGCGTCGAGGTGCTGTTTCATCCGTACGTGAGCTCGATGGCGGAACTGCTCGCCGCCCGCGGCCGCGAATTCGAAGTCGTCATCGTGTCGCGGCACTACATCGCGGCGAAGCACATCGCCGCCGTGCGGCAGTTCGCCCCGCGCGCGCTGGTCGTGTTCGACACCGTCGACCTGCATTTCCTGCGCGAGGAGCGGCTGGCCGAGCTCGAGGGCAACGCGCTCTCCAAGGCGGCTGCACACGCCAGGCGCGAGGACGAGCTCGCGATGATCCGCAAGGCAGACGTCACTCTCGTCGTCTCGACGGTCGAGCAGAAGCTGCTGCACGAGCTGCTGCCGGAAGCGCGCGTGATGATCCTCTCGAACATTCACGAGCCCGTGGCGGGCGGCAAGCCGTTCGCCGAGCGCGAGGGGCTCGTGTTCATCGGCGGTTTCCAGCATCCGCCCAACACCGACGCGGTGCTCTGGTACGCGCAGGAGATCCTGCCGCGGGTGCGGGCGCAGCTGCCGGGCGTGAAAACCTTCATCGTCGGCAGCAAGGTGCCGGCGGCGATCCAGGCGCTCGCGACCGACGACCTGATCGTCACCGGGTACGTCCCCGACGTCACGCCGTACTTCAACGGCTGCCGCGTGTCGATCGCGCCGCTGCGCTACGGCGCTGGCGTGAAGGGCAAGGTAAATTCAGCGATGAGTCACGGCCTGCCGGTCGTCGCCACGTCGACCTCGGTCGAGGGCATGCACCTGCGACCCGAGGAGGACGTCCTCGTTGCCGATGACCCCGCGGCCTTCGCCGACGCGATTGTTCGCCTCTACCGCGACGAAGCGCTGTGGCACAAGCTCGCCGCGGGCGGCGTAGAAAACATCCGGCGCCACTTTTCACGCGATGTCGCGCGCAAGGCGGTGAAACAACTCGTGACACTGGCGAACGGCAGCGGGATCGCGAAGGCTGCCTAACGGGAACCCGCGCGGAAGATCACGTCCCATACCCGGTGCCCGAGCTTCAACCCGCGCGCCTCGAATTTGGTGAGCGGACGACCCTCCGGGCGCGGCGCGAAATCGCGCGCGGTGTTCACGAGCAGCGGCTCGGCGGCCAGGGTCGCGAGGATCTCGTGCGCGTAGTCTTCCCAGTCCGTCGCCACGTGCAGGTAACCTCCGGGTTCCAGCCGCAGCGCGAGTTCGCGCACGAAGGCGGGCTTCAGCAGACGCCGCTTGTGGTGGCGTTTTTTTGGCCAGGGATCGGGGAAGAAGACGTGGAGGCCGGCGAGCGACGCCGGCCCGATCATCGCGGCCACGACCTCGACCGCGTCGTGCGTGACGACGCGCAGGTTGGCGAGACCGCCTTCGTCGATGCGCCGCAACAGGCTGCCCACCCCGGGGGCATGCACTTCGACGCCGAGGAAGTCGACCGCCGGCCGTTCCGCCGCGATCCGGGCGGTCGTTTCGCCCATCCCGCAACCGATCTCCAGCACGCGCGGCGCCGCCCGGCCGAACACGGCGTCCAGATCGACGGGCGCGCGCTGAAACGGGATGCCGTAGCGCGGAAGCAACGTGTCGAGCGCGCGCTGTTGCGCCGGCGACATCCTGCCCTGCCGCAGGACGAAGCTGCGGATCGGACGCAGGATGCGCTCCGCCGGATCAGCGGCGGCTGCGGGCATCCCGGCCGCCGTCATCACGACGGTTGCCGGAGCCGGGTCCCGGAGCGGGCCGGCGGCGGCGGGCGCATCACGGCGCGGTGGCGCGGATCCAACCGGGGTCGCTCAACCGGCGCTCCAGCACGTCCGGCATGGCCGCGCCTGCGGGCGTGTACTCGATGACGAGCGTCTCCGGACTCTTCCACGTCGCTGTCGAGTCGGTCCAGGCTTGCGCGGGCTTCCACGTGTATTCCTTGCGCACGCCGTCGCGCGCCACGCGCCACACCGCGAGTTCGTTGACGCAGCGCGATTCGCAGAAATCGGCGGTGACGAGCCGCTGCCGGTCCGGCGAGAGCTTCGGCTCGGTTGGCAGTTCGACCTTGCGGCCGTTGGCCCGCTGCAGCAGCGTGAATGTGACGGTGTCGCCGTCGGTCGTGTACAGCAGCACCGCATTGATCCCGTCGAGGTAATCCCACAGGCTGTACGAACGGCCGCCGTTCAATGCTTCGGTATCGGCGAAGGTCGCGATGCCAGCCGGGTAGAGCGATACCTTGAGCGTGGCGCCGTCGCGCACCGCCAGGCTCGGCAGCCGCTTCAGCTGGACTTCCTCGACCAGCCGGCCGCAATGGTTGGCGCCATCGGCCTGGGCGCACAGCGCCGCGATTTCATCCCGCGACACCGGGGCCGCCGCGGCCGGCGCCGACAGCATCGCCGCCACCATGGCAGCACTCGCGAGGCAGCCTGCACAGCGGCCGAATCGCAACGTGGGCATGCAGGTCAACCGATGAGACCGGAGGTCGGCGAGCTTGGGCTTGCGGCGTAGAGTTTGCGCGGCATCCGTCCGGCGAGGAAGGCCTCGCGTCCGGCCTCCACCGCGAGCCGCATCGCCCGCGCCATCCGCACTGGCTCCTGCGCCAGCGCGATCGCGGTGTTCATCAGGACGCCGGCGCAGCCCAGTTCCATGGCGATCGCGGCGTCCGACGCAGTGCCCACGCCGGCATCGACCAGCACCGGCACCCGGGCTTCGGCGATGATGAGCTTCAGGTTCCACGGGTTGAGGATGCCCATCCCGGAGCCGATGAGCGACGCGAGCGGCATGATCGCGACGCACCCGATCTCCTCGAGCTCGCGGGCGATGATCGGATCGTCGGACGTGTACACCATGACCTCGAAGCCATCCTTGATCAGGACCTCGGCGGCCTTGAGCGTCTCGCGCACGTTGGGGAACAGCGTTTGCGGATCGCCCAGCACCTCGAGCTTCACCAGCGTGTGGCCGTCGAGCAGCTCGCGGGCGAGGCGCAACGTGCGGATCGCGTCGTCCGCGCTGTAGCAGCCCGCGGTGTTCGGCAGGTAGGTGAATTCGGTCGGCGGCAGCGCATCCAGCAGCGACGGCGCGGTGGAGTCCTGGCCGATGTTGGTGCGGCGGATGGCGACCGTGACGATCTCGGCCCCGGAGGCGACGACCGCCTCGCGCGTCTGCGCGAAATCGCGATACTTGCCGGTCCCGACCAGCAGCCGGGAGCGATAGACGCGGCCGCCGATCTGCAACGGGTCGACCGGGGGCGGGTGGGGGGCGTTCATGGTGGGGCAGTCCGGAAGGGTAGCGCGATCAGCCGCCACCGACCGCGGCGATGATCTCGAGTTTGTCGCCGGCGGCCAGCGGCGACGCCTCGTAGCGGCTGCGCGGCACGATCTCGCCGTTCATCTCGACCGCGACGCGCTTGCCGGTCAGGGCGAGCTCGCGAAGCAGGTCGGCGACGGTCGATCGCTCGTCGCGACAGAAATGAGGGGCGCCGTTGACGACGATGGAGAGCACGGGAGAATACGGCGAAAGCGGTCGTTGATTCTAGCATGGCGGGTGACGCCGACGGTGCCTGCCGGGGCAGGGCTTCGGTGACGATGAAAAGCTTGCCCACCACGCGGCGCGATCGAGGCGCGGCCGTCAGGGGCGCGCCCCGTAGAAAAGGTAGGACTGGCTCTTGATCGGGAGTCGCTCGAAGCGCGTGAATCCCGCTTCGCGCACGAGCGCCTCGGTCCGCGCGGGGCCGAGGCACGTTCCCAGGCCGGGGCCGCCCTCAGCCAGCGACTGCGTCATGCAGTGGAAGACGCTGAAGCCGTAGAACATCGTCGCCATCGGATTGCGGTTGTCTTCGAGGCGATCGGCGACCTTCGGCTCCATGATGAACAAGACCCCACCGGGCTTCAGCAGCGCGAGCATTTCCCGCAGCGTTTCCACCGGGCGCGAGAAGTCGTGGATGCAGTCGCAGGCGGTGACGAGATCGAAGCCCGCGCCGCGCGCGAGCTGGCTGGTGGTCTGCGCGAGGAAGCGCACACGGCGATCGACGCCGGCGGCGCTTGCGGCGGCGCCGGCCTGCGCGATCGACTGGGCATCGCGATCGAGGCCCACGACCTCCGCGTTCGGAAAAGCCGACGCCAGCGCCACGCAGACGCGCCCTGCGCCGCACCCGACGTCCAGCGCGCGGCCGCCGCCGGCGAGCGCCGCGACGACCTCGGGGAGCGCATTGAGCCAGTAGCTGGTGAAGCGCTGCTCGTACTGGCCGCGATTGATGAGGTCGAGCGCGAGGACGCCGTCGGCTCCGTAGCTGTCGAACGGCACGCCGCCGCCTTGTGCGAACGCCTTGGCGACCTGCGGCGCGACGGAGAGCAGCACCGGTGCCATCGCGAACAGTCCGCCGACGAAGTGGTCGGTGCCCTCGGAGGCGAGGAAATAGGCGATCTCGTCCGGTAGCGTGAACGTCGCGGGGGCCGCGTCGTAGGCAAGGTATCCCGCGCAGGTCATGCCCTTCAGCCACTCTTCAACATAGCGGGGCTGCAGCCCCGATTCGCGCACTACATCGCCTTGCGTCAACGGGCCCTTCCCCGCCATCGCGCGGAAGAGTCCGGTGGTCGTTCCGACATGACAGAGACCCGCGGTCATGGCCCCGGCCATGTCGGCGAACACCCGGTCAGTGGCGGCCTTCAGCCGTTCCTTGTCCATCGTCACGCTCCTCGATCGGCCCCGCGGCCGCCTGTCTACCGGCTCCTTCAGGCATCGGTCGCCGGACGCAACACGATGCGATTGCGTTCGGCGTCGATGGCGCGGCGGGTCACGCCCATCGCATCGCGCAGGAGGGCCCTGGCCGTCCGATCAAGGGCGGCCACGTCGCCTTCTGACCTGCGAGCGGCCGTTGTAGAGCACGACGGAGGCGAGCGCGATGGCGATCGGCAACGGCATCACCAGCAGTGCGGCGAGCCAGTTCCAGGCGCCGCCCGGATCCCCCGCCTGAACGCACAGCAAGACGGTAAGCGTCGCGCCCAGCATCGCCGCGCACGACGCTTTTCTGGCGTCGCGGAAGATGAGCTCGGAGACGACGCCGATCAGCACTGGCAGCAGGATCAGAACGAGGAGCGGTTGCATGAACGGCCCGCGGTCCGAGGCGATGGCGAGCGGGCGCCGAGGGTGGATGCAGCTGCGTCGACCCGCGGCATTCGCAGCCGCCGGGCCTCACGCGGTTCCGGCGCAGCCCGCCGGCTTGTGGACGCGCCGGGTCGATGCCGGATGCTGCGCGAGCTTGCCCTCCGGCCGGCGGGGGCGGGCGACGAGTTCGCCGCCGCAGTTGGGACAGCGGCCGCGCAGCGCGGAGTCGGCGCACGCGGCGCAGAACGTGCATTCGAACGAACAGATGCGGGCATCGGTGGCGGCAGGCGGAAGGTCCTTGTCGCAGCACTCGCAGTTGGGGCGCAGTTCGAGCATCGCGGTCTCCTCGAGCGGGGCGCCGCGCCGCGTGGGTGCCCGCGGGCGCGCGTCCGGGGTCGAAGGAAAGCTTACCGCATTTGGCCGCATCGAACACGCGCCGGACGCAGCCGTTTCGCCGCGGAGGTCATTCCGGCTCGACGTCCAGCGCGACGAGGAAGCGGGACACCATGTTATAGGCGGCGATCACACCGACCATCTCCACCATCTGCCGATCGTTCGCCAATGCGGCCCGGGCGGCTTCCAGCGTCGCACGACTGACGTGGACATTGCGCGTCATTTCCGTCGCGAGCCCGATGATCGCCTGCTCGCGCGCGTCGAACGCGGAGGCGTCGAGATCCGCCGCGCCGAGGCGCCCCACGGCATCGAGCTGGCGTGCCGTTCCGCCCGCCTTGAGGAACTCCGGGCCGTGCTGGCCGAATTCATAGTCGGCACCGGTCAGGCGCGCGACCACGCAGATCGCGAGCTCCCGCAGCCTGGGCGAAACCGCGAGCTCGGTGCGGACCGCGCGCAGGTAGCCGTTCCATCCGCGCGCCAGCGGCGGGCTGTGCAGCAGCATCCGATCGAGGTTCAGCAGCGGGCCCCCGCGCCGGGCGCGGATCGCGGCGACGAGTTCCTGCGGTTCGTCGATGTCGTGGGGCTGGTACGGGATGAGGCGCATGGTGCGGGGTTCCTTCCGGAATGGCACGGGCGGATGAAACGGCGGACCGCGTGCCGCGTGGCCGCGACGGTGCGCTCAATCGTGCGGTTTCGTGACCACCGGCAGCATCGGCGCCTCGTTGACGATCAGCTGAAAGACGTCGGGCCGGCTGTAGTGGCCGGCAACGTCGAAGTCGAACTTGCCGCGGCCGATGTCGCCGAGGTCGAGCTCCGCGGTCAGTATCGTCTCGCCGTCGAAATGGGGCCCCGCCAGCACCTTGCCGAGCGGGCTCACGATGGCACTGCCGCCGCGCATCAGCACGGCGTCCGGCGAGTCGCCGAGCGCGATGCGGACGCTCGGGGGAAAGTCCCGCTTGCGCAGGAACTGGCAGGCGGTGAGCACGAAGCACCGTCCTTCGAGCGCGACGTGCCGCATCGACGACAGCCAGGTGTCGCGATCGTCGGCGGTGGGCGCGCAATAGAGGGCGACGTTCTTCGCATACATCGCCATCCGCAGCATCGGCATGTAATTTTCCCAGCAGATCACCGAGCCGATCCGGCCGTAGGGGCTGTCGACTGCCGTCAGTGTCGAGCCGTCGCCGAAGCCCCAGATCATCCGCTCGAGCGCGGTCGGCATCAGCTTGCGGTGCTTGCCGGCGAGGCGGCCGTCGGGCGCGAAGAACAGCACCGTGCAGTAGCAGGTACCGCCGTCGCGCTCGATCGCTCCGATCACGACGAAAGCGTCGTGCGCCGCGGCGGCCTCGCCGAGCCGCTGCGTCTCCGGTCCGGGCACGTCGATGGCAGCGTCGAGGTAGAGCCGGAACTCTTCGCGCCCGGCGGGATCGCGCGCGCCGACGACCAGCCCGTAATTCTGTCCCTTCGGGTACCCGGGGATGAACGCCTCGGGAAAGAGGATGACTTTCGCGCCGGTGGCCGCGGCGTCGCCGATCAGGCGCACCGCCTTGTCCACGCAGGCGGCGGTATCGAACGGCACGGAGCCGGCCTGCACCACGGCGACGCGCACCGTTGTTTCCTTCGCTGCTGCAACCATGGTCTTCCTCCTGTTGAACGCCGCTGCGGCCCGCGGTGCCGGCCCGGCCAACCGTGCCGTGCGGCGCCAGCCAGCCGCGCGCGCCGCGCACGCTCAGATCACGCGGTCGTTGCCCCCGTCCACCGGCAGCTGCGCGCCCGTGGTCCTGGCGAACAGCGGGCCGCACATCTCGGCGGCCAGTTCCGCCACGTCCCGGCTGCGGACTTCGGTGCGCAGCACGTTGTTGCGCCGGTACTCGTCGACGGTCAGCCCGTACTGCCGCGCGCGCTCGGC
>Ga0315283_10001640_pt1 | contig 18152 bp, 11 predicted proteins | sample YL17G09_0_MG_FD_204541 | JGI IMG/M metagenome (GOLD analysis project Ga0315283, IMG submission 204541) | Sediment microbial communities from Yellowstone Lake, YNP, Wyoming, USA - YL17G09_0 | ecosystem: Environmental > Aquatic > Freshwater > Lake > Sediment | place: USA: Wyoming | collected... | reverse complement strand
TGTGGCAAGACCACCCTGATTCGCATCCTGGCAGGTCTTGAGCCACCCAGCAGCGGGCATGTCAGCCGTGACTTGCGATTGCGCATAGGCTACCTGACGCAGGGCTTTGAGCCAGACCCCACACTCAGCCTGGATGAGATCATCCGCCAGAATACCTGGAATATCACCGCCCTTGAAGATGAGCTGGCAGCCATCGCGCAAGCCTTGGTTCTCCATCCATCTGATCCAGACCTGCAATCACAATATGATGAGCTCCTGCGGCGCATCCAGATAAACGATACCGGGCGTACGGGTCATATCCTGGCTGGATTGGGATTGGCTGATATCGATCCAAACATACCAGCAGGCAGGTTGAGTGGTGGTCAACAGACACGCCTTTCGCTGGCGCTGGTGCTGTTGGATGACCCGCAACTCCTCCTGCTGGATGAGCCGACCAATCACCTGGACATCTCTATGCTGGAATGGCTGGAAGGGTGGCTCGTCAATTCCCCCTGCGCAGCCCTGATCATCTCACATGATCGCATCTTCCTGGACCATACCGTCACCCACATCCTCGAGATGGACCCGATCAAACACAGCGTGCGCGCATATGCAGGCAATTACTCCGACTTCATCAAGCAGAGACAAGCGGAGATCGAGCACCAGTGGTCGGCTTACCACGACCAGCAATCCGAGATCCAGCGCATGCGGCAGGACATCCTTCGCACCAGGGAGCAGGCAGCCCACACCGAGCGCGAGGCCTCCTCGATCCGCATTGGAGGAGAGGAATATAAGCAGAAGGGTTTTAAAGCATATCAACAGAGCATTGCCAAGAAGGTCGCCAAAAAAGCCAAATCACGCCAGAAAAAGCTGGATCGATACCTGAAATCGGATGAGTTGGTTGAAAAGCCGAAAGAATCGAGCACGATCAAGCTGGAGTTTGGGACAAGCAATCACATCAGCCACTCCGTCTTGTGGTTGGAGGATTTGAGCATTGGATATCATCCCTCTCACCCATTAATCAACGGTATAAATCTCGACCTACATTCAGGCCAGCGCATCGTCCTGACGGGACCCAATGGTTGTGGCAAGACCACCCTGCTGCGCACCATCGCCGGGGATATCCAGCCATTGAAAGGTGAAGTCCACCTCAGCAGCACAGTGAAAATGGGGTACCTAACCCAGGACCAGGCTGGGCTCAACCTTAATGATACCGCCGTTGAGACCATCCAGGACCATTTTTACAACGGAACCGAAGCACGCAGCTTCCTGGCCTATTACCTTTTCACCGGTGACGAACCGCTGAAACCAGTGTCTTTACTCAGTTATGGTCAGCGCACGCGCCTGCTGCTTGCTAAGCTGGTCGCGGATGGCTGCAACTGCCTGCTGCTGGATGAGCCGATCAACCACCTGGACATCCCCAGCCGGACGAAATTCGAGCAAGCCCTGAGCCGCTTCGAGGGGGCGGTGCTGGCGGTGGTGCATGACCGCTACTTCATCCAGCTCATCGCTGATGAGATATGGTGGGTGGAAGATGGTGCCATCCGGCGGGTTTGGGAGATACCCCCACTCCAATCTGATCACATTGGATAGAATGGTCCTGCTCGTTCTATAAGGCTATGATGGCGATTAGCCGTTTCTTCTGGCTATGCATTTTTCCCCTGCCAAACTATTTTCATTACTACTTTCGTCCTCGCAGAGTTTAGGGGAGGGTGTTTCTTATTCCATCCTATAACAAGAAAGTAGAGCTAAGTGACTCTGCGATTTCCAATTGTAATAGACCAGTTACATCCCTAAAAATAACCTGTTTTTCGGATAACTATTATCAAATATTAATTGTATTTATATTGACACTTAGTCGCGGGGGTTCTACAATACATCTGGAAGATGACCAATCGCCTGATTGAGCTTCTAGTGAAAAGTAACATTTAGAAAGCAGGGCAGGAACAATGACACAAAATAATGGACAAGAAGGAAATGCGGGAGGCCTGGTTATCACACGGATATTTGATGCTTCGCGCGAGCGCGTTTGGAAATACTGGACCGATTCTGAGCAGTATATGTGCTGGGGGAGTCCCAAGGATTTCACAACACCCTATGCTAAGTTTGATCTGCGCATCGGTGGAAAGTATATAAACTGCATGCGTGGACCTGATGGAAAGGATTATTGGAGCACGGGCGTCTACAGAGAGATCATTGAACCGAGCCGGCTTGTCTACAGTGATTCCTTTGCGGATGAACACGCCAAAGTAGTTCCTGCATCTCATTATGGCATGACTGCCAATATGCCTTTGGAGATGGAAGTTAATGTTGTGCTTGAGGACATCGGGGGTAAGACCAGGATGACACTGGAACACTGCGGTTTTACCGATGATGAGATGAACGAGAAAACCAGGCAAGGCTGGAACGAATGCTTTGACAAGCTGGCCGAATGCCTAAGGTGAATTATGTGTAGGAGCATCCACACCCTCTATAATGTCGATCCACCTGTCACCGATCAGGAGATCAAGGCAGCCTCATTACAATACGTGCGTAAGATCAGTGGCTTCCGCAAGCCATCGAAAGCCAATCAGGCAGCCTTCAACGCTGCAGTCGATGAAATTACTGCCGTCTCATCCAGGCTCATTGCCGCTTTGGAAACCAGCTCACCCCTAAGGGAACGCGGGCTGAGATCCACCGATCCAACCGTTCACCGATAAATTTCCACTTCCCCAATCTGCCCAAGGATTAATCATGATGACAAATAAAAGTAATGTTGAGGTCCAAAAAGAAATCGCGTTGGATTTCTTACAGCTCGTTATAGCTGGGTCCATTGATGAAGCCTTTGAGGATTATGTCAACATGCATGGAAAACACCATAATGTGCATTTCTCAGCCGAATTCGAGTCATTGAAAAAAGGGATGGTCGAGAATTTTACGCAATTCCCAAACAAGCGGATCATGGTGAAAAACGTGCTGGGCGATTTTCACCTTGTTGCAGTCCATTCGAACATCGTCATGATACCGGGTGAGCCTGGTATTGCTGCCGTACATATCTTTCGTTTCGAGGCTGGAAAAATCGTGGAAATGTGGGATATCGCTCAATCGATACCATTCGATTCACCCAATCGATTGGGTGCATTCTAGAGAAGAAAATCAGGACGAGACTGGTTGTTACAGAATTCATATCGTTTGATGGAGTCATCGAAGGTCCTGGACCGGATGACCCCTATCAGAACGCAGGCTGTACCTTGCCATATTGGAGGGTTGAGATCGGCGAGTTCAAGCTGGACGAGCTATTTGGCAGTGACGCGTTACTGCTGGGCAGGGACACGTCCAGCGGTTTGCCGCGGCCTAGTCAACCAGAGTAGCGCGTTCCAGCACACCCAACTGAGATTCTGACTGTTTGCGAAATAAGCTCACATCGATGCGGGAGAGTATCCACAACGAAATGAGCATGAGTAGAACCATACCAGTAAACACAGTCACATATGCCACTACAGGGTCCTGAAACATGTATGTGAGTGTATCCCGCAACACACCGCCAATCAGGGAGCCAAGCAAACGTGAGATGGCATTTGCCATTCCCCAGATTCCGATATACAAACCGACTTTACCAGCAGTCGTCATATCCAGCATAAGGGAAAGATTGGAGACCGTCGACAAGCCGGTACCGATGCCCAACACCACCAGGCCGGTGTAAAAGATTGCGGGCGAGGATAGCAAACCGCTTGCAGCGATTAACACAAAACCAACCAGGGCGTTCCATCCACCTAACCTGGCAAGCGTGAGCTTCTGCACTCTTCCTTCCAGCATGCCTGCAATCACCATTGCTACTAAAAAGCAAGTGCCCCAGATAGAAGTGATCCGTGTGGTTGACTGCACCGTCATGGCAAATGCTTCGGCGGCAAACGGCTCCAGCAGGATATCCTGCCCAAGGATTGCGGCTAGCAGGATGATGAGGTAAATAAAAAAGGTCTTCACCTGGCGATTGCCTGCCACCTGATGCAACATCTCCGCCCAGGTATAATTATCTGAGGCAGGCAGGTCGTTACGAGCGTGGCGGTTTTCCAGGCGCACAAGTCCCAGCATCCCCAAGACCAGCGCAATCAACCCTATCACCCGAAATGCACTTATTAGAGCCTGCGGCGAATACGGATCGACCATGTTGCTGAGAGCGATGGAAGTGAGAATGATCCCAACGATCATCATGGTGAACATAATTGCGATGGTGCGGGAACGGCCTTTCTCGCCAGAGATCTCTGAAGCAAGTGACATGTAGGATACTGCAGATAGGTTGTAGCCCATTCCCCAGGAACCGAAGGCGATCAAACCAACCACCAACCCAATCCAGAAGTCATCTACAATGAGGAAAGCTGCGTAGGGTGAAAGGATCACACCGGTCACACACAGGAGCAAGCCCAGTGCGATATAGGGTGTGCGCTGCAATCCAAAGACAGCATGCCGATCGGCAAAAGAGCCAATGGCAACCTGGATGGGTGAGATCAGGTAAGGCAGAGAAGCCAACACCGCCACCAGGGTGGCTGATATCCCCAGATCCTTGATCATCACACGGTTCAGTGTGCTATTGATGGGCACCAATGTCATGGCGACAGCTACGTGGATCAGACCGAGTTGGATACGTTTGAAGATCATGTTTGCGCTTGTGTCAAAAGGTACATGCAACTTTATCAGAGGATGCTATTTTCTACAATGTAGATTTACATAGAATTTATATAAGATCTGCTAATAAAAATGAAGCCTGCAGAGCAGTTGCAAAAGTGCCACCGCTGAATCTCACCAATTAATTACATTTGCAGGAAACAAACTGGCTATAATGATAACCATATAGGTAGTGATCCATTATGAAACTGATTATTGGTAAGAGAAGAAAGACAATCGGTTTGATCACAGGTTTATGCCTGGGAATGATCCTGACGTACATAATCAGTGGTTGCAGCCTGGAGAGAGGCGGAGTGATAATAGAAGCCGCTAGCACCCTCCCCAGTGCAACGGTCAACCAACCCAGGGCTACCCAATCCCCCACGAAGACGCTATCTCCCACGAATACACCGAAACTCACGCCAACCGCGCTGGCGACAGTAATCCCGACCAGCACCCCGACCCTGCACCCGATGAACATCCTGGCAGCCAGAGAAACTGCTTATCCAGGCAGCATTATCACAATCGATGAAACTTTGGAACCAGGTGCCAACTATTACCGGTATATTGCCTGGTATGAATCAGATGGTTTAAAGATCTACGGTCTGCTGACCGTACCATTTGGCGAGATGCCTGTTACTGGATGGCCAGCCATTGTCTTCAACCATGGGTATATCGCTCCGGATATTTACCAGTCGACCGAGAGATATATTGCTTATGTGGATAGCCTGGCACGCCATGGTTATATTGTCTACAAGATTGATTACCGTGGTCATGACCGGTCTGATGGGGAAGCCACTGGGGCATACGGCAGCCCTGGATACACGACCGATGTGCTGAACGCAGTTTCATCGCTACAGGCTTTTCCGCTGGCAGATGCTCAGCGGATAGGCATGTGGGGGCACTCCATGGGAGGCTTTTTGACCTTAAGGGCGATGGTCATTTCCCCGGAAATTAAAGCCGGGGTAATATGGGCTGGGGTTGTGGGGTCTTATCCTGACCTATTATGCTGTTGGCGTTTACCCACACCGGGGGTTCCAACCCCCACCCCCAATGCCAATTTCCGCTCCGGCTGGAGGACAGGCTGGCAGGATTTGTATGGCTCTCCTGATGAAAACCCAGGATTCTGGCTGGGGATCTCTGCAAATTCATATGTGAATGAGCTCTCGGGGCCAATCCAGCTTCATCACGGCACAGGAGATACAGAAGTGCCAATCAAGTTTTCACAAGCCCTTTACCAACAGATGCTGGCAGCTGGGATTCCAATCGAATATTACGAATATGAGGGCGATGACCATAACCTGGCAGGTAATTTCAGCCTTGCAATGCAGCGTACGATCGAGTTCTTTGACCGGTATCTAAAAGATGGGGAATGAGGCTAGAAATCGCTTGAGCCATGCCCACATCTTGTGACTATGGTGCTATTGAATGGCGCAGGTTTTATTATTATTCATGGCTTTCTTTCAAAACCCATCAGGGAAGAATCGTAGGAATGCAATGGTCTGGCAGGAACATTGCAATGAGTCAGGTGATACCAACGACATAAAGAGATGGTTTTGCATTTGGAACCGATCTAGTTCAACATAGATCGACCCATGAAAACCTGTATTTCGAAGAGAGCAACAAACACATTGGTGGTCGTGAATATTACAAATCATTGATTGACAAAAAACCAGTAATCCGTAAAAATATATAAGCTGATGAGGTAATCGATGGATATAGAGGATCAGAAAAACACTTCTTACGGAACCAACACGGGCAAATCGCAATCCCAACACCGGGATGGTCATGTTCCACCTACAGGACAATTTCCTGACGATCCCGTTCAGATACTGGGCAGTTTCGTGCCCCTACGAATGCTGATCGTCTTGATTGTTGGGATTGTAGCTGCAGAAGTAATAGCCATGGTCATTGTTTATTACAACTTGATATTGCCCTATTATCTTCTAGTAATATTAGATATCGCAATCATCACCATAATAACTATCCCTATACTCTATTTTTTCTCCGTTCGGCCGATTCTTCAACAAATCCAACAGCGACAACAATCCGAAAGAATCATCCAATCTCGCCTGCTACTGATGCAATATGCTAACGAGCACCCTTTGGAAGAATTACTTGAATATTCTCTGAACGAAGTTGAAACCATAACCGGAAGTAGGGTCAGCTTCTTCCATTTCCTTGAGGGTGACCAAAAGACGATCAGTCTGCAAGCCTGGTCCACCAATACGCTGAAAAACATGTGTGAGGCAGAGGGTAAAGGCAGTCATTATGACCTGGAGCAAGCGGGTGTCTGGGCAGATGCAGCCCGCCAGCGCAAACCCATCATCCACAACAATTATGCAATACTGGCAAACCGGAAAGGACTACCCGAAGGACATGCCCAAATTATCCGAGAGCTGGTTGTTCCGATACTGCGGGATAATAAAGTGGTGGCAATCCTTGGTTTGGGTAACAAACCGCAAGATTACACAACCAGCGATGTGGGGGTTGTTTCCACCTTTGCCGATTTTGCATGGGATATCGTAGAACACAAGCTGTCAGTTGACGCCATCTATAAAAGGGAGGAAAAATTCCGCACACTCGTGGACTGGACGTATGACTGGGAGCTTTGGCTGGATGAACAAGGAAATATTGCCTATAGCTCGCCTTCATCCGAACGCATTAGTGGCTATACACCAGAGGAATTTATCGCAGACCCCAAATTGCTGCTACGCATCGTGCATCCTGACGATAAGGAGGTCATGGAAGATCACCAAAAAGAAAATCATGATACAACCGCAGGCCCGATGATGATGGAATACCGCATCATTTCCAGGGATGGAAGCGAGCATTTGATCGAACATATTTGCCGACCTCTATTCGGATCAGATAACCAATACCTCGGCCGACGCATCAGTAACCGCGACGTCACCAAACGCAAGCAAGCTGATATGCAACTCGCCATCTTGAACATCGCCCTCGAAGCAGCCGCGAACGCCATTGTTATCACCGACCATCAGGGAGAAATCCAATGGGCAAACTCAGCCTTTACCACGATGACCGGTTATCCATTTGAAGAAGTGAAGAATATGAATCCTCGCTTCCTCAAGTCTGGGATGCAAGATCAAGAATTTTATCGTAATTTGTGGGAAACCATCCTTGCCGGGTCAGTATGGCATGCTGAATTAATCAACCGCCGTAAGGATGGCAGCTTTTATGTTGAAGATCAAACCATCACTCCTGTTTATGATCAAAGCGGAAATATTGCCAATTTCATTTCTATTCGACAGGATATTACTGAACATAAACAGGCGGAAGATGCGCTCAGAAAGCGCGAGGAGCAATATCGCTCTCTGGTGATAGCTTCCACTCAGATTGTCTGGCAAGCGAACGCAGATGGAGATGTAGTTGAAGATCTACCAATGTGGAGAGACTTTACCGGACAAACCAAGCAAGAGATCCTCGGAAAGGGCTGGATCAACGCTTTACACACAGCCGACCAACAACGGACGGCTGAGATTTGGTCCCATGCGGTGAAAACAAAAACTCCCTACGATACAGAGTATCGAATAAGAAGTCATACGGGGGAGTACGGTTATTTCGGAGTACGGGGTGTGCCAACGAAAGATGTGAATGGAAATATCTCAGGCTGGATTGGAACTTGCACCGATATCACCGAGAAAAAGAATGTTGAAAACCAACTGGTTCAAGCTGAAAAGCACGCTGTTATCGGTCGTATGGTCGGCTCGGTGACCCATGAGATCAATAATCCATTACAGACGATCAAGAATTGCCTGTATCTCATTAGCCAGGATACCGGATCCGATTCACCCAATCGGGAACCACTGGATATGGCGCTCTCAGAGACTCAACGCCTGGGCAATATCGTCGGTCAATTACGCCAGCTTTATCGACCACAAGCTAGCCAGACGATGGTCGCCCATGAATTGCTTAATATCATCGGAGAAGCCCACGCTTTGATAATCCCTCATCTGATCAATTCAAAAGTGGCCTGGCGACAATTACCAGGTCTGCAGGATTGTAAGGTCTTTTGTGCAAAAGATCAATTGATCGAAGTTTTTCTTAATCTATGCACGAATGCCATCGACTCGATGCAACCCGTTGGAGGGGAACTATCTGTGGATATGGATTTCAACACTGCTAAGGGTAAGGTGGGTGTAATATTCAGGGATACTGGTCCAGGCATTAGCTCGGAAATCTTGCCTCATATATTTGAGCCGTTTATGACGACCAAGGAATACGGATTAGGTTTGGGGTTATCGATCTGTTATGGAATTATTCAAAAACATGCTGGTCAGATCACGGTGGATAGCCAGCCTGGTGAAGGCACAAGCTTCACGGTTTGGTTACCCCTTGTGTTAGTTGCAGAAGAAAAAGGAGGTTAATAGATGGGCACAAATCAATCCATCTTGATTATCGACGATGAGCCAAAGTTGGCATACAGCCTGGGGCTTATCTTACAGCACGCGGGGTATGTAATCAAGACTGCCGGGACTGCACAGGAAGCACTCCATATGTTACAAGCTGGAGCATATGATCTGGCATTTCTGGATATCAAACTACCCGATCAAAGTGGCATTCAACTCCTGCCTCAAATCAGGGATATATACCCGAATATGCCGATTCTGATCCTGACTGCGCATGCCACGTTAGATACGGCAATTGAAGCGGTGCGAGCAGGTGCGCGCGATTATTTATTGAAACCCATCGATCCTGAAGCGATTCTCACCCTGGTAAGTAAGATATTGGATGAGGAGAAAACACCCCAGAGACGACGCGAAATCACTGGTTTAATTCAGGAATTGTTAGACGAATTGCGAGATATCGAACTTGAAGAAGATCCACAAACAGAGCTTGCCTCGAGCACTACTCTTAATGATCCAACGCGTTACTTAAAACGCGGTTCATTAGTCTTGGATATACATACTCGCTCAGTCCTATTACCTGCAGGTAATGTATCATTACCGCCCTCCACGTTTGAATATCTGGTTACCTTGGTCAGGCATTCACCCGATCCCGTGACATATGAAAGATTAGTGACTGAATCACAAGCATACCAAAACTTGAGTCGGTCAGAAGCGAGAGATATATCACGCTGGCAGATCCATGAAATTCGCAAGGCATTGGAAGCCGACCCACGTCATCCCCAGTTGATCTTTACTGTTCGCGATGTTGGCTATCGTCTGATTGCATAAAACGTAATTATTCACCTACCCCGATGTTTTCATCTCCTGTAACCAATTGAATAAATCATACAGGGGAGATGGGTGAGTAATTACCATACAACAGGATCCCTGAGGTTTACGAGGCGAGCCGTCCTATCGACTGCTCTCCTTTTTGTTTTATTCGAAGAATTGGGATGATACCAATATACGCCAAGTAAGCCAAATTGCTTATTGTCATTTTACCTATAAAATGATACAGAGATTAACCCCAGGTAATAATCATGAGCCCAAAATTAATTATTCTCGTTGAAGATGACCTGAATCTGCGCCAATCCATCGTGCTAATTCTGGAACGCGCAGGTTATCTCGTTGATGCAACGGAATGTCCTTACAAGGCGATGGATATTATTAAATCCGGAAATTACCAGCTTGTCATTTCGGATTTTAATATGCCAGATACCAAAAAAGTATTGCTTCCTAAAGTCCACGAAAACTACCCAAATCTATTCAATGTAATCCTGACCGATCAATCCTTGCCAGAGATAGATAAGGAGGACAAGCAATTGAGAGATCAATATCTGATAAAACCGATTGCCCCAGAACGTTTATTGGATTGTGTTGGGAAGATCTTAGTCCAGAAGGAAAACATCACCAACAACAAACTCGAAAACCTGTCAGTGCACCCGAATTGAAATCAATAGAAAGGCATTTTTTAATTGCGTAGCTTAATCCACCAATTCTTTAACATAAAAGGATGTAGATATTGTTCAAAGGAGGACTTTAATGAAAACAAATAAACTTTATAGCTGGATTGGGATTATTGTTATCCTTATCTCGGGAGTCATCCATCTATACAATGCCTACGGCGAATTTCAGGAAACTCCCTACATGGGCATCTTATTCTTTGGTTTTTTCCTCGCCTCCATCGTCTCCGCTGTCGGCATCTACCGTGGAGAGCTTATTTGGGGCTGGGCACTTGGGGGCTTTCTCTGCCTCGGAGCCATTGTTGGTTACCTGGTTAGCCGTACAGTGGGCATGCCCATAGCTGGGGTGGAGGATTGGGGACCAGCGTTAGCATATTTTTCGATCCTGATTGAGCTTTTTTTCTTCTACCCTTTCCTCAAGGCAAACCCCACAGTATTAAAGGTAGCACATTGACCAATCTGCAACAATATCACCTGTTAATAAAACCTTGCCCATTTAATTTGGGCAATCCAAAGCTCGGGAAAGTTAATCTTACCGAGTCGCATTCATTTCTGGCGAAAAATTCACAGGAGGAGGTGCTTAAGGCAATAGTTTTAACCGAAACAATCCAAGCGGATCAAGTCATTGTCTCGCATGATTTTATGGGTAAAAGCAATGACAATAACCAGAGGTTAACCATATCCCTATCCAATCGGTGCACAGGGGATCAAATAATCGAGGAGGACGAAATCAACTTTAATAAAGTAGTTCGATCAAATTTCATCGGTAATTACAATAAAAATATTATCAAAAGGAGAATACAAAAATGACTGTACGAAAGATTCTTAGTTATACACTTCTGTTCTTTGTGCTCGTATCATTTGTCTTTGGGAGCACAGGCCAGGTTAATCCCGTCTCAGCTTTACCAAGTTCGCCGACGGATCAAACCAAGGTCCCGCATTACTTTGGACCTTATCCCAACTGGGCTAACAGCCCTTTTACTTTGGCTGATGCCCAGGTTGTCATAGCTGGTGATGGCACAGGTGCAACGGCTGTCGCCTCCGTAGGAGCGAATGGTGCCATTACCGGCGTCATCGTCACCAATCCTGGACAAAACTATACAACAGCGGGTGCTACTATCACTAGTGCGACTGGCACTTTAGCCACGCTTGCCCCAGCGGTTACGAGTTCAGGTTTTGTCTCCTCCGTCAGAGTGGACACCGCAGGCGGCGGTTATACCTCGCCTGTAGTGGGCTTCACTGGTGGTGGAGGTACGGGTGCCGCGGCCACCGCCTATGGTTTTGTTGATGCAGTCGCGCTCACCGCCGCCGGCTTCGGTTACACGATACCGACCGTCGATTTCGACATGCCGCTTGACCCGAACGGAATTCAAGCCACCGGGCACGTAGTGTGTGTTGAATTAAACTGCATCGCGACTCCACCTAACACCACTGTGACGCTCTCCAGCGTCGTAGTGGATAACCCGGGCTCGGGATACGCAACCGCACCGCAGGTTGTGATCCGTGACGGCACGCTCTTCGACCCGATCAATCCACCCCCTGGATTCACCCCGGCAGTTGCCACCGCCACACTTTCCATCTCTGCAGTCACCGTGGATACTTTCGGCTCACTATATACTTCCGCCCCAACTGTAGCAATAACTGACTGCGCCTTACCATGTGCTGGCGCTGGAGCATTCGCCACTGCATTCACCAATGTTGGCGGAGTCACCTCGATCGCTGTGTCCACTGCCGGCTCGGGCTACGTCACCGCAACTGGGATCAAGAAATTCGTCGATCCGCTGCCTGGGCTGTGTATGCCACCGGCTTGCACCGGAGCGAAATACATCCCGCTGGGCGTAGCTGAAGCCAAATCCTACGGCACTCCACCCGATGCAGTTGAAGCTGACGAGTACGTAATCGGTTTGGTGCAGTACCGCACAAGCTTCTCTTCCAGCCTGCCACCCACCCTGGTGCGCGGCTATGTACAGCTTGAGACACCGTCATGGCTGATTGCACACCCCGGTGTAAGCCAGCACTTCCCGTTAACGAACACTTATCTCGACCCATTAATACAACCTGACACACCTGTCCTGATCAATGGAGCACAAGCATACGGCGTGACCCCACCCCAATACCTGGGACCGACCCTGGTTGCCACCCGGGATAAACCGGTACGCATCGTCTTCTACAACCTGTTACCGACCGGTTCCGGCGGCGACCTGTTCCTGCCCACCGATTCCTCGCTGATGGGCTCTGGCACGATCCCGGAGTCGATGCTTAATCCAAATGATTTAGGAACTGTAATGGATGGGATTCGCAACCCCCTGTGCTCGGAATATCCGAAGTCAGGTGCTGATTGTTTCAAAGACAACCGCGCCACATTGCATCTGCATGGCGGCACCACCCCCTGGATCAGCGATGGTACAGCGCACCAGTGGATCACCCCTGCAGGCGAGACTACTTTTTGGCCGCAAGGCGTCAGCGTTACCAACGTGCCTGACATGGATGCCTCTGGATGTGACCTTGCTACAGACGGCTGCATGACCTTCTATTACACCAACCAGCAGAGCGCCCGTTTGTTGTTCTACCATGACCATGCCTGGGGCATCACCCGCCTGAACGTCTATGCGGGCGAAGCAGCCGGCTATTTGATCACCGATCCGGTCGAAGAGAAGCTTCTTGGTGCAGGTGGTGCTATGGAAGGTCTGGGCGAGGGTATCCCCCTGGTCGTCCAGGATAAAACCTTCGTGCCTTCTCCTGCCCAGCTCGCCGCCCAGGACCCAACCTGGGATACAGGTCGTTGGGGTGGAATGGGCAACTTCTGGTACCACCACGTGTACATGACAGCCCAGAACCCCGGTGACCCGTCAGGCATGAGTGCCTTCGGGCGCTGGATGTATGGACCCTGGTTCTGGCCCCCGGCTGCCAATACGGTGCACGGACCGATCCCCAACCCATATTACAATATGGATCCAGCTACGAACTTTACCACTCCTCTGGCTGTTCCTTGTAACTTGGATAATCCTGCCACCTGGCAGTACCAGACTGACCCATTCTGCGAGCCACAGTTGATCCCGGGCACGCCCAACATCTCGGTTGGTATGGAGCAGTTCAATGACACGCCCATCGTGAATGGCGTGGCCTACCCGACCCTGACCCTCGAGCCCAAAGCATACCGCTTGCGCATCCTGAGCGCAGCCAACGACCGCTTCTTCAACTTCCAGTGGTACGTGGCTGATCCCACCACCGCCAGCACAGGTGCGAATTATTTAGGCCTGCCAATTGGCGGGACTGAAGTCGCTCTTAAAGCTGCCGAGCTCGCCGCAGCACAGACCGACCCGAACGTGTATCCCACCCCGGATACGGCCATCAGCCTGCCAGGACCCGACTGGGTCGTGATCGGCTCAGAGGGCGGCTTCCTGCCAGCCCCGGCGGTTGTGGACGGACAGCAGGTCACCACCTGGATCATCGACCCGACCCGCTTTGACTTCGGCAACGTGGACAAGCACTCGCTACTTTTGGCACCCGCCGAGCGCGCCGATGTGATCGTTGACTTCTCGCAGTTTGCAGGTCAGACGTTGATCCTGTATAACGATGCACCCGCAGCCTTTCCAGCCCGTGTCGCCAGCTACGACTACTACACTGGTGCTCCGGATCTTTCCCCGATCGGTGCCCCAGGTACCCTGCCTGGCTACGGACCGAACACCCGCACCATCATGCAGGTCAAGATCAATTCGGGTACAAATCCTGCCTTCAACCTGACTGCCCTTAAGACTGCCTTCAAGCACCATGCAGATGGCTCAGGTGTGTTCGAGAAGGGACAGCACCCCATCATCGTCGGCCAGGCTGCTTATAACTCGGCCTACGGTGCGAACTTCGCCTCCTCTGGCAACTGCAGTGGAGCTGGCAATCCTCTCCAGCGCTGCGACGGCTTCGTCCGTGTCAATGACACCAGCGAATTTAGCTTCAACACGCTCAGGAAGCAAACCACCAAGATGACCATGCCGCTCCAGTCGAAAGCTATCCATGACGAGATGAACTCCACCACCTTCGACGAGTTCGGCAGGATGCAAGCCACCCTGGGCGTGGAGGCACAGCCACCCATCCCAGGAGCGCAAAATGTGGTCCTGTATCCCTTCATCAACCCATCGACCGAGCTGATCGATGCGACCGGCCTTCCCAAGGGTGATATCAATGTCACACCCATCTCCAGTGCCACGGATGGCACGCAGATCTGGCGCATCACGCACAACGGCGTGGACACGCACCCCATCCACTTCCACCTATATGACGTACAGGTGGTCAACCGGGTCACCTGGGACAACATCATCCTCGCACCGGAGGCCACCGAGCTGGGCTGGAAGGACACCTTACGTATCTCTCCGCTGGAAGATACCATCGTAGCTCTCCGCCCGGTCATCCCGACCGTACCCTGGGAGCTACCCAACGCCATCCGCCCTATGAGTCCGATGCTGCCGCTAGGTTCGAACATGGGATTCAACAATGTGGACCCACAGGGCAACCCAACCAACCCGATCTTGAATGCTCTGGTCAACTTCGGCTGGGAATACGTCTACCACTGCCACATCCTCAGCCATGAGGAAATGGACATGATGCGACCGGTGTCGGTGGCGCTCCCGCCTCTTGCGGCAGATACCCTTGTCTTCGAAAAGGGTACGCAAACACTGACCTGGAATGACAACTCGATCAACGAGACGCAATTCCTTGTTCAGAGGTCACAGGACAAGGGTGTTACCTGGTTTGACGTTGGCACTAGTCTATCTCCACTCGACTTTCCGAATACGAATAGCCACGGAACACGCTCCATGGTCGATCCTACCTACGACGGTTACACGGATTATCTATACCGCGTGGTCGCTCAGAACACAGTTGGCTATCTTGATCCAGCACCGCCTCTTCCAGGTTCAGTCGGATTCCCGAATCTAACCGTCCAGTCAGTCTCAGGAACGGTGCAAGTGCTGAACCCGCCCAAGGCTCCAACCAACCTGACCGCAACTCTCGCCTTTGGACCCATCATCACCCTGAACTGGAATGACATCGCCACCAATGAGACCGCCTACTACGTCGAACGTGCAGTCAATGGAGGAGGGTTCTTACCTCTAGCTACACTTGGTGCCAATGTAACCACTTGGGTGGACACAACTGGCTTGCCTGCTACCACGTATGACTACCGTGTTTATGCATTCAACACACTCGGACCTTCTCTCTTCTCGAACACTGCCACGGTGGTTGTGCCTGCTGCACCAGCAGTTCCCACCAACCTGACCTTGACGCCGCTGAGCGGACCACGTGTCAGCCTGACCTTCCGCGATAACGCCAACAACGAGACCGGCTTTATCGTTGAGCAGGCTGTCGATGGTGGAGCGTTCGCTGTGCTAACTACCCTGGGTCCAAGAAACAATGTAGGCAATGTCACCTATGTAGATACGACTGTTGCGTTTGGACACACCTACGCCTACCGGGTTGCCGCACGGAACCTCTTTGTCCAGTCGGCATACTCGAATACCGCCTCGATCACTGTTGCTCTTCCGTCAGCGCCGGTTATCGCGACTGCCACGGCAGTTCGACAGGGTGGTAGTGAGCGTGTGACGATCACCTGGTCGGCGTCTACCCCTGGGATAACTTCATACACCATCCAGTGGAGCGACACCGACTTTGGAATTGTTCGTGGATCAGGCAGCGTCGGAGGCAACACCTTAACCTTCACCTCGGGGAACATCGCCCGGCAGGTTTGGTACTTCCGCATCATCGCGATCAACCCATTCGGACAGACGATATCACTAGTGAGATTCGTGCCCGGTGCTCCGTAATCCAACTCAAACCATAGTGTTGTTCGTAAAGTAACTATCGTTGTAGCCGGGATCAGTGATCCCGGCTACTTTGTTCGTAGGGCTCAAGAACCTTTAGAAACAACGAAGGGAGCCTGGTTCAGCGGCATGTTCTTGGATGGGTGGGCGACAGACGCTGTTCTCGGCGGTCAGTTGGCTGAGCAAGCCCAGGAACCTTCCTGAAAACGCTTGAAATGTTTACGTAGGGGCGGCTCGAGAGCCGCCCAGTCAGAGGAAACAACCTTCACCCATCCATATACCGGACGGGTGAAGGATGGTGTTCTTCTCCAGGTTCATTCCATCATAGAGCTACCCACGGTTCACCAGCTGGCTCACGATCCGCTCGGCAATATCCTGAACAATACCATCCGGAACCCCCTCCATTGCCTTGGATTGTAGGCGTAAGTCGATCTGGTCATTCACGTAGTCAACCACCATGAATTCCTCATCCTTTGTAAGGCCGATCTCGGTTGAAAACAGGTCCAACCCGCACAGGCGCGAGATGGCAGCCACGTCATCATTCAGCCTTCCCAAACTATAGCAGCTCTTCTCTTCCAGGGTGACTGGAGCATAGACATGCGTACGCGGATTCCACCAGCATGGGTAAATTTGACCGGTGCAGTAGATCACCCGGAACCAGGCTGGTTGCATGTCCAGCTCTTTGGGGATGATATGGGCTTGCAAGAGATATTTATCGGTGGCATGCTCCTGGCGGGTGGAGAGCACCTGCTCCCATGATGTGGCATTGGTCAGCACGCCCACACCCCCACTTCCATGAGCCGGCTTGATCGTGAATTGCTCTCCCAGGCTGAATAAATCCATGTTGGGCAGATCAGGTTGCTCAAAGTATGCCGGGAGGATGATCGTCTCGGGCACATCCAGGCTGGCTGTAACCAATAAGGAATGCAACTGCTCTTTATCCCAGGTGAGGAAAGCGCGCTCATACGAGTTAATCCCATAGATGCGCTTCTCGTGCATCCATTGAACCAGGGGCATGAATTGAGGGTCAGCGTCAGAAGCCCGGTCGAAAAAAGCCCGGCATACGATCTCCTTTTCCGAAAGAGCATGTAAGTTCTCAGCCAGGTTCCCAGGCGTGATCTGCAACATCGATAGCCCTCTTGAGCTGCATCCCGCCTCCAACAAGGCTATAAATTCGGCATCATATTCCCAATTCCAGGCTACGCATAGGTCGTAATCTTGCATGACATTACCAATAAACCCTTTGCCATGGCGCAGAGCGAAGATTCGATGGCGTCACCACTGGCTTAGGTAAATATTCCAATAAAAGTAAACCGCAGTATAACACACGTGAAGTTGAATAAACCTGACCGGCAACTAAGAAAGCGACTGCGGGGATTAAAAATATATTTGTAACTACTCACATCCCTTCCATTCGCTTTTAAATGGTTACAATATGAATAAAGAACAGGGGGGATGGGTGATTATATACTTATATATTTTATAGACTGAGAGATAAAATCCCCTTACCACTGACCTCTCTCCCCGATCATGACAGAATACGTTTGTGATCAGAATTCTGGGTTCTCCCCTGGTTATCTGTTCAGGTCGTAGTAAAGCTTTATTATTAATCGACATGGTAAGCTGATCCAGTTCTCATTGTCTGGCGCAAGGAATGCGAATTGGTCCGGGGTTCGTTTGAAGAACCAGGCAGCCTTTCCAGTTACCCCAATCCTGGGCGACACTATGATGATCGGAGTACAGAAGTTTGATTGGGAATCACGTTGATGGAGATGGTTTCGCCGGACGCAGGCGCAATATGCCAAAAAAAGCCAGCAAGTTCAGCACCAGGCTGCCAAAAATGAGGTATA